>Ga0307474_10003307_pt1 | contig 11616 bp, 7 predicted proteins | sample atmos_gasesECM1C_2_FD_203312 | JGI IMG/M metagenome (GOLD analysis project Ga0307474, IMG submission 203312) | Hardwood forest soil microbial communities from Morgan-Monroe State Forest, Indiana, United States - atmos_gasesECM1C_05 | ecosystem: Environmental > Terrestrial > Soil > Temperate... | reverse complement strand
CACTTTTTCACTCATTCACTTCTTCAACGTCTTCACCTTTTCACCGTCTTCCGTCGCCTCTCGGCCGTGAACTTGTGACATAACTCACATTCAACGCAAAAATGTCTCTAACCCTCTCAGGGCACAAGGGATGTCCGTTTTTTTATTGTGTGCGCGCGCGCCGGTCAATTGCGGGCCGGCCTGGCATCGGGCTTTGCTGAACTCACCGGCGCGACCCGGCGCCAAGGTTGAACCGCACTCAATCAAAAACCGGAAAGACAGACTGATTCGCGCGAACGCGCGGTGGTCTGACCTTGCGCATTTCACCAGAGCGTACCACTCACTTTCCGGAAGAAGCCCTCTTTGCACCTCGAATTTTCTCCTCTTCTCAAGCTCCAGTGATAATCTCTTGTTGCCCAACATCTTGCTGCTGTGGCCATTGAGGACAGGTACTCATGTCGCGAACCAAGAGCGAGAATCCCGAGACGCACCGCATGATGCAGGTGGTCAACCACGTGCGGTCCCTCATTGAAGATGGGACCCTGAAACCCGGCGACAAGATTCCCCCGGAACGTGATTTTGCGCGAACGCTGAACATCAGCCGCGCCAGCCTCAGGGCCGGTATCGGCTATCTGGCAGCGCTCGGAGTCCTGAAGATCAAGCACGGTGTGGGCACTTTCATCGCGGACGGTCCGCCCGAGTTCAACCAGGCGTCTCTGAGTTTCATTGGCGCCCTGCACGGCTTTCAATCGTGGCAAATGTTTGAGGCGCGCATCCTGCTGGAGAGCGGCCTCGCGGCCCTGGCGGCTGAGCGTGGGAGAGAGGAACATCACGCCGCGATGGCCGAGGAAGTCGCTGAGATGTTCGCCTCGATGGAGGATCCGGGGGAATACCTGATTCACGACGTGCTTTTTCACCGCATTATTGCCCAGGCATCAGGAAACCCAATCCTCGCCGCGATTATGGAGACCGTGACGTCATCCATGTACGACAGGCGGCGCAAGACTGTGGAGCGCGCCACCGACTTGCGCGAATCCGCCGAGATGCACCGGCAGATTTACCGGGCGATCCGGGCCCGCAAGCCACTGGAAGCACGGCGGATGATGGAGCAGCATCTGCAAATGGCGCAGGCCGCGCAAGGTTTAGAGCGGCCGGCCAGCAAGAACCCGGGAGGCTTGGTAGCAAAATCCAGAGGGACGACCGCGCGCGAGCCGATTGCACGATCTCAATAAGCCGCGAGTCGAAACGCTCCATCGATTGAACGACGCTGAGACAAGTAGAGTCTTTAGGTAGCGGCACATCGTCGACCTTCGAATCGCCGTGACCCCATGCAGCCATCTGGCTGACCTTCAGGCCACCCTCGAGGTTTGCTTCATGTCATGGTCGGACCACATGTCGGCTTTTTGCTGTGCAACCAGCGCATTTTGCATCCACTTAATGCCGGTGATTTCCATCTTGACAACCGATCTTGGCGTCTGAAACTATACTTCGCGCGATGAGAGTGGTCGGACCACTCTGCGCGAAATTCCCTACTGATTGAACAAGCACGATCCTTTTTTTGGGCAGTGTTCTCAACGACTGCCTGGAGGTCCAATGCGCTACACAAGTATCAAACCTCGAGGTTTGACTGGCGGAGTTCTTGTCTTCTGCTGTGCGGCCTCGATGCTGTTTGCGACCCGGGCCTACTCGCAGATTGCCGGAACCGGCAACATCCAGGGAACAATCTCCGACTCGACCGGAGCCGTGATCCCAGATGCGTCAGTGACCCTCACGGACAGGGAGACTCATGTGCAGCGCACGACGAAGAGCAATAGCGCTGGCGACTATGTGTTCCCGGGCGTTCCGGTCGGGACGTACGATCTTGGTGCGACCGCCCCTGGGTTCAGGAGCTATTTGCAGACTGGCATCGTACTTGAAGTCGGCAGCAGCATCGCAGTGAATCCGCAACTCACCGTGGGCAGAGCGGAAGCGCAGATCGAGGTCCAGTCCGAAGCTCTGGCTTTGCAAACGGAAGATGCCTCATTCAAGCAAACCATCGACGAGAAGGCAGTCACCGAGATGCCTTTGAACGGCCGGCAGATGACATCGCTGATCACCCTCTCGGGCGGCTCCAACCCGGCTCCGGGAAACGACTTCACAGGTAGCAAGTACACCTACGCGACGATTTCGGTTTCAGTTGCGGGCGGGAACGGAAATACGACACTGTGGCGGCTGGACGGGGGCGACAACCAGGATTACATGGGCAACGGCAACCTGCCGTTTCCATTTCCCGACGCGGTGAGCCAGTTCAGCGTGGAATCGACGGCACTGGGAGCGCAGGAGGGCCAACACTCCGGCGGCTACGTAAATGTCGTGACGCGCTCGGGGACCAATAGCTTCCACGGCTCGGCATTCGAGTTCCTGCGCAACAACTACATCGATGCCACGAATTTCTTCTCGACGTCAAAAGACACACTTCACCAGAATCAATACGGCGGGACGTTCGGCGGGCCCATCAAGCGCAACAAGCTGTTTGCGTTTGCGGGGTATCAGCACACCAAGTCGCTGCAGTCGCAAGCCAATACCACCGCCCACGTACCCACCGCAGCCAATCTGGCCGGCGACTTCTCCGTGACCGACGGGCCGAACTGCGAAGCTTCGGGCAAGACCGTCCAGCTGGTCGATCCGCTTACCGGCGCGAAACTCCCGGGCGACAAATACCCGACGCCGCCCACCTATGACAAGGCGGCGATGGCTCTCCAACAGTTATTGCCCTCTATCGATCCAACGGTAGACACGCAAGGCTGCGGGCTGGTGTCGTATGCCATTCCCCTGGAGAACTTCGATAACCAGTTTGTCACGCGTGTGGATTTCACGGCCAGTCCCAAGCACAACCTCTACGGCCGGTACATGGTCGACGGGTACCAGCAGCCGGCATTTTTCTCGAAGACCAATATCCTGATCACGACACAGTCGGGCAACATTGAGCGGGTGCAGTCGTTTACGTTAGGCGATGCCTACACCTTTACATCCAAGCTGGTGAATGCGGCGCATGCAACGATCCTGCGGCGCCTGAACAATCGTGGCTATGCGGCCACCGACATCAATGCTCAGAATTTAGGGATCGATGTGTACCAGGCGGTGAAGAACGGGTTGTATGTTTCGGAAGGCAAGTTCACCATCGGCGGCGGCACCAACTCGGTGGCGCACTTCAACGACAATGCCCTGGCCGTTGGCGACGACGTGACGTGGATTCACGGAAAGCACCAGCTTGCTTTCGGCGGGGAGTGGGTGCAGAACCAGCTGAACATTAACAACACCTACGAGCAAAACGGTATCTTTTCGTTCAATGGCCAGTACAGCGCGAACGGACCCAACGGAGGAGCAACGATCGGGGACCAGAGCCTAGATTTCCTGATGGGAACCATGAGCGCGTATCAACAAAGCAAAGCGCAACAGAACGCGCTGCGCGGGCCGATTCCGAGCCTTTACGTCCAGGACACATTTCACGTTACGCACCGGCTGACCCTGGTAGCGGGGGTGCGCTGGAGCCCGAACTTCATGCCCTATGACTACTTCAACCGCGGCAACGTCTTTAATATGGCCGATTTCCTGTCGAACACCGCGAGTGCGGTCTTTCCCAACGCTCCCGCGGGAATCCTCTTCTACGGCGACAAGGGAGTGCCGCGAGGATTCACGAAGAATTCCCCCTGGCAATTCTCCCCGAATTTTGGTCTCTCGTTGGACCCCAGCGGCTCGGGAAAGTCGGTGGTGCGCGCGGGCGCAGAATTGCTCTTTGACCAGCCCAATTTCTTCACGGCGCAGCGTATCCAGCAGAATCCTCCGTTTGCCACGGAGATCAGCAATGCGCAAACGTCGTCGTCTGGGCCATTGAGTTTCAGCGCGCCGTGGTCCTCAGGCACGATTACGAGCGATCCGTTCCCGCAGCCTCAGATTCCCTCGCCCTCGCAGGCGACGTTCTTTCCGCAGTCGCAATTCATCGTGATGCCGGATCAATTCCACGCGGCCTACACGATCCAGTGGACGGCAAGCATGCAGCATGATTTTCCGCACGGTTGGCAAGCCCAGTTGGATTACATCGGAAATGCCACGCGTCATGACCCGCTCGGCTCGCCGATGAGCCCGGCTGTCTTTATTCCCGGCGTGTGGGGAACCAGTGGCACGGGATGCACTGGCATCGTGAGGACGGGCCCGGCGGCCGTAAAGCCGGGCGCGGCGGGAACCAATTGCTCCACGACGAAGAACCAGGCTTCGCGGTTTGCACTATCCATTGCCAATCCGTCACAGGGGAACCAGTATTTAGGCGGAGGTCCCGGATCGGTTCTGGTGGGAGACGAGGGAACCGCCAACTACCACGGCCTGGTGGCGACCATGCAGCACCGGCTTTCGCCGACTTTCAACCTGCTGGCTAACTGGACGTGGTCGAAGTGTCTCGACGTCGCAGACGGCCAGGGCGACCTGGCCGGTACCGTCGTTGAGAACCCCGCCAACCCTCGCCTGGACTATGGCCCGTGTGGCTTTGACTATCGGCACGTGGAGAATCTCGTCATCGTGGCCAAGAGCGCGTTTCATGGGCTGAACCGGCTCGAAGGTGCGTTGGCGAACAACTGGGAGGTTGCGCCCTTGATGCACATTACGAGTGGGGCTCCGCTGAATGTAATGGCAGGCCAGGACAACTCTCTTACCGACGTTGGGAACGATCGGCCCAACCTGGTGCCCGGCGTGAGCCCATATCACAAGGTGACGATCAGGAGCCAACCGAACACCGAAGCCAACCGGGAGTATCTCAACCCGGCCGCATTTGCGCAGATTACCGCGCCCTGCGGCAGCAACCTGAACGGCTGTCCGAACCTGGGTACCTATGGCAATCTGGGGAGAAATGCCTTTCGGACGCCGATATTCTTCCAGCTCGACTCGCAGATCTCGCGGATCTTTCCGATCCGTGAAAACCTGGCGCTCGACCTTCGCCTGGAAGCATTCAATGTGCTGAACCATCCGAACTTCGCTTTCAGCAGCCCAAACCAAAACCTGACGTCGAGCACATTCGGCCAGATCAACACCATCCCGGCGGGCAGCTCGGAGCCGCCATCTTCCAGTTTCAGCGCCCGGGTCTTCCAGGGAAGCGTGAAAGTCGTTTTCTAGGGCTTTATCATTCCGTTTCATAGAGGAGAGGGAACCAGCACACCATGGGTGATCACAATCGCAGAGATTTCTTGAAGGCCGGCGGCGCTGCCCTGGCCGCTTCTACAGTGTCGTGGAACGCCTCGAGCTATGCCGCCGTTCTTGGTGCCAACGACCGTGTCCGAGTGGGAGTGGTTGGCTGCGGAGACCGCATGAAAGGGGCGTTGATTCCGTCTTTTCTTCAACACTCCAAGGAGCTCAACTTTGAATTCGTTGCCATCTCCGACCTCTGGAACCAGCGGCGCGAAGAGGGTGTTGCCTACATTGAGAAGCTGAGCGGAGCGCGCGTAGATGCGGTGCGCAACAATGACGAACTGTATGCGCGCAAAGACGTGGACGCCGTGTTGATCGCGACGGCGGATTTCCAGCACGCGCTGCACGGAGTGGAAGCGGTCGAAGCAGGCCGCGATGCCTACGTCGAAAAGCCGACGGCGCACACCATGCAAGATGCCCGCAAATTCCTCGCGGCCGTGAAAAAGACCGGCAAGATCGTGCAGGTTGGAACTCAACGCCGGAGCACGCCGAGCTATCAGAAGGCCGCCGAATATATCCAGTCGGGCAAGTTCGGCGACATCGTCATGGTTGAAATGACCTGGAATGTCAACCAGCCCGGACGCTGGCGCCGGCCCAACGTCGTGCCACTTCTCAAGGAAGAGGACACCGACTGGAAGCGCTATCTGCTCGACCGACCCCACGAGCCGTTCGATGCGCGGAAGTATCTCGAGTTCCGGCTCTTCTGGCCTTACTCATCGGGCATTCCCGATCAATGGCTCGTTCACCAGATCGACACGGTTCACTGGTTCACTGGCCTGCCGCATCCCCGCAGCGTGGTTGCGAATGGCGGGATCTATCTATGGAAGGACGGCCGCAAGAACTGGGACACCATGACTGCGGTCTTCGATTACGGCCCGCTCGACGATCCCAGCAAAGGCTTCCAGGTGCAGTACACATCGCGCTTCACCAACTCTGCCGGAGGCGTGAAGGAGCTGTACTACTCGAATGGCGGCATGATCGACATGGACAAGCAGACCGTGACTTCCACGGGCGGTCTAACCGCGCGCGCCGCAGCGGAGATGAAGATGGATGCAAACCTTCTGCCCAGTTTCTCGCTTGTGGAGCATGCAGAAGCCGCGTCAACGGCGGCGGACACCGGCGCTGACCCGCAAACCTCGGCCAACATGCGCAACTGGATGGAATGCGTCCGTTCCCGCAAGACGCCAAATGCGCCCATCGAGGCCGGCTACAGCCACTCCATCGCGCTTTGCATGAATGTGGCGGCAATTCAGACCGGCGAAAAGGTCACCTTCGACGACAAGACTCAGCAAGTCTGCGCCGGAGGCAGGATCTATGCGTAAGATCACGTGGCTTGCAACCATAGCAGCAATCGTGCTCTTCCCTTCTGCTCAGTTTGCCGCCGACTCCGCGCATGGCGTGAGCGTGATTTCAAATGAAGCTGAGCGCCGCGTGGACATCACCATAGACGGAAAGCCATTCACGTCGTTCATCTGGCCAACGACGCTGAAGAAGCCGACGTTGTTTCCGCTCATTACGGATGAGGGAATCACGGTAACGCGCGGCTATCCTCTCGAACCGCGCGCGGGCGAACGTGTCGACCATCCTCATCACGCGGGCCTATGGTTCAACTACGGGAACGCCAACGGGTTCGATTTCTGGAACAACTCCGAAGCGATTAAGCCTGAAGATCGCGCCAAGATGGGTGATGTCGTCTTCAAAAAGATCGTGTCCGCCAGGGGTGGGCCCGATCGTGGAGAGTTGGAAGTCGAATCAACGTGGGTCACCGGCCAGAACCAGCCGATTCTCAAGCAGTCCACGCGCTACGTGTTTTCGGGCCGCAATCATGCGCGAGCCATCGATCAACTCATCACGCTCAAGGCTCTTGATCGCGTTGTTTTTCATGACGACAAGGAAGGGCTTCTCGGGATGCGCGTTGCCCATTGGCTCGAATCGCCGGATGAAAAGGGCGGAGTCTTTATGGATGCGAGCGGCCGGCCGACAAAGGTACCGGCGGGAGATGCGGCAGGTGCTACGGGAGTCTATCTCACCAGCGAAGGAGCCAGGGGGGAGACTGCCTGGGGAACTCGCGGCCGGTGGTGTTCTCTCACCGGCCACACGGACAATCACACGGTCACCATTGCCATCTTCGATCATCCGCAGAACCCTGGGTACCCGACCTACTGGCATGCGCGGGGATATGGGCTGTTCGCGGCGAATCCATTGGGGAGGAGTATCTTTGACCCCAAGCAGCCGCCCTTCAACTACGCACTCGAGAAAGGCCAAACTGCGACCTTTCGTTATCGTGTGGTTTTGTATTCGCAGAATGAAGATGCGAATGAACTGAATCACGAGGCGGATTCGTTTGCGACCGCGTACAAGTAGCTCGAGCCGGTGCCGCATTGGGCATCGGGTAATCCGGTTCGTTTTGGTGGAGAAATGAACTTGCCCCACATGAGTTTGCATCGCAGAATTGTTGAAACCGCATTGTGGTTAATAATTGGCGTCACGGTTGCTGCAGCTCAGCAAGACTACTTCAGTAATTGGCCACCGGGAACCTCACCCCAGGAGGTGGGCAAACGGGTTGCGGAACATTTCATTACCAGTCCTCACCAGGGCAACAAAGTTTTCTATGGCGAAGTCGGCACCTGGTACGGCGCCCTCACCTTCGCAAAACTGAGTTCCGACATGGATCTGCGGGACAGGCTGATCAAACGGTTCGATCCGTTGTTTCCGGGAGGATCTGAAGTAAGCCTGATCGGCACGCGCCGACATGTGGACGATGAGATCTTCGGCGCCGTCCCTCTTGAAATCTCCATCCAGACGAAGGACCCGAAGTACCTCTCCTATGGCAAGGAGTTCGCGGATCGTCAGTGGGAGAACCCTCAACCTGACGGCCTTTCCTCGGAGACCCGCTATTGGATCGACGACATGTACATGCTGACGATTCTCCAGTTGGAGGCATTCCGGGCAACAGGGGAAAAGAAATACCTGGATCGGGCAGCCCTCGAGATGGCTTCATATTTGGACAAACTGCAGCAGCCGAACGGGCTCTTCTACCATGCCCCCGATGTGCCGTTCTTTTGGGGACGCGGCGACGGTTGGGTGGCAGCGGGAATGGCGGAGATGCTTCGCGAGCTGCCGGCCGATCATCCTCAGCGAGCCCGCATTGTGAAGGGGTACAACGCGATGATGGCGGCCCTGTTGAAATATCAGGGCCAGGATGGCATGTGGAGGCAATTGATCGATCGTGAAGATGCATGGCCGGAGAGCTCCAGTTCGGGTATGTTCACCTTTGCCATGATCACGGGCGTGAAAAATGGCTGGCTTGACCCGAAGACCTATGGGCCTGCAGCACGAAGAGCATGGATCGCGGTCACGGGCTACATCGACCAGAACAGCGACGTAACCAGCGTCTGTGAGGGGACAAGTAAAAAGGACGACCTGGATTACTACTTCGAACGGAGACGCAAGACCGGCGATTATCATGGGCAGGCGCCGATCCTCTGGGCTGCCTCAGCCCTGCTGCGCTAGAACCTGAACGCGCGCCAAAACATGGGACTGATGGACGATGAGCGTGTGCGTCTTCAGGGCTTCCACGGTGGCAGCAGGCGTTTCTGCACCTTGCCCAGGGCTGTGCGGGGCAAGCTCTCGACTGCAAGAAAGCTGCGCGGAACCTTGAAGGAGGCGAAGACCCGCCGACAACGCTCTTCAAGATCACCCGCATCGAAGGGCTTGCGCGCCACAATGTAAGCCACCGGTACCTCGCCGCGGATGGGATCGGGTTGACCGGCGACCGCGGCTTCCGCCACCTCTTCCTGCTCCAGGAGAAAGTCCTCGATCTCGCGCGGATAAATGTTGAAGCCGCCGGAGATGATCAGGTCGCTCTTTCGGCCGAGGAGCGTGTAGTACCCGTCGTCGGAGACCTCGGCCATATCGCCGGTGCGGAACCAACCGTTATCGAAGGCTTCGGCGGTAGCCTCCGGTCGGCGCCAATAGCCGGCAAAAACGTTGGAGCCGCGGAGCTGGACCTCGCCCTCAACCAGACGCACGGACACGCCAGGCAGGGGAAGCCCAACCGTGCCCGGCCGGCGCTCGCCATGGTAAGGATTGGAGATGTTCATGAGCGTCTCGGTCATGCCGTAGCGCTCGAGGATGGTGTGGCCGAAGCGCTCGCGAAACTCCTCCAGGACCTGCGCTGGCAGCGGCGCTGAACCGGAGACGAAAAGCCGCATACGCGAGCCGATCTCGCGTGCTTGGTCGAGGGGAAGGCCGAGCAGACGGACATACATGGTGGGCACGCCGAAGAAGAGCGTTGGGCGGAAATCAAGTAATTCTTCGGCAGCTTTCTGGTGTTCGAACCGCTCTAACAACCGCATCCGGCAACCGCTTGCGAGCCAGCAGTGCAAGCCATTCGCAAGCGCATGCACGTGAAAGAGAGGGAGGGCGAGAAGGAAACGGTCTTCCGCCGCGATTTCCCAGCAGGCCGCCAGGTTGAGCCCATTCACGGCAAAGTTATTGTGCGTGAGGATAGCTCCCTTCGACGTGCCCGTTGTGCCCGACGTGTAGACGAGCGCTGCGGGTGAGTCGCCATCCAGACTGGCGCGCCCAGTCTCGGCTGAGTCGTGCATCACCAATTCAGACAGGAGCCAGGTGGGCTGGCTGCCCGGCACCGGCTCCCGCGCCACCACTGCCTTGGGTTCTGCGTCGGTCAGGATGTGTTGGATCTCGCGTTCCCGGTAGAGAATGTTTATCGGCACGAAAATCACGCCCAACCGGACGCAGGCTAGAAATAGATCGAGGTATTCGAGGCAGTTCGCGAGATAGACGCAGAGGCGATCGCCGCGCGCGAGCCCCCTTGTCGTGAGCAGGGCAGCGGTGCGGCCCGCTCGATCGTCGATCTCGCCGAAGGTGAGGCTTCGGCCCTGAAACTCGAGCGCAATCTGATTGGGACGCCCTTGGAAGGACCGGTCGAAGAGGTGATTCAGGTTCATGAAGGTTTGCGTTCCTCCTCCGGCAGGAATGGTACTGAGAAGTCCGCCACAATCGCGAACACCGCCAGAGCGACAAAGCTGAAACGGAAGGAGCCGTTGGTGTCGGCAATCCAACCGATCGCCGGCGCTCCAGCAAGGATCATGACGATCCCGATCATATTCACCAGGCCCATCGCCATTCCCGCGCGACCTGGAAAGAGAGCCGCAGCGCGGTTGAAGCAGCCTGCATACGGCACACCGCAGCCCAGCGCCAGGGCAGCAATGGCGGCAAATGTCAGCCAGGAAGAGTGGCTCACGGCGAGAGCGGCGCAGCCCCCAGCGTTAAGCAACAACGAGACGCCCACGAGCAAACGGAATCGAATCCGGCGCGCCAGCCATCCGCCCAGCGGGCGAGACAATATGCCCAGCAGCAGGACCAGCGAACCGAACAGACCAGCAGCTTTGAGCGACATGCCCAGCGTGCTGCGAAGCAACGTCGTGATCCAAGTGCCGACAACAATCATCAGGCCGAAGGTGGCCATCTGGACAATCCCCAGAAGCCAGAGCGCCGGACGCCTCACCATCTCGAAGGGGCGAGACATGGGAACGGCGATCGTCTCTTCGTTGCGCACGAGGGGCAGACAGAAGAGACAGATCAAAAATGCAATCGCCGCAGAGCCCAGAAACGCGCCGCGCCAGCCGAAAATGTCCAGCATCTGCGGGACGGCAAAGATGACAAATCCCGCTCCCAAGAGTACGGCGCCTCCATACAAGCCTTGGGCAAGATGCAACTCGTGTCCGCGAAAGTTGGCCACTGTGTAGCGCGCGCCGGCGGCAAAGCACGTCCCCGTTCCCAGGCCGGCCAGGGCCTTGAAGAGTAGAAGCTGCGTGAAACTGGCGGAGAGGCCTAGCGCCGCATTTGCCAACCCGATCCAGACCAGAGCAACGACAACCACGCGGATCGGGCCGAAACGGTCGGCGAGGCGGCCGCCGGGCACCTGCATTAGCGCATGGGTCAGGAAAATGGCAGTCGTCAGTAACCCTACTGCCGCCTGGTCGAGAGCAAACCGCTGGCGCAGAACCGCAAGCATGGGAGCATGGTTCGTGTAGTTGGCAGAAAACGCAAAGCCCACCCCACAGGCAGTCACAAGCGCGCGTTTGTTCATCGGTTGCCCTTGCGAGAATCGGGCTCAGCGTGGCACCGGGCTGTGTGAGGAGTCCAGCAGGGAGCAGCCTCTTCTTGACCTTCCTGCCTGCGAAAGCTGACCATCATCGTTGCTGTAATATCCGAGCTTGAGGCCTCCATAATGATCGAATCGCCACCTCGTGCGAGCTGTTTGCACTCGATTCTCCTGAAGCATTTTGTCACAATCGTGTTTCTGGGTGCGGCCCACAATATCGTATCTCAACAACCGCTGCAAACCCTCCTCGTCGGCCTCGATCATCGCACAGTCGTTAGTCTGGACGGAGA
>Ga0307474_10003306_pt1 | contig 11619 bp, 11 predicted proteins | sample atmos_gasesECM1C_2_FD_203312 | JGI IMG/M metagenome (GOLD analysis project Ga0307474, IMG submission 203312) | Hardwood forest soil microbial communities from Morgan-Monroe State Forest, Indiana, United States - atmos_gasesECM1C_05 | ecosystem: Environmental > Terrestrial > Soil > Temperate... | reverse complement strand
GCTCGGGTTTGGCTTCGGGTTCGGCCCATTCGAATTTGGAGACGTCGAAGAGGGTCATGCACGGCATTATGCGGGACGCGCGTGACCGTTCCGCGCGCGCCTGGTCAGCGGTCTCTGCACCCCCGCATGCCGCCCCCCGGCCCGCTGCAGTCGGCCCGGCCAACCGGTCCCTCCACCACGCGCGGGGCGACCCCGTCACGCCGAGGTCGGTCCGCCGGGATGCGTGTCTAGGCCGCGGCCGTCTGGTCCGCCAGGACGTTGTTGGGGTCGCGCAGGATCACGGTGCCGGCGACATGGTCGGCGATGGCCTTCCGCTCCCGCCCGCTCAGGAAGAGGATGAGCGAGACGATCTGGGTGATGAAGATGAGCGAGGTGCAGATACCGACGCCGACGACCTCGCGGAGGGCCATCTTCCCCCAGGTGGCCCGCTGTCCACCCTCGGGCACCCAGGTCCTCATGCCGAGCACCTGCTGCGTCGGTGTCTGCCCGCGGCCCCAGATGATCAGCCCCCAGATGATGTAGCCGATGAAGAGGGTGACAATGGAGAGGGGGATGGCCAGGAACCACGCCCCGATGCGCCGGCCGTGCGTGGCGAGTTCGGTGCCCTGGGGAATGTTGAGCCCGCTCATCTGGTCGAAGTACATGCCGGCGGGTGCTGCGGCACCCGGCTGTGGCGCTGCGTAGCCGGCGGGCGGCGGCGGCGGAGGAGCCGGCGGCGGAGGAGGTGGCGGCGCGGCCGAAGGCTCCGCCGCGGCTGGACTTCCCGCCACGGGATCTTCCGATGGGGTGGGAGTTACGTCGGTCATGGTCGCCGCCCTTTCGGTTGGATCGCAGGACCGTACCCCGCATTCGCCCGGAATGCCGGGATCAGCTCCAACTCGGATTTAGCCGAGCACCAGCTCCGCCATTGTCCGCATCGTCGTCAGGTCACCGTTGACGAGCATGGTCGTTGCACGGGACGCGCGCCACGCCTCGAGGTCGTCGCGGATCTTCTCGACCGGGCCCACGAGCGCGATGTCCTCCACCATCGAGGTCGGAACGGCGGCGGCAGCGTCGTCCTTGCGCCCGTCGAGGTAGGCGTCCTGGATCTTGTGGGCCGCCTCTTCGTAGCCCATGCGCGCGAAGACGTCGAAGTGGAAGTTCATGTCTTTCGCGCCCATGCCGCCGATGTAGAGGGCCAGCATCGGGCGGAACCCGTCCGCCGCCGCGTCCACGTCGTCGTTCAAGACGGTCGGCGCGAAGGCCAGGATCTCGAACTCCGCCGCGCTCCGTCGCGCCCCCGGCCGCGCGAAGCCCTCGTCGAGCGAGGCCTCGAACGACGACATCGCCTTGGGGGAGAAGAAGATCGGGAACCAGCCGTCGGCGATCTCGGCCGCCAACGCCACGTTCTTGGGCCCTTCAGCGCCGAGGATGATCGGCACATCGGACCGCAGCGGGTGCACGATCGGCTTGAGGGGCTTGCCGAGCCCGGTGCCGCCCGGGTACGGCAGCGGGTAGTGCGTCCCTTCGTTGGTGACGGGCTTCTCCCGCGCCAGAACCTGGCGCACGATGTCGACGTACTCACGGGTCCGCGCCAGCGGCGCCGGGAAGGGCTGGCCGTACCAGCCCTCGACGACCTGCGGCCCCGAGACCCCGAGGCCGAGCACGAAGCGCCCGCCCGACAGATGGTCGAGCGTGAGCGCGGCCATCCCCATGGCTGTCGGCGTGCGTGCGGACAGCTGGCACAAGGACGTGCCGAGGCGCACCCGCTCGGTGCGCGAGCCCCACCATGACAGCGGCGTCAAGGCGTCGGAGCCGTAGGACTCCGCGGTCCAGACCGAGTCGTAGCCGAGGCGCTCCGCCTCGACCACGAGCTCCTGCGCGTTCGGCGGTGGGCCCGAGCCCCAGTACCCCATCTGCAAGCCGATCTTCATGTTCTTCACGCCCGGCTCCTCTCGAACACGACCTTCGTTTGCGGTCAGACCTTGTCGATGATCTCTTCGGCGAACCAGCGCACCGCACCCATGCGCTGAGCGAACGCTTCGTCGTCGGGTGTGCCCGGTGCCACGTCGACGAACATCCAGGGCGCGCACACGATGTCGGTCACGCCCGCCTCCGCGAAGCGGCGGTACAGGTCCACGGTCGGGCGCTCCGCCACCGAGAGATAGATCGCAAAGCCCGGCTCGTCCTCGCGGCCCGCCTTCTTCAGCGCGTCCTTCAACTCGCCGAGATGCAGCCACGCGTCGTCCTCGCTGTAGGCGCCCGCCGCGACCCAGCCGTCGCACAGCGCCGCCGTCCGCCGCAGGGCCACCGCCGAGTGGCCCCCGCCGATGACCGGGATCGGCTCACTGGGCGCCGGCAGCATCTGGCACACCGGCACGTCGTAGTACTCGCCGTGGAACTCCACCCAGCCCTCGTGCCAGAGCGCGCGCAGCGCGACGATCATCTCGTCGAGGCGCTTGCCCCGGGTGGCGAAATCCTGCCCGGTCTGGTCGAACTCCTCCTTGCACCAGCCGACGCCGACGCCGAGGCGCACCCGGTTGTCCGACACGACCGCCGCGGTGGCCACCGACTTGGCCACGGTGATGAGGTCCCGGGCCGGCGCGATGTACACGCCGGTCGTGAACAACAGGTTCTCGGCCACGGTCGCCATCCCGGCGATGAGCGTCATCGGGTCCGGCCACGGCGTCTCCGCCTCCCAGCCCGGGTGGCCGTCGGGGCGGTCGGAGTAGGTGTAGCGCGACGCCAGCTCCTTGGGGTTGAAGAGGTGGTCCGACACGTACATGCCGGCGTAGCCCAGCTCGTTGCACGCCTTCGCCAGCGGCACGGCCTGGCGGGTGGGCAGGAAGCTGACGGCCTGGTGGAAGCGCAGCCGCCCGTTCACCTCGGCCACGTCAACGGGCCCGGGCGGGCAGCGGCGTGCCCCCGACCGGCGCCGACGGCGCGAACGCGACCGGGATGTGTTTGGTCCCGTTGATGAAGTTCGACTGCAGCCGCTGCACCTCGCCGTCGAGGCGCATGTCGGGGATCCTGTCCAACAAGCGGTCGAACATCACCATGATCTCCATCCGCGCAAGATTCGCACCCAGGCAGAAGTGCGGGCCCCCGCCCCCGAACGCGATGTGGTTGTTGGGCGAGCGCGTCACGTCGAACACGCCCGGGGTCTCGAACGCCTCCTCGTCGCGGTTGGCCGACGTGTGCCAGAAGACGATCTTGTCGCCTTCCTTGATCTCCTGGCCCCGCAGCTCGAAGTCGCCCGTCGCCGTGCGGCGGAAGTGCATGACCGGCGTGACGTAGCGGAGCATCTCCTCGACGGCGCCGGGCAACAGCGAGCGGTCCTTGCGCAGCAGCTCCCACTGGTCGGGGTGCTCGAAGAACGCCGTCATGGCGCCCGACATGAGGTTCCGCGTCGTCTCGTTCCCGGCCACGACGAGCAGCATGAAGAAGAGGTCGAGCTCCAGCTGGTCCAGCTTCTCGCCCTCGACCTCTGCATCGATGAGCACCGACACCAGGTCGGCCTTCGGCGCAAGCCGGCGCTGGGACGCCAGCTCCTCGGCGTAGCTGTACACCTGCATGGCCGCCTCGCCGGGGTCGACGCCAGGGAGCTGGTACTCGGGGTCCTCGGAGCCGATCATGCGGTTCGACCAGTCGAAGACCATGCGCCGGTCCTCCTGGGGGACGCCCAGCAGTTCGGCGATGACCAACAGCGGGAGCTCGGCCGAGATCTCCTCGACGAAGTCGGCCGTGCCGCGCTCGCACACCGCATCGATGATGCCGTCGGCGTACCCGACGATCGTCGCCTCAAGGTCGCGCACCATCTTCGGCGTGAATCCCTTGTTCACGATCCGCCGGTACCTCGTGTGCATCGTCGGGTCCATGTTGACCATCATCAGCTGCTGCTGGGCGAGTTGGTCGTCGTCCATCTCGTGGAACAAGGAGCCGCGACGCGCCGACGAGTAGTGCTCCCAGTCGCGGTTCACCTGCACGCAGTCGTCGTAGCGGGTGACGGCCCAGAAGCCGCCTCGCGGCGCCGCCTCCTCGGGGTGCCAGAAGACGGGCGCCTCGGCCCGCAGCTCGGCGAACCAGTGGTGGGGGACCCCGGCCACGAAGTTGCGCCCATCGATGAGGTCGATCTCGTCGAGGCTCAAGGACCCCCCTTTCGCATGTTCCGACCGGCCACCCAGCCGCCGCTCGGTGCCTGGCCTTTCACGTTCATTTTTAGAACGTGTGTCAGTTGATCATAGGCACGGACCGGCCGGTCCCACCCCTTCGGCTGCCAGCAGGACGGGAAGCTTCCGGCCGTATACACACCATTGTGTGTATACGGCGCTGAGGAGCCCAAGCCCCGATGGTCTGAGAGCGCTCAGCGCACGAAAATGCGGGGATGAACTACGACCCCGAGCTGCCAGGGCGGGTCTCGACCGGCATCCTCCCCTCCGACATCGACGTGCGGGCGGAGGTCTCCGCTGGCTACGAGGAGTTCCGCTCGCTGCCCGACGGCGCCATGCCCTCCTACATCCCGGCCCTCTCCGCCGCGAGCCCCGACGCCTTCGGCGTCTGCGTCGCCGGGGTCAACGGGCAGATCTTCGCCATCGGCGACGCCGAGGTGGAGTTCACGATCCAGAGCATCTCCAAGGTCTTTGTCTTCGCCCTCGTCTGCGACGCCCTTGGCCCTGATGAGGCGCGCCGCAGGCTCGGCGTCAACAGCACAGGTCTGCCGTTCGACTCGGTGATGGGCATCGAGCTCAACGCCGACCGCACCATGAACCCGATGGTCAACGCAGGTGCCCTCGCCACGACGAGCCTCGTTCCCGGCGACACTGCGCCCGAGAAGTTCGACCGCATCTCGGCCGCCCTTTCGAGATTCGCGGGTCGCCACCTCGAGGTCGACGAAGAGGTCTACGAGTCGGAGATCACCACGAACTTCCGCAACCGCGGTATTGCGCACCTCCTCAACGGCTACGGCCGCATCTACGCCGATCCCGACCTCGCGACCGACGTCTATACGAAGCAGTGCGCACTGCGGGTCACCGCCCGGGACCTCGCGGTCATGGGCGCCACGCTGGCGGACGGCGGCGTCAACCCCATGACGGGCGAGCGAGCCGTGGAAGCCGACTGTTGTCGCCGGGTCCTCGCCGTACTCGCGACAGCGGGCCTGTACGAGCGCTCGGGCGATTGGCTCTACGACGTCGGCCTCCCCGGAAAGAGCGGCGTCAGCGGTGGGCTCGTCACCGTCTCGCCGGGGAAGGGCGGCGTGGGGACGTACTCGCCTCTCCTCGACGGCGCTGGGAACAGCGTGCGTGGGCAACGCATCACCACGTTCCTGTCCGAGCGACTGGGCCTGAACCTCTTCACGTCGGCACCCCGCGTCGATCCTGCGCCCGAGGTTCCGCTCGTCGTGACAGCACCCTGAGCAGTCGGGTCGGCCGGGCGGCCCACCCGAAACGAGAACCTGTTACAGTTTTCGGCCGAGCGCGGCCTTGACCTGGCAGGGACCGCCGAACGCACGCGAGGCTGCCCACGATGTTCCTCGAAGAGAGCCCCGAGCAACAGGAGCTGCGCGCCGAACTGCGCCGCTACTACGCCGAGCTGCTCACCGACGAGGTGCGCGAAGGGCTGGCCGAGGGCGGCGAAGGGGGCGACGCCTGGCGCGAGGTCGTCCGCCAGATCGGCAAGGACGGCTGGCTCGGCATCGGCTGGCCCACCGAGTTCGGCGGCCAGGGCCGTCCCGCCACCGATCAATTCATCTTCTTCGACGAGACCCGGCGCGCCGGCGCCCCGTTCCCCTTTGTCACCATCAACACGGTCGGGCCGACCATCATGCGCTTCGGCACCGAGGAGCAGAAGTCCTTTTTCCTGCCCAAGATCCTCGCCGGCGAGCTCAACTTCGCCATCGGCTACACCGAGCCCGAGGCCGGCACCGACCTCGCGTCGCTACGCACCCGCGCCGTGCGCGACGGCGAGGAGTACGTCGTCAACGGCGCCAAGATCTTCACCTCCGGAGCGGACATGGCCGACTACATCTGGCTCGCCACCCGCACCGACCCCGAGGCGCCGAAACACAAGGGGATCTCCATCATCTGCGTGCCGACGTCGACGCCGGGCTTCGAGTGGTCGATCATCAACACCGTCGGCGGCCTCACCACGACCCAGACCTTCTACGACAACGTGCGCGTGCCGGTCGCCAACCGCGTCGGCGACGAGAACGAGGGTTGGCGCATGATCACGACCCAGCTCAACCACGAGCGCGTCGGCCTGGCCGCATGGAGCGGGCTGGCCATCTCCCTCTTCGAGGACGTCGTGGCCTGGGCGGCGACGACGCAGTCCGACGAGGGTCACGTCGTGATCGAGCAGCCGTGGGTTCAGATGGACCTGGCCAAGTGCAAGGCGGAGCTCGAGGCGATGTGGCTCCTGAACTGGCGTATGGCGGTGCACGTCGCGACCGGTGAACTCACCGGCGCCGAGTCGTCGTCGATCAAGGTGTTCGGCACCGAGCGCATCCTCGAGGTTGCGCGCCTCCTCTCGGGCGTCGTCGGCGCGGCCGGCTACCTCACGCCCGGATCGCCCGGCGCGTTGCTGCGGGGCCGGCTCGAGGCGACCGGCCGCCAGGCGCAGGTCAACACGTTCGGTGGCGGGGTGAACGAGGTGCAGCGCGAGATCGTGGCGAGCGCAGGCCTCGGCATGACGCGGGGGAAGCGATGAGCGCCGCAGCGACGGAACGGCTCGCGGAACTCGCGGATCTCCCCGACCACAGCGCAGAGCTGGCCGAGCTGGTCGGGCAGGAAGCCGGCGCGCCCTCCATGTCATGGGACGCGGTGAACGTGCCGATGATCCGTCACTGGGTCGAGGCCATGGGCGACGAGAACCCCGTCTACCTCTCAGACGAGGCCGCCCGCGCGGCCGGCTACGACCAGCTCATCGCGCCGCCCACCATGTTGCAGGCCTGGATCATGCGCGGCCTCAAGGCGTCCAACGAGGTCGAAGCGGCTCGCGCCGCGGGGACGTCCCAGGGCGACGGTCCCAGCGACCGCATGATGAAACTGCTCGACGACGAGGGACTGACCTCGGTGGTCGCGACGAACTGCGAGCAGACGTACGGGCGGCCGCTGGTGGTCGGGGACCGCTTGATGGTGCGCTCGGTGATCGAGTCGATCTCGGAGCCGAAGCGGACCGGGCTCGGCATCGGGCGCTTCCTCACCACCCTGCAGGAGTACGTCGCCGTACCCGATGCCTCGGTGCCTGCCGGAGCGGGCGGCGGCGCGCGGGCGAGCGGTAACGGCGGTGGACCCGGCGGCCTTAGTGATGAACAGATGCGGGCGTTGTTCGACGCCGGCGAGCAAGTGGCCACGATGCGCTTCCGCATCCTCAAGTTCCTGCCGCCCGACCGCACGCCGCCGCGGCCACCACGGCCGCATCCCGCGCTGACCCAAGACAACGCGTTCTGGTTCGAGGGAGCGCGCGCCCACCGGCTCTTGATCCAGCACTGCACCTCTTGCGGCACGCTGCGGCACCCACCACTGCCGGCTTGCGCCAATTGCGGCTCGCTGGAGTGGGACACCGTTGAGTCGAGCGGCCGCGGCACCCTGTACTCCTACGTCGTCGTGCACTACCCGCAGGTGCCGTCTTTCGAGTATCCGTTGCCGATCGGCCTGATCGAGCTCGAGGAGGGGACCCGCGTCGTCGCCAACCTGGGCAGCGTCGAGCGTGACGACATCACGATCGGCATGCCGGTGCGGGCCGAGTTCGTGGACTTCGACGAGGAACTGTCGCTCCCGGTGTTCGTGCGCGTCGGCGCCGCCGCGGGGAAGGGGAACTGATGGACTTCGGCTTCAGCGAGGAGCAACTCGCGGTATCCGAGGCCGCCACCGGGCTCTTCGCCGGACTGGTCGATTCCGAGAGGGTGGCCGCCGTCGAACAGTCCGACGACCGCATCGACCGCGACCTCTGGCGGTCCCTCGCCGGTGCCGACCTGCTCGGTCTCGCCGTGCCCGAGTCCGAGGGTGGCGCGGGCCACGGCCTGCTCGAGCTCTGCCTGCTGCTCGAGGCGCAGGGCAACGCGGTCGCACCCGTCCCGCTGTGGTCGACGCTCGTCCTCGGCGCGCTGCCGATCGCGCGCTTCGGGTCCGCGTCGCAGCGCACGCGTTGGCTCCCCGGTGTGGTCGCCGGCGACGTCGTGCTCACCGCCGCCCTCACGGGCGCAGCATCGAGCCCCACCTCGACACCCCCTGTCGTGGCCGAGGCCTCGGGCGACGGCTGGATCCTCGAGGGCGCCGAGCTCTCGGTGCCCCATGCGCACCTGGCCGCACGCATCGTCGTGCCCGCGTCGACCGGTACCGGCATCCTGCTCGCCCTGGTGGACCCCAACGCCGAGGGCGTCACGCTCGAGCGCACAGTCACCACGAACCGCGAGATCCACCCCCACCTCCGCCTTCGCGGCGTCGGGGTCGAGGCCGACGACGTCGTCGCTGCGCCCCACGCCGGGCGTGCCGTCCTCGACGATCTCCTCGTGGCCGCGACGATCGGGCTGTGCGCGCTGCAGGTCGGTGTCTGCGAGTCGGCGCTCACACAGACGGCCGCCTATCTGAACACGCGTCAGCAGTTCGGCCGGCCTCTCAGCACGTTCCAGGGCACGATGCTGCGGGCGGCCGACGCTGCGATCGACATCGAGGCGATGCGCGTCACCTGGCAGAACGCGGCATGGCTCTACGACACGGGCCGCGATGCGGCCGAATCGGCCCGCGTCGCCAAGTGGCAGGCCTCCGAGCGCGGCCAGCGGGCCGTGCACGCGACGCAGCATCTCCACGGCGGGATGGGCGCGGACGTCACCTACCCGATCCACCGCTACTTCCTCTGGGGCAAACAGATCGAGCTGATGCTGGGCGGCCCGAGCGCGCAGCTGTCCAAGCTCGGCGCCACGATCGCCCGGCAGGCCCTGGCGTCCGCCGCCGGGCCGGGAGGCATCCGATGACGACGGTCTACGCCGGACCCACCTTCGACGAAGTCGCGGTGGGCGACGAGCTGCCGACGCTCGAGCTCCCGATCACTCGCACCCTCATCACGGCGGGCGCCATCGCGAGCCGCGACTACCAGGACGTGCACCACGACCACGTGTTGTCGAAAGAGCGGGGCTCGCCCGACATCTTCATGAACATACTCACGACCAACGGCCTCGTCGGCCGCTACGTGACCGACTGGTCGGGCCCCCGCAGCCGCATCCTCGATGTGAGCATCCGCCTCGGCGCACCCAACTATCCGGACTGCACCATGACGCTTACCGGCTCCGTCAAGGAGAAGGGTGCGCTGACCGACGACGGCAGGAGCGGCACGGTCACCGTCGCCATCCGCGGCGCCAATCACCTCGGCGACCACGTCACCGGCACAGTGCAGCTGCTGCTGCCCGCAGGCAAGAACGGGACGGCCTGATGCCGCACGCGTTCTCCGGCACGACCGCGATCGCCGGTATCGGCGCCACCGAGTTCTCCAAGGACTCGGGCCGCTCCGAGCTGCGTCTGGCGGTCGAGGCCGTGGCCGCCGCGCTCGATGACGCCGGCATCGCGCCCGCCGAGGTGCAGGGCATGGTGACCTTCAGTTCCGATACCAACCCGGACATCGACATCGCCCGCAGCCTCGGCATCGGTGACCTGACGTTCTTCAGCCGGATCCACTACGGCGGCGGGGCCGCGTGCGCGACCATCCAGCAGGCGGCGCTTGCCGTCTCCTCCGGCGTGGCCGACGTCGTCGTCTGTTACCGCGCCTTCAACGAGCGCTCCGGCAACCGTTTCGGCGCGGGCATCCAGGGGCGCCCGCCGACGGCGAACGCCGAGATGGCGCACATGGCCTCTTACCTTCCGGTCGGCCTGCTCACCCCGGCCTCGTGGGTCGCCATGGCGGCGCAGCGCTACCTCTACGTGAACGGCGCCACGAGCGAGGACCTCGGCCGCGTCGCCGTCGCGGACCGCAAGCACGCGGCGACGAATCCGAAGGCATGGTTCTACGAGAAGCCGATCACCCTTGAGGAGCATCAGGCCAGCCGCTGGATCGTCGAGCCCCTGCACCTGCTCGACTGTTGCCAGGAGACGGACGGCGGCCAGGCACTGGTGGTCACGTCCCTCGAACGAGCGCGGGATCTGAAGACGGCCCCGACGGTGATCCGCGCCGCCGCGCAGGGGTCTGGCGCCGGCCAGGACATGATGACGAGCTACTACCGCGACGACCTGCTCGGGCTGCCCGAGATGGGCGTGGTGGCCCGCCAGCTCTGGGAGACCTCAGGTCTCGGGCCCGCCGACATGCAGGCCGCCATCCTTTACGACCACTTCACGCCGTACGTGCTGTACCAGCTGGAGGAGCTCGGCTTCTGCAAGAAGGGCGAGGCCAAGGACTTCGTCCGCGACGGCCGCATCGAACTGGGCGGCGCGCTCCCGATCAACACCCACGGCGGTCAGCTCGGCGAGGCCTACCTGCACGGCATGAACGGGATCGCCGAGGGGGTACGCCTCGTGCGAGGCACGTCGGTCAACCAGGTGAGCGGGCTCGAGCACGTCGTCGTGACCGCAGGGACGGGCGTGCCGACGAGCGGTTTGGTCCTCGGCATCGACCGCTAAGTCACAGAGGGAAGCACGGGCTGAGGGAAGGCTTCCGGCTCAGCTCTACTTCCAGCCCAGAACCGCACATTGCGTCGGAACGCGGCTTACCACCGGCCAGTCGTCCAACAAGGGTGACTCAATCGGCAGGGCTTGGACATCGCGAAAGCCAACTTGTTCCATCGCCCACCAGACGCGTTCCTCGGTGCAGTTCCACCGGTGGCGATAGCCGTCCTCCTCGTGACCGTCCTCCCATTTGTACGGAACGATGTGGTCGCCGGGCGCCCCGTCGTGCGTGCGCATGTCCACACCGGAGGACGGGTGTTCCAAGTTCGTCACCAACTCGGCCCAGTCGATGACTCCGTCTTTCCAGCACTCGATCGCCCGCAGCACGTCCGGACCGACGACGAGCATTGGTGCACCGTCTGCCAACGCGCCGCGACAGTGTTCCAGAGCGCTCCGCACGTCGCTCCACCACAAGTGCTCGAGCGTATGGCCACAGTAGATCGCTTCGACATCATCCATGGGGAAGGGATCCCGCGCGAAGTCATGGACCAGGTCTGGATGCAGCTGGGGACTGGCATCCACGTTGTACCAACCCTCCGCTCGGAAAGGGCCGCTGCCGATGTTCAGGCGCACAGGGCTTTGATCCTCTCGATCCGCCGCCCCAGGTTTCCGTGCTCGCAGCTTCAAGACGAGATGCCGATCGGACCCGGGGACGGCGGGCTGACTGCCACAGGCCGGTTTGTCGGACCTCCCGGTCCGAACACGCGCACGGCCGCGGCGTCGTCACGGGGGTTTTCTGGACGACTCCGCGGCAACGTGATCTTGTCGCGCGCTCGCTTCACCCGGCGCGGCCCATCAACACGGTCGGCAGGATAACACCGTTGTCCTCGCCGACGGTCTGACTAAGTCTCGGCGCGAGCGGCGCTGCATCGTCAGAACTGGTTTGTGTACACCTGGTCGAAGACGGCGAGCGCGGGGAGGATGGCGCCGATGACCAGGAGGCCGCGGCCGCGCAGGGAGCGGGCCAGTACGTAACCGATGATCGGCAACAAGG
>Ga0307474_10003305_pt1 | contig 11622 bp, 8 predicted proteins | sample atmos_gasesECM1C_2_FD_203312 | JGI IMG/M metagenome (GOLD analysis project Ga0307474, IMG submission 203312) | Hardwood forest soil microbial communities from Morgan-Monroe State Forest, Indiana, United States - atmos_gasesECM1C_05 | ecosystem: Environmental > Terrestrial > Soil > Temperate... | reverse complement strand
CCATTCACGGGTTTGTCCACCGGAACATACCGTGCCGGTTTGACGGTTTTAAACGCCCGTTTGCACAGGTAGTGAGGATTCCCGGTTCTCGACGCCCAACGCCGCTTTCTGTATCGTTGGTTGCGCGGGGGCTTAAGTCCAATGCGAAATGGGCTTTATTCCATCCACATTCATATGCTCGACGGCGTGAGGGGCCGCGACAGCGGGGTGATCATCCTGCGCGACGGCAAGCTTCTCGGCGGCGGTCCCTATTTCTGGTCGGTCGGCACTTACAGCGTGGGGAAGGGGACCTGGAAGGGGGAACTCGCCACCAACCAGCACACGCCCTTTGCCGATCCCCTCGTTCGCCCGCTGTTCGGCGGCCACGAAGTCACCAGCGGCTTTTCGGGGACTTTTGCAGGCGACGAGGCGGAAGTGTTCGGCACCACGCTGGTGGGCAAACAAAGCATGAGCTTTCGCGCCACGCTGAAGTTTCTGGCGGACGAGTGAACCGCAGTGAATCACGCGCCAATGCTCAGCGGTAAGCTTCGCAAGGGAGGAGGCAATGTTTGGGTGGCTGGCAAGATGGCGCAAACCAAAGCGATGGCGGCATGCATGTCGGAATTGCAATCGTTGGGCCTCTGAGGCGAACGAAGAAAAAGCAAATCGGAGCAAGGACCCCGTGCAGGAAATGCTTACCTGCGAGAGTTGCCACCGGACCGAACCTGTCAACTCTTGGCGGACCCAAGGTGCGATAAAGACATCGGTTGATGCGATTTCAAACTGACGCACTACCCGCTATTCACCCGAACAGCGCGCGGTGGTCGCTCAAAATCACCCGCGCCGCGTTGTGGCCGGGCGCGCCGGTGACGCCGCCGCCAGGATGGGCGCCGCTGCCGCAATGGTAAAGCCCTTTCACGGGGCCGCGATAGTCGGCGTGGCCGAGCATCGGGCGGGCGGAAAACAGCTGGTTCAGCGTCAGTGCGCCATGGAAGATGTCGCCGCCGAGGAGAGAGAACTGCCGCTCCAGGTCGAGCGGGGAGAGAATTTGCCGCCCCAGCACGCTTGCCGCAAAGCCGGGGGCGTATTTGTCGACGGTTGCGATCATGAGATCGGCGACTTCCTCGCGGTGATCGTCCCATGATCGTCCCTCGCGAAGTTTTGGGGCGACATGCTGGCAAAACAGGCTCGCGACATGCGCCCCCTTCGGGCAAAGCGTGTCATCGAGCGTGGAGGGGATCAGCAATTCGACCACCGGCTCGCGGCTCCAGCCAAAATCGCGCGCGTCCTGCCAGGCGCGATCCATGTAGGCGAGGCTCGGCGCAATGATGATGCCGGCGGTCAGATGATCGCCGTCGCCGGGAAGTGCGGTGAAGGAGGGAAGCACCTCAAGCGCGACATTCATCCGGAAGGTGCCGGAGGCGTTGTGCCAATGCCTGATCCGCGCCAGGAAGTCATCCGGCAGCGCATCTGAAGACACGAGCCTTGTATAGAGAAGTTTCGGATTGACGCTGGAAGCGACGTATTTCGCGCGGATAGTCTCGCCATTGTCCAGCGTCACGCCCACGGCGCGGTCGCGCTCCACGATCACCTCGCGGACGCCGGCATCGAGGCTGATTTCGACGCCGGAGGCGCGCGCGGCGCTGGCCATGGCTTGCGTGATCGCACCCATCCCGCCGATGGCGTGGCCCCAGACACCCTTTTTGCCGTTCACCTCGCCAAACGCATGATGCAGCATCACGTAGGCGGACCCTGCGGCATAGGGGCTCGCATAATTGCCGACGATGGCATCGAAGCCGAACAGCGCCTTCACCAGATCGCTCTCGAACACCTCGTCCAGCATTTCGCCGGCCGAACGCGTGAACAGGTCGAGCAGCGAGCGCTGCTGTTCCAGCGAGAGTTTTCGCAGGACGCCGGCGGTGCCAAGCGCATTAAAACTTTCGCGGATCGCGTTGACGCCAAAACCTTGCGTGAGGTTGGGCGGTGCGCGCAACACCAGCGCGCGCAACACGTCGGCGATCTCTTCGAGCCCGCGGTTAAAACCTTGCAGGCTCGCGGCGTCGCGCCGGCTCAGTCTTTCGAGCGAGCCCCGTGTGCGGCCTTCGCCGGTCAAAAGATAGCTGCCGTCAGGGGCAGGCAAAAAATTTTGCGTGCGCCGCTCGACGATTCGCAATCCGTGCTCGGTGAGTTTGAGGTCGGCCATCACTTTCGGATTGAGCAGGCTGACCGTGTAGGCGGCGACCGAATTGCGAAAACCGGGAAAAAACTCCTCCGTCACCGCTGCGCCGCCGACGACGTTGCGGCGCTCGACGACTTTTACGCGCAAGCCGGCCCTTGCCAGATATGCGGCGCAAGTGAGGCCGTTATGCCCGGCCCCGATGATGACAACATCCGTCTCGTTCATGCCTGCTTCAGGGTGGCTCTTGTCAGATCGTGATCGCCTGTACTCGACGGACCTCTCGTAACGGGTTTCGGACTTGATGTTGATATCCCTGGAACGGCGATCCGACGAATTTTCGATCGTGTTTAGCGAAGATGTGAAGATTGGCACAGCCCCGACGCGCATTGCTCGCGTTGCGGCCCTGTGCTCCATTGCCGCCCCCGGCGCCCGCCGGCTGCCCTTGTCTCGCGTTCTCGCCGGAAAACGCTTCGCCGGAGCCTTTATGACGCATCCCGATCCGAGCGCGGCTTATCCTGATGCGAGCCGAAACCGGCTGGTGCTTCTGGTCTATACCGCCGCGATTTTCGTCAGTGCGCTGCTGCTGTTCTCGGTACAGCCGCTGTTTACGAAGATGGTGCTGCCGCGGCTTGGCGGCTCGCCGGCGGTGTGGTCGGTGGCGATGGTGTTCTTTCAGTCGCTCCTGCTCGCAGGCTACGCCTACGCGCATTACTTGATGCGGCTCAATAACCGCCTGATCGCGGTCATAACCCACCTGGTGCTGCTCGTGATCGCGCTTTTCACGCTGCCTTTGTCGATCGCCACCTCATGGGGCGACCCGCCGACCAGCGGCTACGCGCTCTGGCTGCTCGGTCTGTTTGTGGCCTCGATCGGCCTGCCGTTCTTCGCGCTCGCGGCGAACAACCCGCTGCTGCAGGCCTGGTTTGTCCGGACCGGTCACCCCTCGGGCGGCGATCCGTACTTTCTCTATGCCTCCTCCAATATCGGCAGTTTCCTGGCGCTCTTGTCCTACCCTGTGCTGCTTGAGCCGATGTTCACGCTGCGGACGCAGAACCTGATCTGGACCGGCGGCTACGGTCTGTTGGTCGTGCTCATCGCGGCCTGCGGCCTCCTTTTGTTGCGCGCGCCGGCCTCGGCCGCGGTCGATACACTGGCCGCAGACACTGATACCCCGGCACCTCCGTGGGCCTTGCGCGCGCGCTGGATCGTGCTTGCCGCGGTGCCCTCGGGACTATTGATCGCGGTGACCGCGCATATTTCCACCGACGTCGCCGCGGCGCCGCTGCTCTGGGTTCTGCCGCTGTCGCTTTATCTGCTGACCTGGGTGCTGGTGTTCCAGTCGCGCCCGCTGCTGCCGCACAAATGGATGCTGGCCATTCAGCCGGTGGCGATTGCGGGCGTCATCGTGCTGCTCGCGATCGGCGGCGAGCAGAACCTGCTGTTGACGCTGGGCGGCCATCAGCTCTGTTTCTTCGTCATCGCGATGGCCTGCCACGGCGAACTGGCGCGGACCCGGCCCGCCGCGAAATATCTCACCGGCTTCTATGTCGCGCTGTCGTTCGGCGGCATGATCGGCGGCTTGTTCGCCGGCCTGATCGCGCCTTACGCGTTCTCGTGGGTGGCCGAATACCCGATTCTCTTGGTGTGTGCCGCCTTGTGCCGCCCACCAACCGACGAACGCTGGCCGCGCTGGAGCCAATGGTCCTGGCTGGTTTTGCTTGCCGCCGCGCTTGCGCTGATCGCGCCGGCGTTTTCCACCGGCAGCGTGTTCGACTGGCTCAAGGAGCAGCGGATCTATGTGGCGGCGAGCGTTGCCGCGGCGGGGATGCTGCTTTCGCTGGTCATCCATGCAAGCCGCTGGAAGATCGCGGGTTTTGCCGCGCTCGCGCTGCTGTTGATCCGCCTCTATCCCGCAGATGAGGGGCGGGTGGAAACGGTGCGCAGCTTCTTCGGCGTCCACAAGATCGTGGTCACGTCGAGCGGCCGGTATCACGTGCTGATGCACGGCACCACGATTCACGGTGCCGAGAAATTCCAGAACAGCGACGGCACGCCGGTCGCAGGGCGCCCGGAGCCGATCACCTACTATCACAAGGACGGCGGCATCGGTCGGGCGATCACGGCGATCCGCGAACGCAAGGGCGCGCCGCTTCGCGTGGCGGTGATCGGGCTCGGTGCCGGCACGCTGACCTGCGCCGCAGAGCCCGGCGAGAGCTGGAAATTCTTCGAGATCGACCAGTCGATGGTCGATACCGCGCGCGATCCCCGGTTTTTCACCTATATCCGCAGCTGCGAGCCTGATCTCGATCCGGTGATCGGCGACGCGCGGCTGACCTTCGCCCGCGAGCCCGACGGTATCTACGATCTCATCATCGTCGACGCCTATTCGTCGGATGCGATTCCGATTCATCTCGCCACCGAAGAGGCGATGAAAATCTACAAGGACAAGCTCGCCCCGCATGGCGCGGTGCTGATGCACGTCTCGAACCGGCATCTGGAATTGTCCAGCGTCGTGGTCGGCATTGCGGAAGCCAACGATCTCAAGAGCTGGGTCTACAGTGAGGATTCCGGGCGCGATGGCGAATACATCTTCGCCACATCGGTGGTGGTCTCGGCACGCGCGGAAGCCGATGTCGGCAAGCTCGCGTCGTCGGACGTCTGGGAGGAGACCGAGGCTGATGAGAAGCAGCGGGTCTGGACCGATGATTACTCGAACATATTGGGGGCGGTTTATCGCAGGCTGCGCGACGGTGAACAGTAGCTGAACGCGAACGTAGACATGTACTTGCGGCTCGTTATGAACGCGGAACTTCACGCGGCACTTGGACGTTATAGGGATAGTCCCAATTGTGCCGCTTATAGAGATTTACTTCTAGGCGAGGGGCGATTGAGGAGGATGCCGTGTCAAAGCTCAACTTCCTTTCGGTGATTGTACTCGCCGTCGCGCTTTCGGGCGCGGCCTACGCCCGAGGCGGAGGCGGTGGACATGGTGGCGGCCACGGCGGTGGCGGCCACGGCGGCGGTCACTTCGGTGGTGGCCATGGCGGCGGTCATTTCGGCGGTGGTCACGCACATTTCGGTGGTGGGCATTTCGGCGGTGGACGCGCCCATTTCGCCGGAGGCGGGAGACATTTCGGTGGCAGAGCGCTGTCGCGGTCGGCCGCCCGCGCCAGCTTCTCCGGCGGCCACGCCAATCGCTCGTTCGCCGGCCATAACGCGGCGGGTCAGATCGGCGGCCGCAACGCCAACCTTCGATCCGCGGCCATCCGCGGCGCGATGGGCTCGCGCTCGTTTGCGCGCGCGCTGCACAATCCGGGTGCCTTGCACAATCCCGGCACCCGCGCGCTCATGACTGCGACCGCAGCCACGGCGGGATGGCATCACCTGCAAGGCGGCGGGTGGTGGCGGCACGGCAATGGCGGCTTCGGCTGGGTCGGCCCGCTGTTCTGGCCGTTCGCCTTCTTTGATATCTACGACTACTCGCTCTGGGGTTGGAATCCGTTCTGGTGGTACGGCTATGGCGACATCTATGCCGGCCTGTTCTACCCCTACGGTTATGACGATCTGCTGGGCTACATGCCGTATGGCGGTGGTTACTACGGGCGCGGCTACGGCGGTGGGTACAGACGGTCGTATGCGGCGGCAAGGACGAACACGGCGCCCGACGAGCTAACGCAAATGTGTGGCGAGGACAACCGTGACATCGCCGGTCTTCCGATCGACCGGATCCAGCAAGCGATCCAGCCGACCGAACAGCAGCGCCCCGCGCTCGATGACCTCGCCAACGCAACGGTGAAGGCGTCGCAGACCGTCAGGGCCGCGTGTCCGACCCAGATCGTCTCGACCGCGCCGGCAAGGCTCGCCGCGATGGAGCAGCGCCTGGACGCGATGATCCAGGCCGTCAACATCGTGCAACCCGCGCTCGATCGGTTCTGGGGGCTTCTCAGTGACGAACAGAAGTCGCGGCTGAACTCGCTTGGCCAGAGCGAGCGCAATAATGACCGTCGCAGCGATTCCCCGCTCGCGAGTGCGTGCAGCGGCACGCAGGCGAACGTGCCGGATTGGCCGGCGGCCGAGATCGAGCAGCGCCTGCATCCAACCGAGGCGCAGCGCGCCAGTCTGGCCAATCTGAAAGACGCCAGCGCCAAGGCGGCGGATATGCTCAGGTCCACCTGTACCCCCGACGACGCACTGACGCCGCCCGCGCGTCTTGCCGCCGCCGGCAAGCGGCTGGACACCATGCTGCAGGCCGTCGAAACCGTGAAGTCGGCGCTGGACGATCTCTACAAGGATCTGACCGACGAGCAGAAGGCGCAGTTTGAAGCCATCGGCCCGGAACGCACCGCCGCGCTGTCGTCCGATGACACCGCGCCGTCCTCGGGCGGCGGCAGGCACTACCGCCGGCACCATCATGCCAGCGTCGGCGGTTTCGTTCGCCGGTTGATCGGGTTTTGAGACCCCAACGGAAGTGAGACTCCCTCTCCCGCTTGCGGGGGTCCGAGGCGAGCAAGGCTCGCTCTCGAGGTTGGGGAGGGGGACTCCATCGGCATACCGCCCTCCGCACTCGATGAGTGCGGCGACCTCCCCCGCAAGCGGGAGAGGTGGACCAGGCCAGCACAGCCAGCGATTCAACTCATCCAGCTCTAAAGCGCCCGCATGCGCGGCAACTCGCCGGCCCGCGCGCTGATTGCAGCACGCCGGTCGACGACCGCGTGGTGAAACTGTTCGAGCACGAGGCTGTAAGCGGCCAGATCGGCTTCCTCGATCGCGCCGTCATCGTAGCAGGCGAGCGTTTCGCGAAGGAAGACGTCAGCTTGGCGCTGCAGCGCATCGAGTTCCTCGAGTTGCTCGGTCTTGCGCACCTGCGCAATCGCACCCAACAGCCTGTCGCGCAGCTCCGTACTCTGCGTTCGCTCGTTGCGTTTCAGATAGTGGCGCAACCAGGCGCTGCCTGAGCCAAGCACCGAGAGCAGCAGCACGCCGCCCCAGATGTAATCGCTGTACTTGTCGAGGAATGTCCGTTCGGTACCCTCGATGTAGGCCGCGGCTCCCGGATGCGGCGGGATCGGAGCGTCCTTGTCGGTGTCGGGCTTCTCGATCTTGGCTGCGGCTGGAAATTCCTTGGCGAGCGAGGGCCGCACATTGAACAGCGCCCGGGTAAAGGCGCCGGCCGAGCTGTCGGAAAGGGATTTGGGCGCAACGATCAGGTGATTAACTCCGACGGTCTCGATCGTGCTTTCGGGTCTCGCAGGGGAGGAAGTGAACGAACTTCCGGGAATCTCCTCCGACTCGTAGAGCGGATGCCTGTGGGCGATGGCCTCCGACACGTCGATGGCGAGAAATTTCGGTTCACCCCTGATGCGGGCGGTGGAGCTGACAGCCTCGATGGTGATGTGGCTGTCGAGCGGTCCGACCGTCATGAACACGTCGATCGAAGGATCGTGCAGCATGTCGGTGACCTGGCTGACGCCGAATTGCGAGATCACGACCTTGTCGGGGTTGACGCCGGACTCGGTGAGAATGATGCGAAGCAAAGAGGCGTTCAGCGGGGTGCGGCCGATGATGCCGAAGTGATGACCCTCGAGATCGCCGATTTCCTTTGTTTTTGGCTTGGCTTCTTTCTTCGAGCCCTTGCGTGGAGGGGCCGAGGGCGTCCACAGAACGACGACGTTCTTGCGCAGTATAGCGACCGCCCCGATTCCGTTGGGCATCTCCTCGTCGGCACGTGCGACCGCCAGATCGGTTTCCCCGGTCCTGAGCAGCCCGACGCTGTCGCCGGGGCCCGCCGTCGAGATCACGGAAAGCCGAACCGGATTGCTTTCACGGGCAAAGGATTGCGCCAAGGCCTGGATCAGTTTCTGGTTTTCGCTCCCACTGACGGCTATCCGCAACGTCGTCGGTCTCAGCAGCAGGAAGGCCGAGCCGGTGACGGCGGCGAGCACCAGCAATGCGGTCGCAAGCAGCAGCCAAAATGTCCAACTCTGGTTACGGCTGCCGGGAGGCGAGGCGGCGTTCGAGCGGTCGGACGTGGACATATTGTCCCTGGGCCAAGCATGGTCGAGCATCCCCCCCCGCGGACCTTTTACTCCGGTTATCCCGCTTTTGCGAAACTTCCGGTCCGCTTATTGGGTTCCCTGCGTCGCATGCCAGAACCCCGACCGGGAACCGGGAAGGCGGTTCATACATCGCTCACCAGGACCGCCGGACTGCTCAAAAACGGACGATGGCAGGCCGGTTGACATGCAGGGAGGAGGTGAATTGTGTTCGTTGTCGGGCGCCAGGCGTCGCCAATCGTCGCGAATCGCGTCACGATAAGCCGGTTAAAATTCAGTTATTTTTGTACCGTCGGTCTCACGCGCTCATTCTTGGACGCGATCTGGCAATACGCAGGACTGACCGATGAATGTGAGCCGGGCGGCGGGGTCGCACTCCGGATGCGGCAGGCCGGGCACGTTTATGACGAGCATGTGGAGAGCCTGTCGTGCGATTGCGAAGTCTGCTTTTCTGCACCGTACTCGCCATCAGTCTTGCGGCTTGCTCACAGGAAGTGGAATACAACAACGAGCAGCGATCGTGCATCGCCCAGCACTACACCAATTATGACGCCAGCAAGCTCAACCAATGCCTCGATGTGTGCAAGGCTTGCTTGAAGGGCAACACGATTACCTGCAATACCTCATGCAAACTGAGGGGCGCCAGTTAGAGTTTGATCTCCGCGCCATCGCGTTATGCGTTTGCCGCGACGACCTCCTCAATTCTGATAGCCATAGGTGTTGCGCGGGTAGTAGCGCGGCTGCTGATAGTAACCCTGCGGCGCGGATTGATAGCCGTAGCCGTTGGTGTAGCCCGGCTGTTGCTGGTAATAGACCTGCCCGTCATAACTGCGCTGCACGCTGCGTGGGGCAGGATAGCGTGCGTCGGTCGAACTGCCATCGGCTGGATAAATGTAACCGCTGTCGAGGCGAGCCTGCGGCAGAATCGGCCGCGGCATGCCTTGCGGCTCCACCGAACCGGTATAATTCGGGTCGTCGTATGGCCTTGCATATTGCTGCGTGTCGGCGCGCGCCACCGCATTGCCGCGCGGGTTGCGCGCCAGCGCAACCTGGGCCGAGCCGGTCAACGTGACCGTGGTGTTGAGCACGCCTTGCTCCTCCACCAGCGCATAGAGCGTCGCCGCGTTGGCGCGCGAGAGACGGACGCAGCCGTGCGATGCCGGTGTGCCGAGGCGGTTTTCGTAAACGGTGCCGTGGATCGCATGGCCGATCTTGGTGAAGAAGATCGAATGCGGCATCGGCGCGTCGTCGAATTCCTTGGAAAAGTGATCCGCTTCCATCCGGAAGGTGCGGTAGGTGCCGCTCGGCGTCTCGTACGAAGGATTGCCGGTCGAGACCGGCCAGTGGTAGCGCACGGCGCCGTCGACGGCGACCGTCATCATCTGCGCATCCTTGTCGACCGTGATGAAGACTTTGGCCTGCGCCGCGCTCGCGGCAAACAGCATCAAAGTTGTGACTGCAAGGAAAAGGGAACGCATTTTACCTGGCCTCCGGCCCCTGACTGCCGTACCTCACGGTCCCCGGCAGCCAATATGCCCGAAACTCCGCTCCGGTTCCAGTGTGGCGGCGGCGGCGCATTCAATCGTGAACGCCGGCGCAGGCATGGCAATGGCGCGGCTGAAATCGCGGCGCGGTTCAATTTTCCGTTGACCGGCCGCGACGGTAGCTCTGGCACTTGCCGATGAATGCGACAGGAGAGGCGCATGTCTGGCGCGACAGGCTGGTTTCTCTCGGCTATCGCCTCAGTTCTTGAGCCGGTAACCGGTCTTGAAGATCCACCACACCACGATCAAACAGGCGACAAGGAAGGTCAGCGTCATGCTGATGCTGAGCGTCGGGCTGACGTCGGCGATTTCGTAAAAACTCCAGCGGAAGCCGCTGATGAGATAGACCACCGGGTTGAGCAGCGTGATGGTGCGCCAGCCCGAGGGCAGCATGTTCACCGAGTAGAAGCTGCCGCCAAGGAATGTCAGCGGCGTCACTATCAGCATGGGGATCATTTGCAGCTTCTCGAAGCCGTCCGCCCAGATGCCGATGATGAATCCGAACAGGCTGAAGGTGACCGCGGTCAGCACCAGGAAGGTCAGCATCCACACGGGATGATGAATGTGCAGCGGCACGAACAGGCTGGCGGTCGCCAGAATGATCAGGCCGAGCACGATCGACTTGGTCGCCGCCGCACCGACATAGCCGAGCACGATTTCGAAATAAGAAATCGGTGCCGACAGAATCTCGTAGATGGTGCCGACGAACTTCGGAAAATAGATGCCGAAGGAAGCATTGGCGATACTCTGGGTCAGCACCGACAGCATCACGAGCCCGGGCACGATGAAGGTACCGTAGCTGACCCCTTCCACCGAAGAAATGCGCGAGCCGATAGCGGCGCCGAACACCACGAAATACAGCGATGTCGACACAACAGGCGAAACGACGCTTTGCAGGATCGTGCGCCAGGTGCGCGCCATTTCAAACTTGTAGATCGCTTGCACGGCCCTGAAATTCATGGTCTCTCACCAGTGCTGCCGGCAATCTCCGACCCGTTGCGCCGAACCAAACTGACGAAGATGTCTTCGAGCGAACTCTGGGTGGTCTCGAGGTCCGAGAAGCGGATGCCTGCGTTCCTGAGTTCGCCGAGCAGGCTGGTGATGCCGGTGCGATCGACCTTGGTGTCGTAATGGTAAGTCAGCTCGCAGCCTCCGTTCGACAGTTCGAGACGGTAAGGGGCAAGCGCGGGCGGAATCGCATCGATGGCGCATTGCAGGTGCAGCTTCAGTTGCTTCTTGCCGAGCTTCTGCATCAGCTTCGCCTTATCCTCGACCAGGATGATCTCGCCCTTGTTGATGACGCCGACCCGGTCGGCCATTTCCTCGGCCTCATCGATGTAATGGGTGGTGAGGATGATGGTGACGCCGGAGGCCTGAAGTGTGCGGACGACTTCCCACATGCCCTTGCGCAATTCGACGTCGACGCCCGCGGTCGGTTCGTCGAGGAACAGGATCTTCGGTTCGTGCGACAACGCCTTCGCAATCATCACGCGGCGCTTCATGCCGCCGGACAGCGTGACGATCTTGGAGTCTTTCTTGTCCCACAGCGAAAGATCCTTCAGCACCTTTTCGATGTGATCAGGATTTTTCGGCTTGCCGAACAAGCCGCGACTGAAGCTGACGGTCCCCCACACCGATTCGAACGCATCGGTGTGCAGTTCTTGCGGCACGAGACCTATCAGCGCGCGCGCTGCGCGGTAGTCGCGGTTGATATCGTGGCCACCGACGATGACGCTGCCCTCGCTGAGCCTGGCGATGCCGCAGATGATGCTGATGAGGGTGGTCTTGCCGGCGCCGTTCGGTCCCAGCAACGCAAAAATTTCGCCGCGCTCGATCTCGAGATTGATGTTGTTCAGCGCCTTGAAGC
>Ga0307474_10003304_pt1 | contig 11623 bp, 11 predicted proteins | sample atmos_gasesECM1C_2_FD_203312 | JGI IMG/M metagenome (GOLD analysis project Ga0307474, IMG submission 203312) | Hardwood forest soil microbial communities from Morgan-Monroe State Forest, Indiana, United States - atmos_gasesECM1C_05 | ecosystem: Environmental > Terrestrial > Soil > Temperate... | reverse complement strand
CCTGTCTCACTGCGTCCTCGTGGACGACGAAACGCGCGTTCGCCGCCGCCGCAAACCCGGGCCGCATACGGGCGATCACCCGTGCCAGTTCGCCCCAGCGCTCCTCGCGCAACGTCAGAAAGCGTACCGACTCCGGCAATGCGACCCACAGGCACACAGAGATCGCGAACGGCAGCACGCCGCCGACCACGAACATTGCCTGCCATCCGAAGTGCGGGATCAGGCTGGCGGCGGCAAGGCCTGCCATTACCGCTCCAACGGTGAAGCCGGTGAACATCAGCACCACCCACGTCGCGCGCAGCCGACGCGGCGCGAATTCACTGACCAGCACAATGGCATTGGGCACTGCCGCGTAGAGCCCGACACCCGACAGGAACCGCAGCCACATCAGCACGCTGACCGACGGCGCCCAGATCGATGCCAGCGTAAAGCCACCGAACAGCCAGCATCCGAGGATGATCGTCCTCTTGCGGCCGATCCTGTCGCCCAGCCAGCCAAATATGATCGAGCCGACCATCAGCCCGAACACGCCGATGCCGAGTACCGAGCCGAAACTCCCCACCTCGACGTGCCATTCGCGTGCCATTGCCGGGATCACGAACGAGATGCCGGCGAAATCGAAGCCGTCGATCAGCATGCAGAGGAACATCCAGCCAAGCAGGTTCCAGGCGAACCTGCCGACACGCTGTCCCTCTATGACCGCGGTCACATCGATGATCGGCGGCTGCATCCTGCCCTGCCCTCTGTTCCGCCGGCATCATCCGGCCCCATCCCAGGGGTAGTCCGCCACGCCGTCGCCGCGCCCGCAAGCCCGCTTCCCACGACGTGATCGGACACCCGGCTTAGCGACAGCCCGGCTTAGCGACGGCCCGGCTTAGCGACGGCCCCGCTTAGCGACAGCCCGATTTACCGACAGAGTGATTGCGGCGGATCGACGCGATCGATGATGGCGCCGACCACCCGCCAGATCGCCAGGGTGCCGAGTACCGCGATGTAGCCGTCGATGGCGTAATGCCATCCCAGATGCACCGTGGCGATCATGATGAGCACGACGTTGACGCTGAGCACGATGCCAAGCGGTCGGTTGGTCCGCCAGCCAACCAGCGCGAACAGCAGCGCCCCTGTCACATGCATGCTCGGCATCGCCGAAATGCCGGAACCGATACCGAAACCATCCGATGCATAGCTGTTCCACAGCATATCCTGCAGCCGGATCGACCAGATCAACGAACTATGCTGGCTTGCGTCGCGCAGATACTGCATCAGTGGGGCGTACGGGTCCGGTCCGTGCACCAGGCGCCCGTAATAGCAGGGCCCGCCTGAGGCCAGCCAGGTCGCGGCGAGATTGCCCATCAGTGCAAAGCACACAATGTAGGCGACGAAGAATTGCATTCGCAGGCGTTGATCGCGCAGGGCGAATGCCTGCCAGAACCACGAGCCCGCGAGTCCGAAGAACCAACCGCAGTAGATGATATTGGCAAGTCCCGACATGAACGGATGGCCAAGTACGGGCTGCAGGATCTGCCAGGGCGGTACGCCGAAATGCAACCTGGCGTCCCATACGGCAAGCGTGGCATCCCAATTGTACGGATGCATCAGCGGGATCATCGACTTGATCGACGTGCAGGCAGAGTTGAATATCGGCAGCAGCACTATGATGGGTAGTGCGTTGATGATCCGCTTTCGTGTCAGATAGTTGGTGCACAGGTCATCGACGATGGCCCAACTCAGCCGTGCGGGCCGCACGACCAGTGTCAGGTATGCCGCGCGTCCAACCAGGAACGCCACGCACAGAGCCGGCGTCGCCAGGGTGAACACCGGTCCATAGAGCGACAGCGAGATGCGGCTCGGCTCGCCCAGCCAGGCGGCCACACCCGACGCAATCAGGACATAGGCCAGCACCAGGCTGATCAGCCATTCGTGCGCGCGCACGGCCCCGAGCAGTTCGGCCAACAGGCCATCTTCGCTCGATCGAATAAGGCTGACGCTCATGCTCGTTCAGAATCCGCCGCAGCGCGCCAGGACGGCGGCGACCTTCGCGAGCAGCCGATTCGGTTGGAAGTCGTCGTGGTCCAGTTGCCGCCATCGAGGATGCCTGCGCCGTCGCCGATCAGCTCGACTCGGTCGTGATGTGGCGCTGAACGAAACCGCTGACCGGCATCGGCCACTGGGAGACTTCCGAGCAACACGATTGTCGTGCGATCAGCCGGCGGCGGCCAGACCATGCGACGCAGCGGTCTCGGGCTCGGGGAGGCCATGGGTGCGGCCAGATCCGCCACTGAGCTGCCTCCGTGCGTGCTTACCGGCGCAGCGGGCCGGCCGACGGCGCTCCTGTTAGCTCCCGATTAGCTACAACTTCGTCTCGCATGGATTGCGTCGCGCGGTCACGCGGCGATGCTTGACTGACCACTCTTCATCGCGTGTCGCGCCGGCAGTGTTCAGCCAAGCGACAGGCAGCGCGCCGATGGCCCGTGCAGTCCGGTCAGCGCCGGCAGCGCAGCCGAGCGCCGGGTCCCGACGGTTTCGTCGATACACCCGACGTCGGCGGCCACAAGGGCGGAAAAATGCGAAGTGTTGCGGCTTATCCCCGCAACAGCAGCACGATCAGCACGATCAGCAGGATGGTGCCCAGCCCACCACCGACATATGGGCCGCCGAAGTAGAAGCCGCCGCCGCCGAACAGGATCAGCAGAATAATGATCAGGATGATCAGGTTCATGATGGTCGTTTCCTTTCAGCCATTGTGCGATCAAACTTGGTCCCACAAAACACGAAAGGAATAGATTTGACCATTCAACGAACCGTTAGTTTGTTCGGCTCAGCTGTTTCAGGCGCCGCCTCGCCGCTATGCGCTGGGGCATCGTGTTCGGCATCACGTTGAGCGTCTGGGTCGGCGGTGTCGCGGACAAGGCGGCGTGATCACCGGCTGCGGCCAGTCTCGCAGATGACCCGAAATAGGTAGATATATCAAACCGTTAAGGTGAACCCGTGAAACCCGCTGATCCGCCCGGCTTTTGTTGTCATCGCGAGTCGAGCGAAGCAATCGCGGGCCAGGTGGGCACTTTGATCGTGCTTGCCGCGTCGCTGCGCCCCTCGCAATGACAGGGAAGCCAGACGGTCCGCCGTTCGCCCGATTGCCCTGACTGTGATTGGCGCGCCCGGAGAGACTCGAACTCCCAACCCCTAGATCCGTAGTCTAGTACTCTATCCAATTGAGCTACGGGCGCTAGCCAGGGCGCGGGATGTAGCGGATGGCCCGTCCCGCGGCAAGGGGGCAGCCCCAGGGTGTGATTCGGCGTAAAAACGGCCGCCCCAGCGGAGTGCGCCCCGGCGGGTAGACCGATTGAGCAATCGGAGTTGACCATCCGATAGGATTTATCGGAGCAGTATTCGAGGCCGCGCCCGCCGTCCGTGATGCGCAGATCGCCTGCCTTATGCGCGTCCATCCCTGCCCGCACGATGAAACCACGCCGCTGTGCCCTGAAGTCTGCGTGATCCGGCACGTGGAAGATGCGAGGCCCGCCGCAGCGAGCATCGTTTTTCGCCTCCGCCTCCTGCGTCAGCGCCGCTTCGGTGTCCGACTCGTCGTCCTTCCACCGACCGGCGGCCCAACGACCGGCGCCCCAACAACCGGTGGCGAGAACTTCCTCAACCCACGCCAGCTCACCTTCGCTCAACCTGCGCGTGAGCTTCAGACGGCCTTCGCAGGCGGTGCCGTATCCATCGCCGCGCCGCAATCGCGTGAGCCCGGTTGCTTCGCGTATCCCGTCGGCGCCCCGCTCACGTGATGCAGATCACAGCTTCCTTCCGAAATTGCTGGCATTTTCCTGGCGTGTCGGCAGATCTTTCAAAAAGGTGGGATCAGATGTTCAGAGGGAAGGCAGAACTAAGAAATCCGGAAACCAACGACAGGGTCGGCACCTTTACCGAAACCTGCGAGGACGACGGAACTTCGCATGCAAGAGTCGTCCTCGAACCGCCAATTACCCTGAGCGGCACAGCCAATCTTGCGATCTTCGGCGGTCCAGGCCCTGTGATCGGCGTAGCAGCGGAGAATGGCGGCCCAACCGAGATCCGTGAATTCCATGGCAAGAGCGGGGTTGGCTGTCTTCCGGAGAATACCGAAATCTCGCTGACGCGAAGCCCCGGCGGTGATCTCAGCACCCTGCTTGTAGTATTGGGCAAAGGGACGATTCACAGGGAACATCACTGACAGCCTGCGCGAACCCATAGCCGAAAAGCGCGGCGTCACTGGCGCGAGATTGCCGCCCTCCGTTTGCGATCACGAAAGAAGTCGGGCCGATCAGCGTTTTTCACGCGTTCACCCGATTGCCCTGTCGGTCAGGCCGCCAGCTTGTCCAGTTCGCGCAATACGGATTCGCCCATGACATTGGTTCCCACCTTTGCGGTGCCAGGTGCCATGATGTCGGCGGTGCGCAGCCCGGAGCCCAGCACGTTGGTGCAGGCACGCTCGATCAGCGCCGCGTCCTCTTCCATGCCGAACGAATAGCGCAGCAGCATCGCGAAGCTGAAGATCTGCGCCATCGGGTTGGCGATGCCGCGCCCCGCGATGTCGGGCGCCGAACCGTGGATCGGCTCATACAACGCCAGCCGCTTGCCCGACGCATCGGCCGGCCCGAGCGTCGCCGAAGGCAGCATGCCCAGGCTGCCGGTCAGCATCGACGCCAGGTCGGACAGAATGTCACCGAAGATATTGGAGGTGACGATCACGTCGAATTGCCGCGGATTGCGCACGAGCTGCATGGCGCAGTTGTCGGCGTACATGTGTGCCAGTTCCACATCCGCATACTCGCTCGCGTGCAAGGCAGTCACGGTCTCGCGCCAGAACAGGCCAGACTGCATGACGTTGGCCTTCTCCACACTGGTCACCTGCTTCTTGCGCCTACGGGCCAGTTCGAACGCCACACGGGCGACGCGCTCAATTTCGCTTGTGGTATAGGTTTCCGTATCGAAGCCGCGCTTCTCGCCGGACGGCAGGGTTTCGATGCCGCGCGGTTCGCCGAAATAGATGCCGCCGGTGCTTTCGCGCACGATCATGATGTCGAGGCCGCGCACCACGGCGGCCTTCAGCGTCGATGCGTCGACCAGCGGGTCGAGCACGATTGCCGGACGCAGATTGGCGAACAGGTCGAGTTCCTTGCGCAGCCGCAGGATCGCCAGCTCCGGACGAAGCTGGAAGCCGAGTTTCTCCCACTTTGGGCCGCCAACCGAGCCGAACAGGATGGCATCGGCGTCTCGCGCCTTCTGCATCGTCTCGTCGGTGATCGGCGTGCCGCGTGCATCGATCGCGGCGCCGCCCACGAGATCGTCCGAGATCTCGAACGAGACCATGCGGCGACGGTCCATCCAATCGATGACGCGACGCACTTCACGCATGACTTCCGGACCGATGCCGTCGCCGGGCAGGATCAGCAGCTTCTTGTTGGCGGCCATGAATGTCCCCGATCACGCTGCGGTGGATGGCAGCCACGACTGCTGCTGGCGCCGCGTCGCTTCGAAAGAGTCGATTTTCGGCGTGTGCTGCAACGTCTGTCCGATGTCGTCCAGGCCATTCAGCAGCAGATGTTTGCGGAACGGGTCGATATCGAAGTGGATTTCCTCGCCACTCGGCCGCACCACCACCTGGCGTTCCAGATCGATGGTGATGCGTGCATTGCCGCCGAGTTTCGCATCGTCGATCAGCGCATCGCAGATCGCGCGCGGCAGGCGGATTGGCAGGATGCCGTTCTTGAAGCTGTTGTTGAAGAATATGTCGGCGAAATCTGGCGCGATGATGCAGCGGATGCCGAAATCCAGCAGCGCCCACGGTGCGTGTTCGCGCGATGAACCGCAGCCGAAATTCTCGTGCGCGATGATGATCTCGGCGTGGCGGTATGGTTCCTGGTTCAGCACGAATTCGGGGCGTTCCTTGCCCTCGTTGTCGTAGCGCAGGGTGTCGAACAGATGCACGCCAAGGCCGGAGCGCTTGATGGTCTTGAGAAACCGCGCGGGGATGACCTTGTCGGTGTCGATGTTCGCCATCGGCATCGGCGCCGCGACGGCAGTGAGTGTGGTGAACTTGTCCATATTGCCCCCTTAGTCGCGACCCAACTGCCGCACATCGGACAGCCGGCCGGTCACCGCGGCGGCCGCGGCCATCGCCGGCGACACCAGGTGCGTGCGCCCGCCCGGCCCCTGCCGCCCCTCGAAATTGCGGTTCGACGTGCTGGCGCAACGCTGGCCCCGTGTCAGCTTGTCCGGGTTCATGCCGAGACACATGGAGCAGCACGGTTCGCGCCACTCGAAGCCAGCCTCCAGCAGGATGCGATCCAGTCCTTCGCGCTCTGCCTGCTGCTTCACCAGGCCCGAGCCGGGCACCACCAATGCCTGCACACCGGACGCAACCTTGCGGCCCTTCGCCACTGCGGCTGCAGCGCGGATGTCCTCGATGCGTCCGTTGGTGCAGGAGCCGATGAACACCACGTCCACCGGCACGTCCGCCAGCTTCTGGCCCGGCGTCAGCGCCATGTATTCCAGCATGCGCTCCATCTGCGCGCGCTTGCCCTCGTCAGGCTCGGCCGCGGGGTCCGGCACCACACCGGTGATCGGCACCACCGCGCCGGGATTGGTGCCCCAGGTCACCATCGGCGCGATATCGCCCGCGTGCATCACGAGGGTTGTGTCGTAGTGCGCGCCGGCATCGGATGGCAGCGTGCGCCAATGCGCCACCGCCTGCTCCCACGCCGCGCCCTTCGGTGCGAAATCGCGGCCCTTGACGTACTCGATGGTGGTTTCGTCCGGCGCGACCAGCCCTGCCCGCGCGCCGGCTTCGATCGACATGTTGGACACCGTCATGCGCCCCGCCATGTCGAGCGCGCGGATCGCTTCGCCGGTGTATTCGATGACGTGGCCGGTGCCGCCGGCAGTGCCCAGCTTGCCGATGATCGCCAGCACGATGTCCTTCGCCGAGCAACCGAAGCCCAGCGTGCCGTCAACCTGCACCTTCATGTTCTTCGCCGGCCGCTGCAGCAGGGTCTGCGTCGCCATCACGTGCTCGACTTCGGACGTGCCGATGCCGAATGCCAGCGCGCCCATCGCGCCATGCGTCGAGGTATGCGAGTCACCGCAGACGATCGTCGTGCCCGGCAGGCTGAGGCCCAGTTCAGGCCCGATGATGTGTACGATGCCTTGTCGCACATCCAGGATCGGGATGTACGGCACACCGAACTCCACGACATTCTTCTCCAGCGTCTGCACCTGGATGCGGCTGTCTGCCTCCTTGATGTCGCCCGGAACACGCGAGCCGACGGTCGGAATGTTGTGGTCGGCCACCGCGATCGTGCAGTCCGGCCGCCGCACCTTGCGGCCGGCCAGGCGCAAACCCTCGAATGCCTGCGGGCTGGTGACCTCGTGCAGCAAATGCCGGTCGATGTAGAGAATGCACGTCCCGTCCGGAAGCTTCTCCACGACGTGGCTGTCCCAGATCTTGTCGAACAGCGTGCGCGGCTTGACGTCGGACATGCGTTTTTCTCCCTACGTGGCCGGGCGCGACCCGGGCATCTCAATCGGCGGCAGTCGTTTCATTCGCTGCAGCCGGCGCATCGGTGGCGGCAGCGGTCGGCGCCGTGCTGCGTGCCCGTTCCGCGATGCGGGCGGATTTGCCGGACCGGCCGCGCAGGTAATACAGCTTGGCGCGCCGCACGTCGCCGCGACGCACCACGGCGATCTCCGCGATCAACGGCGAATACAGCGGGAACACGCGCTCCACCCCTTCGCCGTAGCTGATCTTGCGCACCGTGAAGTTGCTGTTCAGCCCCTTGTTGGAACGGCCGATGCACACGCCCTCGAACGCCTGGGTGCGAGTGCGCTCGCCTTCCACAACCTTCACGGCGACACGCACCGTATCGCCGGGTGAGAAGTCGGGCACCGCGCGGTTTGCGGTCAGGCGGGCAATCTGCTCGGCCTCGTAACGCTGAATGATATTCATCGCTGTGGTCCTTTTGTAGCGAGTTCCTTAGGGCGCCGCCACCGGGCTGACAACCGGCGTGGCGCGAGTAGCTGATGCGTGGGTATCCCAAAGATCCGGCCGACGCTCCCGGGTGATGCGTTCGGCCTCTGCCTGGCGCCAACCCGCAATCGCCGCGTGATGCCCCGACAGCAGCACGTCGGGCACGCGGCGCCCCTGCCATTCCGCCGGACGCGTGAAGTGCGGGTATTCCAGCAGCCGGTGTGCGAACGATTCCTCCGCCGCGCTCTCCGCCGCGCCCATCACGCCAGGCAGCAGCCGCACCACGGCATCGAGCAAGACCAGTGCGGGAAGCTCGCCACCTGACAGCACATAATCGCCGATGCTGATTTCCGCCATGCCGTGCGCCTCGATGACGCGCTGATCGACCCCTTCGTAGCGGCCGCACAGCAGAACGATGCCGGGCGCAGCGGCATATCGGTGCACATCCTGCTGCGTGAGCGGACAACCGCGCGGCGTCAGGAACACCAGCGGGCGATCATCGGCAACCGAGGCAACGGCCGCATCGACCACGTCAGCGCGCAATACCATGCCGGCGCCACCGCCAAACGGTGTGTCATCCACCGTGCGATGGCGATCCGTTGCAAAGTCGCGTATATTTACCGTTTGTAACGACCAGATGCCCGCCTGCGACGCGCGGCTGGCCAGCGAATGGCCAAGCGGTCCGGGAAAAATCTCGGGGAACAGCGTCAGCACGGATGCGCGCCAGGTCATGCCCGCGGCCCTGTCAAATCGTCATGGTCGGCGGCAGTCGTGCTGCGTCCTCCCCCTCCCCTTGCGGGCGGAGTTTGGCGGGAGGGCTGGCGCCCAACTCCATCGCCAACAGCGGGATCATCCGTTCCGCTACCCGCCTCCTCCAGGGGCTGGGAAATATCGTTCGCGGCGTCGAGTTCCTCTGGCGGCGCCACGACCACACGGCCCCGCGCCACATCCACCTCCGGCACTGCCGCGTGGGTGAACGGCACCAACAACGGCGGCGCCCCTTCACGACCGATCTCCAGACTCACACCGGCACCGTAATCATGCACCGCGGTCACCGTGCCGAACCCGGCGCCCGCGGCATCGCACGCCGCCAGACCCACCAGATCGGCCAGATAGAACTCGTCTGGCTCGGGTTCCGGCAACCGCTCCCGCTCCACGTAAAGCCGCGTGTTGGTCAGCTTCTCCGCCGCGGCGCGATCGGCAAGCTTCACCTCCGCGCCTTCCACCAATTCGGCAACCTCGGCCACACCCGCCGCGCGCGAGCGCAGCACAAACCGCCGTCCCTTCGCATCCGACAACGGCCCGTACGCCGTCAGGTCCTCGGCGTACGAGGTGATGCGCACCCAGCCGCGCACGCCATGCGGCCGGCCGATCACGCCCATCAGGATGCGGCTCTCAGGCACTGGACACCTCAGGCACTGGGCACCTCAGGCGGCCGGCGCTGCCGCGGCAGCCTTGGCGCGCTCCTGCGCCTTCTTCTTCGGCGCCGACTTCACCGGCTGCTCGCTCCGCGCCGGCATCGGCCCCAGACCGGCCTTGCCGAGGAACAGCGCGACGCGGTCGGTCGGCAGCGCGCCCTGCGACACCCAGTGCTGGATGCGCTCGCCTTGCAGCCGGATGCGATCCTCATGCTCGGCCGGCAGCATCGGATTATAGCTGCCGAGTTTCTCGATGAAGCGACCATCGCGCGGACTGCGGCTGTCGGCCACCACGATGTGATAGTACGGACGCTTCTTCGCCCCGGCACGGGCAAGTCGAATCTTCAGACCCATCGTTCGGTTTCTCCTTGGTTCGCTAAATCGTCGCTTCAGTAGGGACGTCGGTTGGATGGCGCCATGCCCTTCGGCATCAACGCGGACAGCCCATGGCGCATCAGGCCCTTTTGCCCCAGCTTGTTCATCCGCTTCATCATCGTCGACATGTCGTCGAACTGCTTCAGCAGGCGGTTCACTTCCTGCACCGAAGTACCGGACCCCGAGGCAATGCGCTTCTTGCGGCTGGCCTTGATGATGTCCGGCACACGCCGCTCCTTCGGCGTCATCGACGAGATGATCGCTGCCTGGCGCTTCAGGATCGTGGTATCCAGCTTCGCGTCCTCGATCTGCGCCTTGATCTTTCCCACCCCAGGCAGCATCCCCAGAATGCCCGACAGGCTCCCCATCTTGCCGATCTGCCGAAGCTGGCTGGCGTAATCCTCCAGGTCGAACTTTCCACGCATCATCTTCGCGGTAAGCTTTTCGGCTTCTTCGCGATCGATCGTTTCGGACGCGCGTTCAACCAGGCCGAGGATATCGCCCTGCCCCAGGATGCGGCCCGCAACGCGCTCAGGATGGAAATCCTCCAGCGCGTCCTGCTTCTCGCCAACACCGACCAGCTTGATCGGCGCACCCGTGATCGCGCGCATCGACAGCGCCGCACCACCGCGCGCATCGCCATCCATCCGCGTCATCACGATGCCGGTGACGCCGACCGCGTCGTTGAACGCCTTCGCCGTATTCACGGCGTCCTGGCCGGTCATCGCGTCGACCACCAGCAGCGTCTCGGCTGGATTGGTCGCGGCACGAACCTGCCGCACCTCCTCCATCAACGTCTCGTCGATCGACAGGCGGCCAGCGGTGTCGAGGATGACGATGTCGAAACCCTCGCGCCGCGCGACATCCATCGCGCGATTGGCGATCTGCACCGGTGTCTCGCCGGCGACGATCGGCAAACTCGGCACACCTGCCTGCTCGGCCAACTGCGCCAACTGAAGCTGCGCGGCCGGCCGCTGCGTATCCAGGCTGGCCAGCAGCACCTTGCGGCGCAGCCGTTCGCGAATCCGGCGGCCCAGTTTGCCCGACGTCGTGGTCTTGCCGGAGCCTTGCAAGCCGACCATCAGGATCGGGATCGGCGCCGCGGCGTTGAAGTTCAGCGGCACCGCCCCCTCGCCGCCCAGCGCTTCGATCATCACGTCGTTGACGATCTTGACGATCTGCTGGCCGGGTGTGACGGACGCCAGCACCTCCGACCCCACCGCGCGTTCGCGCACCTTGGCAATGAAGTCGCGCACCACCGGCAGCGCCACATCGGCGTCCAGCAGCGCTACGCGGACTTCCCGCAGCGCCTCCGTGACGTCAGCCTCGGACAGCGCGCCTCGGCCACGCAGACGGTCGAAGACCCCGGAAAGCTTGTCTGACAGTACTTCAAACACGGGCCGCACTCCGTGAAACGACGAATACGCCGCTGCGCGAACCCTCGCGGAGCGGCGGAGCCCCCGCGTCTGGCGGGGACCGGGTGGATCAAGGGAACCCGGATGCGGCGGCTTATGCGCGGACAGCCGTCATGTGTCAACGCGGCCGCGCGGGCGCCAGGGCGATCTGCTCAACGCGACCGCCGCTCCGAGCTTTGACATGGTCCGAAGAGCTTCAGTCCATCCGCGCCAATACCCGCTCCAGGCCCGCAAAGAACTGCTGCCACCCGCCCTTGGCGCCCTGGTAGGCCTGCTGCTGATCCGGCCGGAAGCCCGACTGCTCCATGCGCAGGTGGGTCCCCGTGCTCGTAGGGGTGAGAGTCCAAGCGACGACACTCTCGAGACCATAGGCACCCCACGTGTAAGACAGCGTTTTGTTCCGCTCG
>Ga0307474_10003303_pt1 | contig 11624 bp, 10 predicted proteins | sample atmos_gasesECM1C_2_FD_203312 | JGI IMG/M metagenome (GOLD analysis project Ga0307474, IMG submission 203312) | Hardwood forest soil microbial communities from Morgan-Monroe State Forest, Indiana, United States - atmos_gasesECM1C_05 | ecosystem: Environmental > Terrestrial > Soil > Temperate... | reverse complement strand
CCGTAGATTCCGTCGCTCTCGCTGAAATTCTCGACGGCTTCCTCGCCATCAAAGAAAACCAGTTCAATTTTTTGGGCCAGTTGCGGCTCCAGGGCCAAGACTCTGGCAAGTTCTAAGAGCAGGCCGGTGCTCGAACCACCGTCGTTCGCTCCCACAAACGTAAAGGCCTCGAAGATTTTCGTGTCGTAGTGAGAACAAAGCAGAAATTCGGGTTTCGGAGCGTTCCCGAAGCGGGCGATGACGTTTACAAACTTTCCTTCGCCGCGTGGGGTCTGGTCCGAGAATCCCTGTTCGGTAACATTCCAGCCGCAGGACTCGAGTTGTTCTTCAATGTAGGCGCGCGCTCTGACGATTGCGTCCGATCCCGGTGGTCGCGGGCCGAGGTCCACCAATGCCTGCACATGTGACAGCGCTTTATCGCCAGAAAACTGGGTCCAGATTCTTTTGGATGGCGGTTTTGCGCACGAAACTGAGATAAACAGTAAAGCCAAGATCGTTGCCCGGAAAGAAAACAACATTTTCGAATTCGAATCAGCGCTCGCCGGAATTGAAACCAACGATGTTCAAAATACGCTGCAGGTCATCGTCGCCGTAATATTCGATTTCGATTCGACCGCGTTTCGGGGTGTGATGGATGGTGACATTCGTGCCGAAATGCTGACGCAGTTTGTCCTGCAAATCGCCAATCGCCGCCGAGCTGACGACGACTTGGGGTGTGCCACGGCGTTTTTTCCAGCCTCCCAAAAAACGAGCGACGAGACGCTCGGTCTGGCGCACGCTCGAGTTGCGGCGCAGAATTGTCTCCCCGAGACGCAGCTGTTCTTCAGGTGCTTTGATTCCGAGCAAGACCTTGGCGTGGCCGACCGAAAGCAAATCCTGCACGACCCAAATTTGGAGTTGCGAGTGCAGATCGAGCAAGCGCATGGCGTTCGCGACCGCGGCCCGGCTGCGACCGACCTTAAGCGCGATCTCTTCCTGTTTCATTCCAAACTCGTCCCGCAGTCGCGAGTAACCCTCCGCCTCTTCGATCGGATTTAGATCGCTTCGTTGCAGGTTCTCGATCAACGAAAGCTCGAGAACTTCCAGGTCGGTGGCCGTACGAATGATAACTGGAACCTCGGTCAGGCCTACTTCCTGCGCAGCGCGCCAGCGGCGTTCGCCCGCGATCAACTCGTGCGTGCCACCGTTCACTCGCCGGACGATGAGCGGCTGGATGATGCCGTGTTGTCGAATCGAATCGACCAGTTCCCTCAACGCTTCTTCACCAAAATCCTTTCGCGGCTGTAACGGACTGGGAACGATGCTCGCTAGCCGGACTTTACGGATCTGTTCGCCGGTTTCGACGTCTTCCCTGGCCGGCGCGGGGCGCGAACCGATGAGGGCGTCGAGTCCTTTGCCGAGTCCAGACTTCGCCATGTGAGTGACGCTATCGGAAGCATTTCGACAACGCAAATAGCAATCAAACTCAACCGATGTTTGCACCGGTCCCGGCGGCAGTTAGCATGCGCGATGTGGCATGCGCCTGAAGTCTTTACCCTGGGACACTCTCCCGATCCGGACGACGCCTTCATGTTTTATGCGATCGCGGAAAATAAAATTGATTTGCGCGAATATCGGTTCGAGCACCGGCTGGAAGACATTCAAACGCTGAACGAGCGTGCGACGCGCGGCGAACTTCACATCTCGGCAATCTCGATTCACGCTTACGCCTACGTTGCGGATAACTACGCGTTGCTCCCGTGCGGTGCGAGCATGGGCGATGGATATGGCCCGATCCTTGTTGGGAAAGCCACACGGGCCAAATCCCAAATCCCAAATGGGGATGCCGAAATCCGAAGCTGGCTGCGCGGACAGCTCATTGCCGTTCCTGGAACGATGACCAGCGCATTCCTCGCGCTGAAACTTTATCTCGGGAATTTCAAACATGTGGTCGTGCCGTTCGATCAAATTTTCGACACGGTAAGAAATGGAAAAGCCGATGCGGGTTTAATCATTCACGAAGGACAACTGACGTATGCGAGATCAGGCTTCGAGAAAGTTGTTGATCTTGGTGAATGGTGGAAACGCGAGACCAATCTGCCGCTTCCGCTCGGCGGGAATGTAATTCGCAAGGACATTCCACCTGGTGTTAGACGCGATCTTCTCGAAATCATGCGCGAGAGCATCGATTACGGCCTGGCGCATCGCGACGAGGCGGTCGCCCATTCAATGCCGTATGCACGCGATATGAACGAGCAACTGGCCGACAAATTCATCGGAATGTACGTGAACGATTTTACGCGCGATTACGGGGAGAAAGGCCGAGCTGCGATTCGCAGGTTTCTGGGCGACGCCCATAGCGCTGGTTATATCAGCAAGCCCGCAGAGATTGAGTTCGCCGAGTAACTACTTTTTCTCCTGCTTCTTTTCTTTGCCCACCTGCGTCATCACGAACGTCTTAATTCGATTGAATTCCTTCTGGAAACCGGTCGAGAAATCGTGAGTCCCGTATTCGAAGAGAACTACGAAGCAAAAGGTGAAAAAGATAAACAAAATGAGCCAAAACAGCCCGCGGACGAGAGACATGCCGGAAAGCCTAACTGAGTGCGAGTTGTCGGTCAATTGGGCGAGTACTCGATCAAAGTTCGGATTGATCGTTCGAACGGAACGGAGAAGCTAAGTCGATGCGAGTCCGGCTTTTGGACCTGAGCGAGCAGTATCGCACCCTGTCGGACGAGATCCGAGCCGCGACGGAGGATGTGCTATCGAGTCAGCGGTTCATTCTGGGTCCGAAATTGGCCGAGTTCGAGAAAGCGGCGGCGGCATATTGCGGGACGCCGCATGGAATCGGTGTGTCATCTGGCACCGATGCGCTCTTGGCGGTTTTCATGGCGCTCGAAATTGGAATCGGAGACGCCGTCATCACCACCGCGTATTCGTTTTTCGCAACCGGCGGCTGTATCGCACGCGTCGGAGCGACTCCGGTGTTCATCGACATCGAGCCGGACACTTTCAATATCTCGGCGCCGGCGCTGCGACGTTATATTGAGAAGCATTGCCACGTCGTCGAAGGCAGGTTGCTAAGTCACGATCGACAACGAATCGTTGCCATCGTTCCGGCCCATCTCTTCGGCGTTTGCTCCGACATGAATGAGATGCTCGCAATCTCGCGCGAGCACAATTTGATTTTGATCGAGGACGCCGCTCAGGCCATTGGCGCGGAATTCCCGCTGCAGGATGGGCCCGCCAAAGCCGGAACAATGGGGGATGTCGGTTGCTTCAGTTTCTATCCTTCCAAGAATCTTGGCGCCGCAGGTGACGCCGGGCTGGTCATTTGCCGGAACCAGCAGTTTGCCGAGCGGCTGCGTCTTTGTCGCCACCACGGAATGGGCGCGCAATATCGGCACGAGTTTATCGGCGGTAATTTCCGGCTCGACGAGATTCAGGCGGCGATCCTGAACGTCAAGCTGCCGTATCTCGACCGTTGGTCAGCGGCGCGGCGCGAAGCGGCCGGCTTCTACACAAAAGAATTTGGCCGTGTTGAATTGGACAAGAAAATGACACTTCCGGTCGAACCTTACGCACGCAGCGGCCTACCGAACCATCACATTTATCATCAATACGTCATTCGCACGGAGCAGCGAGATGAATTGCGACGACACCTCGCAGACCGCGAAATTGAAACGGCGATCTACTATCCGCTGGCGTTGCACGAGCAGCCATGTTTTGAATACCTGGGCTATAAGGCCGGAGATTTCCCGGAGGCGGAGCGCGCGGCCCGCGAAAGTTTGGCGCTGCCGATTTATCCGGAAATTCCGCGCGAAGCGCAGCAGCACGTAGTAAATTGCATCGCCGAGTTTTTCGGCTAGAAATCAAGACTCCAGAACCGTCGCGGGTAGGTACCGAAGTGGCCAAACGGGGCAGACTGTAAATCTGCTGGCTTTACGCCTTCGCTGGTTCGAATCCAGCCCTGCCCACTTTCTAGCGACGGCGTCTCCGCCCTTGGCGGCGCGAGGATTGACGTGGTTTGGCCTTGCCGCGTTTCGCCGGCTTCGGCTTGCGCGATTTGGCTGCGCGCCGGGCCGGTTTTCGTTTTGCTTGCTTCGCGCGTGGCGCTTTCTTCGCCGGTTTTAGGACCCGTTGAGCCGCTTTTTTCACCGCTGGCTTCAGGCGACCTTCACCGGCTGCTTTTCCAGCCAGGGCTCCAACAATTCCCCCAACGACCGCACCGGCGGGCCCGACCATGCTGCCGAGCACAGCGCCAGCCACTGCCCCGGCCGTTTCTTTGGGAATGGGTGGGACTTCGATGTTCTCGGTACTCTCTTTGTGTTGTGCATTCGGTTCGTTCGCCATAATGGAAACCTCCTCAGTTTAGCTTTCTCGCCTCTCTACTGATTCGTGTCTAAGACGAAGCCCGGCTGTGCAAAACAAAAAGCGGCCGCCAAAGCGACCGCTTTTTCAGAGAATGGATAGAATGCGTCGACTAACGTCCGCGACGTTGTCCGCCGCCGTCGCGACGTCGATCCCCGCCGTAACCACCACCACCGCCGGGCGGTCGTGGTTCACGCGGACGCGCTTCGTTCACGGTCAAGGCCCGGCCCTCGAGGGTCTTGCCATTGATTTCCGCGATCGCCTTTTGCGCGTCTGCGTCGGAGCCCATAGTCACAAAAGCGAAGCCGCGCGATTTGCCGGTGAATTTGTCCTGCATCAGCATGACTTCCTGCACGGCGCCAGCTTGTGAAAAAAGCTCCTGAAGTTCGTTTTCGGTGGTGTTAAATGGGAGATTTCCCACGTATAATTTGGTTGCCATTGAGTCTAATCTGGAAAACGCCGCCAGGACACTGTTGCCCGCTGTTGAACATCAAATTGCCGCTGATTGCATTTCAAATGACAATCTACGGACTTCCGAGCTGCTGTTTTCTCCTTTCGGGCTCATTGTGTAGAATGCTTCGATTTGGAAAGCAACCAAAATCGCGGGTCAGTTAGGGGGCGAAATGTCGACATTTAACGCGTTAAACGGAATAACGGCCAAACCCCGCGTGGCTATCGTAGCGGCCGGGATCATCAGCCCCCTCGGTTTCGGCCTCACTGAGACGCTTCATTCCCTTCGGAGCGCCACTGATTGCGTGAGCGCCGTTTCCCGCTTCGACGTTAGCCAGTGTCGCTGCAAGACCGCCGCCCAAATTCCTGACCAGCGTCTGCTGGTTTATCGACAAAAGGGGCGAATAAACGCCCGTTTGCACCGTGCGTCGCACATGCTGATCGCGGCCCTGGCAGAGCTCCTGGAACGGGACCAGGAATTCAAACCTGAAGTCACTGTAATCGGCACTACCAGCGGGGGCATGTCGTTTGGCGAAGATTACTATCGCGCTTTGCACAGGCATGAGCGTTTGCGTCGTTCGGCGGAGTGGGTTGCGAACTATCCGGCGCAAAAGCCTGTTCTCGATGCGCAGAACGCATTCGGAATATCCGCGCCGTGCTTCGTGATTGCTAACGCGTGCGCATCCGGAACCAACGCGATTGGCCGCGCTTTTGAATGCATTCAAGCGGGAAGATATGAGCGGGTGTTGACCGGAGGATACGACGCCCTCTCGGAATTGGTTTTTGTCGGATTCGATTCGCTCCAAGCGGCAACCCCCGAAAAATGCCGGCCGTTCGATCGTGACCGCACCGGCATGGTGATCGGCGAAGGTGCAGCCCTTTTGGCGCTCGAGAATCTCGCGAGTGCCAGTAAACGCAACGCTACCATCCTTGCTGAAATCATCGGCTACGGAATCTCGACGGACAATCATCACCTGACGCAGCCGGATCCGTCTGGAAGCGGTCCGAGACGAGCAATGGAGCAGGCGTTACAGAGTGCAGGCTGCGCGCCAGAGCGAGTGGATTATATCAACGCTCATGGCACAGCGACGCCTTTCAATGATGCGGCCGAAGGCAAAGCGATTTCGGAATTGTTTGGACGCGTTCCGGTCAGCTCGACCAAGAGCATGATTGGTCACTCGTTAGGCGCGGCCGGCGCGATCGAGGCCGTGATCTGTTTGCTCGCGTTGCGATCGCAATTCCTGCCGCCGAACATTAATTTCCGCGCTTCGGATCCCAATCTAGATCTCAATGTCGTGGCGAACGAATCCCGCGAGGCAAAAATCGATATCGTCATTTCCAATTCGTTTGGTTTCGGTGGTACGAATGCATCGGTTCTGATCCGGAAAGCTGCCGCATGAGCGTGCGCATCGCCGGCATGGGCTGGATCACGCCGCTGGGCCGTGGGATTGACGAAGTCTGGAATCGCCTGTTGCGCGGAGATGAAGCATCGCCGCAAACGATCTCGCTCAACGAAGGAACCAAAACCTACCAGGGTTTCCTCGTTCCCAACGAAGCGCTAAACAATCTGCCGCCGCATCCAAGATTGCGCCGAGCGAGTGCCATATCGCGTTTCGCGGCCACGGCGGGACTCGATGCAATGGCGCAGGCAAAAGCAATGGGCCTAAAAATCGAAATGGAGAGACTGGCGCTGGTTTTCGCCGTTTCGAACGGCGGCGTGGCTTACACGAAACGATTTTATCACGACATCGTCGAATCCGGCGCACAATCGGCCAGTCCACTGCTTTTCCCTGAGACGGTTTTCAATGCGCCGGCCAGTCATCTGGCCGCGATCCTCGGAGTCAACGGCGCATCGTACACGATCGTTGGCGACGGCGCGGTCGGCATTCTTGGAATTAAAATGGCGAGCGATCTTCTGGAAATGGGCGCGGCTAATCATTGTCTTGTAGTCGCCGCAGAAGAAGCAGATTGGCTGCTCTGTGACGCCTACCACAAATGGCGATTGATCAAATCGTCCCCGCCGATTGAACTGTTTTCAAATCATCCGCATGGAACGATTCTCAGTGAGGGCGCCGGCGCGGTGCTTCTCGGTCGCGAAGGAAGTGTGAAAATGGATTCCATAAACGCAGGCGGAAATTTCTCGCAACGGCGAAATTCGACCGCGGTTGTAAATCGAATCTTGCAGGAACTCCGCGACCAAACCGCTTTTGTTGTGGCAAGCGCCAACGGTACTTTCGTCGATCTTGCCGAACGCGACGCGATCAGACAACAGATCCCCAATTCCATTGTTTACAGCCCGAAAGCGGCCCTCGGCGAAAGCGTCGGCGCCAGCGCGCTTTGGCAGGTGATTATTGCGTCGCGGGCTTTGGCAGCCAAACAGCTCCCGCCAATGCGACACGTCGCGGAAAACGCGGGACTTCGGTTCCCCGCCGGCGAAAACGGGATCGGGCTGAATGCGATCGTCTCGAGTTGCGGGCTAAATCAGCAGGCAGCCGGTTTGCGTTTATCGATCTAAGCAGGCGGCGCCCGGCCTCCTTTTACCTTTGCAACGCGGGGCGGCTGCGGTACGTTCGGCCTCCGCCATGCGAACGCTGGTCAGGGGGGGGTTTTTCTTGTTTTGGGCGGCCGGCCTGGCAATGGGCGCGGCCAGCAACTCCACGTCCCAGCACGATCCAGTGGAGATTACTTCCAGCGGCGAAACCACGTATGACAACGGGATTGCGACGGCTCGGGACAACGTGGCGATTCATATCGGCGATACCGATATTTATGGCGACTTTGCCCAGTATAACTCGCGCACCCACGAGGTCTTTGTGCGAGGACATGCCCGAATTTATCGCGACGTGAGTCTGTACGTCGCGGACGAAGGGGTCTATAACATCGACACCAAGCAAATCCGAACGAAAGACGTCCGAACTGAGTCCCACCCTTACTTTCTGAGTGGACACGATGTTAATCAAATGTCGGCGAACTCTTATCACGTCGAAGACGCAACTTTCACAACCGACGATTCTCCACGGCCGGATTTTCATCTGCATGCAAGAACGGTCCGTGTTTATGAGAACGATCACGTCGTCTTCCAAAACGTAACCTTTTACATCGGCAAGGTCCCGCTCTTTTGGTGGCCCTATCTGTATCAGTCTTTGAACGACGCGTTCAGTTTTTCCATCGCGCCGGCCGACTTGAGTTCGTGGGGACCCTCGCTTCTAACTCAGGTCACCTTCCCGATCACAGATGAGATCAAAGGCCGGCTTCGGCTGGATTATCGCGGACGGCGAGGGGCTGCGATCGGTTTTGATTCGGACATCGATTACGGGAAAGACAAGTCAAGCAACGTGAAGCTCAAGACCTATTACGCGGACGATCAAAATCCGGACATAAATCCGACCGCGATCAAGCGTCCGGCGCTCGACCCTAATCGCTATCGGGTGACTCTGCAGGACACGACGAATTTCACCAAAGACATCTACGGGATCGTGAATGTGACCAAGTTGAGTGATGCGTTCGTGATGCAAGACTTCTATCAGAGTGAGTTTCGAATCGATCCCAATCCAGACAACGTGGTCGCGGTCGCCAAGACCGACCCGTTTTACACGCTCAGCGCGATTACGAGATTCCAGGCGAACAATTTTTTCGATCAAACTGAGCGCCTGCCCGAAGTCGTGCTCGACATCAAGCGCCACGCCTTATTTGGCGGCCCGATATATTACGAGGGTGAGACTGGGTTCGCGGATTTACATCGAGCTTTCGCTGAGGGCTCCGGCTTTGAGGATTACGGCACCACCCGGCTAGATACATTTCACCAGTTACTTTATCCGAATACCTATTTTGGCTGGCTGTCGATCGTGCCGCGGGCAGGCTTCCGGGCAACCTATTATGACAAGACTCGCGATCTTGGGAACACACTGTTTCCGACCAACGAGGATCCGCTGATTCCTAACTTCATCCCGCAGGATCCAACTCCAGCGAACCCGGTGATCAATGCTGGCAGCGGAGTTCGGACCGTTTATGACGCCGGCGTCGAAGCCTCCTTCAAACTATCTCGCTCCTGGGACGATGTTGCCGATCGGACGCTGGGATTGGATGGATTGCTTCACGTAATCCAACCCTACACGGACTTCTCGTACGTCCATGAAAACGGGATCAATCCTTCTTCAATTTTGCAGTTCGATCGATTTGAACCGTCCACTCAATTACAGCCGATTGATTTTCCTCAGTTCACCACCATCGACTCGATCGCCAGCTGGACGATTTGGCGTAACGGAATTCGGAACCGTTTGGAAACGCGGCGTGATGATGTGACTGTGACCTGGCTAGAACTGGACACGTTTTTCGACGTGAACTTCAACGATCCCTACGACCGCCGGATGTACTCGAATCTCTTCAATAAATTGCGGTTCACTCCGTTGCCCTGGGCATCGCTATCGATTGATTCACAGATTCCTGCATTCAGCTCCGGTTTTACGGAGGTGAATACAACAATTTCCGTTCAACCCGCCGCCAATCTCGAGCTTAATGCCAGCCATCGCTATCTCAACGACAACCCATTTTTTCAACATAGCAGTCTCTTTGTGGTTGGCGGATACTACCGCATCAGTGACAACTGGGGTTTTGGAATTCAAGAGCAATATGAGGGCACGATTGGCCTCTTTCAGGAACAGCGCTACGCGATTTACCGAGACTTATCGAACTGGACAGCGTCCTTTGGCGCCGTTATTCGGGACAACACGGGCAGCAAAAAGGAATACGGCGTTCTTTTCACTTTCAGTCTCAAGGCGTTTCCAAAATTCGGGTTCGATTTGAACTTCGATCCAGGAAGCCAGGGGCAATGAACATACCTTGTACTGTGCTAGGTTGAGGGCCTGGCGATCTCTTTCATTCAATGGATATTTCGATCATCGGTTCGGGGTACGTAGGTCTTGTCACCGGCGCGTGCTTTGCGGACGTCGGACACAATGTGATCTGCGTCGATAACGACGAAGCGAAGGTCAAGACGCTACAATCGGGCCGTATCCCTATTTACGAACCCGGTTTGGAACAAATCATCCAGCGCAATGTCTCTGCTCATCGTCTGCGCTTCAGCAGCAGCGTTCGTGAAGGAGTGGACAGTTCACAAATTGTCTTCATTGCCGTCCCGACACCGCCGCAACCAAACGGAGAAGTCGATCTCAGTTTTATCGAGAAAGTTTCCCGTGAAATTGCGGACGTTCTGAATGACTATCGAGTGATCGTCGATAAGAGCACGGTGCCGGTGAAGACCGGTGAGCGGGTCGCGGAGACGATCAAACGTTACAACCGCCGCGGTGCGAAGTTTGACGTTGTCAGTAATCCCGAATTCCTTCGCGAAGGCTGCGCTATTCACGATTTGATGCATCCGGACCGAATCGTCATCGGCGCGCAAAGCCAGAATGCGGTGGACCTAATGAAAAAGGTGTACGAGCCATTCATGGCGCCGATCCTGGTCACCGACATCAACAGCGCTGAGTTGATCAAGCACGCTGCGAATTCCTTCCTCGCGTTGAAAATCTCCTATATCAACGCCATTTCGGCGATTTGCCAGGTCAGCGGCGCGGACGTGGAAAAGGTGGCCGACGGGATCGGAATGGACCGCCGGATTGGCCGCCAATTCCTAAATGCAGGTATTGGTTATGGCGGCTCCTGTTTTCCGAAAGATGTGGCCGCATTCATCCACATTAGCGATCAGCTCGGCGTTCCGTTCACATTGCTCAAAGAGGTGCAACGGATTAATGGGTTGCAAAAAGAGCGCTTCCTTAAACTCATTCGCGACACCTTGTGGGTGTTACGGGAAAAGAAAATCGCGGTTTGGGGGCTCACATTTAAACCCGATACGGACGACGTTCGCTCGTCTGTCGCTGTTGATCTTGTCGATTCGATGCTCCGCGAAGGGGCGCACGTCAGTGTTTACGATCCAAAAGGAATGGACAAGGCGGGCGAACTCAAACCAGTTGCGGACGCGAAATTCGAAAAGTCGGCCCTGGACGCGGTCAACGGGGCCGAGGCGCTGGTAATCGCAACGGAATGGCCAGAGTTTGCCAATATCGACTTCGCTGAGGTCAAGAAGCGGATGACAACGCCGATCGTTTTTGACGGACGCAATCTTCTGAATCCAGAAACGATGGGCGAGCTTGGCTTTCATTATCATTCGATTGGCCGGGCCAGCGTGATCCCGCGCTAATTGTTGTGGCGCAGCCGTCAGCTCGCCGAGTTGCTCTCGCCGCGCTGAAAACCTGGCGGACGAAAAAGGATTTCGCCGATCGAATCATCTCGAGGCTCCTGTCCCGTTCGCTGCTGAAATCAGCCGATCGCGCCTTTGCAGTCGAATTGTTTTACGGAGTGCTTCGAAACCTCAGCTTGCTCGATTTCTGGATCGCCGCCGTTCGGCCCACTCGAGTAGATGCTGATCTTCGGAATGTTCTTCGTCTCGGCCTCTACCAGTTGTTTGTCGCCAAAACGCCCGAGCATGCGGCTGTTTTCGAGACCGTCGAGCTCGTGCCAAAGCGACAACATCCAATCGTAAACGGAATACTGCGCTCCGCGGTCCGGAAGCGGAAGGAGTTATTGAACCAACTGAAAGCGCAGCCGCTCGAGGTCCGATTTTCGCATCCGCGATTTTTGATCAAACGCTGGAGCAAACAGCTCGGAGATGAAGAAACCACCGCGTTGTGCAAATGGAACAACCGGCCGCCGCCTCTTTACGCGCGTATCAACCAATTAAAGATCGATCGCCAAAATTTTCTCAAACGCTATCGGGAGGCTCGTTCACTCCCCAACCTGTCGAACTTTGTTGAGCTCCCTTCACCGAG
>Ga0307474_10003302_pt1 | contig 11626 bp, 17 predicted proteins | sample atmos_gasesECM1C_2_FD_203312 | JGI IMG/M metagenome (GOLD analysis project Ga0307474, IMG submission 203312) | Hardwood forest soil microbial communities from Morgan-Monroe State Forest, Indiana, United States - atmos_gasesECM1C_05 | ecosystem: Environmental > Terrestrial > Soil > Temperate... | reverse complement strand
AATCGTCGACAACTATGCGGCCGGCGCGGAGGCGCTGCTCGATCGGACGGCAAAGCTGATCGCCGCGGCGCGCACAGCCGGGATGCGGGTGATCTATGTGGTCGTCGGCTTCCGCCCCGGCTATCCCGAGGTCAGCGACCGAAATGCGACGTTCAACGGGCTCAAGGCCTCGGGCGCATTCGCCGCGGGTGACGAAAATGCGAAGATCCATCCCGCCGTCGCGCCGCTGGCCGAGGAAATCGTCGTCACCAAGCATCGGGTGAGCGCCTTCGCTGGAACCGATCTCGATCTGATGCTGCGCGCCAACGGCATCGAGACCCTGATTCTGACGGGGATTGTCACCAGCGGCGTCGTACTCTCGACCCTGTGCCATGCCGCCGACGCTGACTACAGAGTGATGGTCGTCAGCGATTGCTGCTCTGACGGCGACGAGGAAGCGCATCGGGTGTTGCTGGAGAAGGTCTTTCCGCGGCAGGCCACCATCACGACGGCTGCGAGAGTCGCGCAGGCCATCGGGGCTGGGCGGTAGACGGCGTCACTGCTCCCTACGCTTCGTCGATCTACCAGTGTGCTGGCGCCGGCGCCGCCAAGGAAACTAGCTTAGAATTGAACGAACGAGCGACAAATGACAGTGTCGTCCGCTAACAGAATTGCGCTGTTCATCGACGGCGCCAATCTTTATTGGACTGCCAAGGCGCTCGGCTTCGATGTCGATTACAAGCGGCTTCTAAAGGAATTTCAGAGCCACGGAACGCTGGTGCGGGCATTTTACTACACCGCGGTCACTGAAGATCAGGAGTTCTCGTCAGTTCGCCCGCTGCTCGATTGGCTCGACTACAATGGCTTCACCGTGGTGACCAAGCCTGCCAAGGAATTTATCGACGCCAACGGCCACCGGAAGGTCAGGGGCAGCATGGACGTCGAGCTTACAGTCGATGCGATGGAGCTTGCCGACCGCGTCGATCGAATTGTGCTTTTCTCCGGCGGCGGAGATTTTCGCTCGGTCGAAGCTGTGCATCGACGCGGCGTTCGCGTCACGGTGGTCTCCACGATTTCCAGCCAGCCTCCAATGATTGCCGACGAACTTCGCCGCCAGGCGGACGTGTTCGCTGATCTAGCCGATTTGCAGTGCAAAATCGGCCGCGATCCGATCGAGCGCCCAACTCCCCGCGAAGCCAATCTGCATTCAACGCATTACATCCACCGGCGGCCGCCTTTGAAAGGCGGCCAGACGTCTGGCAACTTCAAGGGTTGACGGGCTTTAGCGGAAGCAAAGAGACGCAGCTTTTCGACTAGGGCGTGCAAGCGTACAAATTTCGATGGCTGGTCGAACTCGAGGGTCAGAGCATCCGCAAACAGTCTCGAAGCTTCCTCTATGAAATCCCCATATAGATCGTCGCGCCGACTCATCCGAGCGAAGCGTTGAGTGCGCTCTTGCGCGTGTCGCGTAAGCCACATCCTCGCAAAGGATGCCACGGCAAGGCACTGCCGACGTCTGGGCCCCTGCGGCACCGCGGCCGATCCAAGAACGGAGGAGTTGCATCGAGAAGCTGCCGTCGACTTCTTCTGATCGGGGGTTCGAACCGAACGAGCCCAACGTCGACCGGACAAACCCGCAGCAGTTTTCATCATGAACCTACATAATGATGATGCTGATCAATATGCATTGGCATAATCATGCTGCCGTCGCTACGTTTTCTGGAGAGGCAGTTCGCTGGGAATTAAGCAGCACTCAAGGCAGACATCGGCCAGCAGGCGTCCAGGAGAAAACCAAATGAGCTTATGTCTTGCACTGCTTCTCGTTGCCATCGGAATCAACTGGTGGAACGGCTGGGAGCCCTTCACATATCCATTCCAGACGCCGTGGAGCTGATTGAAATCGCTGGGGTCATTAACAACCTTGCGTGGCCCTGACGGCAAGGGCGTTCCGCATCATTCGACTTTGCGACGCTCAAGGAGCCAACCCGCGGGGCAACGCACCCCGGGTGACCGGGACCCGGACACGCTGCGTTCCGAGCTGCGCCTGCGGCGGATACATCTGTTGGAAGTTAGCACGTCGATGGAAGCGAATTCATCCACTCTCAATTTTTTGCTGCACGACGTCGCGCGGTTGCTGAGAAAGAGATTTGAGAAAAATGCGCGAGGTTCCGGGCTGACCCGATCGCAATGGCAGGTGCTGACGTATCTGGCCCAAAACGAAGGGATTAACCAGAGCGGATTAGCGGAGCTCCTTGACTTGGAGCCGATCACACTTTGTCGCATCGTAGATAAACTTCAGGCCTTGGGATTGATCCAACGGCATCCACACCCGTCTGACCGGCGCATCTGGATTCTTCATCTCATGCCGGCTGCACATCCGAAATTGATACCGATCCGCAAGCTCGGCGACATGACGATGAGCGAGGCCTTGACCGGAGTTTCCGATGCCGACCGGTTGCACCTGTTGGAGACATTACACGTTTTGAAATTGAACCTCACGGACGCATGCCACGCGTCGGTGGCAGCGCAAAAGCGAGCAACTCATGGCTGATCTAAGTGAAATCAATCCGAAGCTCCACAGTGCCGACGCCGAACCAAGCGGTCACCACGGGCCTGCCGAAAAGATCTATCGCCTGACGCGCGGCACGCCGGCGGCCAAGGATGCGCCAGGCGCGGGCGAGGCTGCCAAGCCGGAATCGAAAGCCTGGCCAGAGGATCGCAAGCCCGAGGCAAGGCCATCGGATGAGCCGCCTCGCGTTCCTGCGGCGCCTGATTCCGTGCGGCCAAAGAGATCGCTGCGGCGACCTCTAATGTTCGCGTTGCTGCCGTTGGTGCTGATCGTCGGCGGATATTTCTATGTGACAGGCGGTGCGGTCATGTCGACCGACAATGCCTACGTGCAGGCCGATATGGTGGGACTATCAACCGACGTGTCCGGGATCGTCACCGAAGTCTTGGTTCATGACAATCAGAAGGTTGCGAGGGGCGACGTGCTGTTCAAGCTCGACGATCTGCAGTTTCGGCTAGCACTGGATCGCGCCGAGGCTCAGATCGGAAACACGCGGAATGATCTCGTGGCGCTGCAGGCCAGTTATCGCAACATGCAGGCCCAGATCGACCAGGCCCAGAAGGACGTTGACTTCAACATGGTCAACTTCAAGCGTCAGGAGCAATTGGTTGCCAACAACTTTACGCCAAGGGCCACCTTCGACGCCGCGCGCAATACCCTGGAGGGCTCGCAGCAGAAGCTAGTCTCCCTGCAACAACAGCTCGCAGGGCTGGCCGCCAACCTGAATGGCGATCCCGCTGCGCCGATCGAAGACCATCCCAAATACAAGGATGCAATAGCCGCGCGCGATGAGGCCGCACGCCAGCTCGCGCACACCATCGTGCGGGCACCCTTCGCCGGCATCGTGACGAATGTACCGTCGCTGCAGCCCGGCCAGTATCTTGCCGCAGCAGCGACGGCATTCAACATCGTTTCGACCGATCGGGTTTGGATTCAAGCGAGCCCAAAGGAAACCGAGCTAACGTACGTCAAGCCCGACCAGAAAGTCACGGTCGATGTCGATACCTATCCGGGCGAGCGATGGGCCGGGAGGGTCGACAGCATAAGCCCCGCATCCGCCTCAAGCTTCTCGTTGCTGCCGGCGGAGAATACCAGCGGAAACTGGGTTAAGGTCGTTCAACGTATTCCACTGCGTATCCACGTCAATAATGCACCCGGCAAGCCACCGCTGCGCGTCGGTATGAGCGTAGAGGTGAATATCGACACCGGCCACGCCCGCGGAATTCCAAGTTTCATAACCGATCTCTTTGGATCGGGGAGCTGAACATGGCTGATGGCTCTGCGAATGCTCGGCAGCCGATCAACCGGCCCGCGGTCACGCTATGTGTCATCCTCGCCGTTATCATGCAGGCACTGGATACGACGATTGCAAATGTCGCGCTTCCCTACATGCAGGGCAGCGTGTCGGCGAGCGCGGATCAGATCAACTGGGTGCTGACCTCCTATATCGTCGCCGCGGCCATCATGACTCCACCATCGGGCTTTCTTGCAAACAGGTTCGGCCGCAAGCGCATCCTGATGACGGCCGTCGTCGGCTTCGTGATTGCATCCGTGCTGTGCGGCATCGCGCAATCGCTGGTCCAAATCGTGGCTTTTCGGTTGCTGCAAGGATTCTTCGGTGCGGCACTCGTTCCGCTTGGCCAGTCTGTTCTTCTCGACATCTATACGGCAGAAGAACGCGGATCTGCCATGGCCGTCTTCGGCGTGTCGGTGATGGTGGGGCCAGTGCTGGGGCCGGTGATCGGCGGCTGGCTGACCGACCACTACAGCTGGCGATGGGTATTCTATATCAACGTGCCCCTGGGCGTGCTCGCATTCGGTGGCATATCGGTCTTTCTGAGGGAGACGAATACCAGCACCGCAGCGAGGCTTGACTGGCTCGGATTTGGCAGCTTGAGCATCGCGATTGCCGCCATGCAGGTGTTTCTGGACCGGGGTGCGCAACTTGACTGGTTCTCTTCCTTCGAAATACTGATTGAGGCGGTCGTCTGCGCATCGGCACTCTATATCTTCCTCGTCCATACCTCTACGGCGAAGAATTCCTTCGTAAATCCCAGACTGTTTCTCGATCGAAATTTCTCGGTTGGGGTGCTGTTCATCTTCATCGTCGGAATAACCTATCTGGCGTCCCTGGCGTTGTTGACACCCTATTTGCAGACCCTGATGGGTTATCCCGTGGTGACCGCAGGGATCGTCATGGGCCCACGGGGGCTGGGCACGATGGTCTGCATGTTCCTGGTCGGGCGCCTGATCGGACGGATCGATATCAGGCTGCTGCTCATGACCGGCCTGCTGCTGACCGCCTGGGCCATGTACGACATGACCGGATGGAACCCGAACGTCTCGCAGTGGACGATCGCAACAACCGGATTCATCCAGGGAGCAGGACTTGGATTCCTGTTCGTCCCGCTCACGACCGTGACGTTCGCTACGCTTGCACCCGAACAGCGCACCGATGGTACCGGTCTTTACAACCTGTCGCGCAACGTCGGCTCCAGCGTGGGAATATCGGTGGTGTCCTATCTGCTGACAAGAAACGATCAGATCAATCACGCCACCATCGCCAGCCATGTCACGGCATTTAATCACGTGTTCGACAACGGCATCGTGCGGCATGCCCTGAGTCCCTGGACCGCGAGCGGACGCGCCGCGCTCGATCAGGTCATACAAACGCAGGCTTCAATCATCAGCTACATCGATGATTTCAAGTTGATGATGATTCTTTCACTTGTCGCCATTCCGCTCGTTCTGCTGCTGAGGCACGCCCCAGCGTCTGCCGAGAACGACCATGCGATGGTGATGGAATGAACGGCGTTTCGCCCCTCCAGAGTCGCCGGAGCCCGTCCAAGGCTGAAAGGTAGTAACACCGTGCGTAAATTCTTACTGACGCTTATCCTGCTGTCTGTCCCAATTTCGACCGGCGCCCTTGCTCATAGCGGCACGGATCAAGAGCAACAGGCCTGCACGCGCGACGTGCAGCGTTTCTGCCGCAAGCTGATGGATCAAGGCGATTTTACCGTTCTGGCCTGCCTCAAGGAAAATCGTCCAAAGCTGTCTGCCGCTTGCCTCTCCGTGCTGGTCAGCCACGGACAGTAGCGGCCGATCGGCAGAAGAATTGTCGGTCATTGCGTGATCCACAACTACTATAGATCCCTACCATAGATTTCGTGTTCGACCAGCGCCTACTATAGAACTGACGAAGCGCGTCGAAGAACTTCTAAGGTTATCCTCGCCCGCACGTCTCGCAGACCGGAATACGCGCGACCACCAGTGCGTCGGCCATCGCGGATGACACCCTCAACATTTCGCTGGCCCAAGGCAGCCTTAGGGATCGGGGGCCGGGCGCGAGCCTGTACGGTCCCGAGGCTAAAATAAGCCGGTGACCAAACAAAAAAAGGAACGTAGGTAATTGGTTACCGTGTCTGCTGCTTTACGATGCGGAACGCGTTATGCTGGCGCGTTTAGAGAGGATCTATCTGCTGTTTTGTATAGATTTGTTCCTGCGCAAAACGCTTGGTCTATGAAGAGCAGCAGCACAACTACTATAGATCGTTACTATAGATTTCGTGTTCGATCTCGCGGCTATTATGAATTGACGTCTCGGACGCGAAGCGGGGACCGAAGGTTTAGAGTGGTGCCAGGAGAAACAGGCGCTCGCGCAGGTACCGCTTTGCGTAGCAGCTAGGCCACAGAAATAGTTGGAGGGAACGTAGTCCGTTACCGTGTCTGCTTTGAGGGCTACTGAAAATTACGCAGCCGAGATCAGAAATTCCGGCAAATCCTGTCGGGGGGAACGTAGGTAGCGCTCCCCCGCTACCAAGGATATCAAAGACTTAAGGCTTTAGAGGCTGGAACGAAAAAGCTCGGGATAACGCCGGGATAACAAATCTCACAGCTTTTGCGCTTATGCCGAGTTCGTTGGCATCAGCCACGCACAGCTCCATGCGGTCGAAGGTCCGCGCCAACGTCTGTTCGCTCGGGGCAATCGCGAGCCATCGATCCCCGACGTGCTGAACAGCGAACAAGGGCCGGCAGCGGTTTCACCATCGGAATATAGGTAGCGAACGGCCGGGTCGGATTGCCTAGGACTTGCCCCTACCTTCGCACCCTCGAGTCCGATCAGATCGTCTCCGGGCGGCCGAGATCTTCATCCTGCAAGGCGCAGGAGATTGCCGAACGGATGCACCTACGCCGTCGGTCCGCAACGAGATCGCATTAAAGAAGGACGCCACATCGCGGCGGCTCGGCAGTGAGGAGGTCGCGGAAATTTCTGCGACCAAGCATTACCTATGGGAGGGTTGGGATGACGATTGCAAAGGAAGACTTGCGCGCCGCTTTGACGTGTCTCGCCGAGGCATTTCCGCAGACGTTCGTGCTCGAACAGTACCAGCCGCACCGGCCATTGAAGGTCGGAATCGCCGCCGACATTCCGGCGCGCTGCCCGGAGCTCGACCGCCGCAAGCTGGGCGCGGTGCTGAGCGCCTACACCCAGCGCGTGATGTACCTGGAAGGCATGGTCGCGGGCGCGGCGCGAATCGATCTCGACGGCAATGCGTGCGGCGAGGTGAGCGCCGACGACGTCTCGCACGCTGCAGTGAGGCTGGCGAAGATCCTGGCGGCGCGCGACGCCAGGCGGGCCGCGGCCAAGGCGGCCTGGCAGGCTGCGGCCAAGGTGGCGACCGCAACGCCGCCAGCCGCGACGACGCTGAAGGAACGGCCCGTGCTGCGCCTGCCGGCGTTTCGTCAAAAGTGCGGGTGAAGGTGAGCTCGTGGCCGCCGTAGCGACCATGGTCGATAGAGCGGTCACGCGCTACGCACCACACCCAAGTTTCTTGAGGGTTTCGCGCGCAAGGGACGCAGCGGCTGCCGGTCGATGCCGACGCCCGCCACGTCATCGCCGATCCGCAATTCCTTCCGATCGAACGTTCTCGTGAATGTCGTCGGTTCGCTCGGGGCCACCATGAGCCAGCGACCGCCCGTGAACTGCATGCTGAAGATGGCAGGTGGCGTTTCCATGCCCATTGACGTAGGCGGAACCGGAAGCCTTCGCTACCCGGGACCGGATCGCCGCCCTTTCGCAGTCTCGAGTCCCATTATTTTCGCAGTCTCGAGTCCGATCTCGACCAGCCGCCGGATGGCCGCCGGGCGGCTCATGCCGCCATGACCGCCCGCCCGCAGAAACTCACCTTCGGCGAGCTGCGCGCATCCGGTGTTCACGACGTGCTGGTCTTTTGCCGCGACCACCGATGGAGCGCCGAACCGAACATCCATTTCTGCTGATGCCCGCCACACGAAGAAGCTCCTAGCGCTCGGCGCCGTGATTGTGCTCGCCGGTGCGCTCATCGGATTGTTATGGAATCGCCAACCGTTCGGAGTGCGAACCCTTCGCGATCGGCACCACATTGGTACTGGCGGGGTGTGCTAACGGCGGAGCGGAATCAACATGATGGGTGCGGAGTACGAGTATAGCGCGGTTGTGTGGGGCGAAACCTGCCCTGTTTATATCCATCAGCGAACGGAAACCGTCTGGATCGCCCGAGGCAAATACATGGCTGAGTGGATCGAAACGAAGGGCAGTAGCGCGAGTAGCGCGCTGAACGCTTGGAAAGAGGCCGTTTCCTATAAAGACAATTTGTAACGCGGTTTGGTCGTCGGCGTCCCGCTTTGGTGGCGTGGCGATTCGCGCCGAGGGGAAACGGCGGCCCAAATAATGGGCGTCCAGAGCGCCCAGCCATGTCGGCTTTCGCCAACTTCGGACGTGCCGTCGCACACGTCCAGGGCAGCCATGGGCCCAGGCTGTGTGAAAAGCCGAAGACGCTCGACTGCGATAGAATAAGTTATTCGTTCAAGACCGCTTTAGGTGCCCACATCGCAAGCTCAATTTGCTTTTGACATCGAACCTTAGAACATCATTCTTGTCGGGCTTTGATTTTTTGTGTTTTCACACAGGCTGGGCCAGAAGCCGACATCTGGCGTCCGGATCAAGCTCCGTGCTCGCCTTATCGCTCCGGGGCAGAACGTGTTTGTTTTGTACCGGAAGTCGCAGTGGCTTACGCTGCATGATGGCTTGCATGCGCACGAGCTTGATGTCGGAACCAAATTCTAGGCCAAGTCGTGATGCACCAACACGACTACGACCAGTGAAGAGGTCGCCAGCCTCATTCCTCGATCATTCCGGCTATTCGCAAGCCTTCAAAAATGCGCTCGTTGTAGGCCAGCCATTTTGGACTGTTCGCAAGCGATAGCTGTTGTGCTCGAAACTGGCCAATGGTCTTACTTCGAGTGCCACTGTTCGAAAGATATTGTGCGAGGGTCTCCCGCGCTTCGGCCACCTGTCCAGTCAAGGCAAGGGCCGACACAAGCAGAGTCAAGCCGTAGGAATCCCCGTGCGACGCAGTTGCCATTTGGCGCCGTAGCCATTCAATCGCGTTATCGTCTTGCCGCAGTATAAAATAAGCCTCGCCCTTTATTCCATAGAAGCTCGACAAGAACGGGTCGCGCGGGCTCAGGCGAATTGCCTTGTTTGCTACCTCCAGTGACCGGTCTGGCCGAGCTAGAAAGTTGTTCGCAACACCGAGCGCCAGGTAATCGTCGATGGCGCTGGGATTGAGGGTTAGGGACCTTTCTGCCTCAACGATTGCCTCTTCATGACGGCCTTCGGCCATCGTCGACCTGGCGGCGTTGAGCCAAGCCGGACCGCTTCCGATTGCACATAACTTGCAGGCAGCAGATCCGTCAGCGGGAGATTCAGATCGGGCACCCACAGATCGGCGCCAGTGTCATTGGTCTTCGGTGCGGACAATCATGAGGCTGTACAACATCACCTGTGCAGCGTGTGGCGCAATGTACAGGGTGGCCGAGTCCGACACCGCCGTCGGCTCGCCTGGAGTTCAGAACTGCTCGGTGTGTGAGGCGGTTTTGACAAGCTGGTGTGAGAGGAAGCTGAAGGTGTTCAGGCTAGAGATGTCGCCAATGCAGCGCTACGTCGACATCTGCACGAGGTTGAAGGCCTGATTAATGGAGTAACCGAGGTTGAGTACTTGGCTAACAGGGCGATTTGCGTTGTTTGGCGCGACGTTCCAGAACTGGATGCTGGTTGCCATCGCCATCGTCTTGGTCGGCGTGCTGATCGCATGGTGGCGGCAGCAATGAGGCCGCCAACTAAGACGGCCTCAGTCTTCTTCCTCAGGTGCGCCTGTTCGCGGTCTCGTTCTCCTTAGCTCGTCCGATTGATCGGGCGCCCACTCTGTGAGCTTGGCCTTGGCAAAGTGTTCGAGCGCCAAAACGTGAAATGCTGCGGCTTTCGTGGGGTCGGGTTCAGCGAGCGCCATGCGAGCCGCGACCCCTGCCTGTTTGAGGTGATATTCCGAAGTCAGCACCTGGTGTCCCCAAAACGCATCACCCCCCGCCGCTATTGCAACGCAGCAGAGCACAAATCGTTCCGGGGAATGAGCAAACCCCGCGCGCCTTGGCCCCAGCCGGGGGAGGCTGGGGCCTTTATCCCGATCCTGATGCGGATCGGGAGTGGCGCTTAATCGGCGGTGGGGATGCGCCACCGGGCACAAACAGCCTCATCGCGATATTCGTTCCGTTCCAATTTGAGTTATCCTCAGTCCTTCGCTGTGCCCTAGCCGTATCGACAGCCCGTGAGACTGCTTTGTGCCCATCCCTCGAACATATCCGCCAGGCCGAGCATTTCCACGGCAGATAAATTATCCGTCGATGCGAACGGGGGGATCGCGCAGGTATGTCTCACCATCTCGGACTCTTCCCGGCCTATTTCTCGCGAAATCATCGACCCATCCTTCTTGATCAGCGTCTTCCGAAAGTCGTCGGGAGGCTGGGCCTTCGCTCGTGTTGAGGGAACCCCAGAGGAGCCCGTAGAAGAGAAGCCGCCATCTAGGGAAGAGAGGGCTAAGACCCGAGAAGTGAAGCTCGAGAGAAGCCAACGCGGCAGGCACATTGATCCGGCCTCGCCTGAAGGCGGAATATCATCGGGGAATTGAGGACGAGCTATCCCGACTTAAGCTTGGTGACAGCCACCAGCAGCGCGGCTTGAAGCAACCGCTCCTCACCCCTAACTTGTAGTTGAGTCGTCTAGGGCGGGGTGGGCTGAATCATGTCGGACACGATAGGTGATGCGGCGCCGGAGCAAGTTCAGCCTGAGGCGAAGACGGTCGTTACGGCGGCAGAGTTCTTGAAAGCCGCACAAGATAATTTCGTTCTCATTTCGGCGATGACCGTCGTTGTCGGCATCGGCCTATCAATGGCTTTTCTAGCGTCCTACTTGAGTGTGTTCGATTGGCATTTGTTGTTGTTCATCCAATACACGGACATCGGCACATTCGGATTGATCGCAGTCGGGCTGCTGGCGAGTTCTCTGTCACTGTTTCAGCTGTTTGCTCACGTTCTACTTTCGATGGCACCTGAGAATTGGGGCCATCATTCTTGTGCTTATTGTTGGTGCCTTAGTGCTTAATGCGATCCGGCGAGGCGAAGGACACTTCCATTTCATGTATGCGGGCCTCTCGATATACGGCGGCATCTGGTTGCTTGTCTCGATGTTCGAGATCATCGCGCAAGGAACCCGGCCCTTGCCGCGCCAAGTCTCGCTGATCATCTTCTTCGCGATATTTAACGCAATCATCTTAGGCCAGTGGTTCGGCTTTTCGGTGACAGAAACATCCGCGTTCACTCAGGACGTGTTTCTTAAAGATCAAACCATAGAAAAAGCGAAGCTAGTGATCGTAATGTCGAGGGACGCCGTCTTGCTGAAAGACGGCGTGCTGGTGATTGTGCCGACAGCTGACATCACGAAATTCGTAGGCAAACAATCGCTGGAGGTGAAATAGAACCCATGTCGGTGACCGAGTTGGTGATCGGCAGCAGTGCGGCCTGAGCCTGCCCCTAGCAGGCTGGTCGGTCAGCGACCATATGGGGCTCTCCCAAAAGAGACGGCATTGTCCGAGGAGAGGTCCGAATGACCGAACGTGATCCGTATTCACCCCGGCGAAAGAGAACTGATACAGAAACACAACGAGCATGAGCGGCAACAGATTATCGAAGGGGCCGTCGCAC
>Ga0307474_10003300_pt1 | contig 11627 bp, 13 predicted proteins | sample atmos_gasesECM1C_2_FD_203312 | JGI IMG/M metagenome (GOLD analysis project Ga0307474, IMG submission 203312) | Hardwood forest soil microbial communities from Morgan-Monroe State Forest, Indiana, United States - atmos_gasesECM1C_05 | ecosystem: Environmental > Terrestrial > Soil > Temperate... | reverse complement strand
GCTGGGCGCCACCGATCCCGAATCGCGCTTCAATGCAATGAGCCACAAGCTGATGTGCACCTGCAGCTGCTCGGAGATGCTGGGGGAGTGCAACCACGTGAGCTGTCCCACTTCCCCCGACGAGCTCGCATTGCTGCGCACGGGCGTCGACACAAATCTGAGCGACAAGCAGATCATGGATTCGTTCGTGGATAAGTACGGGGCGACCGTGCTGGCCGCGCCCACCAAGCAGGGCTTCGACCTGGTGGCGTGGATTGCGCCCTTCGCGGTCTTCGCAGCAGCGCTTCTGGGAACGATCCTACTGATCAGGCATTGGGTAAGCACGAGCCCGAAATTGGAGCCCGCGGCCGCCGGCCCCGAGATGGATGCGCTGCGCGAGAGAATCCGCCGGGAGACCGGCGCTGACGGAGGATATCCGGTATGACCGAGACCTATGGATTGATTGCCGGATTGGTGCTGGCAGTGGCGGCGTTCGTGTACACGTTCTGGCCGGAAAACAGCTACGCCAGCCAGCTGCAGAAGACGCGGCTCGACTATCTGCTGGAGCGGAAGGATCAACTCTACGAAAACCTGCGCGACTTGAACTTCGAGTACCGCGCCGGCAAGTATCCGGAAGAAGACTACGTGACGCAGCGGGCGGTGCTGGAGAACGAGGCCGCGCAGCTGATCGCGGAGATTGACACGCTGCAGGAAGCTTAGGAACAGCTTTTAGCTGCCAGCCTCTAGCTTCTAGCTGGTTTCAAGAGACTGAGGGCGCGGCAACCGGAAATGCCCGGGCGCGCCCTCTCACAGTGTCTGGAGTGCTTACGTCAGAAGGATCACGTTCATCATCATGAGATCGATCAAAGCTTCGCTGCATGCTGCTGTACTTTCTCTCCTTTTTTCCGGTGCTCTTGCGGGCGCCGTCACCGTCTCCGGAACGGTAACCGACAAGACAACCAGCAAGCCCGCCGCCGGCGACAAGGTGGAGCTGGTAGACGTGCAGCAGGGCATGGCGGTGGTGGCCACTACCACGACCAACGCCAAGGGCCATTATTCCCTGGAAAAGACGGGCAACGGTCCGGAGCTGGTTCGCGTGACGCACCAGGGCGGCCAGTACTTCATCGCGGCGCCCGAGGGTGGCGAGCCGGGCGATATTCCGGTCTACGACGTGGCAGCGAACGTCGAAGGGCTCCGCATCGAGGCCGATGTCATCGAGGTTGAGACCAACAACGGCCAGCTGCAAGTGACGGAGCGCTACTTCGTCCATAACACCGCGACGCCGCCCCACACGCAATACGACCCCAACAAGGGCTTTGAGGTGGTGGTCCCCGCCGACGCAATCATGGACGGCGCCTCGGCGCGCCGGCCAACGGGCTTGCCCACGTCGGTGGTCCTGAAGCCCGGCAATGGCAACGGGCACTATCAGTTCGATTTTCCCATCCAGCCGGACGAGGGGGAGAAGGACACGCTCTTCCAGCTGGGCTACCACATTCCGTACAGCGGCACCTACACTTTTCATCCGCAGATCCCGCTGCCAGCGGACAACGTGGCGGTGCTGCTGCCGAAGAGCTTCAGCTTCAAGACAGAGTCGGGCTCGACCTACCAGTCCGTGCCGCAGGATCCGGCGATTCAGACGATGCTGGCGAAGAACGTGGGTCCGGGCGTGGCGCTGGACTTCACGGTCTCCGGCTCGGGCTCGATGCCGCGTGAACAGCAGGGCGCACAGGGCCAGCAGGCGCAGGGCCAGGGAATGCCCAGCGGCCCCGGCGGCGGGATCGGCGAGCCCATCAACACGCCGGACCCACTGTCGAAATACAAGGCATGGATCCTGGGCGGGGTGGTTTTGCTGCTGGCTGTGGTCGCGGGATTCCTGCTGCGCAGGCCAGGGGCCGCAGCCGCGACGGCCGGTGGACCTCCCATGCCGGCGCCCGACATTACACGCCCTGTCCGCCCGGTTTCTTCGGCCTACGCTGCGTCCCATGCTGCAGTGTCACCCATGCCGTCCGGGGCCGGCGGACATAACGCCACCCTGCTCCACGTCCTGAAAGAGGAGATGTTCGCCATCGAGAGCGAGAAGCTCTCCGGGGAGCTGAGCCAGTCAGACTATGCGGAGCAGAAGCGAGCGCTCGAGACCGTGCTGAAGCGGGCGCTGCAGAAGAAAGCATAGATTCCGACGGAGGCCGTTGGCTGAGGGTTCAGTCCCTCAGTCCCTTAGAATCAGACCATGTTTACCGGGATCATTGAGCAGACGGGCACGCTGATCAGCCTGGAGAGCCGTGGCGGGGTGCGGCGGATTACCGTCGAGGCGCCCGGGATCGCCGACCGCCTGCGGGAAGGCGACTCCCTGGCCGTGTCGGGCGTTTGCCTCACGGCTCTGGACGTCGATCCCAAATACTTTCACGCCGACGTCGCCCAGGAGACGCTGGACCTGACTTCGCTTGGGGCGCTCGAACCGGGCAGCAAGGTGAATCTGGAGCTGCCGATGGCGGCGGGAAGCCCCCTCGGCGGACACGTCGTCCAGGGGCACGTGGACGGGACAGGTACGCTGACCGCGCTGGATCCGGTGAATGACCCCGCAGGTCCCGGATTCGACCGCAAGACCACCGACTGGAGACTTCAGGTAAAACTTTCAGAAGATCTACGTAAATGGATGGTTCATAAAGGGTCAGTGGCGATTGATGGAATCAGCCTCACGATCGCCGGGATCGACGGTGACGAGATCAGCCTTGCCATCTTGCCGCTGACCTATTGGCGCACCAATCTGCACAGCCTGGCTCCCGGCGCACAGGTGAATATCGAAGCAGATGTGCTGGTGAAGCTTGCTCTCGCCCAGATGCGGGAGCGGAAACAGCCGGAATTCGAGCTGACCGAGGCCTGGCTGGTGGCCAATGGATATTGACTAGACTAGGTTCGGATGAGGCGGCAATGAACACAATGACAGGGTCAGTGGCTCGAACTCACTTCTACCGTCTGCTTAACGACGTAGAAAAGGGCGAATCAGTCCGGATCTCCCGCAATGGAAAGGTGATCGCGCGAATCGAGCCCCTGCCCGCCGTGAGGATTGAATCTGATCCTGAGCGCACCAGAAAAGTGTTCGCAGCGATGCGCGAACTCCGCAAGCGCACTGGAAAAGTGTCGATCGAGGAACTGCTTTCCGCCCCGGCCGTGGGGAGGCGGTAGGCGGTCATTTGAGCCTGTGTCTAGTTGCTGGTCTAAGGCTGTTTCCCTCCAGGGGAGATTCTTATTTGAGCGCTTGCTGCGTAGCAACGTCTATCGTTTCGAAGCGCTGGTAACCTTGGACCTGAGAACCTTATAGTGTGGGGGGACGACCGGGCGCGTTGAATCTGTGCCGGTCAGGAAAGCTATGGCAGAGTTCGTCATCAAACTGGCCGATGAGCGCGGCCGGGTCCAGGAACAGGTGCAGACCGCATCGTCGGCCGACGAGCTGCGCGCACGTTTTACACACGCCGGTTACCACGTCTTCTCCATCAAGGCGCGCGGCGGCGGCCTCACGGTCTCGCGGCGGAAGGTCAAGCTGGAGCCGTTCCTCATCTTCAACCAGCAATTTCTGACGCTGATTCGCGCCGGCCTGCCAATCCTCGGCTCGCTGCAGATGCTGGGCAAGACGCAGAAGAATGCCCACTTTTCTACGCAGCTGGAAGATGTGGCGACGCGGGTGAAAACCGGCGAAGCGCTGTCTTCAGCTTTCGAAGCTCAGACCGGCTTCCCGCTGATGTACACCACGACCCTGCTCGCTGGCGAGCGCTCCGGCAACCTGCAGGAAGTCCTCGAGCGTTACGTGAACTTTCAGCGCGTAAGCCTCACATTTAGAAAGAAATTAATTTCATCACTGATCTACCCGGCGGTGCTGGTGACGTTGGTGCTCGGCCTGATGACCTTCATGTTCACGGTTGTCATCCCTCAGTTCGCCACGCTCTACGATCAGATGGGGAACAAGCTGCCGGCAATCACCGCTGACCTTCTGGCATTCGGCAAGTGGCTGCAGGGAAGCCTTGTGTATGTGGTGGTGGCGCTGGCCGTGATCGCTTTCGCGACCTGGCGATTCTCCCTGACCGAGCGGGGCCGGGACAGCATGGATGTGCTGCGCATCAAGCTGCCCGTGCTCGGCAAGATCTGGTTGAAATACCAGGTCGCTCTCTTCGCCCGCACGTTGTCGACGCTCCTTACGGGCGGTCTGCCGCTGGTGCCGTCGCTTGAAACCGCTGCCCGGTCCATCTCCTCGCGCCGCGTTTCGAAGGCGGTTATGGCCTCGATCACTTCAGTCCGCGAGGGCAAGTCGCTGGCCGACTCGCTGAGCGGAACGGGGGTTTTCCCCACGATGGCTTCGGAGATGATCGCGGTAGGCGAGCAGACCGGCGCGCTGCCGGCGATGCTGAACTCCGCCGCTGAATTCTATGAAGAAGACGTAGCGACGGCGCTGACCGCGGCGCTGGCCTTGATTGAGCCGGCCATTCTCATCGTCATGGGCATCGTGGTCGTCTTCATTCTTATCTCGCTGTACCTTCCCATCTTCTCGATGGGACAGGCGCCGACAGGACAGGTGTAAACATGGGTGACTCTACCGTACTTCCGATCCCCCAGCAGTTCGACGAACGCTCTGTAGCCGAGGCGATGGCTCGACGCTATCGCGCCGAGTTTGTCGACCTGAAGAACTTCAAGATTCAGCACGACCTGTTGCGTACGGTGCCGGTGGAACTGATGTTCCGCTACAACTTCGTGCCCATCGAGCAGCAGGTGGACGCGCTGGTGATCGCGGTCTCCGATCCGTCGCAGCTGATGGTGCTCGACGAGATCGCCGGGCTGCTGGGGCAGCGGATCGTGGCCCGCGTGGCCACCCTGTCGCAGATCACCGACCTGCTCAAGAAGACCGAGCAGTCGCAGCGCGTGCTCGACGAAGCCAGCGAAGGCCTGACCTTCGACGTGCTGACCGGCGATGACAATTCCGACGAAAACATCTCCATCGAAAAGCTGACCCGGGAAGAGGACATCAGCCCCATCATCCGGCTGGTGGACACCACCATCTTCACCGCCCTCGAGCGCCGCGCCTCCGACATTCACATCGAGACCAACGACGACTCCGTCGTGGTGAAGTACCGTATCGACGGCGTGCTGCAGATGGCCATGGCGCCCATCGCGCGCGAGCATCACTCCACCATCCTGTCGCGAATCAAGATCATGTCGGAGCTCGATATCGCCGAGCGCCGCGTGCCCCAGGACGGCCGTTTCCGCGTGCGTTACAAGGGCCGTCTGATCGACTTCCGCGTCTCCATCATGCCCACGGTCCACGGCGAAAACGCCGTGCTCCGCGTGCTCGACAAGGAGTCGATGAGCGAGAAGTTCCGCAACCTGACGCTCGATGTTGTGGGATTTGCGGACGCGGACCTCAAGCGTTTCCGCCGCTACATCCGCGAGCCCTACGGGATGGTGCTGGTGACCGGACCCACGGGTTCCGGCAAGACCACCACCCTCTACGCCGCGCTCAACGAGATCAAGAGCGACGAAGACAAGATCATCACCATCGAGGACCCGGTCGAATACCAGATTCGCGGCATCACGCAGATCCCGGTGAACGAGAAGAAGGGCCTCACCTTTGCGCGCGGACTGCGCTCCATTCTGCGCCACGATCCCGACAAGATCCTGGTGGGCGAAATCCGCGACCAGGAGACGGCGCAGATCGCCATCAACTCGGCGCTCACCGGCCACCTGGTATTCACCACCGTCCACGCCAATAACGTGGTCGACGTTCTGGGCCGCTTCCTGAACATGGGCGTCGAGGCGTACAACTTTGTCTCCGCGCTCAACTGCATCCTGGCGCAGCGCCTGGTGCGCACGGTGTGCGATTATTGTGCGCGGAAGGTGCGCCACGACGAGGAGACGCTGCTGGCCGCGGGACTCGACCTGGCCGAGTGGCTCAGCTTCGATTTCCGCGAGGGATCCGGGTGCATCGAGTGCGGCGGCACCGGGTTCCGCGGCCGTACCGCCATCCACGAGCTGCTGGACTTGACCGACCCGATCCGCGAGCTGATTCTGGAGAAGAAGCCCACCTCCGAAGTTCGCAAACTGGCGCAGAAGGAAGGCATGAGCTTCCTGCGCGAGTCGGCCATCGATCGCGTCAAGCGCGGCCTCACCACGCTGAAGGAAATCAACAAGGTCACGTTTATCGAGGCATCGCGCTAGAAACGAAAGGGAAGCGTCAGTCGGTTTCGGGATGTCCTCCGGAACGCATGTGCCGACGCACGAATGAAGGTGGGCGCGCCCGTGCGGGCTCCGCAACCCCGGCAAGTGAACGCCCCGCAAGTGAACCAAGGAGAGATGCCGTAGTGGCCCAATTCTCGAACAAGCTCAAATCAGGATCGCAACCCGGCGGGCGTCCGCTGGCTGCCGTTGAAGTTGCCCCCGAAGGCGTGTTGGCTGCGGCCGTCGCTGCGCCCGGACAGCCGCCCTCGTATGCTTTTGTCTCCTTCCCGGCAGGATCGCTGATGCCGGGGATCGCGGAGTCCAATCTGCGCCACGCCGAGGCTGTGACCGAAGCACTGCGTTCGGCCCTCGAGCAGGTCTCGCCGCGCAATCGCGATGTCACCCTGGTCATTCCCGATACATCGGCGCGCGTTTTTGTACTCGACTTCGATACCCTGTCCGCAAAGACCGCGGAGGCCATCCCTGTCATCCGTTTCCGGCTCCGCAAGATGGTTCCCTTCGATGTGGAGCATGCCGCCATCAGCTACCAGATCCTGACACAGCGCGATGAGAGCGAGAAGGCGGGAAGCGTTCTGAAGGTGCTGGCTACGGTGATGCCGGGGCCCATTCTGGCGGAGTATGAGGCGGCGGTGCGCGCGGCCGGATACGAGCCTGGAGCGGTGCTTCCGTCGAGCCTGGCGGCCCTGGCGGCGCTTGACTCACCACATCCGGTGCTGGCGGCCAATCTCAGCGGTCTGGCGCTTACCACGGCCATCACCAGCGGCGACGACCTTTTGCTCTACCGCACCGTCGAATTGCCTGAGGATCCGGCGGCGCGTGTCGCGGAGGTTCAGCGCAGCGTCGCCGTGGCTGCCGCGTACTTTGAAGACAAGCTGAATGCGCCTGCCCGGGAGGTGCACTATGCCGGGGCGGTCGATGCACGCGAATTTTCACGCGCCATCGAGGATGCGCAGCTTAGAGTGTTGGAGGTAGCGCCCATGCCATCCACGGGAGCTACCACCGCGCTGGGTCCCATCGGGTTCGCGGGAGTCACAGGTGCATTGGCGCATTCTCACAGTTGACCTTTCTCGAAGCCGGGAAGCCCAGTCGACGCGACCATCCGGGAGCGGCGATCTCCGAAACGCCAAAATGACGCAATGACGCTGAGAATGCGATGTCTGGAGTAGCCTAGATTCATGCGGATTACCGCCAACCTTGCCTCCCGGCCGTTCACCGACCTGGGGCCCATTCTTCGACGTCTGCGCATCGCCATGGTAGCCATGGTGCTGGTCTCCATCGGCCTCGGAGTGGGGCTGTATGCGCTGCACAGCAAGGCCTCTGCTGTACGCGCCCGCGAGCACTCGCTCGATGCGAACATCATTAACGTCCGCCACGAAGAACAAGGTTACGAAGCGCTGGTGCAGCAGCCGGATAACATGACGGTGCTGGAGCACGCGGCCACGCTCAACAAGCTCTTTGACGCCAAGGCCTTTTCCTGGACCCTGGCCATGGAAGACCTGGAGACGGTTCTTCCCGGCGGCGTGCAGGTGAGCAACCTGGAGCCCATCCGCGACTCGAAGGACGGACATATCACCCTGCACATGCGCGTCGTCGGGCCGCGGGACAAGGCCGTCGAGCTGGTGCAGAACCTGGAGCGCTCGCACCACTTCCTGGCGCCACGCATCACGGGCGAGGCCTCGGAGACGGCGGGAAACACCAACCAGATCCTGGAGCCGGTGGGGCCCTCGAACCGCGTCACCTTCGAACTGATGGCCGACTACAATCCAGCCGCGCCAGGCGAGCGCCGCGCCGTAAAGAAGGAGCCCAGCCTGGAGAACGTCTCCGCAGCAGTGCCCGGACCCAGACATAAAGCGCAGCAAATGCCCGGCCCGCACGGGCATCCTTTGCCCTCAGCACCCTCTCCAAAGAGGGTGCCACCGGGAGGGGGGCAATGACGGAGAAACGATCTGTGTGGCAGGAGCGGCTCACGTCTCCGCTGACGTGGCATTACGCCGGCGCTTCAGTGCTGCTGGCGGTCGTTCTTGTGCTCGGGACGCGGTTTGGCCTGGATTGGGCCGCCACCAGCGCGCACACCACCGATGTGCTTTCAAGCAAGCAGGTCGAGCTCAAGGCGCTCGAATTGCAGACGGCCCCGCTCCGCGGCCTCGACAAGCGCGTAGACCTCACCCGCGACCAGATCAAGGACTTCTACGACAAGAGAATTCCGGCCAACTACTCCTCCATCCTCGAGAAAGTCGGGGCGCTGCAGGTCAAGTCGGGCGTGCGCCTCTCCCGCATGCAATACACCCAGGGCGCAGCCGGACGCGACCTCACCGAGATTGCGATGGATGCCGGCGTTACCGGGGAATACTCCCAGATCATGCACTTCATCAACTCGCTCGAGCGGGACAAGAACTTCTTCGTCATTCGTGCGATGGGCCTGACCGGGCAGCAGGGCGGACTGGTGAACCTGCGCCTTCGCGTCTCTACCTGGCTGCGGCCTGAGAACGTGCCCAGCGGCCTGCCGCTGACCTCCGACCTGCGCAACGAACCTTCCGGAGAGGGGGCCAGTCAGCAATGAAGACCGGTACAGAGAACCGGCGGCAGGTCATTGTCCTGAGCGTGCTGCTGGCGATTGCTCTCCCTATAGGCATCTGGGAGCTGTCAGGCTACTTCTCAACGCCGTCTGGGCCGAGGCCCGCACCGGCTCAGAGTCAAGCGCCAAACCAGCCCAGGCCAGCTGCAACCGCGCCGGGGGCTAGCGATCCCGAAGGTCCCGCAGCTGAAAAGATCAACAACATCGATCCCACCCTGCACCTGAACAAGCTGGCGCAAAGCGAAGACGTGGACTACCACGGGACGGGCCGCAACATCTTCTCGGCGGAATCGGCGCCGGTAAAGATTGAGCGTCCGGTCGCTCCGCCGCGTCCTCTCGATACGGCGAAGATTGTGCTGCCACCGCCGCCCGTGCCACAGCCGCCGCAGATCGATCTGAAGTACTTCGGCTACTCGGAAGACAAGGCCAACCGGGGATCGATCAAGGCGTTCCTGGTGCACGGCGACGACATCTTCATGGCGAGGTCCGGCGAAGTGATCGACCACCGCTACAAGGTGGGCGTCATCTCGCCGGGAAGCGTGCAAGTGACGGACCTCGCCTACAACAACACGCAGACGCTGCCCATCTCCGCGAATTAGGAGCTTGCGGAGAATCAGGGGCCGGTAGGCAGGGGAATTCATCCCCGGCATCTCAGATCGTTGCCAGGTTTCGGGGCTTCAGCCCCTGAGGTATCCTGTTGCGGAAACGGCGCGACCAAGGATTCTCGTTCCTCAAGGGGCGTCAGTCTCATCAAGCGGCACCGGTGCTGAGACAAAGCCCCGCGAACGGAATCTAACCAGGTAGCACGCCTCGACCAGCCCCGAATGCAGAGAATCACCCCAATCCGCCGCCGCAAACCATCAGAAGCCGGCTACATGCTGATCTCGGTGATGATCCTCCTGGCCATCTTCCTGATCGTGATGACGGTGGGTGCGCCCAAAGTCGCCGAAAGCATCCAGCGCGACCGCGATCTCGAGACCATGCACCGCGGCAAGCAGTACATTCGGGCTATCCAGCTCTACTACCGCAAGTTTCACGCCTACCCACCCAATCTCGACGCGCTTGTTAAAACCAATGAAATCCGGTTCTTGCGGAAGAAATACATCGACCCCGTGACGGGCAAGGACGACTGGAAGCCGATCACGTTCTGCCAGAACAAGACGCCGATGGCGATTGGATTCTTTGGCCAGCCGCTCGGCGGAACAGGCTGCGGCGCCCTTGCGGGTATCGGTCCGAGCGGCGGCAATGGAATTGGCGGCGCCAACCTGCTTAGCACCTCCGCATCGGCGGGCGGCGGCCTGTTCTCGAACACGGCTGGCGGAACAGGATCAACGGCTGGCGTGGGATCTGCAGTCGGAAGTACAGGCTCGGATGCCGCGGTAGATGCCAACGGCACGCCGATCAACAACACGGGCAGTCCGCTGGGGAACGGCCCGACCTTCGGCGGAGGTGGCATCGTCGGAGTGGCTCCAGCCAGCCCCAAGCAGTCCATCCTGGTCTACAAGAAGAAGAACCATTACAACGAGTGGGAGTTTCTCTATAGCCAGCTCATGGATCAGCAGATGATCGCTGGTGGCAATGCCGGGGCGATCGGACAGCCAGCCAATGGCTCTCCGGGCTTCAACCAGCCCGGGGTTGGCGGCATCAACCCGACCGGCCCGGTTACAGGCGGAACCCAGCCCACACAGCCCCTCAACAACAATGGCGGCTCAAACAATGGCGGCTCACCCATTCTGCCGCCCATTGCCGATCCGCCCTCGACCACGCCGCAGCCCTAGTCCTGGGCTTTTCAGCCAGACGCAAAAAGGCCCGCTCCAGATCGGAGCGGGCCTTTCGCGGAATTGAGAGAACCCGGCCTAAACGCTGCTTAAACGTTGAAGGATGAACCGCATCCGCACGTACTCTTCACCTGCGGATTTTCGAACTTGAAGCCTGCCGCCTCGAGTGTCTCCACATAATCCACTGTGCACCCGTTCAGGTAAACCAGGCTGGTTGCATCGACGAACACCTTTAAATCATCGAAATTGAAGACTTTATCCATCATGCCGCCCTGATTTTCGAAGGCCATCGAATACTGGAACCCCGAGCAGCCGCCACCCACTACGCCAATGCGGAGCCCTGCCGGCAGCGGATCTTGTGTCGCCATGATCTCGCGGACCTTGGTGATCGCCTGGGGCGTCAGAATAAGTGGTGCCTTTTTGGTTTCCTGAGCGGGTGCAACAGCCGTAGTTGCCATGAAATCTCCGTGATGGTGAACTCTTTGATAACTCTACAATCTTCACTGAGGGGATACAAGTCCAATTCCCCCCTAACACACCATTCGATGCAGCCCGATCCTCTGAGGTCGCACCTTCTGCGTTACTATGTGTGCTTGCTCTGCTCGGGGATTCCGGATTCTCGTCGCGCCCGATCGCACCCTGGCTAATTCTTGTCAAGAGGCAAAATCAAAAATAGTTTGTAACCCTCTTTAAAATCAGCGCAAAAAACTTTGCACAAATTGGGGGTTAATTCTGCGAACCTGCCATACTCAATTTAGGAGTAGCAAAGGCCCACCCCAAAGGCGGGCCTTTTGTATTTCACCGGAGGCCAGAGAAAAGGAGGGAGCGCCGATGACCCACCGCATGACAACGTCGTCACTGGATCAATTCATCATGCATTTTTTCACTTCTTCACCTTTTCACTTCTTCACTCGTTTCAACGATTTCACCGGTCCGCACCTACCCAAGAAGCGACCCACCCCCGGTGGATTCAAGCTCGAAGTGCAACATTCCTAAGAGGAGGGAAGGTTGCATGGGAGAGCATTACACTCACCTCGATATCCGGGAACGAGCGGTGGTTGAGATGAACCTGG
>Ga0307474_10003299_pt1 | contig 11628 bp, 7 predicted proteins | sample atmos_gasesECM1C_2_FD_203312 | JGI IMG/M metagenome (GOLD analysis project Ga0307474, IMG submission 203312) | Hardwood forest soil microbial communities from Morgan-Monroe State Forest, Indiana, United States - atmos_gasesECM1C_05 | ecosystem: Environmental > Terrestrial > Soil > Temperate... | reverse complement strand
CTCGTCACTGGTCAGCATCGCACGCTGAATTCCGAGGCTACTCAAGTACCACTTTACGCGCCTTTCTTGTGGTTGCGGAACGGCTGGCGCGACGTGCGCCGGAACTGGGGAGCAAGCCTTGGGTGTGGCGCACTGATACTGGGGCTCGGTTGGACCCTTCTGATTTTGTGCGGCACGCATCCCTATTACATCGCTGCGGCGATATCCGGCTTTCTGCTGGTGGGTCCTCTGATGTCTGCGGGATTCTGCGAGATGTCACGGCGCTATTCACTGGGCCTGTCGGCAAGCTTTGAAGATTCGTTGGAGGGATTCGTTCGAAACGCACCAGCGCTGATGAAGTTCGGTGTGATTCTGGCGATCTGCGCCGCGGGGTGGTTCCTCATCTCCGCGCTTCTGCTCAGCGCAGTATTCCATGTAGCAGCCCCCGACATGAGCGAGACGCTGTACCGTGGATTCCTCGATTCGACGAATCGATCGCAAGTCTTGGCGTACATTTGCGTGGGTGGATTGCTGGCCACGGCGGTGTTCACGGTATCCGTCGTTACGATCCCAATGATAGTCGATCAGGGTGCCTCAGTCGGACAAGCAATGCGTGCGAGCGTCCACGTTGTACTTCGAAACATTCCTGCTATGATTTTATGGAGTGCGCTGATCTTGGTGGTGACGATCATCGGTTATGCACCACTGCTTGCGGGAATGCTCATCGTCGCGCCACTGTTGGGGCACGCCACTTGGTATGCCTACGCTGACATGATTGCCCGTCCGCTCGCTGTGCGTCCGGTTAACGTCGCTCCGAGCGATCCGCTGATGCAAACCGGATCCAAGCGCAAGTTCCGTGTCAATCCCAACGACGCGCGCGAGGGACATTTGCGGAAGATTCGAGATTTGACAACCGGATTCCGCTAGCACCAGTACTTTGACCCCAAATGCGATCCGTGTTGAGCGCGGCCTGCGACCGTCTGATCTGCGCGCTGGCGATTTGGGAGCGGCAGCCGGCCAACCCCCGGTCACTGATGACCCTCGAATAGCCGCCCGGAAGCAGACGCTCATTCCTTAATGTAGGTGATTGCACTTGAAGTCGAACTTCGCGGAGAGTCATTCGACGTGTAAGGGCCCTAACAGGCGGCCCGCGTCGCGGTGACATCGCGCACGCAACCTGCGAAATGAGTGGGATGGCCGGTATCGCTGCGTTGCGCCGAACCGCGCATGTGCCACCACTCGACCTGACCGGTCGCGAGCTGCACGGGAAACTCGGCGTCCAGGGGCGACTTCTGTTCGAGATGCGAACGGAGCTGGCGCAACAGCGCCTCCCAGGTCGCGGATGACATGAGGGGGCGCAGGTCGCCGAAGGCCGGGGCCCGCGACGCTTCGCTCCATTGCAGGCGCGTGCAGAACCAGTCGCTGAACCACGCAGAGCCATCCGCCAGGTCCAATTCCCAAAATCCATCGCCACTGGCCTGCATGGCCCGCGCGCCGGGCGCCGGTGACTTGCGGCTATAGGGACGCGAATCGCACATTCCATGGTATCGGTCGGCTATGCTGGGCGCTGAAGGTCAGAACCCGTGTCACAGTCGCGAATACGGCGTGAAATCCGGCATTCTCCGGGCGTCAATGAGCGCCAGTGCCGAGATTTGCAACAAGGTTCTCACCCATGATTAAGTCATGAAGACTGGCGCCGATATCAATAAATGCACGACTCAAGGCATGGGGGGTTGAAGAACAGTGTCTGAGACGGAATCTGTGACGCCGATCACAGTCGAGGCATCCCCGGCGATCTTGCTGGCCGAGGATGATCCGGTGACGCGCATGCTTATGACCCGCTTTCTCAAGAACGCGGGTTACGAGGTCGACGCCGTGGCCAACGGTTCCGAGGCGCTCGACAAGATGACCAAACGCTACTACCCCATGCTGGTCACCGATTGGGAGATGCCGGAAATGGACGGCATCGGATTGTGCAACGCGGTGCGCAACATGCAGCTCGACGGCTACGTCTACGCACTGCTCCTGACCGCGCGCGATGCGAAGGAACACATCATCGCGGGGCTGGAAGCCGGCGCCGATGATTATCTGGTCAAACCGGTGCACGAGGCGGAGCTGATTGCACGCCTGAATGCCGGACGACGAATTCTGGCGCTCGAGCATTCTTTGCGCGTCGCCAACCAACGCAATCGCATCCTGTCGATTACCGATGCCCTGACGGGCGCCTACAATCGACGTTATCTCATGGAGCAGCTGCCGCGCGAGTTCGAGCGTTGCCGGCGCTACGCCTATCCCTTGTCGGTGCTCATGTGCGATCTCGATCACTTCAAGCAGGTCAATGACCAGCGCGGGCACGCGGCGGGCGATGACGTGTTGCAGCAATTTGCCTGCCGGGCACAGAAGTTCATTCGGACCAACAGCGATTGGATTGCGCGCTATGGCGGCGAGGAGTTTCTGATCGTGCTGCCGGAAACCGGCCACGACGGCGCGGTCCTCGTCGCGGAGAAAATCCGCCAAGTCGTAGCCTCATCGCCGTTCGCCACGCGCGCCGGCGAAACGGCCGTCACCGCCAGCTTCGGGATTGCCTCGACCGGCCCCAGCGGCCCGGACCTATCGCTCAAAGTGGAAACGCTGATTCGTGCGGCCGACGAAAGTTTGTACAAGAGCAAACTGGCGGGACGGAATTGTTCGAGTGGCCAAGAACTTAGCGTGGCCCTGCCGCTGGCGGCGCACGGCTAGAACGATCAGCCGACCTGGCGTAATTCCGCGTTGACCGCCGCGAGCTTCTCCGAAAGGTCGCTCACCAATGCACCGATGGCCGGCAACGCATTCTCGCGCACCGCGTTCTCGAGGCTGGAGGCCGCCTGACTGAGTTCCCGCGCATGAATGTTGGCGCTTGCGCCTTTTAGCGAGTGCGCACGTTTGCGCACGGTATCGAAGTCGCTGGCCTTGAGTGCCGCGATAATCTCCGCCAGGCATTGATCGCCGCTGCTGACGAAAGTCTGCGCGAGTTCCCGCTCGAATTCCGCATCGCCGCCGGTCAGTTCCTTGAGCGCGCCGCGATCGATCGCCGGTGCGCTCACCGGCGCCTTCAAGAAGCGGCTCAAGGCCTCGATCACTTGTGCCGGCTCGATCGGTTTGCCGAGGTGCGCATCCATGCCGGCGGCCAGGCATTTTTCGCGATCCTCACTCATGACATTCGCGGTGAGCGCAATGATCGGCAGCCGCTTGGCGCCGCGGCCCAATTCCATTTCGCGAATCCGCCGCGTCGCGGTGAAGCCGTCCATCACCGGCATCTGACAGTCCATCAATACGGCATCAAAGCTCGATTCGGCGATGCGTTCCAAGGCTTCGGCGCCGTTGTTCGCAATGGTCACTTCCGCGGCCAGATTCTGCAGCGTTCGCTGCGCCACGCGCTGATTGACCGGATTGTCCTCGACCAAGAGAATCTTGTTGCCGCGAAAGGTCGGCAGGGCCTGCGGCGAGGATTTGATGTCGGGCGCGTGCGGCGTCTTGCCGGTCAACACCTGGTCCACCAGATTGGCCAGCAGCGCGGCGCGAATGGGCTTTAGGCCGACGGCATTCGGGCGGTATTCGCGCTCCGCTGTGTCATGTTCAGCGCCGAAGAGAGACAACAAAATAAAGGGCAGGCGCGCGTAACGTGCGTCGGTGCGCAGTGCCTTGAGTAAGTCCAGGCCGCCGCGCATGGGCATCAATTCATCGGCCAGCACTAGGTCGAAGGAATCCTGTGCCAAGCGTTGCAGCGCTTCATCCACGCTGCCGACGAGGACAGTGGCGTATTGGTAGAGGTTGAGTTTTGCGGCCAAACTGTCGCGGGCGGCCGGGATGTCGTCCACGATTAAAATCTTCCGACCCAAGCCGAGCGGCTGGCGCGCCGGCTGTTCCTTCACGACGTCGACCTCGACGCGCACCCAAAAGGTCGAGCCTTTGCCCACATCGCTGCGCACACCGACTTCGCCGCCCATGAGTTCCGCCAAGCGCTTGACGATGGACAACCCTAAACCCGTGCCGCCGTAATGGCGCGTGGTCGAGGAGTCGACCTGAGAGAAGGACTTGAACAAGCGGTCGATGCGATCCGGCGGTATGCCAATCCCCGTGTCGGTCACTTCGATGATCAAGGAGGCGCGCTCGTTCGAGGCGGCGCAATTGGCAACCCGAACACTGATGTGGCCTTCATGCGTGAATTTGACCGCATTGCTCAATAGGTTCAGCACGACTTGACGTAGGCGCACCGGATCGGCACGCACCATCACCGGCACTTCCGCCTCGAGGGTGACGATGAGTTCGATGCCCTTGCCCGCGGTTTGCAGCGCCGTCGCCGCGACCGTTTCGTAAATCATGTGGATGAGGTCGAACTCGACATTTTCGAGTTCCAGCCGGTCGGCTTCGATTTTCGATAGGTCCAGCACGCCGTTAATCAAGGAGAGCAACGCCTTGGCGCTGCCGCGGATGATGTCCAGGTACTCGCGCTGCGTACTGTCGAGCGAGGTCTCCGCCAGGATTTGCGACATGCCGAGAACGCCGTTCATGGGCGTGCGGATTTCGTGGCTCAAGTTCGCCAGAAAGCTGCTCTTCGCCCGATTGGCGGCCTCCGCCGCGAGTTTGGCGTCGAGCGAGGCCTGTTCGGCGAGTTTACGGTCGGTGACCAGCTGCATCGCGCCGGCCAAGCGCAATGGCGTGCCGTCCGCGGCGCGTTCGGCTTGGCCGCGCGCCCGCATCCATTCATAGTGCCCCGCCTTGTGCCGGACGCGAAATTCCAGGTCGTAGACGGCGCGATGCTCGAGGTGATTGTCGAGCGCGAGGGCGACGCGTTCGCGGTCCTCCGGGTGAATCAAGGTTGCGAACTGCTCGTGCGAGGAACCCAGCTCCTCGACGCTGTAGCCCAGGATCTCGCCGAAGCGCAGCCCGTACCAGGAGACGTTGGTCAGCAGATCGATTTCCCACAGACCATCCTGCGTGCCGCGCAGCGCCCGTTCCAGGCGAATTTCCACCGAGCCCAACGCCGCCTTGGTGCGCTTCAAGTCGCTGATGTCAATCACGGCGCCGGTGATGCGCTCAACTTCTCCCGAGAATGCGCGCGAGACCCTGGCCTTTTCGCCGATCCAGCGCTCCGCTCCGCTGTCGAGCAGCACGCGGTATTCGCACCGATAGTAAGGATCGGCCGGCGTGGCTTCCAACGGCGCGCTGCGCACGCGGGCGAAATCGTCAGGGTGAACCCGCGACAAGGTCCGATTCAGATCCTCGAGCGAGGTGGCGGGCGGGATCCCCATGAGCTCGCGGAAGTTGTCGGAGCAAATCCGGGTATTGCGGCGAAAGTCGAAATCAAAGGTGGCGATGCCCGCCGCGGTCTGCGCGATGTTCAGCGACTCGGTGGCATAGTGAAGTTGGTCTTCCAACTCTTTACGGTCGGTGATGTCGGTGATGGTGCCGATCGCGCGTGAATCGTAGCCCTCGCCCCCCAGCAGCACCTGGCCGCGGCCGGCGAGCCAACGGACCTCCCCGCCGGCGGACAGCGTACGGTATTCGGTTTCATAGCCGCTGCCGGTGGCGACCGCATCGCTCAAGGCGTGGACGACACCCTCCAGGTCTTGCGGATGGATGGAGGCCAGCCACTCCTCGCGGCTCAGGGACATGTCGCGGCATTCCAGGCCAATGAGTTCAAAGAAGAGCGAGGTACCCCTGATGATCCCCGTCACCAGATTCAGTTCGAAGACCCCAAAGCCGCCCGCGGACTGCGCAAATTCCAAAAACTCAGCCGACCGACGCGCCGGTGAATCCGGCTCCACCGCGGGGGTCGATGCCTCGCGCACGACCTCGCTCGCCGGATTGGGGGGCTCCTGCGTATCGGTGCGTCGGCGCAATTTGTTGAGTAATTTATTCTGAGTCGACCAACTTGGCATGCGGTTTCCGTACCCGGGTGGGCGCTTCGCCCATCATCTTAAGGGTATCGGCGGGCAGGGTCAGCGCTTGAGCTATGATCGACCTCTCAATCCCGAGTGAAAGGCATGCGAAACCTGAGGTTAATAGGTGTTTTGGCGGGGGGCGTCGTTGCGCTGCTCGGCGCCGTGCTGCTCGGCGTTTGGCTGTTCGTCAATCCCAACGCCTACAAGGGCAAGGTCGCCGCGGCCGTCAAAGAGTCCACCGGACGAGAGCTGAAGCTGCCCGGCGATATCAAGTTGTCCGTGATCCCCTGGGTGGCGCTGGAACTAGGGCCCGCAAGTCTCGGCAATCCCCCGGGCTTCAGCGATGAACCCTTCCTGTCCTTCACGCATGCCAGCGTGCGCGTCAGGCTGCTGCCGCTGCTGCGGCAACGCCTTGAGGTGGCCCGGGTGCAGGTTGAGGGACTGGATTTGCGCCTGCGCAAGAATGCAGCAGGCCGAGGCAATTGGCAGGGGGTCGAACCCGCGCAACCGGCGGCAAAATCAGACCTGGATCACACTGATGCAGTCCACGCCTTGGAGTCGCTCGCGAATATCCGCATCGACAACGGCCGCGTGACCTACGAAGGTCTGACGGTCGAGAAGTTCAATCTGGAAACCGGTTCATTTGCCGCCGATCGCCATATCCCCATCAACCTGACATTGGATGCCGGCCGCGCGCCCAGCGGCGAGCAGCTGTCGCTGACGGCCAAGTTTGATGTGAGCCAAGATGCGGCGCAGAAGGCGTTGCGATTCGGCGCCGTCAATGTGAGCGGCACGCTCGCCCGTCCGGGCGATGGCCGGCCGGCGCATTGGGACCTGTCTGCGCCGGCAATTGATGTCGATGTGACGCAGCAAAGCCTGGCCGCGCCGGCATTCGCCTTCAGTTACTCGGGTGCGAACTTCACTGGCAGCGCGCAGGCCACGAAAATGATCGACGATTTGAGGGTCAATGGCTCGGTGACCTTGGCGCCTCTGGTGCTGCGGGAGATGGAACCTCGGCTGGGATTCTCTTTGCCAAAGACGCGTGATCCGAAGGCGCTGTCGCAGCTGTCCGCGAGGACGGATTTCGCCTTCGACTCCAAAGGCTTGGCGCTCACGCACTTAAACTTGCGCTTGGACGACACGCAGATTCAGGGAAGTCTTAAATTAATCGCGGGTGACCCGGCGGCTTTGCAATTCGATCTCACTGCCGATCAGATGGATCTCGATCGGTATCGTGCGCCGCCCGGTGGGCCGGTCGCGGAGCAGTCTGCGCCCGCCGCATCGGCTGCTCCTGAGAAGGCTTGGGATGCGAGCGGGACCCTGGCCATCCAGTCCGCCAAGGTTGCGCGCCTGGATTTATCCAACGTACGCGTGACCGTCGCCGCCAAGGACAAGATCCTGCATCTGTCTCCCGTCGAAGCGCAGCTTGACGGCGGCCGCTCATCCGGCGATATCACGTGGGATAGCCGCGGCGCGACGCCCACGTTGAGCATCGATGAGCAGTTGACGGGGATCGACATGGCGCGATTGTTGGTGAACACCGCGGGGAAAGGGCGATTGTCTGGGCGAGCCACACTGAATCTCAAAGCCACGGCGCGCGGTGCCAACGTCGAGGCCCTGCTCAAGACGCTGACCGGACACCTGGATGCGAATCTTGCCGACGGGGCGCTGGAAGGCATTGATGTCGGGCATGAAATCGGCCTCGCCCAAGCGTTGATCGATAAGTCCCCCGCCGCCGCGCAAGGCAGCACCGGCCATACGCCGTTTCAGGCATTCAAGCTGTCCTCGCAGATCACCAACGGCGTCGCTGAAACGCACGATCTGACCATTGCCTCGCAGGCACTCACGGTAACCGGGCAGGGGAGCGCCAATCTGGCGACCAAGGGCATCGATTTTAAGCTGCTGGCAAGCATCGTGACCGCACCGGCCCGAAATACCGATATCCCGCTCAAAGTCAGCGGCACCTATGCGAATCCCACGGTGCGGCCGGACATCGAGGGGCTCGCGAAGGATCAGCTCAAACAAAAGCTTCAGGACATTCTAAAAAAGAATGGTCTGCAAGGACTGTTCACAAAATGAGCGGGGAGAGTGAACAGTTCGCGCCACGGTTGCTGAAGTGGTTCGGCGTGCAGGGACGGCACACGTTGCCGTGGCAGGTCAATCCCACGCCCTATCGGGTGTGGGTCTCCGAGGTGATGCTGCAGCAGACGCAGGTGGCGACCGTGATTCCCTACTACGCGCGCTTCATGACGCGTTTTCCTGAGATCGACGCCCTGGCCGCGGCGCCGCTCGATGAGGTGCTGCATCTTTGGACCGGATTGGGTTATTACGCACGCGCGCGCAACCTGCAGGCGTGCGCGAAAGTATTGGCCGCGCAATACGGCGGGGATTTTCCGAACACGTTAGAAGCCCTGATGGCGCTGCCCGGCATCGGCCGTTCGACGGCGGGCGCCATTCTTGCGCTGTCGCGCGGGATGCGCCATCCCATTCTCGACGGTAACGCCAAGCGCGTGTTGGCCCGGGTATTCGGGATTGCGGGAGATCCCAGTTCGAAGCCGGTTCTGGAGGCCCTGTGGCGGCAGGCCGATGCGTGTACCCCCCGTCGGGAAGTGGCTGCATACACTCAAGCCATCATGGATCTCGGCGCGACCGTGTGCACTCGCGCTCGACCCGCATGCACGCTCTGTCCCATGAATACCGCCTGCATCGCCGCGCTGGAAGGACGCCAGAGGGAACTGCCGGGCCGAAAATCGCGGCGTGATCGCCCATGGCGCGAGGCAACGTTGTTGATTGCGCAATTCGGCAGCAAGGATTCGAGCGCGGTGTTGTTGGAACGGCGACCGATGTCGGGTCTATGGGGAGGTCTGTGGTCACCGCCGCAATTTGCGAACGAGAGTGAGGCGTTGGCGTGGTGCGCCAGAGAATTCGGCGCGGCAAACGAATCGCAGGCGCTATCGCCGATCGATCATGCCTTCACGCACTTTGATTTGCGGCTGAAACCCTTACTGGTGCGAGGCCATCGGGCCACCGACGTGCTCGACGGCGACGAGCGTCTTTGGTATCGACTCGATGCGCCGCCTCGCGTTGGCCTGCCTCAGCCCATCCTGCAACTGTTTGAGCGTCTGCGCGCGGGAACCGCTTAGGTTAAGATTGCGGTCATGGCACGCATGATCCAATGCTCGTTTCTCAAGCGCGAGGCAGAAGGCCTCGACTATCTGCCCTACCCCGGCGAACTCGGCAAAAGAATCTATAGCCACATTTCCAAGGAAGCCTGGGCGCAATGGGTCGCGCATCAAACCATGCTGATCAACGAGAATCGCCTGACACCGATCGAGCCCAAGGCGCGGGCGTTCTTGGTGGCGGAAATGGAGAAGTTTCTGTTCGGCAGTGGTTCGGAGAAGCCGAAGGACTTCGTGCCGAAGTAACAAAGAGCGGCTGCCGGAATCCTGCAGGTAACGTTGCGCGACTTAATATTGCCTTAGCGCTCGCGATGGGCTTGGCGGACTGGCGTCCACAATTTCTCTCGATGTGAGTGGAGGTCGCGTGAGTGGCATCGGCGTAGGGGGTTTTAGCGGCCACCACCCGCAGCGTAACAAGGGCAGCACTTTGAGATTGTCGGTCTGCCGGGCGAGCAGGTCCCGCGAAAAATCCACAGGCGTCAGGTTGTTGTATGCGCGGACGAGCTCAAGCGCGATGTTTTCAGACCGCAGCGCCGCGCGAAGATTCGCGATGGCGGCGTCAAATCTGGGGCGAAACAGCCCTACCAACGAGGCAAGACTGCCGCCGAATATAAAGGTATTCCACAGGCCGCCGGCGTTGATCAGCTTGCGCGCCCGGTGCACGTCCGGTCTTTCGACGAATTCGTACACACCGATCGGGGTCAACATGACATCGTGCCAGGGGACAATGTAGCCCAACTGATCATGCGGACCCTGCGGCACGGCACCCAGCAGATAGACCGGCTCGGGATCGTCGACGATCCATTCGGCCATGCTCGCGAGAGAGTTCGCCATCACGACTTCATCGCTGACGACACAGTCTGCCGGAAGGAATAACACGGGCGTCGATGGAGAGATACGGTTTTCAAGCAGCAGTAACGCGAGTAACACTTCGTAGGCCGTTCCTTGGTGCTTGGGCTGAACGAAGAGATTGCGAATTCCCAACTCTCTCAATGAGCCCTGCCGGCACTGATCGGCAGGGGCTGCGATGACCGCTGCGATCTGGTCGAGTGACGTCACCGCGATGGCACGGTCCATTGCCGTCGCCAAAGGATCGCGATTGTTCAGCGCGGGTCGTTGGGCAGGGCTGGGTCCTTGCGCCGTCATGCCGGGCCGCTTTGGATCTTCTCGACTTGCCAATAGAACACACCAAGGCTCAGTCACGGACTGCTTCCCCCTGAAAGTTTAACGACCGATGCGAAACGTGAGCGTACCCTTGATCGATGTCAGGTGCATGACGCACCCGCAATCGTCACGCGCCAAGCGTGGAACGCCGCGTCCACCGCATGCTAGCATTCTTGATGCGCTCACTTTTTATACTCGCTGTGTTAATTGCCGTTCCCCTACCGGCGCTTGCCGCGGCGGGGCTCCATGATTTCAAGAGCGTGGCCATCGCTCCGGACGGTCGCCACATCGCGTCGATCGAGACGTCGGATGACGGCAGCGACAGCGACGCCCCGGCTTCGCTCATGATCCGGGATCGGGTCGGCGGGGCGGTGGCCGTACCGCTGCCGTGCACCGCCGGACCCAACTGCAAGGTGGATTCGCCCGCCTGGAGCCCGAACGGCCAACTCGCTTTCCTGGTGTCGCGACCCCAGGAGGGAGTCGCGGAGATCGACACGGTGGATGCCAAGGGCGGCGCGGTGCACCGAGTGCTTAGTTTCAACGGAACCCTGGATCGATTGCGTTACGGTCCGGGCAATCGGCTGGCCGTGCTGGCGACGGCGCAGGCGCACAAGCTGGTGGGCCGCGCGCAGGCGGGCGCGCCCTTGGTGGGCGACATCGGCAGCGACGCCGATGAACAGCGGATCGCAGTGCTCGACGGCGCGGCGCTCAAATTTGTCTCCCCCGCGGATCTCTATGTTTATGAATTCGATTTCCTGCCTAACGGCGGGTTCGTGGGCACGGCAGCACCCGGGGATGGCGATAGCCAGTGGTGGGTGGCCAAGCTGTACGCGTTCGACGGGTCTGAAGCTCGCGTGGTGTTTGCACCGGGACCGCGCGAACAGCTGGCCGCACCGGCGGTGTCGCCCGATGGGAAAAGTGTGGCGTTCATCGGCGGTTGGATGAGCGATTTTGGCTCCACGGGCGGCGATGCCTACGTGCTGCGTCTCGATCAGCCGGGGGCGAAGCCGGATAACCTGACCGCCGGATCGCACGCGACCGTGACGGCGCTCGATTGGAGCTGCGGGCAGGGACTCACGGGGATGACGCTGGCCGGCGACACGGTGGCGATCGCAAGACTCGATACGGCCGCAGCGAAGCCCGTCTGGTCGGGACAGGAGTCGCTCAGCGGCGGAATGGGGAACGGCCTTTCCTGCGGGCCGCATGGCGTCGCGGCGGTGCGCTCGAGCTTCGGGACGCCGCCGGAGATCGTGGCGGGACCGCTGGGTCATTGGCATCCGATCACGCACGAGAATGCGGCGATCGACGCCGCTTCATTCAGCGCGCATTCGGTGACCTGGCGCAATGAGGGATTCGACGTGCAGGGCTGGCTGTTGCAGCCG
>Ga0307474_10003297_pt1 | contig 11630 bp, 9 predicted proteins | sample atmos_gasesECM1C_2_FD_203312 | JGI IMG/M metagenome (GOLD analysis project Ga0307474, IMG submission 203312) | Hardwood forest soil microbial communities from Morgan-Monroe State Forest, Indiana, United States - atmos_gasesECM1C_05 | ecosystem: Environmental > Terrestrial > Soil > Temperate... | reverse complement strand
CAACCCTTCGAGCTGCGCGCTGGACGGCCGTGGGCGTCATCCTCGCGCTTCTGATCGTCGTGTTCAGCCGGTTGAACCAAGCTCCTGCCTGCATCCAGATCGCAGACAGCGTCCCAATGGCCGGGAGCTGCCGGTGACCTAAGATCACGCGATAACCAGCAACCGCGATGACGTCTTCCTCGGGCCTGAGAGCGGCGACGCCGGACCAAGGCGTCGGTTGGTGGCGCGTATTCCCAAGAAATTGGCTCCAAATCACAAGTGCATACACTGCGGAAATGCGTCAATCGGAAGATCCGGCAGTTCGCCCCGGCGGTTATCCAAGATCGACATATCCGGTTCGTCCCAATCGCCGGTGGTCCGCGTGCGGTGCAGACGTTCCTTTTGCTGCTGCCGCTGCTCTTTGTGGCCTGCGCCATTCCCGCGCCTCGTATTCCCTGCGCCGTCGGCGCGGTCCTCGAGATCATCGTGCGGCACACCGATGCCGTCGCGGATGCCGCCTTCGATCGTCTTCATCGTCGCGAGGTGACCGTGCTCGCGTAGATACAGATTGCCTTCGCAGGCACGCACCAGCGTCTCGAGGCGGCTCATTGGCTCAGATGAGCGGCAGGTATCCTTTGTCAGACTGCCGGGACGATCTTGTCCGTACCTGGCAGCACAGGTGTTGTCACATCGTTCAGCCCCGTTCCCCTCATGGTTTTGCGGTACCAATACGGGATCGTGGCGCCGAATAGCGCGCCGATCGTGGCGTTGAGCAGGCTCGGAATCAACAGCAAGTGCTGCACGGCATGTTGATTTTCACTAAGCCAGCGCATGACGAGAGTGCCCAGAAGTCCCATGAGTGCAGCCAGCCCGGCACTCTCCACCCATTTGAGCCACCACAATTCATGATCCGCTTCGATCGCATCGTCACAGGCGAAGGCCAATGCAATTGAAAGCACGGTGGGCAGCAGCAGCCATTTGGATTGATCCACGAACGGCAGGACGGGCTGAACGTCGAATGGAACGTGCACACGAAGCAGATAGAACCCAAATGATATCGGCAGAGTAATCGTGAGGGTGCATGCGCCGGAGATCAAATAAGAAAGAGTGGGCCTTTCCTTCGCGGAACGATAATCGGCAAAATTCCACAACTGCTTGGGGGCGAGCGCACACACTGCAGCGATTGACTGATTGATAGCCACGAGCATTCCGATGGCCAATGCCTTGCCTAAATCGCCGTCGGCGAGGAAAACGGCCACCATTACGAACAGCACGACAACACCCGCGAAATCAAAGCTCAGCAGGTTCAACGGCAGGCGGATTGGCGACGGCCGCTGAATGGAAAAACCGATTTTTGCGAGCTGGTCGGCAACCTCGGCGTCGCTATTGCAACTGTACAGGAGCACTCTGGCAAGCATCAGCCGGATGTCCTCATAGGCGTCAAGCGAATACGAACGAAACTGGTCTACCGGGTCCGTTGCTGGCTCGAGCTGACGCTGAACGAGTTGGGTTGTGAGGGTGAAAAACGCGACAGATTGAGCGAAGAAGCTGCTCATCTTTTTCTCGAAAGCGGTATGCTCTTCGGGAAAGTCGGCGGAGTAGCCAGCCCAACCAGACAGATTGCTCAAAGCAACATAGAGCGTGAGGCATCGCGTAAATCGAAAGCGCGCATTGTCCAAGGTGATGTCAGGCTGCAGCTGGGCGGCCAAAGAATCTGGGAGAAGCGTGCTGTTGGAAATGTAGAGTTTGGTGTCTGCAACCACGTTTCCTGAAATCGTGAGCTGCGCCATTTTCATCCGTTGCGCCCAGCGAACGGCTCCGAGGGGGATCGCTCCCAGACGATGAAAAAAACGCAGCATGGCAGAGTCGATGTCGCGCAGAACAGGAACCGACGGTAACAACGTCGTTAAAAGGAGCGCGGCCACAAGGGGCGCATCGAGGCCTTTCAAGTTTTCAGGAATGGGACCCGGAGAATACAGAATATTAAGCAATGCCGGTTTGTGAGCGAGAATCCAGCTCAAGAACATGAGGAGCCCAATGCAGGAAACGACATAAAACACATAGCTGCTGTAATATTGAAAGCGAGTCGTCTCTGATCTGACGGTCCTGGGCGTCGCAAAGCGGTTTCCGGCGTAAAAGGCCGTTAACACCCCAGCCACAAGGTGGGCGGCATCAAGATGGATTGCTGTAAAGAATTGATCTAACACGGCGTGCCTCCAAAAGGCGCTAAGGCATTCGCAGTCAGATGGGCCGCATTTGCGCATCCAGGCCGCCCATTACCTTGCCAGAAATATTAGCCAGGCGTTGTGAGCCAGCTCACACAAATCAGACGGCCGCGCTAAGCATCAGATTGAGTAACTGGTCGATGAGCTGGAAGGCGACGTTCTGCGCGCCGCCCGGTGGTCGGCTTCGGACGCTTCAAGGCACGGCCGTCGGACCTACCAGCACCCTCCTTTGTGTCGCTAGACTAGGGACGAGTGGACCGCCAAGCGTGAAACTAGGGCCTATTGGGGCCCGCCTCATTCGAGCGAGCTTTTTTTCTTCTCGGCGCCCGCCGCGGAAGTATTTGATCTCAATTGATTTCATTCTTTCTTTGGATAACTAAAAAAGTGCTGGACTACAGGACCACACGACTTCGCCGTCCGCGAATGGCGCCGCTCGTCAGTCAGCGCATTAACGTCCACCGCATCCCGTCCCGCGTTCGTGACGTTCGCGATCGCCCCTCTTCAATCGAGGCGGGATGGAGAGACCGTAGTTTGTTTCTGTAAAACAGAAATATCTTGTCGTGGATTGACAGGGATTTGCGAGCGGCGCCCGTCGAGCCTGAGCAAGAATTCGATCGGCGGTCAAAGCAGTAGAAATCCATCCGCGATGCAGGGGCTCGGTCCGTCGAAAAATCCATCCGCGCCATCGTCCGCTCCGCGGAAAGGAACAACGTTCTACGAAAGCCCCATCACCCTCTATTCTAAACCAAAGCTTACGCGGCGTAACCACAGACGTAGCCAAAGCGGCTCACGTGCAATAGCAAATCGACCTGCAGAACTGTAAGTCTCCTCGTGACAACTCGCTCTGTGGAGCTCAAGTCATGCGGAGAATAATTGTTCTCATCGCCTCCATCGCGATCATCGCACCGATTCCCGCAGTTGCATGGAGTGCGCGAACAAGAAATGCGAGGCCAGCTCGAAGAACAGCAGCGACAGGCTCATTGCCCAACGTCAAATGGGGCCTGCTCTACGGCGTGCTCAGGCCGGCCTGCTGCAGGCGGGCGTTGAGCGCCGGCCATGGAGGCCGACAGCGTGAACACGAACAGCTTGTAGGACTCGACCCGGTAGCCGATGAAGCGCGTGCGCGACTCGGCGTCGCGGATCGTAAGGATGGCGCAGAAGGGAAAGCGTGAGCAAGTGATCTCAACTGGGTGGGTTGGCTCCAAGTTCCCTTCGACCAGCCGTCAGAGAGCCGCTCGAGGACTATATGACCTTACCTTTCTCACAACGAGGCAAGGAATATTTGGAAACAGCTCGGACATTGCTGCGCGCTGCCAAAACCATGACCGACCAAGCGGTTGCGAGTCGGCTCAGGGCCCTTGCCGAGGACTACCAGAACCGAGCTGAAAAAGCTTCGCATGTTGATGCGGAAAAAGCATTGGCTTGCTCGACGGCTAGCACGGAACACGAGTAGCAAACATAATCTGACGAGCAGCAACATAGCCCAGCCCGCAGGGTCGGCCGTGGCGCGGCGGCAGTCTCTCGATTTTCCTCCACGGCCCGGCGTCCAGCAATCAACTTTTTATTCGCTACCGCCTCCAGAGCTTCAAAGTTGGTGCTCAGGTTTGAAGGCCAATGTCAGTGCAAGATCGACCTGGCTTGTGCTCGCTTGCACCTGATTTCGGAGCGGCTGCATTCGTTCCGATATGAGCTGCTTCTTCGGTTGTCTTTAGGCGCAGCTAAGCTAAGGTTTAGGCTAGGACGTGGAGCCGGGTCGAAGTCGATGGTATAGCTCTGGAGCGCGCAGCAGCGGGGGCTAGTCCGGCGATGGAGGTGACCTTGTCTCGCAAAGGGGCGAAGAGCCGAACGCCAGGTCGCAAGCCTCACTTGACCGAAGCGAGGGCGCGGGTTGGCCGGGCTCCCAAGACCCGCGCCGATCTCGAACAGGAACTCAAGACATGCCGGCGGGAAATCGCCCAGGCCCGTGAACGCCTTGCCGAGGCCGCGATGCAACAAGCTGCCGCCTCTGAGATGCTGCGCCTCATCGCCAACTCGCCGATTCAGTCGGTGCTCGATGCGGTAGCCGAAAATGCCGTGCGCCTGTCCGACGCAAACAATGCGGAGATTTTCCGCCTGGAGAACAACCGTCTTCGCCTGGTTGCTTCATACGGGGAAATTCCGGTTGTCATCCATGCCTACCAAGGCGTTCCCGTAAACCGAGACACGGTAACCGGACGAGCCGCATGCGATCGTCGGACCATTCATGTCCATGATCTCGCTGCGGAGGAGGGTCAGTACCCGGTGGGCAGCGTTAACGCAAAGCGCGAGGGCCACCGTACCACGCTCGGGACGCCCTTGTTGCGCGAGGGTATCCCCATCGGAATAATTCTAGTGCGACGAAGCGAGGTCCGACCGTTCTCCAATCAACAGATCGCGCTTATCGAGACCTTCGCCGATCAAGCGGTGATAGCGATCGAAAACGCGCGTCTGATCGAAGCGGAGAAGCAGCGCACGTTGGCCCTTGCAAATGCAAACCGCGATCTCGCGGAGCGCGAAGCAAAGATTCGGCGCTTGGTCGATTCCAACATCATCGGAATCTACATCTGGGAGTTTGGCGGCCGGATTATCGAGGCGAATGACGCTTTTCTACGCATGGTGGGCTATCACCGAGAGGATCTCGTCTCGGACCACATTCACTGGGCGGATCTGACGCCGCCGGAATGGCTCGATCGCGACAAACGGCTTGCGCGAGAGCTTAGGGCGTCCGGCAGCTTGCAACCGTTCGAGAAAGAGTATTTCCGGAAAGATGGCTGCCGGGTGCCTGTGCTTGTTGGCGCAGCGAGCTTCGACGAAAGCGGGAATGAAGGCGTCGCGTTCGTCCTCGATTTGACGGAGCGCAAGCGCGCGGACGAAGCATTGCGGGAGCGCGAAGCGAAAATCCGGCGCCTGGTCGAATCCAACATCGTCGGAATTCTCATTTGGGATTTCGATGGTCGCGTTCTTGAGGCCAACGACGAGTTTCTTCGCATGGTGGATTACAATCGCGAAGACTTGGTTTCGGGTCGCATAAGGTGGCCGGACCTGACGCCGCCCGACTGGCGCGATAGAAATAACGCAAGAATCGAACAGCAAAAAAGTAGCGGCCGGTTCAAGCCGATCGAAAAGGAATACTTGAGAAGAGACGGTAGCCGCGTGCCCGTATTGAGTGGTGGGGCAACATTTGAACAGGGCGGTAATCAGGGCGTCGCATTCGTGGTCGATCTGACTGATCGTAAGCGTGCCGAACAAGCTCTGATGCGAAGTGAGGCTTATTTAATCGAAACGCAGAAGCTGACCCACACCGGAAGTTGGGCATGGGACGCCCGTAACCAGAGGGTGCTCTACTGCTCCGAGGAAATGCTTCGAATTTTCGGATTGGATCCGCAGGAGGACTTACCGACCCGCAAAAACTTTCGGCAACGGGTCCATCCGGAGGATCGCAACAGGGTGGACGAGAGCTTTGCGAGAGTCGTCAACGAAAGAGTTGACAGCTTCGACGAGTATAGGGTTGTGCTGCCCGACGGGACGGTGAAGCAAGTCTATTCATCGGGACACCCGGTTCTCGACGCGAACGGAGAGCTCATAGAGTTCGTCGGCACGGCGACAGACATAACAGAACGCAAGCGCGCCGAGGAAGCGTTGCGGGACAGCGAATATAAGCTCCGTCAAATCATTGAAACGGTCCCTAGCTTGCTCTGGTCAACGGACCCCAACGGCGAACCGACGCACATCAATCAGCGCATGTTGGACTATAGCGGCATGCGATTTGAGGATTTCAAGCAAAGTGGCTGGCACGCGTTCCTGCACCCCGACGACCTTGCGGAAACTTTAAGGGCTTTCTCTCACGCAATTCAGACCGGCACTCCGTACCAGCGCGTGAACCGTCTCCGCCGGGCGGACGGCGAATTTCGTTGGCACGACATTCGCGGTCAGCCTCTGCGTGATCGGCAGGGACGCATCATCCAGTGGTATGGCCAGTGTGTTGACATCGATGAAGGGAAGAAGTTCGAAGACGCGCTACGCCGCAGCGAGGCCTACCTGGCGGAAGCACAGAGGCTGAGCCACAGCGGCGTGTCGGCCTACAGCGAGACGGCGATTCTCTATGGATCGGAGGAGACGTACCGCATCTGGGGATTTGACCCGGCGCAGGGTGTTCCAAGTCGCGAAGCCGTGTTCCAACGAATCCATCCCGACGACCGGGAGCGGTTGAGCACAGAAGTTCAGCGCGCGGTGAGCGAGAGAAGAGATTACTCGACCGCGTACAGAATTGTACTCCCCGACGGGACGATCAAGCACCTTGAAACAATCGGCCGACCTGCGTTCTCCGGCAGCGGAGAACTTGTTGAGATTGTCACGACACAGATGGATGTAACGGTACGGAAGCGCGCTGAGGAAGCATTGCGGGAAAGCGAAGCGAAGTTCCGCGACTATGCTGAAACAGCTTCCGATTGGCTTTGGGAAACCGGTCCGGATCACAAGTTCACCCGGTTGACGGAAAATGCGTTTGGCTCGGACCCGGCGGATCGGATTGGCACGACGTGTTCGGATTACGCGCTCGACCTTGAAACGGAACCGGCAAAGTGGCGCCTCTTTCAGGCAACCATCGATGCCCGCAAGCCGTTCCGTGATTTTGTATATTGCTCGGTGGGCGGCAACGGTTCGCAGATGTACGTGAAGAAAAGCGGCAACCCGGTATTTGATATCAACGGAGAGTTCGTTGGATATCGCGGCACCTCGACCGATGTGACAGCAATCGTGCGCGCACAACGAGCGGAGGCGTCGCTGCGCACAGTACAGGCCGAACTTGCCCATGTCAGTCGTGTCATGACTTTGGGTCAGCTCACTGCTTCGATTGCTCACGAGGTGAACCAGCCGATCGGCAGCGCACGTAACAACGCACGAGCGGCTCTGAATTTCTTAGACAGAAGCCCTCCGGACTTGGGCGAAGTCAGGGAAGCGCTCGGCTGCATCGTGGCCGATGCTGATCGAGCCGGAGGCATTATCGACCGCATCCGGGATCAAATAAAAAAAGCGCCTCCGCGAAGCGATCGCTTCGATCTCAATCAGGCGATTGAGGAGGTCATTGGACTGGCGCAAAGCACGATTACCGAGAACGGTGTTTCGGTGCAAACCCGGCTGGCGAGCGGAATGGCCCCTGTTCAGGGGGATCGTGTTCAACTTCAACAGGTTGTTTTGAATTTGATACTGAACGCGGTCGAAGCAATGAGCTCGGTTGAAACGGACGAGAGAGAGTTGCTGATTAGCACGGACCAAAGTCAGGCAAATGGTACGGTCGTCGCTGTGCGCGATTCCGGACCCGGAATTGATCCGAGGCACCTTGAACGCGTCTTCGAGGCCTTCTACAGCACGAAATCCGGAATGGGAATGGGTCTGTCAATCTGCAGATCGATTATCGCTGCTCATGGAGGCCGACTGTGGGCCGCCGCGACCGAGCGTAGAGGCGCTCTATTTCAGTTTACGCTGCCCAGCGCGGAAGCGAAGCCATCAATCGTCAGGCCGCTCACTGCGCTGCAGAGCGGCAAAAAGGCATCGCTTTAAATGCTTCTCGTCGACCGGCTTTCGAAGGTAACAAAGAACGCCATCCTTCAGCGCGCGGGAACCGACGTCATCGTCAGCGTAGGCTGTCACGAGAATTGTCGGAATCGCATAACCTGAATCTAAAAGGTGTCTGTAGAGCTCAACGCCAGTCATCATCGGCATGTTGACATCCGCGATCAAGCAGGCCGTCTCGCCAAGGCGAGGGGATGCGAGGAAATCGACTGCCGACGCGAAAGCCTCAACTCTATAACCCAGCGACCTCATGAGCCTTATCATTGACTCACGAAAGAACTGATCATCTTCAACGACCGAGACCAATGACCGTTTCGGCATGCGGCCTCCCGCAGTTCATCCAAACACGTCATACAGGCGTTGCCGAAGACCGTGCCGCGGTCGCATGAGTCTGTATAGACATGAACCTGCGCCAAAGCGCGCCGCCGGGCAATCGCAACCTCCATAAATTTTGGCTTATGCTGCGGACGGTTCTGTTTGAGAACGGGACTGTTCAGGTTCGCGGTTTGGGATTAGATTGGTCGTTACATGGCTGATCTTACGAATGGAGAGTGGGGCTCATTTCGGCAGTCATCTAACTCTGAGCGACAGCTATGCTTGACGCAACTCCCACAGTCCTGGTCATCGACGACGACGTCGATCTTCGCAATTCGCTTGGGCGCCTTTTGCGGTCTGTCGGCTTGAACGCCAAGCTATTTGCGTCCGTTTCCGACTTTCTCAAATCTGCGCCGACGGAGGGGCCCAGCTGCCTGGTGCTGGATGTGAGATTGCCGGGGCAAAGCGGACTTGAATTCCAGCGTGAGCTGGCAGCCGCGGGCAGAGAGATGCCAATCATCTTTATCACGGGGCACGGCGATATTCCGATGTCGGTGCAAGCCATGAAGAGTGGCGCGATCGAGTTCCTCACAAAGCCGATACGCGACCAGGAGCTTCTTGACGCTATTCAGTTCGGGCTAACCCGTGATCGCATCCGTCGAGAGAATGAAAGCGCGCTGGCTGACCTCAGAAATCGTTTCGCGACCTTAAGTCCCAGGGAGCGAGAAATCATGATTCAGGTCGCACGGGGCCGCCTTAGCAAGCAGATTGCCGGCGATATCGGTATTGCCGAAGCTACAGTGAAGGTCCACCGCAGCAAGGCGATGCGGAAAATGAATGCTCATTCGCTTCCCGAGTTTGGCCAAATGGTGGCTAAGCTCAACCTGATGCCTGAGAAATCGCAACACTCCTAGTGTTCTCGTCCTCGACGACAGCTCTGGCTACCACGGCATCACGTCCTGAGTAACTTACCCGCGACATTCAGCCGCGCGATTGAAATCATCAAAGAGTGTTTCGTAATGCGCTGCGTATCGCGGCGTTAAACCTCGCTTTTTTTGAGGGGCGAAGCAGCCTGAAATTCGCAATCGGATAATGAACCCCGATCTGCCGAACATGCTGTTCAACATGCATGGCCTCAGAGCAAACCAAGCCCACGAACCGCTCAATCGATTCCCGCGCTCACCCTTTACCTTAGCTTAGCTCGAGAAACTAGAGACTACCTCCGAGCTACCCGCGGGCAATTTATTCCTGCACACGAAATCACCAGAATGGGTGTGTTGAGCGGCGAAACGCGGAGTCGGCCGCTATGTGCTTCGCACTCCGTCTGACGTAGGAGCCAATGGTGTCAGCCGGACGGAACGTGAGCATTAAACTCGTTGCGAATCAATTCGGAGAAAGTTTTCAAACCACCCCAACGAACCCGCCGGCTGCAGCTGATTTGCCACTTCATAATTTGGCAAAAAGTCTGGCGGAGCTCCTTGAGACGGCGCGACGCGAGCTCGACACTGATCGTGAGGCAGCAAAGGCGTCGCTACTTACGGCGTCATCCATTCTAGAGTCGGAAATTGAACGTAGCTCGGGCGCTAACGGCTCTAAGCCGGGAGCATTGGCGGGCTGGCAGATAGCGCGTGTGCGCGCGTTTATCGAGGAGAATTTGCACAACACTATCGACACAAAGAATCTCAGTGCTGTAGCGCAGCGAAGCCCGGCGCACTTCTCGCGTTCGTTCAAACGAGCCTTCGGAGAACCGCCACATGCTTACGTGACTAAGCGTCGCCTCGAGAGAGCCTGTCATTTGATGGTAACAACCTCAGAATCGCTAAGCCAAATAGCTTTGAAAGCCGGCTTTTCAGATCAATCGCATTTTTGTAGGCTTTTCCAGCGAGCGCATGGTCAAAGCCCGTCGATTTGGCGGCGCCATCACGAGATCCCGGCTTCAGCCTCAAGGAGCGGCATTGGGGAAGAATGCTGAGGCCGCAAAAATCCACAAGACCTGCGCATGCCGATTAAATCAAGTGCGGTCGAGCTTGGATAGAGACCTGCCGAGGTTACGGAAGCACGCCCAACTCGTCGACAGGAACCACTGCGTACGCTCGTCCTTGGGCGCCACGAAGTGTTGCCAACGCAAGAATGTATGACTACGCTTTACCCTAGGTAGGCCCAAACGGTCTTTCGATTGGCCGCATGTTCATGCCCAAATTCATTCGCATCGGGGTCCATCAGTCGAACGTTTCCGGATATACCTCAAAGGCATGGTGCGTTCGGCGGGTTGGCTCGACGGTTTTCCTGAAGTGGGGCGCCGTGGAGGTCCTGGGCGTCGGAGATGGGCGGAAGGTTTACTGGACGCTTCCACCGAGGGATAAGACAATTCGTTGCCGCACGGTGCAGCGTGCCAAAGACTATGAAAAAGCCGCAATCGCGCGGCGACGCAGCCATCGCTATGAACCGCTGACTGGAAATATTGCGATCCGGCGCCGAACCGCCGCTCGCGGTGCGGAGCTCGAACAGGCGCTCGCCACGATCCTCTTTGTCGATATCGTCCGGTCCACCGAAAAGGCCGCGCGGCTGGGCGATTCGCGTTGGACACAGGTGATGAATCACTATTACGCCGCCGTCCGCAAAGAGCTGAAGGCTTTGCGCGGAAAGGAAGTCGTGACGACGGGGGACGGGCTGCTAGCGACGTTCCGCGCGCCGGCCGCCGGGGTCCGTTGCGCGACCGCAATCCGCGAGGCGGTGCGCACGTTGGGGCTAGAGATCAGGGTGGGGCTGCACGTGGGCGAATACAAGGTGAGCGGGGCAGAGGTGTTCGGTCTCGCGTTTCACATCGGCGCGCGCGTCGCCGCGAAAGCGCGGGCCGGCGAAGTCCTGGTCTCGAGCGCGGTCAAGGATCTGATGTCGCAGTCTGGAATCCGCTTCAAGGATCGCGGCCTTCACCAACTCAAAGGCGTGCCGGAGCGATGGCGCCTGTACCGGGTCGAACATTAAGGTCTCCTCCAAGACAGGTTTTTGCGATCGTTTCGAAGGCCGCGTCACGCGCAGCCCGAAGGGCGAAGCGTAGTGGGCCCGGCAGGACTCGAAACCTGCAACCAGACCGTTATGAGCGGCAGAATATCGATTGGCTTTGTTGATTTTGTTGCGTTTTCGTTTGTTTTTCGATCGCGTTCGTCGCGTTTCGATGAGGTTGTTTCTGGTGCGAAACTGGTGCGGTCCGCGGCTAATTAACCGTCGAGACCCCAGCGGGACATAGTCGCACGAAGCAACTTCGACATTCCTCCCATAACTATTCCCTTCCCTTCGATAACACGACGTTCAGCTGCGGTTCTGGCTGATTCGGCGAACGGTCCTACGTGACGCTTGATTGTTCCCGTTGACTTCAGTGCAGGCCGTTAAGCGCGATTGATCTCACCGAGTGAGTGAAGGGGATCGCGGTTCGACCTGAACGGTCGCCGTCAATCCGGTAACGAGGCGAACGCCTTCGGGCACTTTCCCTATTTTGATCCGAACTGGGATGCGCTGCGCTAG
>Ga0307474_10003296_pt1 | contig 11635 bp, 7 predicted proteins | sample atmos_gasesECM1C_2_FD_203312 | JGI IMG/M metagenome (GOLD analysis project Ga0307474, IMG submission 203312) | Hardwood forest soil microbial communities from Morgan-Monroe State Forest, Indiana, United States - atmos_gasesECM1C_05 | ecosystem: Environmental > Terrestrial > Soil > Temperate... | reverse complement strand
CCTCGGGTTTTTCTTTTGGCAAATCGGCGTGAAGTTCAATTGAGGTGGTCGCGCCGGGTTGCAAATATGTAAGTTTCAGGGAGCCTTGGGGTAAGCCCTGTGTGCGCGCGACGAGTTTAGAGTTTTGGAATCTCGATCCGGAGGATTCATGTTTGGAGCGAAGCGGCTGGGCGGAATGAAATGGGCGGTGGGCGTGGTGGCGGCAGGCGTGTTGACGCTGGCGCTCGCGCCGAATGGGCGCGCGCAGGCGGATACGCAGAACAACGCGGCGCCGGCGGCGCAGAGCGCGCCAACGCCTGCACCGAGTGCTGCGCCGGCTGGCCCGGCCGCGATACGCCTGGCGGTGGACGCGACGCAGGCTCCGCAGAAAATTCTGCACGCGCACATGCAAATTCCGGTGCAGGCCGGGGCGTTGACTTTGCAATACCCGGAATGGATTCCGGGCGAACACATGCCGGATGGACCGATTATCAACGTGGCCGGAATAAAATTCAGTTCGGGCAATCAGGTGATTCCGTGGCGGCGCGACCTGGTGCAGATGTTTTCGATTCACCTGGATGTTCCGGCGGGGGTGACCACGCTCGATGCGGATCTGGATTTTCTGCTATCAGCGCCTTCGGGGGGATTTACGGGCGGCGGTTCGGCGACGGCGTCCCTGAACGTATTGAGCTGGAATCAGGTGCTGCTCTATCCGGCGGGCACGCCGGCGAAGGATATTCCATTCGCGGCCAGCCTGAAACTGCCGGCGGGATGGAAATTTGGGACGGCGCTGCCGGTGGCCAAGCAGGATGGCGACACAATTGAATTCGCGCAGGTGCCGCTGACGACGCTGGTGGATTCGCCGGTGATTTCAGGGAAGTACTACCGGGCGATTCAACTGACGCCCGGGCAAAATCCCTCGCATGAAATCGATATCGCGGCGGACAGCCCGGCGGCACTGGCGATGACGCCGGACACCGAGCTGCATCTGCACAATCTGATTGGGGAGGCGGGCGCACTGTTCGGGACGCGGCACTACCGCAATTATCATTTCCTGCTGACGTTAAGCGACGACGTGGCGCATTTCGGGCTGGAGCATCACGAATCGAGCGACGATCGAACGTCGGAGCGCAGCCTGGTGGATGAGACGGAACGCGTGGAATTTGCAGGGCTGCTGCCGCACGAGTACGTACATTCCTGGAACGGAAAATACCGGCGGCCGGCGGGCCTGGCCACGCCGGATTATCAGACTCCGATGAAGGACGATTTGCTGTGGGTGTACGAGGGGCTGACGGAATATCTGGGCGACGTATTGACGGCGCGGAGCGGGCTGTTGAAGGAAGACCAATGGCGGGAAGCCCTGGCGTACCTAGTGGCGACGTACACGCACCGACCCGGACGCGAGTGGCGTCCGCTGCAGGATACGGCGGATGCGGCGCCCTTTCTTTATGATGGGACCTCCGATTGGGCGAACTGGCGGCGTGGAACCGATTTCTACGAGGAAGGCGAATTATTGTGGCTGGACGTGGATACGACGATTCGTTCGCTGACCAAAGACAAGAAATCGATGAATGATTTTTGCAAGATTTTCCATGGCGGAGGGGGCGGCGAGCCGGCGTTGAAGCCCTACGACTTCGACGAAGTGGTGTCGACATTGAATGACGTGGCGCCGAACGACTGGGCAGCGTTCCTGCGGGCGCGGCTGGACGGGCTTTCGACCAAGACGCCGATCGAAGCGCTGGAGAACAGCGGTTGGAAACTGGTTTACAACGAGCAGCCCAACGAGCTCGTCGCGGCCGGAGAGATTCTGGCGCACCGGGCTGATTTTGTTTTTACCGTGGGCATGATCGTTTCGGACGACGGGACGGTGGTGGACGTGACGCATGGGGGGACGGCTTACGACGCGGGAATCGCACCGGGAATGAAAATCGTGGCGGTGAATGGCGCGCAGTACACTCCGGAAAATTTGCGGGAAGCGATCGGGAACGCGAAGACGGTGTTGAACCCGATTCAGTTCATCGTGGCGAATGGGGCGCAATTTAAGACCATGTCGATGGAATATCACGATGGATTGAAGTACCCGCACATCGAGCGGGACGGCGCGAAGCCGGACTACCTGGGCGAAATTACGCATCCGCTCGGGGCCGCACAATAGCGGAGTTGAAGATGAGATTTCATCCGATCGCGATCGTGGGCGTGCTGCTGATGGCCGGCGGGATCGCGACTTTGATCTGGCCGCAGGTGAGTATGCCGGCGAAGAAGCAGGAAGTGGAGCTGGCGGGCGGCAAAGCGATTATCGAGACACATAGGATTGTGAATTTTCCGCGGCCGTTTGGGATTTTGTTGATTCTGGCGGGCGCGGGGCAGATATTTTTTACTTGCCGGCAGCCTTCGGTGAAAAAGTAAACTTCGTTTTTTTCCTTCCTACGTGCATGGCACGAACATTCGCGGTGTGGCGCTGATCGGAGATCAACCGCACCGACTTCCCTCAGCAGCTGAAGCCGCAATGCGCGCTGGCCTTATCGGCACGGCTGAAGCCGTGCCCTGACGAAAGGCCGTGTTGCGCCGCGAAACGTTTGCATGGGTGAGATTCTTCGCTGCGCTCAGAATGACGACGAAACTTCGGTTGAAGAGCGGATTAGCGATTGCAATTGCGATTGGCGGTTGGCGATTTGGGGTAACGCGGGAAATTGCGTGGCGCGTTTGGGTTGGCGTGGGTATTTGTACGAATTGACATGATCTTTGGCATGGTGGCAGTGTGCGAGCTTCCCTTCTCTGAGGTTGTGGATGATGGCGAAGTGGGTGGGTTGGCGGAAGGCGCTCGCAGCGATCGCTGGGGTGGTGGTGTTTGCGGCGATTGCTCCGGGGGTGCGCGCGGAATCGTTCAAAGTTACAAGCACGCCTACTGGAGCCGCGGTGGAGATCGACGGGGCCGTGGTGGGGACGACTCCGTTTGAGGCGGACTATCCGGGCGGATACTTCCATAAGACGCATACGGTGTTCAGCGCGCGGCTGGAACATCGCATGGTGCTGAAGGTGTCGAAAGACGGTTACGTGCTGCAGCAGATTACACTGACGGACGGGCCGTTTGACTGGATCGGGGTGACCGGGAAACATCATGGGAAATATTTTTTGCTGCGGTCGGACCATTACGAATTGAAGCTGGAGCCCGTGGCGGTGGCCCGGGAAACGAGCGTCGGGCGGGTGGGGCCGATCCATCCGCATGGGACGGAATTGCGGGAAGCCGGTGCGACGGGGGAAACGGGGAGCGTCGCGATCGCTTCGGATCCGGTGGGAGCGGAAATTTATGTGGATGGAAAGTTTGTGGGCCAGACGCCATCGACCATTCCGCTCCCTGCGGGGACGCATCATGTGGAGGTGAAGGCGACGGGAAGGATGCATTGGGAGAGGGATTTGTTGGTGGTGAAGGAGGGGCAGGTGAATTTGAAGGCGGTTTTGGAGAGGCCGTAGGGCGGGATTGGAAATGGAAACTTGGCGCGGCTGAGAGCATTGTCGTGCAATCGAAGAGAAGTCCCTCGTCGGGCAAAAGGCGCCCTCTGTCCCTTCCTTCGTCAGGGCAGGCGGGATGACAACGAAAACCGAAGCGCGAAGGTCAAAAACGAAAACCGAGCCTCGGTCGCGAATGATCATGGCGCTGGGAGCGTGAAAAGCAGGTCCTTCGCTGCGCTCAGGATGACGTCAAGTACGGTTTGGCGACGGGCACAATCGGTTGCCGCGACGAGAATCAAGGACGGTTTAGGCGACGGGTACAAACCGGATGCGACGAGGATGGATGGCGGCCTGAAGAGCGCCACCCGTGAACGAGAAGCCAACGAGTCTACAAGCCTACGAGCGGGTGGCGAAGGAGTAGGCGCGGCGGAGGTAGGTGTCGAGTTCGGGGACGCGCAGGATTTTAAGGGCGGCGGCTAGGAGTAGGAGGCCTGCCGTCGAGACGATGGTTAGGAGCAGGACGGCGCCGCCTAGTTTTTGCCACGCAATGAAATTCTCCAGGTAATTGGTCAAGTGGTAGCAAAGCAAACCCACCACGCAGGATGCCGCGGACATTTTCAGAAAAAACAGGAAGACGTTGAGGCTGTCGGGGTTGCGGGTGCGTTTGTTGAGGAGCACGAAGAGCAGAACGGTGTAGACGATGATGCCTAGGGTGCTGGCGAGGGCCAGGCCGAGGTAATCGAGGCGCTTTACGAGCAGCCAGTAGAGCGGGAGGCTGAGCACGGTGGTGAGGGTGCCAACCACGGCGGGAGTGATGGTGTCGCGGGTGGAGTAAAAGCCGCGGGCGAAGATGTTCTGGGCGCCCCAGGCGAACATGCCGATAGAAAAGACGGCGAGCGCGGCGGCGGTGGAGGCGAGGTCCGGGCCGCGAAGTTTGGTGTGAGAGAAGGCGAGATAGGTGAGCGGGAGACTTTGGGCGATGGTGAGGGCGGAAATGGGGATGAGGATAAAAATCAGCGCGCGGAAAGTGGAGTTGAGAATTTTGTTGAGCTCGTCGAATTTCTTCTCGGAGTAGAGCTGGGCGAGGATCGGGAACGAGGCGACTCCGATGGCCTGCCCGACCAGTCCAAGCGGAACGCGCATCAGAGTTTTGCCCCAGGTGAGCCAGGTGATGGAACCGGCGCGGAGGTAAGAACCGAAGGCGCGGATGATCCAGTCGTCGACGAAGGAGAGCGAGAGCGCGAGCATGATGGGAATGGAGAGTTTCAGAAACATCCAGAAGCCGGCATGGCGGACGTTGAAGGTGGGCGAGAATTTGGCGCCGGCGCGGTGTGCGCCGTAAATCTGCAGCAGAAAATTGCCGAGGAAGGCGCCGCCGAGAACGCCGACGGCGAATCCGGTAATGCCGATGCGGGGCGCGAGCAGGATGCCGCCGAGAATGATGCCGAGGTTGTAGATGATGGGCGCGAGCGAGGGGACGACGAATTGGCCTTTGGCGTATTGGACCGCGCTGAGGATGCTGCCTTCGTAAAAACAAATTTGGGCGGGGAGCATGATGCGAGTGAGGAAGATGACGCGCTGGCGTTCGGCGGGATCGAAGCCGGGGGCGATGAGTCTTACGAGTTGTGGCGCAAAAATTTCGGCGAGCGAGACCAGGACGACGAGGACGACGCCCATCACGGACATGACGGTGGAGAAGGCGCGCCAGCCTTCGTCTTCATTTTTTTCGGCGACGTACATGGCGAAAACCGGGATGAAGGTGACGCTGAGCGAGCCGCCGGCGATTAAATAATTCAGGAAATCGGGGAGCGTGAAGGCGGCGTAGTAGGCGTCGGTGATGGAGTTGGAGCCGATCTGGTGGGCGACGGTCCATTCGCGGAAAAGGCCGAGGAGACGACTTAGCAACACGCTGGCCATGACGATGCCGGTGGCGGCGGCGATGCGCCGGTGAAGATGGTCAGTCGTGGACACGTTGATGAATATGGTAGATGTTTTGTGACGACGGGACTAGGGCGTATGCGGGGGGAGTTTCGGTGCTCGGTCGGGAGGGGCTACGCGGGGAGATCATGCTTGGACTTTACGAAAGCTCGCGCGAGAAGGCCGCGCGAGCGGTAGCGCTTCGCGCGATTCGATTCCCGGGCCTTACGGCCCGGGCTAACCTATGCCGCCCCTGCGGGGCTGGATTCTTGGCTGCCCGTAGCGGATAGCTTGACGCGGAGTGTTTCGAAATGCGCAATCGAAGAGAGATCCTTCGTCGCGAAAGGCGCTCCTCTGGATGACGGGCAAAAACAGTTTGGGTGGTAGGACTGAGATTCGGCGAGGAAGCGGGACGTCTAAAGCCACACCCTTTGCGTGAGGCAACTGCGCAAAGAGTACGGCCCCCGGAATGGAAACGGCGAGATCTCTGAGCCGGCTGGCATCGAAGAGAGGTCCCTCGTCGGGCAAAAAGCTCCCTCTGTCGGGATGACAACTAAAACCGACGCGGAAAGGCAAAAGCAAAGGCAAGAGCGAAAGCCCCACCCTTCGCAAGTTGCCCGAAGGATGGGCCACCCCTAAATCCCACAGCGGCGTGTTTCGGCGGAGTGCGCCATTCTCAGGATTATTTTGCGGTGACGGCGGCTTGATCGCCGGGGAGTGAGATGGGCTCGCGGGTGGGGGAACCTTGGGGGGCGGCGCGGAGGTATTGGGCGGGGTAGCTGGCTGGGAAACCTAGTTCGGCGGCGGCGAGGAGGGGGAAATAGGGGTCGCGGAGGAATTGGCGGGCCATGATAACGACGTCGGCCTGGCCGCGGGCGATGATGGCGCTGGCTTCGGCGGTGGAGGTGATCATGCCGACGGCGCCGGTCATGAGGTTGGTTTCGCGGCGGATGCGTTCGGCGAAATCGACCTGGTAGAGCGGGGCGACGGGAATCTTGGCGTCCGGGGTGTTGCCGCCGGAGGAGCAATCGATGAGGTCGACGCCGAGTGGGGCGAGTTTCGTGGCGAGGGCGACGGATTGAGCGATGTCCCAGCCGCCTTCGACCCAGTCGGTGGATGAGATGCGGACGAAGAGCGGATATTTTTCGGGCCAGACTTTGCGGACGGCGGAGACGACTTCGCAGAGCAGGCGGATGCGATTGTCGAACGAGCCGCCGTAAGAATCGGTGCGCTGATTGGAAAGCGGCGAAAGAAATTCGTGGAGCAGGTAGCCGTGCGCGGAATGAATTTCGGCAACGGCAAAGCCGGCTTGTTTCGCGCGTACTGCGGCGGCGGAGAAATCAGCGATGACTTTTTGAATTCCCTGCTGGTCGAGCGCGGTGGGTGCTGCGTAATTCGTGGGAGCAAAAGTAAGGGCGCTGGGGGCGACGGGTTTCCAGCCGCCTTCGGCTTCGGTAACGAACGGGCCGGGAGCCCACGGCACGCGAGTGCTGGCTTTACGTCCGGCGTGGGCGAGTTGAATGCCGGGAAGAGCGCCTTGGGTACGGAGGAATCCGGTGATGCGGGAAAGAAATTCGATGTGGTCGTCTTTGTAGATTCCAAGGTCCTGGGGGCTGATGCGGCCTTCGGGAGAGACGGCGCAGGCTTCGGTGAAAACCACGGCGGCGCCGCCAACGGCGCGGGAGCCGAGATGGACCAGGTGCCAATCGTTGGCGAAGCCGTCGGTGCTGGAATATTGGCACATTGGGGAAACGACGATGCGGTTGCGGAGTGTTAGGTCGCGAATCTGGAGTTGGTCAAACAGGTTCATTGGAAAGTCTCCCCTTGGAGGTGCGCGAGAATTAGATGTGATTGGTGGATAAAGGGAGCAGCGGGTGGTGGGTGATGGTTGGGAAGGCAAAGGCGTGGAAGATTAACACAGAGGACACAGAGAAATGCTTGGAGGGCACAGAGAATTGGCGTCGGCTCCGCGGAATGTGTCAGGGCAGGCGGGGTGAACGGCGGGCTGGCGAATTCCAACGCGTTTGAAGCAGATCCCTCGCTGCGCTTCGGGATGACAACGCAAACGAAGAAGCTGGCGCTGGATGGGCGGTGGTCGTGGGACGCGATGGTTGTGGCGGCCGCGCGTCGCGCTTGACGCAGGCCACAGGCGGCGCGGCGGCCGCGGGATGCGATTACAAAGTTAGAATTTGAAGACTACGCCGACGGAGGCTTTGGGGCCCCATTGGTGCGTGCTGAAGTATTGGGAGCCGACGGCGTCGGCGCCAACACGCAGCGACCAGCGCGGCTTGAAGGGCAGATCGACACCGCCGCCGAAGGTGTAGGCGATGGCGTGTTGATTGCCGAAAGGCGTTTGCGGAGTGAAGTGGGAATAGCCGACCAAAGCGTGAGCCCAAACTTCCAGGCCGCGCCGAGCGGACCAGCGGAAACGCGGGCCGCCACCGCCAAAAGCGAACCAGGAACTGATGTCGTTTTGGGTCGCGTGAGTGGCAGAGAGATCGCCCTCCGCGCCCAGCCAGTTTTTGAAGTAATACACCATGTTGATGTCGAAGCCGTTCATGTTTTCCTGCACGCCCGGCACTTCATAAAAGCGGAAGAAGGTGTAGCCCAAGTAAGCCTGCCAGTTGTAGGTCTGGAAAACGCTGGTTACATCCTGCGGAGCAGGAGAAGGCGCGAGCGAAAGCGAGAGAGGCGTCGATGACGCAACAGCCGAAGCCGAAGGGGTGGTGACGACTACCGGTGCGTCCGGCAGCGGAGCGAACGGAGTTAGCCGAATGCCGGTCGACGCGGCGGGCGCGGGGTCGACGGTGAAAGAGGGCGAGAGCGGCAGCGTGGAGACCGAGGACTGCGCGTTTGCGCCCAGAGCCGCGAAAAACAGCAGAATGAATAGTATGGCGGTATGTCGCATCGATAATTCTCCCAAAATGCGTTTAGAGCCCTAAAGCTGCCCCCATAATTTGACCGAGAAAGGGTACCCGTGTCCACCCCAAATTCGAAATTTGCGAAAACAGTCGCGAGATAAGAATGTTCCGCATAGGGGCACGTTGTTTATGGGACAGGGCGACGACTGGGATTAACCCAAAAGCCGACGATTTGTTGCAAAAGGCCAGCAAAAGACGTGAGTTGCGAAGGGTCTGGAGTGCGCCTGTCGAATTGGCGATCTGGATCATGCGCGCGGTGTGGACAAGGCGGGAGTGGCGTCGTGCAGATCCGAGGGTGGCAGATCCGATGGGGACTCACTTGGATTTAGCGAAATAGCCGGCGGACGGCCCGGCTGACGACCGGCGATTTCGGCGAGGGCCTGACTCAGCGTGGTGGCGATGGTGTGATCGTCGGAAAGGGCGATGCGGGCAGCGAGACGATCGAGATCGCCGGGATAATTCCACATGCCGAGCAGGACGCCGGATTGAGGGAGCTGCGCAGAGAGCTTGGCGTAGACGGATTTGGCATGGGCAAAGGCGTAGGGCGGAAGAGCCGAGATACAGACGATGTCTGGCGAGGACTGCACCGTTTTCAGAATCATTTCGGCAGGTTTGCCGAGTGGAATGCATAGCGCGGCGTAACCGGCGCGAGTCAAGAGCTGGCAGAGCATGGTGGCCACGATTTCGTCGGCTTGGTCGCGGGCGGGTACGACGACAATTTTGGGATCAGCGACAGACGTACGTGAAGTGAGGGCGGCCGGCGGTTCCGTTGCGTTTTGCTCGTTTGGTGGAGCGGCTGTTTGCTCGGTTGGAGGATCGCTTTTGCGAGTTTCTTCGCGGCGCTCTTCGAACAATTCCGCAATAATTCTGCGCGTGTTGCTGATGATGAAGTCAGCCGAGGTTTTATCGAGACGTTCGTGGTGACGGTCACGCTCGGCGAAGCTGAGCGCAGGGATCAGCACGGAATCGTACAAATCTTCCAGAGGCTTTTGCTCCAGGAAATGTTCCAGGACGCGTTTCGCTTCCTCGTGGTCCATGGCCAGGAGACGCTGATAGTAGCGGGTGTCGGGGGTGAGGACTGGTTCGTCGCCCAACAATACATTGAGAAACCGGAGGCGCGGGACGTGGCGGCCAATGACCACCAGGCAGACGGTGAGCGGGGTGGAAAGGACCAGGCCGACGGGACCCCAGATGGCGGTCCAGAAAATAGCCGCGAGCAGAATGGCCATCGAAGAAATTCCGGTGTAGGCGCCGTAGAGCATGGGCTCGACAAAATTGGATACCAGGATTTCGGTGATCACGAAGAGGCCAAAAGTTTCGAGCGGCTTGACCCAGCCGTCAAAAATCGCGATGGAAAGAAGCAGCGGCAAAATTCCGCCGAGGGGCGGACCGATGTACGGCAGAAAACGCAGAAGGCCGACCAGCACTCCCCACAGGAGAGCGCCGGGGATGCCGATAAAGTGCAGGCAGGTTCCGATCAGCGCGCCGTAACAAATATTGACGAGCAACTGCAGACGAAGATAGCGGCTGACGCGGGCGGTGGCGTCGTCGATGGCCTGAGTCATGACGTGCAGGCTGCGATGACCGCCGAGGGAGATCAGGCGATTCCGAAAATTTTCGCGGCGGCCGAGCATGAAGAAGGTGAGCACGACGACAATGCCGAAGGTGCCGATTATGCCAAGAACGCTTTCAAGAGAATCGAGCGGCAGGGCGGGCGCTTTGACTACCTCCACCTGCATGGGTCGCTGCGGCTTCGCGGCGGCCGAGCGGGCGCCGGAGGCGGAGTTACCCGGAGGAGGCGCCGCGAGATCCTTGCTGATCTCATTCATGGTGTCGGAGGCGTTATTGAGGGCAGTGCTTTTGGACAAATGCAGGGCTTCGAGTTTGGTGTGGATATTGGAACGATAGTCGGGGAGCTGGTTCATGACCTGGCCGAACTGCTGGCTGACGGTCCAGCCGACTGCGCCGACGGCTATAAAGGATAGAACCACGACGATCAGGGTGGAAAACACGCGGCCGAAATGGAGGCGTTCGAGAAATTTGGCGACGGGAGTGAGGATGAAAGTGATGAGAACTGCGAGGGTAAAAGGGATTAAAACGACGCGGGCGAAATAAAGAGTACCGACCACCGCAACGGCTGATACCACGCCGAGAAGAGCCGCCAAGTTTTTATCTTTCGTGTAACCGGCCATTGGTATTGCGCAGTCCCCTCTTCCTCGAGCACTCGAAAGGTGAGCGGTAACTGGCTCTGGAACGAAGCACTTCCGAGACGCAATGACATGAGCGTATAGGAACGGGGTGAAAGCGACCATACAGCGAAGCATTGACGAAGCGACAGAATAAGAGCCTAGGCCAGATTCACGAGTGACTCGTTGCTGGCAAGACAACGAAAGAATCTCAGCCGATAATGGGCTCGCGGCTCTGTACGTGATGAGATCCTTCGCTGCGCTCAGGATGACGAATCGTTGGGAGCTTGCGGTGGGTGAGTAGCGGCGTTGTGCGCCGGGGATTCGGGACTCGGCGCAAATGCGTAGTGTGACCGCTAGCGCGCGGAAGTCAGTTTTGTTCGGGGTTTTCCATCCTCTGGCACGGCGTCCGGCACTTCGGATTTAACGGCGCGCAGAGTGATCCAGTCGGTACGGACTTTGTCCCATTCCTGAATCAAGAATCCGTGAGATTCGATGAACTTGCGAATTTGAGTGCGGTGCATGCCGACGATTTTTTCCAGAATGGGGACTAAGACGCCGAGGGCGTTGGGGCTGAGCACCGTGCGCTGGGCGATCTGAGTGACATGCTCGGTTTCGGAGACGGCGATGGTGAAACCGTCGCGGGCGTTAACGTGGAGCATGACATGAATATCGGAGCTGCCGTCGCCGGCATACACCACATGGTCCGGACCGATTTCCTTGCGGGCCTGGAGCTCGTCGAGGAACGCAACTTTTCCGTAGCCAGCGGTGGCGCGGACGATGGTGTCAATCTCGCCCGAAGGTTTGTAAGTGAATTCGGTGCCGTGGATATGATCGGCGGGAAGCAGGCCTTCGAGCGCACTGCGAACGACTTCGACCGGAGCGGCGGAAAGGACGAAGAAATCGAAATGAAAGCCCTCGATGCCGTGATCGAGAATTTCATTGAGCAGGCCGATATTGGACTTCAGGCGAATCTGTTTGCCAACTTGAATCAGGTGCTCTTTGCGGACCCGGGAACGAAGGTCGGGGTCGTGGAGGAGGAGGTAGGCCAGCTCAGCGCCCTGCTGGACCAGATTCAATTTGGTCATGCCTTTGGCTTTGCGTTCGAATTCTTCGGTGGGAATGCCGACAATTTCGGACAGGACGTAGCCGGAATCGTTGAAAGTCAGGGTCTGATCGAAA
>Ga0307474_10003295_pt1 | contig 11638 bp, 9 predicted proteins | sample atmos_gasesECM1C_2_FD_203312 | JGI IMG/M metagenome (GOLD analysis project Ga0307474, IMG submission 203312) | Hardwood forest soil microbial communities from Morgan-Monroe State Forest, Indiana, United States - atmos_gasesECM1C_05 | ecosystem: Environmental > Terrestrial > Soil > Temperate... | reverse complement strand
GGGCGTTCATTTCGAACATAGTGCGTCCGAAGCCACTGCCGCCGCTACGCTGGCCGCTTCGGTGAATTACCCCCTTCGCGGCGCCATCACGTTCAAATCTACTGTCGGCACAAATGTCGCCTCCGACGCGCTGGCGAATCTGGCATCCGGTGGTGTTATGGGCGGCGCCCTCATCATCGTCGGCGAGGACTACGGAGAGGGTTCGAGCATCATGCAAGAACGCTCGCACGCTTTCGCCATGAAGTCACAGATCTGGTTGCTGGACCCGCGACCGAACCTGCCGAGTATTGTGCAAGCCGTTGAGCAAGGTTTCGCGCTTTCGGAAGCCAGCAACACTCCCGTTATGCTGGAGCTGCGGATTCGCGCCTGCCACGTACACGGCAGCTTTATCGCGAAAGACAATGTCCGCCCGTCGTTCACGCTCAAAGACGCGATTGAAAATCCGTCGCGCGATGCCAGCCGCATTGTTCTGCCACCAGGCAGCTTTTTACATGAGCACGAAAAGATTCAGAAACGTTGGCCAGCCGCTCAGAAATTTATTCAAGAGAATGCGTTGAACGAGTGGTTCTCCGAGAGCGCACAAGACTTTGGCATCATCCTGCAAGGCGGAATGTACAACACGACTGTCCGAGCGCTCGAGTTGCTCGGCCTTTCGAATATATTTGGCGACAGCAAGGTACCTCTCTACGTTCTCAACGTCACATATCCACTGGTCGACGAAGAGATCAAGCGTTTCTGCGCAGGTAAGCGCGCCGTTCTCATAATTGAGGAAGGCCAGCCGGATTTCATCGAGCAAAACATCAACTCGCTTCTGCGCAAGGCTGACGTTCAAACAAAAATCCACGGCAAAGGCATGCTGCCTATGGCCGGCGAGTACACGGCGGCCGCCGTGACCCGTGGTGTTTTCGAATTCGTTCAAAAGTACGCGCCGCAACAAATCGACCGCGAAAATCTTCCGGGCGTCGTGCGTCCCCCGGCGCCATCCGCGCCAGCGCCACCTGCGAACAGCATTGCGAGTCAGGTCCATCCACGTCCTCCATCGTTCTGCACCGGCTGTCCTGAGCGCCCGATCTTCACCGCGATGAAATTGGTCGAGCGCGAATTGGGACCGCATCACGTCGCCTGTGACATCGGTTGCCACCTTTTCTCGATCCTTCCGCCGTTCAATATCGGTGCGACAACGATGGGCTATGGTCTCGGATGGGCCAGCGCTGCAGCTCTGAACACAAAAGAAACCAGCAAACGTACGATCAGCTTCATGGGCGATGGCGGATTCTGGCACAACGGCCTGACGAGCGGCGTCGGCAACGCCGTTTTCAATCAGAGCGACAACGTATTGGTTGTTGTGGACAACAGCTACACCGCTGCCACCGGTGGCCAGGACATTCTTTCTTCAGAAGCGATCAATCCGATTCGCACCACCCAACTCTCGATTGCCGACGCGGTTCGTGGAGTCGGTGTCAAATGGGTGCGCACCATCACGCGCACGTACGATTTGGTGATGATGCGCGACACCTTAAAGGAAGCGCTCACCACGAAAGTAAAAGGCCCCAAGGTCATCGTCGCGCACAGCGAATGCTCTCTGAACAAACAGCGACGGGTAAAACCTCAGTTACTTAAGCTGCAAAAGGAAGGAAAGCGCATCGTACGCGAACGATTCGGCGTTGATGCGGACACGTGCACCGGCGACCACTCGTGTATTCGACTATCCGGTTGCCCATCCCTGTCGGTCGCTCCCAATCCAGATCCGCTGCGAAAGGATCCTGTCGCCACAGTATTGGAAAGCTGCGTCGGTTGCGGCTTGTGCGGTGAAGTCGCGCATGCTGCCCGGCTATGCCCATCGTTCTATCGAACCGAAGTTATTTCGAATCCGTCGATGTGGGAACGATTTACAGCGCGCATCGCCAACTCGGTGATCGGATTTCTACAGCGCCGGACGCATCGGCGCCTAGCGGGAATAACGGCTTGAGCCAACTGCTAAGAAACTGAAATGGACCCTGCCAACGCATACCAACCCGCCGCGACCAGCGCCGGCTCGTCGTCGCGAGCGATCACGATTGCGATCGTCGCCATGGGCGGTGAGGGAGGCGGTGTACTCGCCGACTGGATCGTCGATCTCGCCGAGCATGCCGGACACCTTGCACAAACAACATCGGTTCCAGGTGTTGCGCAGCGAACCGGCTCGACAATCTATTACATCGAGATATTCCCCGAATCGTCCGCCGTTGGCGCTGGAAAGTCGCCGGTCTTTGCGTTGATGCCCGTGCCAGGTGAGTTGGATATTGTGCTTGCATCCGAACTCATGGAGGCTGGCCGCGCGATACAGCGCGGCTTCGTCACTCCGGACCGCACCACGCTCATTGCTTCAACTCATCGTGTGTACTCGATGACCGAGAAAATCGCGATCGGCGACGGCAAAGTCGATTCTGAACAACTGATCGCGGCGGGTGGCGACGCCGCGCGCGTTTTTGTGCATCGTGATTTCGAACGGATCGCGCGAGAAACACGAAGCGTGATCAGCGCCACTCTATTCGGAGCCCTTGCGGCTACCAGTGCCTTGCCGTTCAGCCGAGCCCAATTCGAAGACGCAATTCGGAGGGTCGGGGTCGGCATCGAACCCAGTCTCGTGGGTTTCGCAGCCTCCTTTGAGGCAACTCTCCAGCCCCCCGCTGCGCGGAGCGAAAACACAACGCTGTCAAAACCTAAGGTTGGGGTTCAGTTGCAATCTCTTGCCGCTCGTATCGAAAAACAGTTTCCGCCGGCCTCACATGCCATCCTTTTCGCCGCGATTCAAAAACTCGCCGACTATCAGGACGTTACCTACGCCTCCGCGTATCTCGACGAGTTGGTAGTGATACGCGATGTTGACGCCGCCAAGGGAGGCCACACCTTTGCTCTTCTGTGTGAAACGGCTCGCTATCTTGCCCTTTGGATGACTTACGAAGATGCCATCCGCGTTGCCGACCTGAAAACACGTGACGGTCGTTTCGAGCGGGTGCACCGGGATTCGCGCGCCGAGCGTACCGAACTGATTCAGATCAAAGAATTCCTTCATCCCGGCGTGGAGGAAATTACCGACATACTTCCGGCCGCTGTTGGTCATTGGTTGAGAAACTCTGGCGCCCCCAGAAAGTTCATCGAAACATTCGCGCACAAAGGGCGAATCGTAAACACGACTTCGCTCTTCGGTTTTCTCCAGCTCTACTTTCTCGCTGCCTTGCGGCCGTTACGGCGCAAATCTCTGCGGTTCCGCGAGGAACATTCCCGCATCAAGCGGTGGCTCGCTCAAGTCGCCAGGATTGCCAAAGAGGACTATTCACTCGCAATTGAGATCGCCGAATGCCCGCGCGTCGTGAAGGGTTACGGCGATACCCACATTCGCGGCCGTAAGAATTTCGACACCCTCATGTCGACTCTTCCTAAACTGATTTCTTCGCGTGGCGCCGATCATCTCCTGAAAAAACTGCGTGACGCGGCCCTGGCAGATGACACCGGCGAAGAACTGACGGCTGCCCTGCGGGAGTTGCCGGCATGATTCCGAAACACGATTGCGACATAATCTCGTTCCGCGGCCGGAGATGCGGCCAATGAAGATCACGTGTCTCGGCGGTGGGCCAGGCGGACTCTACTTCGCGATCCTCGCGAAGAAAGCCAATCCGTCTTGGGATTTCACGGTCATCGAACGCAACGGCCCGGACAGCACATTCGGTTGGGGCGTCGTTTTCTCCGACAAGACCATGGGCGGATTCAAGGATGCCGATCCGGAGACATATCGCGACATCACCCATGCGTTTCGGCATTGGGATGACATCGATGTATTTTTCAAAGGTCAGCGTCTGACATCCGGTGGTCATGGCTTTTGCGGAATCTCGCGGATGAAGTTGCTCCAAATCCTGCAGCAGCGCGCGGCGGGCCTGGGCATCGACCTGGTGTTCCAGAGTGAAATTTCCGATCCCGGAATATTGGCGGCAGATTGCGACCTGCTGGTCGCGGCCGACGGTGCTGCGTCGATCACGCGACGCACGTACGAAGACAGCTTTAAGCCCAACATTCAGGTTCGCAAGAATCGCTTCATCTGGCTCGGAACGAAAAAGAAACTCGACGCCTTCACATTCGACTTTCGAGAGACACCTTGGGGTTGGTTCAACCTTCACGCCTATCGCTTCGATGAAGATTGGTCCACTTTTATCGTGGAAACGCCGGAAGCCAACTGGCTTGCCGCGGGCATCGATAAAATGAGCGCGCAAGAATCGATCGCGTTCTGCGAAAAGTTATTCGCAGAACGACTCGACGGGAACGCCCTTATTTCCAACGCCAAGCATCTCTCGGGCTCCGCCGTGTGGCTGAAATTTTCTCGGATTTTATGCGAGCAATGGCATCACAAAAATATCGTTCTCATCGGCGATGCCGCCCACACAGCCCACTTCGGGATCGGGTCAGGCACCAAGCTCGCGATGGAAGATGGAATGTCGCTCGCCAAGGTGCTTTTCAAGCACGAAGGCAACGTTTCCAGTGCGCTTGGGCGTTACCAAGCCGATCGCGAAATCGAGGCTTTGAAACTGCAGAGCGCCGCGCGCAATCGGATGGAGTGGTTCGAACAAGTCGAACGCTATGTCCACCTCGAACCCGAACAGTTCACCTACAGCCTGCTGACCGGCAGCCAGCGAATCGGTCACGAAAACCTGAAACTGCGGGATGCCGAGTACGTTCAAAGTGTAGAACGGTGGTTTGCCGCCCAGAGCGGCGTCGATCACGCCGTGCCGCCGATGTTTACGCCGTTTACCGTCCGTGGGCTGACGCTGAAAAATCGTGTGATCGTCTCTCCCATGGCGACGTACATGGCGGTCGATGGCGTGCCCAACGATTTTCACCTCGTGCATTTGGCCAGTCGCGCCATGGGCGGAGCGGCGATGGTGGGCACCGAAATGACTTGCGTGTCTCCCAACGGAAGAATCACGCCAGCCTGCCCCGGCATGTGGAATGACGAACAGCAGGTTGCATGGAAACGCATCGTCGACTTTGTTCATTCGAACACCGACGCGAACATCGCGCTGCAACTCGGTCATTCCGGACGCAAAGGCTCGACGCGCCGTGGCTGGGAAGGCATCGATCTCCCGCTCGACACCGGCAATTGGCCGCTGCTATCCGCGTCTCCCATGCCGTATATCCAAGGCGTGTCACAGATTCCCGCGGAAGCTACACGCACCGATATGGAAGAGATCCTCGAGCAATTTGTCAGCGCGACTCGGCGAGGGATCGCCGCCGGATTCGATTGGCTCGAACTCCATTGCGCTCACGGTTATCTGTTATCGAGCTTCATTTCACCGGTGACGAATACGCGAAGCGATGAGTTCGGCGGCTCGCTCGAAAATCGTTGTCGGTTTCCGCTTGAGGTTTTTAAAGCCATGCGCAGAGTGTGGCCTGCCGACAAACCAATGAGTGTTCGCATCTCGGCAAATGATTGGGTTCCGGGTGGCTTGACTCCCGAGGATGCAACCGCCGTTGCTCGTCTATTCTGCGATGCCGGGGTTGATGTCATTGATTGCTCGTCGGGTCAGGTCACCAAAGCCGAGAAACCTGTGTATGGCCGGATGTTTCAGGTGCCGTTTTCCGATCGCATTCGGAACGAAGCTCGCGTACCGACCATCGCGGTCGGAAACATTTTCGAAGGGGATCACGTGAATACGATCATTGCAGCGGGTCGGGCAGATCTCTGCGCAATTGCGCGGCCCCATCTTGCCGATCCTTCATGGACGCTGCACGAGGCCGCGAAGCAGGGATTTAAGGAAATGAAGTGGCCCGATCAGTATCTGTCCGGCAAAGATCAACTGGAGCGCAATATCGCCCGCGCGCAATTGTTGGTGCAAGCGTGACGCAATCCATGCAAAGCGCGCACTCGCAACTTCTGGCCGGCAGGCACGCGCTTGTCACTGGCGGAACTCGCGGCATCGGTTCAGTCATCGCGAGCATTTTGTTGAGTCACGGCGCACGGGTGACCGTACTTGGTCGCCACCTCCCGGCAAACAGTTCGGAGCCGATCGATGAGAATCGTAGCAGCGCAGCCGCGGATGTCACGGACCCCTCCTCGGTGGCGACGGCTTTCCAGCAAGCACGATCGAAATTCGGCCCCATCGAGATCCTCGTGAACAATGCCGGTCAGGCTGCCTCTGCGCCGTTCCTCAAAACGGATATTGCACTTTGGCGCCGTATGCATGCCGTCAATCTCGATGGCACGTTTCACTGCACCCAAGCCGCACTCCCAGACATGCTCGCTGCCGGATGGGGCCGTATCGTGAATATCGCCAGCACCGCCGGACTGACCGGTTACGGCTACATCGCGGCGTACTGCTCTTCAAAGCATGCCGTGGTCGGTCTAACGCGCGCCCTTGCTCTGGAAGTCGCGGCAAAGGGGATCACTGTAAACGCAGTTTGCCCGGGCTACACCGACACGGACATGGTGAAAGAGACCGTCGCAAATATCGTCGCAAAGACGGGGCGAACTCCCGAACAGGCTTTGGCCGAATTGACAGCGCGAAACCCGCAAAAACGCCTGATCAAGCCACACGAGGTGGCCACCACGGTCGCCTGGCTCTGCCTGCCGGACACCGAGTCGATCACAGGACAAGCGATCGCCATCTCCGGTGGAGAGGTGATGTGAGGAAACTATGTCCGCAACATCTCTAATTCGGCGAAATGCTTCTGACATGCCCGCCGGCGGGTCGCATGTAGATCTCGAAACGCGTGCCACCAAAGACGACCACCAAGCGTTGCGCTTATGGCTTCGTCTGTTATCTTGCACCGTGCGAATCGAGACCCACGTTCGTAGCGGTTTTCGACAGGAGTTTGCGACTACCTTGCCGCGGTTCGATCTCCTGGCGCAGCTGGAACGCTATCCGGAAGGTCTGCGCATGAACGATTTGTCGAGACGATTGATGGTTTCGGGAGGCAACGTTACCGGCATCACCGACCAGCTCGAGCGCGAAGGTTTGGTTGTGCGGACTCTCGATCGCGGTGATCGCCGCGCCATCACGGTCAAATTGACCTCCGCAGGGCTCAAGCGCTTTCGCGAAATGGCTGCGAGTCACGAGCGATGGATCGTCGAACTTTTGGGCGGTCTCAGTCACGAAGACCGCCAAACGATGTTATTGATGCTTGGCAAACTGAAATCGCACCTGAGTGCCGTAACGCCGTTACTGGCACATCGTAAGCTCGGACCAACCGCGAGGAAAAAGTAATGCGTCATCTCCCAGGGCAGCCGCCTAACCTTCCCGTGAACCGGCGCGACTTCAAAGGACATCAAGCAACACACTTTCAGTTTGCAGTAAAGGAAGCGACCGCCACCATCACTTTGAACCGTCCAGAGCGCAAGAATCCGCTCACGTTTGAATCTTACGTCGAACTACGTGATCTGTTTCGCTCCCTCTCATTCGCCACCGATGTAAAAACGGTCATCCTTACCGGCGCGGGGGAGAATTTTTGTTCCGGTGGCGATGTACACGAAATCATTGGACCGTTGACGAAGTTGGATATGCCCGGTCACTTGGCGTTCACGCAACTCACAGGGGATCTGGTCAAAGCAATGCGGGCGTGTCCCCAACCGATCATCGCTGCGATCGACGGTATCTGTGTTGGTGCGGGAGCTATTCTGGCTCTCGCTTCCGACATTCGTCTGGGCACTGCTCGGTGCAAGGTTGCGTTTTTGTTTACACGCGTCGGGCTTGCCGGTTGCGATATGGGTGCGTGCGCGATGCTTCCTCGCGTCATCGGGCAAGGGCGAGCATCAGAATTGCTCTTTACTGGTCGTAACATGACTGGAGAAGAGGCGGAGCGATGGGGATTCCTCAACCGCATCTGCGTGCCAGAATCCCTAGTCGCCGAAGCTGCGAGGCTCGCCGCCGAATTGGCTTCCGGTCCAACCTTCGCACACGCTATGACCAAGAAAATGTTGCACGAAGAATGGAATATGGGCGTGGATCAGGCCATCGATGCGGAAGCACAGGCCCAGGCAACATGCATGGCCACAAACGATTTTCATCGCGCGTATCACGCGTTCGTCAACAAACAGAAGCCGGAATTCAAGGGAGACTAAAGGTGCTCTCTTCTGCTCATCTCGATTGGCCATTTTTCGAGCCGCGGCACAAGGCGCTGGCTACCGACCTCGATCGCTGGGCAAGCGCCGAACTGGCCACCGAACACGACGACAACATCGACGAGGTTTGTCGCAAACTCGTTCGTCAACTTGGTGAAGGCAATTGGTTGAAACATGCGGTCGGGGGCAAATCGTACGGCGGATTTTCCGACACGATCGATACCCGGGCAATCTGTTTGATTCGCGAAACGTTGGCACGTCATTCAGGACTAGCCGACTTTGCATTCGCGATGCAGGGACTCGGCTCGGGAGCGATAACACTGTTCGGCACCGATGAACAGAAAAAATCGTACTTACCAAGAGTAGCTTCGGGGAAGGCCATAGCTGCGTTCGCTCTGTCCGAACTCAACGCTGGCTCCGACGTAGCGGCATTGCAATGCCAGGCTCGACCCGACGATAGCGACTATGTCTTGAACGGCGAGAAGACATGGATCTCAAATGGCGGCATAGCCGATTTTTACGTTGTGTTTGCGCGAACCGGAGAAGCTGAAGGCTCGCGTGGTGTGAGCGCATTCATCTTGGATTCGAGCTTGCCCGGCTTACGCATCGGCGAGCGCGTTGAAGTCATCGCTCCGCATCCATTGGCTCGACTCGTCTTCGAGAATTGTCGTGTGCCAGGTACACGTCTGCTCGGAGACGCAGGCCGCGGCTTCAAGGTGGCCATGGCAACTCTCGATGTGTTTCGCACTTCGGTCGCAGCCGCCGCGCTCGGCTTTGCTCGTCGCGCGTTGGCCGAGGCGTTGGGCCGGGCTGCATCGCGCAAGATGTTCGGTCAGATGTTGGCCGACTTCCAATTGACCCAGGCAAAGCTCGCATCGATGGCGACTGAGATCGACGCAGCCGCTCTCCTCACCTATCGCGCCGCGTGGCAGCGCGATCAAGGCCGGTCCGTTACCGTTGAAGCGGCCATGGCCAAATGGACGGCCACAGAAACCGCGCAGCGTGTAATCGATTCCGCTGTTCAGATCTTCGGTGCGCTTGGCGTTGTCAGCGGCTCGGTCGTCGAGCACTTATATCGCGAGATCCGGCCACTTCGAATCTACGAAGGCGCAACCGAAGTCCAACAATTGATCATTGCTCGCGGAATTCTCAAGACATTTCAAGATGCCGAGCCCTCCCGTGCCTAAGAATGATTCTCGCAACTCGACGTATCGCAAGCAGATCCTTGTGCGTTTTGGAGACTGCGACGCAGCAGGCATCGTTTTCTATCCACGATATTTCGACATGTTCAACAGTTTGGTCGAAGACTGGTGCCGCGAGGAGCTCAACTTTTCGTTTGGTGAAATTGTGACGCGGCGAGGCTGGGGCCTGCCAACCGTTCATCTGGAAGTCGATTTCCTAGCGCCAAGCGTTTTTGGCGATGTGCTTTCGGCAATGCTTTCGGTAACGGCGTTGGGCAAAACATCGATCAATCTGAATATTCTTTTGCAAGGCCCTGACTCCGTCGACCGCGTTCGCGGCAAGGTGACTCTGGTTTTGATCGATCGAAAGCAACACCGCGCGATTCCGGTTCCGGACGAGGTGCGCATCAGGATTCTAGAATTTCAGGCTGATTTGAACGGTAGCCCCGTTCAGTCCGACCTCAAGGGAAAAGTAAACACATGAAAATCCTTCAGCCCTCACGCTGGCCACGGCCAAAGGGCTACTCCAACGGCATCGTAGCTTCGGGCCGCACGGTGTTTGTCAGCGGAATGATTGGCTGGGACGTGAATGGCGAGGTCGTGTCGCCGAATTTCGTAGGCCAGGTAGCACAAGCTTTGCGAAACGTCGTCGAAGTTCTCGCGGAAGCGAACGCCAAACCCGAACATATCGTTCGGATGAATTGGTACGTGCTCGACAAAAAAGAGTATGTGAGCGCCTACAAACAGCTCGGCACTGTATACCGCGAGATTATGGGAAGTCACTTCCCGGCAATGACGGCTGTGGAGGTCAGCAGCCTCATCGAGGATGCGGCACGCGTCGAAATCGAGGTAACTGCCGTAGTCCCGGAATGAGGTCCTTTTTTGACGGAGTTCCAAAGGTTGTGAGCGTCAATCATGGATGAATTCTCGCCCCCCAGTGTCGGCTCGTTGCCAAAGCTAAGCGCTCGAAGATTGTTGTTGCTGGGTGGGATCGCACTCATCGTCGCCGGCATGCTTTTTGGCGACTTCTTTGCGGTCTTCGTGCTGCATCAAAATGCCGCGCGCGTAGGTACCGATCTCGCCGCGGCTTCTCACGCAGCGCTGCAGGGTGACGAAGCTGCAGTCACGATGCATTTCACGAACGTCGGCTCCTTTCTGGAGAATCGCGGAACCAAGGTCGACGCGCACGTCCATGCAATTGAATTTGGCTACCTGGCTCTGTTGTTAGCGGTGGTGACACCTTGGATTGCGTTCTCTGAAAAGTCGAAACGTACGATCGCATGGATTTGTCTCACAGGCTCGGTCTCGCTGCCCGTTGGCGTGTTCCTGATTCATTACATCGGCCTTGCTCACAGCCCACTGCAAGCGATTGGATGGGCCAGTATTTTCGCCGATGCAGGCGGATCCGCCGTTCTGCTGGCCACCTTGATGTATCTCTTCGGGCTTTCAAAGTATTTCCGCAATCGGCACACCGCTGCCGCGCCAGACCCCCTGTTGCAACTACGCACCACAGCCGGAAACCGTCTCCTCGCTGGCGGGCTCGCCTTGATTCTTCTCGGATTCGCTCACGGCGCCTTTTACGCAGCGTCCGACCTTTACCGGCACGAAGCCCAGGACCATTTGCTCCTTTCCGGCATGCTGACTGCGAGCATTTCAGGTAACAATTCAGCTCTCGATCGAGCCCTCACGAACTATGGAATGTTACAAGGCGACAAAGCCGTCAAGATTGCTGCTCACGCACACCTCATTGAATTTGGCATGTTGGCGATGATTCTTTCGATCTTCCAGCCCTACGTTCGTTTTTCAGAGAAATGGACCCGCCGCTGGGTGTCGATTCTTCTAGCCGGCTCGCTCATTCTTCCGGTCTGCGTGCTTTTCGAATTGAGATTTGGTCTCCTGGCTGGCGGTCTCGCAGATTTTGGCGGCATTCTGGTGATCGTCGCGTTAATCGCGATGTGGATTGGCATCGCTCGTTACATCGGTGACTTGGACTCTCGCTCGGATGTGACCTCGTGACACCGGCCCGTCGGATCCTGATCCTGGGAGGAATCGCGCTCGCAGTAATGGGAATGTGCCACGGCACGTGGTACGCGGTGTTCGCCGAGCATCAAGCGCTTGATCGAATGGGTGGATCGCTAGTTTCGGCATTCACACAGGCTGCGAATCGTGACTCGACACAAGCGCAACTGGCGCTCGCGAGTTATCGCGAAGCAAAATACGCGTACGATCGCCAGGTCGATGCGCACGGTCACTGGATCGGCCTTGCAATGTTACTGATCGAGCTGGGCATCGTGTTCGATCGCGTAGCGTTCCGCGAGAACCACAAATCCCTTCTGGCGATCGGTCTGCTCACCGGGGCAAGCACCTT
>Ga0307474_10003294_pt1 | contig 11638 bp, 9 predicted proteins | sample atmos_gasesECM1C_2_FD_203312 | JGI IMG/M metagenome (GOLD analysis project Ga0307474, IMG submission 203312) | Hardwood forest soil microbial communities from Morgan-Monroe State Forest, Indiana, United States - atmos_gasesECM1C_05 | ecosystem: Environmental > Terrestrial > Soil > Temperate... | reverse complement strand
TCGCCGCTTTCTGGCAGCACGGCTTCGAGCGTACGAACATGCCTGAGTTGCTCGATTCAATGGGGGTCGGACGGGCAAGCTTTTACAACGCGTTTGGCTCGAAGCGCGCGGTTTTTCTTCAGGTACTGGATCTCTATTTCGAGACGGTCCGAACTCATCTCGAGGGCTTGATAGAACGCGCCGACGACAGGCCACAAGCGGTCGCTCTCCTGGTCGACGGCATTCTCAACGTCGCGAAGAGTTCGGAGGCCAATGCGACGGGCTGGCGCGGCTGCCTCATTGGAAATACGGCCCTCGAACTCGGCGCTGACGATCCGGAGATCGTCGGGCGCTTGAGGAAAGGGGTCGAAACTCTTCGCGCACTATCCAGGAAGGCAATCGCTCTACCTTCGCCACCGGGCGTGAAGCGTTCGGAACGCGAGATCGATCAGGCTGCCCTTCAACTTGTCGCAGGCGTCCAGGGTCTATTGGTTCTTGCGAAATCCGGGTTGTCCGCCGCCGACATCAAGACTGCGCGTGCGGCAATCGTTGCTGCGATCACCTAGACCAACGGGAATGTGAACTACCCGCGAACGGCCACGACTAAAAGCCCTCAAGACAGGAGACGACATGAAAGTCCTTTCTGATCCCATCCACGGAATACTGGATTATCTGACAGTTGCGATCTTCGTGCTCGCGCCAAGCCTTCTTGGCTTTGGCGGCGTTGCAGCGTTGATCTCTTATGCCCTCGCCGGGATTCATCTGTTGATGACGCTTTTGACCGACATGCCACTCGGGCCTGTCAAGCTCATTCCGATGCAACTTCACGCACTCGTGGAAATGATCGTCGGACCAGTCCTGATATTGGCTGCGTTGCTTCTGCCCGCAATTCTCGACGGCGGCCGAGAGTTTTTTCTGGTCATGGGATTTGTGATCCTCGCTGTCTGGTTCCTGTCAAGTTACGGGAAGCCGATCGCCGCTGCTCGGTAGTGAGAGGGTTGCGCTACGGCGCGCGGTGGTCAGTGGTACGCGCAGTCGGTCGCGAACGTGCTGGCACGCGCTTAGGAGGACACATGATGTCCCTCATGACTTCTAGCGGACCTAAGCGCAAAGATGTGGACTTTGAAACCAGATCGGGCGTTAAGTGGCAACGGCATTGCTGTCACGTCATTGTAATGGTAACGCGAGCCAAGTTGATCGAGAGCCCCGCACCCAACTTTGGGCCGCGAACCACCAAGATAACCCCATTCGCGTTTCGCAACCGCGCGACGCCTATTCCTCCCGCGATGGCACCGCCAGCTCCGACTGCAATATATTTGCCGGCTAGATCACCGGGACTACGTAAGTTCACGGCCCGCCCTTCCAACTCACTGACCGTTAGCGCCAGCGTGACGCCAAAACTCGCACCAGAAACCTGGAACGGATACGTCTTCCCGTGGAATGTTAGCGTGCCCCTACCACTACCAACGCCGGCGACAAGACCAGCCGTGCTTAAGAGAATACGTACGGTGCCGGTGTCTGCCTGCGACGGATTGACCGTGGCCGTCCAGGCCGCGAGCGCCAAAAAGGCATATGTGATCACACCGCGAAAGTCGCGCATATTTCTAGCCTCCTGATGAAGCTTGGAGAAGAAACCATGTCGAACTGTCTACCGAAAGTGGCTTTGTGTGTCGAATGAACTACGGGGCACGGTGGGCAGTGGTACGCTCAGTCAGTCGCGAACATCCTTGGGCGAGCATAGGAAAAAATGGGTCCTCTTTGCTTTGCCCCTACGTTTCCAGCGCGCCGCCGAGGACGATTTCAAAATCCGAGCTTAAAGGTCGCAGCCGCCGCCGAGGTTCACAGGGCCGCGTGTTCGCCACAGGGAACGAGGGGGAGCACCGGGCTCATTCGGGCAAGCCCGCTTTCCGAAGGCCCTCAATCAGCAGGTTCGAGTTTGACTGCCCGCCCCGAGCGATCCACGCAGATATTGTAAAGGCCGGATCGAACTCAAACATACTCGCCGCCGCCTCACGGGCCTCTGCGTCACGTCCGAGATGGGCGAAAGCGGACGCGAGACAGCGGTGAGCTGGCGAAAAGAAGGGGTTTTGACGCAGGGCCTTCTTCCCCATGACGATGGCATCATTAAAGCGACCAAGCTCAGTAAAGGCATACCCCATCTGAAGAAACGTGGTGTGTAGCAACGGGTCAACCGGGCTCATGCGCATGGCACGTTCAAAGCTCCAGACCGCTTCCTCCGGCAGTCCCGCAATTCTATAGACACAGCCTCTGCTGTTCCATGCGTTGAACGAATTGCGGTTGAGCGCGACCGCCCGCTCTGCCATTTCGATTTCACTTTCACTATCGCCGACCATGTACGCCGAGATAAAGGCAGCCCTCGCTAACGTTTCCGGATCACTATCGTCGATGCGCAATGCCAAGCGAAAAAGCCGAACCGCTTCCTTGCGCTCGAATTGAGGATCGACAGCATAGCCCAAAAGGACGTTTTGCGTGTAACAGAGGCCTGCCAAGGCAGCGACAAAGCCGAACTGAGGGTCCATCTCCAAAGCGCGGCGAGCCAGCCTTAGCGTTTCGGTCAACGCTTCGCGGGTCATCGGATTGTACTGGTGCATGGCTCGGAGATAGAAATCATATGCGGTGAGGTTCTCTGGTCGCCGCCGCATCGCCAGTCCGATTTCTGTTTGAAGCAATTTTGGCTGAATGGCCGAGACAACGGCGACCGTCACTTCGTCCTGGAGAGCGAAGACGTCTGTCAGATCACGCTCGAACCTGTCCGCCCAAATGTGCGTCCCTGTAATCGCATCAATCAATTGCCCTGCGATGCGAACTTTCCCTGACGCCTTGCGCACAGACCCTTCAAGAACATATCGGATGCCAAGCCTACGTCCGACCTCCTTTACATCGACGGCTTTGCCTTTGAACGTGAAGCTCGAATTACGAGCGATCACGAACAGCCATTTAAACCGCGAAAGCGCCGTCGTAATCTCCTCGACCATTCCATCGGCAAAATACTCCTGCTCGGGATCGCCGCTCATGTTTTGAAACGGCAGAACCGCAATGGAAGGCTTGTCGGGCATCGGAGGCGGGCTCTCAGCCTCAGCAACACGCGCAGGGACGGCGTCTGGCGTTTCACTCGAACCCACCTGATAGGCCCTGATCGGCTCTTCAATGTTCTTCACCTGCTGAGCACCGAGGTCCGCAAAGGTCACCGGCAGGACCTTGCGCACCTGATCGTACGTCGCGCCCGAGATACAAACGGCTCCCGGCTTCGCAATGGATTGTAGCCGCGCGGCTATGTTCACACCGTCGCCGAACAGGTCCCCGGCCCGGACCATCACGTCGCCGATATGGATACCGATGCGGAAGCAAATGCGGCGATCAGGTGCTGACCCAGAGTTCGCTTCGGCCAAAGCGGCCTGCGCCTCCACCGCGCACTGCACCGCATCCACGGCGCTTCCAAACTCCGCGAGGACACTGTCGCCCGCCGTGTTCGCTATGCGGCCCCTGTGTTCCCCAATGATCCTGTCGAGAATGGCGCGCCGTTCGGTCAGCCCCCTGAGCGTGCCGACCTCGTCAGCGCCCATGAGGCGGCTGTAGCCTTCGACATCTGCTGCGAAGACCGCGACGAGGCGTCGGCTGACTGCGATAGGGTCTGACATGCGTGCCCTAATCCCTAGCTCTCACCCTTCCGGCACCCCGGCCATTCGCAGGGCCTCACAAACGCGCTCGCGTCCCGCGAGATACACGGGATTGTTGCTTGGGGTGTTCGTGCGAAAGCGGCGGATAGTGAAACTGGGATTGAGCGCAAAGCCCGCCTGCACTGTAGCCCGTGCCTCATCCAGCTCACCGACGAACGCCAAGGCGGCCGCGAGATTGAAATGCGCACCGGAGTGATTTCGGTTGGCCTCAAGGCTCCGGCGCAGCCAAACAATCGCTTCGGCGTCGGCGCCCTGCCAAAGTTTGGCCTGACCGACAAACAAACTCCAAATATAGACGACTGTATCGTGGGGAGAGAGCCGGAGCGCCTGCTCCACATGGGCCTGGGTTTCCCCGCCCCGACCGAGAAAAAACTTCGCCATCGCGATGCCTGCGTGCGCCGGGGCCAAATTCCGATCCAGCGCCAAGGCCCGCTCGCATTGGGCGATGCCTTGAGCCGCGCGGTTCGTATAAGTTTGCACCAGGCCCAGGACGAAATGAGCGATGGGATGGTTCGGTACCAAGGACAGCGCCTTTGTGACGGCCGCCTCGGCTGCGGTGAGTTGTACCATCCGATCGTCGGTCAACAAGTTGGTGCCAATTCCAAAATCGGCCCACGCTGTGCCGACCAACGCCTCAACATTTCCTGGTTCGAGTGCCAAGGCCCGTTCATAGAAGCCGCGCGCTTGTGCCATGTTTTCGGGTGTCCGGCCCATGTTGAACCAAGCGGCGCCTTGGAAACACAAGTCAGTCGCGTCGGGGTGGGGCGCGCGCTCCGCTCGTCGCGCTTCGACCGCAATCAATTGCGCGTTTAGCGTATTGGAGAGACGCGATACAATTTCGTCCTGCATATCGAAGAGGTCGGCGATGGGTTTCTCGAACCGCTCGGCCCAGAGGTGATTGCCGGTTTCGGCGTCGATCAACTGCACGTTGACCCGAAGGCGGTTACTGCCGCGTTGCACCGAACCTTCCAGCACGTAGCGGACGTTCAACTCGCGCCCGACTTGCCGCACGTCGATTGACTTGCCCTTGTATGAGAACGCGCTGTTGCGCGCGATGACGAAAGCGCCGGCGATGCGCGACAGGTCCGTGGTCAGGCTCTCGGTCACCCCGTCCACGAAGTACTCTTGCTCGGGATCGCCGCCGAGGTTTGCGAACGGCAGCACCACAATGGACAGACGCGGGGCAGACGATAGCGGAGGCACACTTCGGTCAGTGTTTGCGCTCACACCCACCGCATAGGCACGTATCGGACGGGCGATGTTCTTGAGCGTCTGCTCGCCAAGGTCAGTGAAATCGACCGCGACCTTGCCGCTAACCTGATCGTAGGCCGAGGACGAAATACAGATGCCGCCAGGTTCGGCTATGCCCTCAAGTCGAGCGGCAACATTGACGCCATCACCCAGAATGTCATCACCCTCGATCAGGATGTCACCGAGGTTGATCCCGATCCGGTACAGCATACGCCGATCCTGCGGGATACCTTCGTTCCTCTGGGCCATCACCGCTTGCACAGCGACCGCACACTCGACCGCATCGACTACCGATGAAAACTCAAGGAGCACGCCGTCTCCCGTGGTCTTCACGAGGCGACCCCCGTGTTTCGCCACGAGGGCGTCGGTAACCTTGCGATGCTCGCGGAGTGTGCGGGCGGTGCCGACCTCGTCGAGGCCCATGAGCCGCGAGTAACCGGCCACGTCAGCGGCCACGATTGCGGCTAACCTGCGACCGACCCGAACTGGCTGCTCTTGCTCCATGGCCAAGCTGCCCCAGCGACACCATCAGTGCCCGGATGCCGCCAGCCGGCAGTCTGGGCTTGGGCGCGCCCCTCGTCAACAAATGTGCCCATTGGTCTCCCAAGGCTACGCTGGTCGAGCTTCTCGCAACGCGATTTCAAAATCCGACGTTAGCGGCGCTTCGGTCGCCTTCGGAGGCAAGCGGAGATCAACTAGCGGGCGAAATGGGCCGGTTCGGTCGAGAATGACCCGACACCGACATTGCGCTTGCCTTGGTTGCACGAAGCCGCACGAGCCCCTTCCCCAACATCCTGTCCGCAAATTATTTCAAGTTATACGACCCCCACTCGTGATTGCAGCCGTTAAACATGTTTGGCATGCCGCTGGCCGGGAAGTTGCCGATGGGCATCCATTTCCCGCCTCCGCTCATATCGGCGAATTTGCCCGTGCCGTGAACGACACGCCACGTCCCCTCGGCCTTGGCAGGATCTCCCTTCCGCGAATACACGCCAAAGTACTTGTCGCCGGCCGCGTCCACGAACTCGCAACTGCCGTTTTCGTCGTGCTGGCCACTGACATCCGAAAATGCCCCTAGGCATTGCCCTGACATCATCCGAAACGGGGTACCTTCGGTGCCAGGCGACGTGCCGATAACGGCATACGACCCAAACACCATTCCGTCAGCGTGTTGAATGAGGTGGGCTGGCCCCGTATAGCAGGTCTGCTGATCGAACTTAACTTCCGCGGCAAAGACTTGCGTCGAAAAGGCCGAGGCCAATAAAGCGCCGAAAAATACGAGTGCCATACGTGACATGGTTTCTCCTCCCTGTTACGACTTGCGCGTCGCTGATCGCGTGCAGAATGCGGATACCGTGAAATTGCCCCTGCCCCCTTCCGATGTTCAATATGCTCGGCAGGGCAGAAAATATTAGATTTCGCGACCACTCAGTCTTTGACGTGGATCAACACAGGCGCTTTTCTGGCTTGTCCGGTGCTGGCCCATCACGTCATTTCGCGCCGCGCATCAACTACGTCGCTTTGGGCACGAAGCGGACATCGGCTTCGGTGGGTCACCCGACCTGATTAGGGTGCGTCTTCGACAGATCAGGATCACAAGCAGCGCAGGAACGCGCGCGGAGGTCCCCGCGAAAACCGATGGTCGGGTCATGCCTCTAGATGACTCTGCGGAGTCCACTGGTGGCCGTTTGGAAGCCCGCTACTCGCCGGCTATGCAAAAACGGAATCGCTCGGATTCCAAAACGCCGTTTGTATAATACCTAAATGGTGGCTTGACCTCGATACAGCCCGGAAAGCGGGACGCGAATCCTAACCGAATTTCATAAACTACCCTTTTAGTCGGCCCTCCGATTCCCTGGTCCCCCGCTTGGCCCTGCCGCCCGCCATCTGCTATCGATAGACCTGAGAAATCAGCCGGGAATATTGATGAATCCCCTCGCCCTACCTTACCCCCCGCGAAACCGCCTCGCCGCCGTGACGGCCGCCATCATCGCGCTCGCCTTCGCCTCCCCTTCGCTTGCCGCCGACGACACCGACGCGCCGAAGGACGGCGCGAAAGGCGCAACGGTGACGGTGCTGAAGGCGGCGAAATTCTGCTTCCCCGCCATTGTCGAGGCCTCCGGCATCATCATCCCGCGCGAGGAAACCATGGTCCGCCCGGACCGGCCGGGCCTGAAGGTCGCCGAAATCCTGGCCGAGCCCGGCGACACCGTCACCGCTGGTCAGAATCTGGCCCGGCTGAGCTTTCCCGAAGGCGGGTCCACGACGGCGCCCGCGCCCGTTGCCGGACTGATCTCGGCCTCCACCGCCGTCGTCGGCGCGCTGGCGTCGCCGCGCGGCGAGGCGCTGTTCTCCATCATCGCCCGCAGCGAATTCGATTTGGTCGGCCTGGTGCCTACGCAATACATCTCCAAGCTCGCGGTCAATCAGACGGCGCGGGTGAGAATCGTCGGCGCGGGCGATGTCGAGGGCAAGGTCCGCCGCGTGTCGGCTACCGTCGAGCCCAACAGCCAACTGGGCCAGGTGTTCGTGGCGATCACGACCAACCGCAGGCTGCTCGTGAATTCCTCCGGCCGCGCACTGATCACGACCGGCAAGAGCTGCGCGGTGTCGGTGCCGCTTTCGGCGGTGCTCTACGGAAGCGCCGGCACCGTGGTGCAGGTGGTGCGGCGCGCCCGCGTCGAGACCAAGCGGGTCGAGCTCGGCCTGATTTATGGCGCGCAGGTCGAAGTCAAGGAAGGCCTGGCCGAAGGCGACATCGTGGTGGCCCGCGCCGGCGCGCTATTGCGCGAGGGCGATCAGGTGCGGCCGATCATGGCGGCAGCGGAGGGGAATTAGGTTGACCCGCGATTACCCGGAGGGGTCGTCCCTGCGAAAGCAGGGACCCATAACCCCGGGGCCAACGAGAAGCTACGCTAGACCAGCAAATCGCTAAGATCGCGCCATTCGAGGTTCTCGCGCTCAATTAGAGCGATCTTCCAGTCGCGCTTCCAACGCTTCAATTGCTTCTCCCGGAGGATGGCCTCGTCCGGACGATCATAGGATTCGACATAGACTAGTCGATGAACGCCATAGGCTTTGACAAATGAGGAGCCTTTGCCACTTCGATGCAGTCCCAGCCGCTTCTGCAGCGAATTTGTCACCCCGATGTAAAGCGTTCCATGACGCCGGCTCGCGAGAATGTAAACGTGGTACATACGCCAAGTGCCGCAGGAAGGTTGAGCTTCCTTACTTACTTATCGAAGCCGCTGGTTATGGATCCCTGCTTTCGCAGGGACGACGTGGCTAGCAATCCGTATCTTAACTTGTCGTCCCGGCCAACCGAGCTCCTGGCAACGCGCAGCGTTGTCCAAAGCGAGCGCTGAGCCGGGACCCATAACCACAGGAATTGGTGGTTGCGGAAGGTGTTGACCAGCTGCTTAAACTGAAAGGCCGCAGCGTATGGGTCCCTGCTTTCGCAGGGACGACACCAAAAGCCTCAGCTTCCGGCGCTGACGCCGAAACGCACGTCCTCGAGCAGCGAGGAGGAGACCGAGGGGACCTGAGCGCCGTCGGTGGCCTTCGAGATTGCGATGCGGGTCTTGTTGAAGATGGCTTCCGCGGCGGACGCGTGGGCGTCGAGATTGTTGAGCAGCTCGGAAACCAGCACCGAGTGCTGGCCATCGGCGTCATCCGCCACCTTGCCCGGCGTCGCCGAGGTCAGGATCAGGGCGTTGTCGGGCGCGCCGATCGGCGCCAGCCCGTGCGAGAAGGCACGGTAGCGCCGCTCGTAGGGGTTGCGGCGGGAGGCATCGAGCACGACGAGCTTGGCGCTGGCGCCGTTTTCCTTGATGGCGTCCAGCACCGATTCGACGCTGATGCCGTCGCGGCGCACATCGGCTTCCCTCCAGATCGTGGCGTCGACCGGGATCATAAAACTCTCGCGGCCGGCCTGAATGCCGTAGCCGCCGAAGAACAGCATCACCACCGAATCCGGCCGGACCCTGGATTTCAGCCGGTCGATGGCGCGGCTCATGTCGTCATGGGTGGCGTCTTCCACCACGTCGACGTCAAACCCGTTGTGCCGAAGGGCCTCGGTCAGCGCGCGGGCATCGTTGATCGACTGGGTCAGGGGCGCATTGGCGTCGGGATAATGGCCGTTGCCGATGACGAGGGCGATCCGCGATGGACGGCCGAGGGCAGCGTCTTCCTGCTCGGTCGCAACCGCCTTGGCCGCTTCCAGCGCCCGCTTGTTCAGCGCGGCATGGGCGCCAATCGCGAGCGACACCATGCCGACCAAAGCGGCGGTGATGGCTACCGAACGGCGGGAAATGCCAAGCTTGCTCAAATCCATCGCTACTCTCATTCGTGCTCGCGCGCGCATTTTGGTGGCGCCAACACCTGTCAGGTTTTAGGGGTGGCCGGTTGCTGCCCCGTTCAAATAAACTCAATTTGCGGCGGCGCAACAAACAAAGCCTTAACCCGTCAGGTTAACGCCAGCAACCTCAGAGATTGCTTGACAGGGGGTTGACCCGCCTTGGTTACCGTTTGGATAATGGCCCCCGGTCGCTGTCCACAGACTGTGATGTCAGTCACAGACCCTATGCTCGACTTGCGAGCGATCGGCCGAGTTTTTGTGGAATTTGTTGCCCCTTGCTTGGCATCCTCAGCGCTTTCATGCCATTTTTTCAAGGACTTGCGGCGCGGACGAAAATCCGCTGCCGTAGCGCAGGGAAAAGCAGGCGGGTCGAGTTCTTGAACCTGGACAGGCACCTGAGCTCTGGACAGGCTCGGCTTGTGCCCTTCGGGGGACATGCGGCAAAACCGCCCGCGAAAGAGATTTGATGGCTTTTCACGATCTCGCGGCAGCCGCATACCGGGCACTGACGGCCTGCAAGGACGGACCATCCCTGTATGACGTCTGCGACCCCCTCCTCGCCAACGGCGCCGGCGGCGATCCGCACCTCGCCAAATTCTACAAGACCGCGCTGGGCAACCCGCCGCTGCGCCTGCTGCTACGGCGAAGTGGGCTTTCGGAGCTCAACGAGCCGGCGCGGCTGCAAGGTCTTCGCCAGGCGCTGGTCCGGGCGCGCGACGACGAGACGCCGGATTGGGCCGCCATCGGCCGGCCGGTGGCGGAGTTTTTGGATAGGCTCGAGCTGCGCCATCCCCAGCCCCGACCGGTGCGCGTGGGGGAAGCGCCGCCCACACGGAGTGAGATCGAGCGCGTGATCCGCGCCTGCGGCGCGCATCTATTGGGTTCGTTCCGAAACAACGGCTTCATCCCGGCCTATGCCGCCTTCAATCTGATGGGCGATCCGGACCTGCGGGGCCGCGAACTTCTGGCGGCGCTGACGGGCTTGAACGCGCGCGCCTACAAGAATTCGACCCTGCTGTTCAACCTGGCGCGGATTTTCATCGCCCGCTCCCCGGCACGCGAGCTGATCAGCCCGCCCTGGAGGGGTATTGCCGAGCCGATGTGGCAACCTGTCCAGATCCGCCACCGCTCGGCCTATTACGATGCGTTCTATACCGAAGCGCTGTTGAGCTTTGTCGAGACCGGGCTGGCGTCGGCGCAACAAGCCCACGCCGCCCAACGCGCGATCACGGCGATGGTCGATTTTTGCCTCAAACCGAGCCGCGAGCAGGTGCGCGCGCGGGACGGCCGCGCCTTTGACGTCGTCACCGCGATTGCGCCACCGCCGCATCCGCGCTTTTCCCGCTTCTTCACCGGAATCAAGCACAACCTCGGTTTCGGCGTCTACGTGCCGGACTGCGACACCACCGCCTGCTCGCTCTCGGCCGCGACGCAAGCAGGCTCCGATGACCCGATGCTCGATCAGCCGCTGACCGATTTCTATGCCGACTATCAGGTTGGGCCAGGCGCCAACGAACCCAGGGTGAGCGTCCCGCTCAATGACCATATCGACTATGACGGCGGCGTCGTCACCTGGATCGACAGTCTCAAGGGGGAGCGGCCCTTCGGCAACGACCTCGACCCGACCCTCAATCTCGACATTCTGGAAGTCAGTTTTCGCAAACTCGCGCGCTGGAAAATCATCGAGACGCCGCAGCGACTCAAATTCGTGCGGGCCATCATCGACTTTCAAAAGCGGCTGGTGGCAGGCGGTGCCTTCGCCGATCCGCGCTCGCACATCTATTATCTGCCGGAGCTTTATTGCGCCTATTTCGGCCGCTGCTATGCCGCCTTCATGGCGCTGCCTCTCACCACGCGGCAGATGCTCGATGGCGAGGGAGCGTTCGCGTTGATGCGTGAAAGAGTGCTCTCCTATGTCAGGGATGAGTTGATCGCGCGCGAAATGAACGTGTTCGACGCGGCACTTTCGCTGATCGCGCTTTCGCATCTTTCCGCCGACGAGAGCACGTTTACACCGGCCCTTCAGTGCATCGTCGGCCACTTCGGCGAGGGCGGGCGGCGCGGGCCGTATCACGCCTATGAGTGGAACAAGATGAAGACGCCGACGCGCATCCTGGTCGGCGGAGCGGAAGCCACCTCGGCCTTCGTCCTGATGGGGCTCGCGCTGGCGCGCAAGGCGATGCTGCGGGCGCCGGATCTAGCATGATGAAATCGGGTTGAACCGCTTTGCCTGCAGGCTCGATTCACCTCCCCCAAACGGCAGGGCTATTCGCATTTAGAAGCGCGCTCTTTCATCCCTCCCCCCACGAGCGTGCGAGTGGTGGGGAGGGTCGACGCGAGTGAAACGAGCGTC
>Ga0307474_10003293_pt1 | contig 11638 bp, 10 predicted proteins | sample atmos_gasesECM1C_2_FD_203312 | JGI IMG/M metagenome (GOLD analysis project Ga0307474, IMG submission 203312) | Hardwood forest soil microbial communities from Morgan-Monroe State Forest, Indiana, United States - atmos_gasesECM1C_05 | ecosystem: Environmental > Terrestrial > Soil > Temperate... | reverse complement strand
CGAAGACGATCACGCCGTTGCGGGAAACGCTGACTTGCGGGATGTAATTTGTTTCATTGACGCCGCTGACGATTTGCGTGGGACTGCCCCGCACCTGCAATTTGTCTGGATCAAACGGAACCGCCCACAAAGCTCCGCCATCGTAATAAACGAGATTGCCAGCCGCATAGGCGGCGCTTCTGGCATTGTCGATGAGCGTGCGCACTTCGCCGGAATCCAGTTTCAGCGCCTTGATGCTGCGGCGAGGCTGAAAGTAGTCGGCGAAGGTGATCCAATCGCCGCCAGCGAGCCAGGCCATGCCCTGCGGGTAAATGTTCTGATTGGAGGCGACGGGGACTCTGTGCATAGGGCCGCCGGCTGCGGGTACGGTGGCCATGCCCTGATTGGGAATGGAGACGACGAGGAGGTCGCGCGGCGTCCAGACCCCGCCAAAGATCGACGACACTTCAGCAAGAGCAACGGGGGCGCCGCCATCGGAAGGGGCTTTCTTGAGTTTTCCGCCGTTAAGAAACGCAACCCAATCGCCCTCGGGTGAAAAGAAAGGAAAGGTCGCGCCTTCCGAATCGGGTATGGCAATCGGCTCGACCTGATCCAGCCGGCGAATGTAAAGGTGCGAGACGCCGCTTTCCGCAGCGACGTAAGCGATGCGTTTGCCATCAGGGGAAATGGCCAAGGATTGGGTGACATCCGCCGCCAGTTCCTGTTTTGCGGGAAGTGGAATGCTGAAGCGGACCACTCCGTATTCGCTGGACATAGGCGGGTGCGATCGCGCGAAGAACAGAGCACCCAGCGCGATCAGAAATAGAGCGGCCAGACCGGCTGCCAGCCGCGACCGTTGAAGGGTCGCCTTTTTTTTGCCAAGAGCGGATTCGGTTGCGCCAGGCTGCGACAACCAGCGGAGTTGCAAGCCGACATCGTGGGCGGTTTGAAAGCGTTCGTCGGGGTCCTTAGCCAAGCAGGTGCTGATGATGTAGGAGAGGCCGGGAGAACTGGAAGGCTCAAGTATCGTGACGGACGGCGGATCCCTTTCCAGAATCGCGGAGACCACGGCGACACGGGATTTTCCCTCGAAGGCGCGTTGACGGGTGACCATTTCGAAAAGCACGGCGCCGAGCGCGAAGATGTCGCTGCGAGCGTCGGCTTCTTTGCCTTCGATCTGTTCCGGCGACATGTATTGCAGTGTTCCGACGATGGCTCCAGCCGAAGTGAGCCTCGACACAGGGCTTTGCAGTGCGGTGAGCGTTTCTCCCGCCGGCGGAGTGGCGGGTCCGGTAAACGGATCACCAGCGGCGGGCTTGGCCAGGCCGAAGTCCATGAGCTTCGCGCCGGTTTTGGTGAGCATGATGTTGGAAGGTTTCAGATCGCGGTGGATCAGGCCGAGGCGATGCGCCTTGGCCAGGGCGTCGGTGATTTCCACGGCGATCTTGAGCAGTTCGCCGAGCGGCAACGCACCCTTCTGCAGGCGATGAGAGAGCGTTTCGCCTTCGAGGAGCTCCATAACCAGGAAGTCGATGCCGGATTGCGAGCCGACATCATAGAGATGGCAGATATTGGGATGAGTAACCGACGAGAGCGTGCGGGCTTCACGTTCGAAGCGGCCCTTGAGCTCGGGATTGCAGGATAGATGGTACGGAAGGATCTTGATGGCGACGCAGCGGTCCAGACGGGTATCGCGCGCACGGTAGACTTCGCCCATGCCGCCCGCGCCGATGGCAGCGATGATTTCGTAGGGGCCGAGTCTGCTTCTGGCCGCCAGGTCCATGTTGGCGCGAATTATAACGCAACCACTGCACAGAACCTTCAAGACATGAGTGATCGAGCCCTGAACACGAATGCTGTCGCCTTCTTACTTCTGTGGCCGCGACACGATTAGGCTGACGGCGATCCACATGCGCTGGAATGCAACCGCGCGCAAGTAGAACTCTCCAGGCTTGTCCGGAGTGAAGTAGTAATCGCGAGTTTCGCCCACCGAGAGATAGTCTTCGTGAGCAGGTTGGAGCGAAGTTTGGTCCGCGGCAAAATCCCAGCCGTCCTTGGCGATGGCGCGCCATTGCATCAGTTGGCCACTGGCGTCGACGATGGAGTAGCTGAGATCGGAATCGACGGGAGTGATGTTGATGAAGCGCAGGCGGTAGCGCGTGTCGACGCTCAACGGAATGGGCGTGGGCTGAGGGATGCCGTTGAGCAAGAGCGGTTCGGTACCATCCGTGCCGTCGCGCGTGAAGAGAAAAGTCTTGTCGCTGGCGGGATCAAATTTTTCGCCGGGCGGCAAAACAATGAGCGGGCCGGTGAGGCCGGCGCCCAATTGTTTTCGTTCATGCCAATGCGAGTGGTAGATGAAGGTCCCGGCGCGCGGCGGGGTCATGCGCGCGACAAAGGTGCCTCCGGGCGGAATCGGAGGAACGGAATGGGTGGCGTCGCCGCTCCAACCGGGTACGCCATCGTACGGGCTCTCAAGCTCGATGCCGTGCCAGTGGACGGTGGTGGGTTCCTTGAGTTGATTGACGACTTCAATTTCCGCTGGCTCGCCGCGGGTTAAGACTAGAGGATCGCCAACGGGCGGGAGTTCGTTTGAAGGCGTTTCATGTCCGGGCTTGACAAGATCGAAGCTGTATCCGGCGAAGGTGCGCGTGGTGGCGGGCCGGTCGCGGACGAGCAGGCGATATCTGTGAACTTGAGCAGATGCGACGCTGGATGCAGACGAGGACTTGGCCGCAGGGAGAACATTCACGCCGAGAATAAGTCCGGCCATGCCGGCGTTTTCCGGAGTGTAGGTGTCAGAAACTGGATAGTTAGGGAGGTCGCCGATCATCATATGAATGGTGAAGTGGCAGTGCATGATCCAGTGGCCGGGGCGTTCAGGAGTCCAAGCCATGTCGAAGGTGGCTCCGGGCAGCATCTCCTGGGTGACTACCGTCGGCCGCTCGGCGGGTTTGTACGCCGCGAAGTGGTCCTGATCGCCGATGCCGTTCACTTGAAAGTAAAAACCGTGCATGTGCATTGCGTGATCGGCGTCGCTGGTGTTGATCCAGCGCCAATGCACGGTATCGCCGACGCGCAGGTCGAGATGCTCAGTGTACGGCCAGGATTTGCCATTGATGGTGGGCAGAGTGCTGAACGGCGTGCCACCGGTTGGCAGCCAAGTGTTGATGACGAAGATACGGTCGTCCGGGCGAGCGCCGGGAGGATCGACGATGAACGCGGCAGCGAGCATGGAGTCAGAACCGGAACGCAAAAGCAACGATTGGCGGTCGTTGGAAGCCCAGTAGTAGTAGCTGCCCGGCGCGCCGGTCTTGAACCGGACTTCGCGTACGGCGTCAGCGGTGATTTCGAGCATACTTGCGGTATCGGGCGAAGCCGTTAGATCGACTGGAGCAAGCGGCGCGGACGCCGCCATGCGCTGAGTGAGGCCGTGAATATAAACGGTGTGATCCAAAAGGTTGCGAACAGTAGCAGAGATTTCCGTGCCTTCAGGAACGCGAATCATCGGGCCGGGAATCTGCGGTGCGTGGCCTTCTTCGGCGAATGTGCTAACGGTGAGATGAGGGCCACCGTCTTTTTCGGGATACCAGACCGCAGGGCGGACCTCGAGGTGAAGCGTGAGCACACCGTTACGAAGAACACCGGCTGTCACGCGATTGTCATTTACTGAAGCGACCGGAAGGGCTTGGTCTGCGAAGGCTGTGGATGATATTAGAAAACATGCCAGAGTGAAGAAGACGAACTTTGACGAGAGCATACGGTTTTGCTCCACGATGATGAATCGCGAGGGGCCGACAGAACCGATAGCGGTTGACGGAAAACTGCTTGGTCAGGAGTATACCGCAGTCGCCACTAGTCCGCACGGCGGCAGCGAAAACTTGGTGGCCTCAACAGCAACGTGTTGGATTTCCTCGTCTCTGGCGCGCTGGCATTGCTCACCCGAGCTGGCGCATATACAAGTCGAGCCCCGTACGATCACAAACCCTCAAATGTAATTCTCGGCCAGCATCTGCGCGGCACTCTCATCCAACTGTTCAGCGCGCCGCACTTCTTCAAATCGAGCGAGGAGGTCGTCGGGACGCAAGCGGCGTTTTTCGGCGCCCTGGAAATCATGAATAATCTGGCCACGGTGCATCATGATGAGGCGGTCGCCCAAGCTGGCGGCCTGATGCATGGAATGCGTGACCATGAGAGTGGTGAGTTTATCGTGCGCGACGACCTGTTCAGTCAGGTTGATGAGAAGGTCCGCGCTCTTGGGATCGAGAGCGGCAGTGTGCTCGTCAAGCAGAAGGAGTTCGGGACGCAGCCACGTGGCCATGAGAAGAGTGAGGGCTTGGCGCTGACCGCCGGAGAGACTGCCAATGGCATTTTCGAGACGGTCTTCCAGGCCCATGTTCAGGCGACTGACTTCGTCTCGCATTTTTGACATTAGCGAGGACTTCAAACCCCAACCGAGGCCACGGCTGCGCCCGCGGCGCGCGGCGAGGCTGAGGTTTTCGCCGATGGTCAGGCTGGGAGAAGTGCCGCTGAAGGGATTTTGAAAAACGCGGCCGATAAGTTTGGCGCGGGTATATTCAGGCCAACCGGTGACGTCCTGCCCGCTGATGCGAATGCTGCCTTGGTCCACGAAAAGCGTTCCAGCAACGGCGTTCAGGAAAGAAGATTTGCCGGAGCCATTCGTACCGATGATGATGACCCATGAGCCGGGCTCGAGGGTGAGGCTGACGCCGCGCAGGGAACGGACTTCGTTGGGCGTACCAGAGTTGAAGGTCTTGGCGATAGAGCGAACTTCAAGCATGCGCGTTCCTGACCCGCGACTTGCGGAGGAATTGCGGTACGATGAGGGCGACGAAGACAAAGACGGCGGTGATGAGTTTCAGGTCGTTAGGACTTAGGCCCCAGCGGAGGGCGACGGCAACCATCAGTCGGAAGAGGACGGAGCCCATCACGGCGCCGATGAGTTTCAGGCCCACCTGATTCGCGCCGACCAACGCTTCACCGATAATGACGCTGGCCAGTCCCCAGACGACCATGCCGATGCCCATACCGACGTCGGCGAATCCCTGATATTGGGCGAGCAGCGCGCCGGAGAGGGAGACAAGACCGTTGGAGATGGCCAGACCGAAGACAATCATGCTGGCATCGTTCACGCCGAGCGCGCGAATCATTTGCACGTTGTCGCCGGTGGCGCGCATGGCCATGCCCAGGTTTGTGCGGAGAAAAAGATAAAGCAGGGTTGCCGTGAAGGCGACGGCAACAGCGATGGCGCAGAGAACGGAAGCGTCGCGGACGCTAACTTCCCAGCCAGCAAGATTAATGGCAGTGACGCCGTGCGTGACTCTGAGGCCGATTCGCTCGGCTTGCGTGGCAAGCGTGTTGACGGAAAGCAGAGGGAGGTTGCTGCGGCCCATCACGTGGAGATTGATGGAGTAAAGGGCAGTCATTACAAGAATTCCGGAGAGCAAAGAGTTGATTTTGAAGCGCGTGTGCAGCGTGCCGGTGCAAGTTCCCGCGAGCGTGCCTGCGCCAAAGGCTGCAAGCGAGGCGAGCGGGGGGCTGACGCCATGAATGAGCAGAGTGGCGGCGACCGAGGCGCCGAGTGTAATGGAGCCGTCAGCGGTGATATCGGGAAAAGCGAAAATGCGAAAGCTGATGAACACACCGAGCGCTAGGAGCGAAAGGATACAACCGATGGTGAAGGTACCAATCAGGAGGCTCATGGTCGGTGCACCCTCATTGGACTCCAGAGAGTGCGCTGATCCAGCAGGCACCCCGAACGAATTCACTCTGCTGCGGGCCTGCGGCTTGGCGGTTGTCGGTGAGCAGATGCAGAACGCCCTGCAGATTTTCCGATTCGAACAACGCCGCGACAGTGGATTTCAGATCGATCTCTCCCTTCTGCAATGGGCGATAGGAAAAGGCCGCGGCGTGAAAATGGCCGAAGGGACCAGGAGCGGCGCCAAGCGGGCGCAGGAGTGAAGCAAAGGGCCCGGAGGGAGCAAAAGAGCCGACCCCAGCAACCAGAGCGAGAGAGCGTGCGTAAAGACGTTCGGTTGAAAAAGACAGCCACGTACGAATATCGGGATACTGAAACGAGGCACTTTGAGCGGCGGGAGAACGGCGCAGCGCGGCGCCGACGAGGCCGGCAGACTCGGCAACCATCACAAGACCAATGACGGGAGAGCCGCTAACTTCAAGCGCGGTGCTCAGGATATCGGCAAGCGACAGCGCACTTGCGGAAAGGGAAGCTTCGAAACGGAGTAGATGGGAGAAGTCGCCTTCGCAGCGGAGACCGTAGAGAGTATTCAGTTCGGGTACAAGGTCGCCGCTTGAGACCACGTAGTCGGGCACGTTGGTTCCGTCGGTGGGCAGATAAGCGGCGGAACCATCGACGGCAAGAAACTCTCCAAAGCGGGCGCGGGCATCTTCGAATCCGTGGCCAAACGCGCCGAGCCCAAGGCCAAACGTTGAGGCGGGAAATCGAACGATGCGGCAATCCTGAGGGCCGAAGCCGCAGCTATTGAGCAAAGCCGGATCACCGATAGCTTCATATGTCAGAGGTCTTGTAATAGAGCGCTCGATGACTTCGAAGGCAGCGGCAGAAGTGGTAAAGCGGCGGGGTTCGGCTTGTGGAACTGTTGGGGAGGCAACAGGCTGCTGGGATAGCAGCAGAGGGGAAAGATGGCAGAGTTCGATGACGAGTTTGACGTGGTCTGAGGGCGTGATAATAACAAAGCTTCCGCCGATTGCTTTGAGTTGCCTATAGAATCGGACAAGCAGTCCCACGCCGGCGGAGCTTAGAAACGAGACTCCCGAGAAATTAAGGCGTAGGTGATGAGCGCCGCCACGGATGAGTTCTTCCAGGTTGCGCCGGAGATGCTCGCCCCAATAGTTGTCGAGGCGTCCCTTGACTTTAACTTCGAGAGCATCGGCGAGTTGCTGAGTGAAGATTTCCACGACGATCCTAGGGCCGCACGTTGGGGGAGAGTTCCGCAGGGATGGTGATATTTAGCTGATCAGCATTGCTGCGACTGATGAATTTCTGTTCGACCATCACTTCTTCGATAGGAAGGTCCTTGGGATTGGCGCCGAGCAGGATACGTCCGGCAAGCTTTCCGGCAGCGACACCGGAATCATAAGGACTGAAGCCGAGGCATGCGAGGCCTCCGCGACTGAGAGTGGAACAGATATCGGTGAAGAGCGGAAGACGGGCGTCGCGCGCGCCTTTGACTGCGCCTTCGTAGCCTTCGATGCAGGTGTTGTCTCCGGGTACCCACACAACCTGGATATTGCGTCCCGCGAGAATTTGCACGGCTTGGAGAAGTTCGCTAGATCCCGCGATAGGCACTTCCTCGAGACGGATGCCCCGGTTCCCATATATTTCACGGGCCACGGAAATTTCCTTCACGGAGTTGGCTTCAGCGGGATTGTACATGGTGCCCACGGAGCGCAGACCAGGCACGAGCTTCTGCATCATGTCGAGATGATGTTCGACTTGAGGAAAACTTCCGACTCCGGTCAGGAAGGGCAGATGCTCGGTTCTGCTGTTGCCTGCGCCGGCGGCGAGCGGATCGCTGACGCATGTGAAGACAACCGGCTTGTGCTTGACTTTGTTGCAGGCACCAGAGAGGCATGGCGTTGAGATGGTCATGATCACGTCAGCGTCTGAGTTATCGTAATTCTGGAGGATTGCAGGGATATTGATGATTTCTCCCTGCGCATCCGCGTGGACGACTTCGAGGTTCTTGCCCGCGGAGATGCCGCTTTGCCGAAGGCCCTCGATCATGCCATTAGCACAGAGATCGGTGCTGACGCCGGGGGCAATCGCAACAATGGCGGCTTTGAAATTGCGACGGGCGGCGGGTAGTGAATTTGCAAAAGAAGAACCCTTGCGACGGGCGAGATCTGAAAGCAGCAGGATGGCGGAGAACAGTGCGATCAGGGCAAATCCCAGAGCCAGTTTTTTAGCGGCGGCGCAAAGGCCTGTTGCGGCGAATGAGCGCATTCGTTTAGGGGAAAACTCCTTCACTCGACGTACGAAACTGTTGATCCCTGAAATGTGCGAGAAGTCGTGGCCGCGAATATATCGAATCTGCGGGAGGAGTCAAGGAGTGCAATCCCGGGTGCGGTATCAGGCAACGCGCGCCCACAACCGGTATGGGAGGAAAAGAAGATGCGTGTATTTGTTACGGGCGCGACAGGCTTTATTGGGTCGGCTGTGGTCCGGAATCTGATTGATTGTGGTCAGGCCTAGGCGCTCGTCTGGGTCGGGAGCTCCCTGCAACAGGGCGGACTAAGCGACTAGCCGCAGAGACACTCGAGATGTCCAGATTGCTGTCGCGGATTCTGGAGGAGCTCGCGATCTTTGCCGCCGCTGCCTCCGGCCGGTAAATTGTGATGAGCCGCCTAATGCGCGGTTCGGCTGGTTTTTTCTTGGCGCAGAACCTCGTATCGATACTCCGTAGGGCTGGCTCCGCAGATCCGGCGGAACACAAGTGCAAAGTGCTGCTGGGTTTTAAAACCGCAAGCTACGGCGACATCCAGCACTCGCGTCTCGCCCACGCGCAACATCTCCTTCGCACGCTCTACCCTTTGGCGCAATAGAAACTGGCGCGGACTCTCGCCTGTAAACTTGCGAAACATCTCCGAGAAATGCGCCGTGCTCAGCCCTACACATTGCGCCATTTGGTGGAGGGTTAGCTCCTCTTCGATCTTCGCGTGCACCAACTCAGTAATCCTTCGCAGGCGAGCGGGGGCAGGCGATTCCGTCACATGGTCGATGGCGGCCAGCGAGGCGCACACGGTCACCTTCCTGGCCAGCGGCCAGCTACGACCTCCTTTTACCGTGGGTTGTCCTGGATTCTCCAACGGCTCGGCAACCTTCAACGGCACCACGTGCGCCACGAGCGCGCTTCTGTTCAAGGGAGACAAGTTCACCGTCATCTTCCCTGTGGCAGGGAACTTCAAACTGGTTTGCCTGGTGCATTCTGACATGACGAGCACGATGCACGTCCTTGATCCTTCTCTGCCCCTGCCGCACGATCAAGCGTTCTACGATGATGTAGCCCAGAGCGAGAGCAAAGATTTGTTGGGCGATGAAGATTCCAGCGTCCCGAAGCATCACCACTCGGGAAATAGCGTGACCGTAGGCCACGGCGACATCGCGGCGACAGGGGGCGGCTCGGACAGCCTCTCGGTGATGCGCTTCACAGATCCAGATATAACGGTTCATGCGGGCGACACCATAGAATGGACCAACGAAGATCCAGTTACTGCACACACCGTTACTTTCGGGCCCGAACCGCAGAATCTCGTGGATCCGTCCTCCAATGTAACTATCGACGCCGACGGCGGACGGCACGGCGTGCTCAATTCCCCTTCTGACCGGGTGCACTCCGGCTTTATCCAGGCGGCTCCGCAGGACCGTAACGGACTCGCTCAGGCACCGCCGGGAGTGACTCGCTTCCGGGTCACGTTTACCAAGCCGGGTACTTATCCTTATATCTGCTCCCTGCACGATGTCCTGGGCATGAAAGGCAGTGTAATTGTTCTTCCTTAGCCGTTCGTGGCGGGCCGTGTCTCGGACGCGGCCCAGCGAAAACATGGACTCGGGAAGGTGGAACAAATGCGACTCAGTAAGAGGAAACTCGCTTTTGTCGCAGCGTGGGTCATCATCGCAGAGAGCCCAACCCACCCGCAAAGCGGTAGAGATGTCCTTCAGCGATTCGTGGAGACATCGGCTCAGAGGCTTGTCATCGCAGAGCAAGTCGCGCTGGCTAAATGGGACAACGGGACTCCAGTCGAGGACGCGTCTCGTGAGGCCGTGGTCTTTGCGAGTGCTGTTAGGGCTGCAGAGTCGAGAGGCTTGGATCAGACAATGGTGGCAAACTTCTTCAGAGCGCAGATCGAGGCGAACAAGCTTGTTCAGTATTCACTGCGGCAGAGTGGCGTCGGATAGGAAAGGCGCCGGATCACAAGCCGGTCAATCTAGCCAATACGATTCGTCCAGAGCTAGACGAAGTGGACGCAGCATTGATCGCGGAATTGGAGGAAAGCGCAGCCATCCGTGCGAGCGCTTCATGTCACGCCAACATCGCAAAAGCAGTGGGCGGATATGTATCGGCGCATACGAATAGCCCACTTAAGGCCATTGCGCTAGATCGAGCTCTGGGTACTGCGTGCACTGGGCCGGTGCAGCATTGAAAATAGTGGGTCTGCCCCAGCTGGTCTTAAAAGGGTATTGCTATACGGTTTGGTTTTTCATGCACAGGCAGCATATCGCCTATTTGCAGGTAATCGAGGGGAGGGGGTCGAAGCAGCATGATTCAATGCTTTCTTGTGGAGTTCGTCCGTCAGACCCATTTCCGAGACGACATGAAAGCCGGAGTCGCCTGCGTGGAGCTGTGCCGGGAAATCGGCAACTCTGCGCCGCTCGCTCTTTCAGTAAGCGCGAAGTAGCGCCCGGCAAACTGAAGGCCTGGCACTCGAAGATTTCATTCGCAATTCCACGATAACCATTCGCTACCAAACGTGCACCGCCAAAATGGGCGCGACGCGATGTCGGTCGTAGACCGTGACCGCAAGGTCTACGGAATCGAAAAACTTCGCATCGCTGACGGTTCGGTCATGCCCCGCGTGACAACCGGGAACACGACGGCCCTCGGCGTCGTCATCGGTGAACGCGCCGCAAAGATTTTGCGGACCGAGCTCCAGCTTAGAGACACTGTCGCGGTCGCAGTCGCGGTCGCGGTCCGCTCGCGTTTGAATATCTGGTCGGTTGGATTCCTCACCCTGTTATCAAGAATTCAGCAGATTCGTGTCCAGAGCCACAGATAAAGGCACAACTCCAAACCCACTACGCGGTTTGCTGATTGGGTCGTGAGTTCCACGGAATCGGGCCTTCCCAGCAGGGCTCACAGAGCCCTAGCTGCAAGGAGAGTCCACTGAGCGGCAACAAGATGAAAGGGAGGTTCGAGATGGGTGAAATTGGAATGGCAGCTGCGGAAGAGGTCGTATTGAGTGTCATGACGCACCTAAAGAACGGAAAGATTGAAGATGCGCTCGCTGGTTTTGCCGAGGAGTTCCGATTCAAAGACCACGGGATTGGATTGGAGTTTAAGGAAAAAGAGCGCTTGGCTGAATTCCTGCATAAGACACGGGAACTTTACCCAGACTCTTTCTCGCAGATTGACACGATTTTCGTGAGTGGTGATCACGTCATCACCGAATGGACACTTCAAGCTACGTGGCCAGAACCCTTCTATGGCCAACTCTCACGAGAGGTTCGAGTTTCGCTGCGTGGGGCTTCCATCGTGCGGACTGACAAAGGCATGATCACTGACTGGTCAGACTACTACGACGGACTGGTGTCCCGGCGCACGGCCTTGGCTTCGTATTTCACAGAGTGGGTTGAAACGGTGAACGGTGGTGTGTGCTCGAGAGCGGCTGAAACACGAACATTCGCCATGGGAAATAGAAACAAGCCACGAAACGTTGGTAGCGCGTAGCGGCTCTTAAAGCCTCGCTGACGGAAAAGTTGGCTGATCGTGTTTCGATGCTTTTTCGAAAATTTCTGTTGGAGGTGGGGATCAGGCCGTGAAAGAGCCCGCGCCGAACTGACACAATTCGTGTAGTCGGAAGCGTAAGGAAAGCGGAT
>Ga0307474_10003292_pt1 | contig 11644 bp, 10 predicted proteins | sample atmos_gasesECM1C_2_FD_203312 | JGI IMG/M metagenome (GOLD analysis project Ga0307474, IMG submission 203312) | Hardwood forest soil microbial communities from Morgan-Monroe State Forest, Indiana, United States - atmos_gasesECM1C_05 | ecosystem: Environmental > Terrestrial > Soil > Temperate... | reverse complement strand
CCGACGACCAGGTGCCGCACACCGAGGACGAGATCTACGTGGTGACGGCCGGGCGCGCGGTGCTGCGGGCCGGCCCCGACCGCGCCGAGGTCGGCCCGGGGTCGGTTGTGTTCGTGGCCGCGGGCGAGGCGCACCGGTTCACCGACATCACCGAGGACCTGGCCGCGATCGTGGTGTTCGCGCCCGCCGAGGGCGCCCGGGACCCGGCCGCCGACGGGAGCTAGCCGGTCCGGCCGGCCGGGATCGTGCGGCCCTTCCACTGGCCGCCGCGGCCGAGGTGGTAGCGGCGGGCCGAGTCGGCGGTCATCCCCGCGTACAGCATCGCGGTCAGCGGCAGCAGCGGCGCGCGCCACGGCGAAAGCCGGTACAGGCGCAGCATGGGCACGTAGCTGGCCGTCATGATCGACCACCCGGCCAGGCCCGCCGCGGCCAGCCAGCCCGCGGTCGCGCCGCCGCCCGCGGCCAGCCAGGCCAGTCCGCCGAGCGCGGCGGCCGGCGGCAGCGCATACAGCCACAGCAGGCCGGCCAGCGTCCCGGCCAGCGTGGCCGGGGAGTAGCGCAGCTGGGTGTAGGCGCTGCGGGCGATCATGTCCCACAGGCCGGCCAGCCGCGGATACGGCCGGCGGCTGGTGACGTCCGTGGTCAGCCCGAGCCAGCAGCGGGCCGGCGCCGGGGATCGCTTCAGCAGCCGGCCGAGCGCCACGTCGTCGATCCGCGCGCCGCGGATCGGCCCGAGCCCGCCCGCCGCCTCCAGCACGCTCCGGCGGACCAGCATGCACCCGCCCGCTGCGGCCGCGGTGCGCGCGCCCGGCCGGTTCACCCGCCGGAACGGGTAGAGCATGGAGAAGAAGTAGACGAACGCCGGGACGATCAGCCGTTCCCAGAACGTCTCCGCCCGCAGTAGCGCCATCTGGGAGACCAGCCCGCGGTCGTCGTCCTGGGCCGCCGCCACCAGGGCCGCGAGCACCCCCGGCGCGTAGCCGATGTCGGCGTCGGTGAACAGCAGGTACTCGGCCTCGCCCGCGGCCAGCCGGCCCTGCTCCATGGCCCAGACCTTGCCCGCCCAGCCGGCCGGCGTGGGACACCCGGCCACCACGTGGAGCCGGCCCGGCGAGGCGCCGCCGAGCGCCCGGGCCACATCGGCCGTGCCGTCGCGGCTGTCGTCGTCGACGAGCACGACCGAGAACTCGCCTTGGTAATCCTGGCTGAGCAGGCTGGGGAGCGTAAGAGCAAGGACTTTGGACTCGTTGCGGGCGGGCACGACCGCGGCCACGCCAGGCCAGGAACGGCGGGAGGACGCCGCCGCGCGGCCAGCGGGAAGCGGCAGGCGCTGGTCGGTGCGCCAGTACCCGCCGTGGCCGATGAGCAGGTACGCCCAGGTGAGCGCGGCCAGGGCGGCGAGTACGGCGGCAACAAGCACCGGGACAGCCTGACACACGAGCGAGCCAAAGGCCGCGCCGCCGTCTGCGCGCCGCCGTCTGCGGGCCAGAAAACAGAGCCGCCGGACATAGAGTTGCTGCGTGGCAGATCCGCACGCCTACCGGCCCGCCCCGGGCTCGATTCCCGAGTCACCGGGGGTCTACCGGTTCTGCGACGAGCGCGACCGGGTGATCTACGTCGGCAAGGCCAAGAACCTGCGGTCGCGGCTGAATTCATACTTCGCCGACTACGCCGCGCTGCACCCGCGCACCCAGACCATGCTGCGCTCGGCGGCCGCGGTGAGCTGGACCGTGGTCGGGACCGAGGTCGAGGCGCTCCAGCTCGAGTACTCCTGGATCAAGCAGTTCGATCCGCGGTTCAACGTCCGGTACCGCGACGACAAGAGCTACCCGTACCTGGCCGTCACCATGGACGAGCAGTACCCGAGGGTCATGGTGATGCGGGGCGCCCGGCGGCGCGGGGTGCGGTACTTCGGCCCGTACTCGCATGCCTGGGCGATCCGCGACACCGTGGACACGCTGCTGCGCGTGTTCCCGGTCCGGACCTGCTCGGCCGGGGTGTTCAAGCGCGCGGGCCAGATCGGCCGGCCGTGCCTGCTCGGCTACATCGGCAAGTGCTCGGCGCCCTGCGTGGACCGGATCGACGAGCTGTCCCACCGGCACCTGGCCGAGGAGTTCTGCGACTTCATGGCCGGCCAGACCGGCAAGTTCACCCGGCGGCTCGAGGCGGAGATGCGCCGCGCGTCCGACGCGGAGGAGTACGAGCGCGCCGCGCGGCTGCGCGACGACATCCAGGCCCTCAACCGGGCCCTGGAAAAGCAGGCCGTGGTGCTCGGCGGCGGCACCGACTGCGACGTGATCGCTCTGGCCGAGGACCAGCTCGAGGCGGCGGTCCAGGTGTTCTACGTGCGCGGCGGCCGGGTGCGCGGGCAGCGCGGCTGGGTGGTCGACAAGATCGAGGACATCGCGCCGGGTGAGCTGGTCGAGCAGTTCCTCGGCCAGGTTTACGGCGAGGACCCGGTGGCGGGCGAGGGCTGGGTGGGGGACCGGGACCGCGCCGAGCGCGGCGGCCAGCGGCGGGCGATCGGGGACACCCGGCGACCGGACGCGCCGGTGCCGCGCGAGGTGCTGGTGCCGGTGCTGCCGCCGGACGCCGAGGCGCTCGAGGAGTGGCTCGCCGACCGCCGCGGCGGGCGGGTCAGGCTGCGGGTCCCCCAGCGCGGCGACAAGAAGGCGCTGCTGGAGACCGTGGCCAGGAACGCGGCCGAGTCGCTGGCGCTGCACAAGACCAGGCGGGCCAGCGACCTGACCACGCGCAGCCGGGCGATGCACGAGATCGGCGAGGCGCTGGAGCTGGACGAGGCGCCGCTGCGGATCGAGTGTTACGACGTGTCGAACCTGCAGGGCACGCACGTCGTGGCGTCCATGATCGTGTTCGAGGACGGGTTGGCCCGCAAGTCGGAGTACCGCAGGTTCAGCATCCGCGGCCTGGACGGCACCGACGACGTCGCCTCCATCCACGAGGTGATCACCCGCCGGTTCCGGCGCTACCTGGAGGAGCGGGAGGCCACCGGCGAGCTCGACGTGCTCGGCGACCGGGAGGAGGACGAGCCCGGGCTGGCCGAGGCGGCCGCGCGGCGCAAGTTCGCCTACCCGCCGAACCTGGTGGTGGTGGACGGCGGGCAGCCCCAGGTGGCGGCGGCGCAACGGGCCCTGGACGAGCTCGGCATCGACGACGTCTCGGTCTGCGGCCTGGCCAAGCGCCTGGAAGAGGTCTGGCTGCCGGGCGAGGACGGACCGGTGATCATGCCGCGCACCAGCGAGGGCCTGTACCTGCTGCAGCGGGTGCGGGACGAGGCCCACCGGTTCGCGATCACGTATCACAGGAAGAAGAGATCGGCCGCGCTGACCACCAGCGAACTGGACGGCGTCCCCGGGCTCGGCCCGGCCCGCAAGGCCACCCTGCTGCGTCATTTCGGATCCGTGCGGCGGATCGCGGGGGCTAGCGTGGCCGAGATAGCCGATCTGCCCGGCTTCGGGCCGAAGATCGCGGAGACGGTCGCGGCGGCCCTGCGCCCCGAGGGGAACCCCGGGTCGGCCGCGGCCAACGGGGGAGGAACGCGATGAGGCCGGAAACGCCAGCGGACGGCAAGGCCGCCGCACCGGAGATCGTCATCATCACCGGCATGTCGGGGGCGGGCCGGAGCACCGCCGCGAAGTCGCTGGAGGACCTGGACTGGTTCGTGGCCGACAACCTGCCGCCGGACCTGCTGCCGACCATGCTGGACCTGGCCCGCCGGGCCAGCGGCTCGGTGCCCAGGCTCGCCGCCGTCGTCGACGTGCGCAGCCGGGCGTTCTCCTCCGACCTCAAGTCGGTGGTCGGCGACCTGGAGGCCCGGGGCGCCCGGCCGTTCGTCGTGTTCCTCGAGGCCGGCGACGAGGCCCTGGTCCGCAGGTTCGAGAGCGTCCGGCGCCCGCACCCGCTGCAGGAGGGCGGCCGGGTGGTGGACGGCATCGCCGCCGAGCGGGAGCTGCTGGCGGGCGTGCGGGGCGAGGCCGACCTGGTGCTGGACACCTCCACGCTCAACGTGCACGAGCTGCGGGCCCGGATGCGCGATGCCTTCGGCGGCGACTCCGACACCGCGCTGCGGGTGAACGTGGTGTCGTTCGGGTTCAAGTACGGGCTGCCGGTCGACGCCGACATGGTGGCCGACTGCCGGTTCCTGCCGAACCCGTTCTGGATCCCCGAGCTCGCCCCCCAGACCGGCCAGGACCAGGAGGTCAGGGAGTACGTGCTGGGCCAGCCCGGCGCCGAGGAGTTCCTCGCCGCCTACGTGGACGCGGTGCGGGTGACCCTGGACGGGTTCGCGCGCGAGGGAAAGCACTTCGTGATGCTGGCCGTGGGCTGCACCGGGGGAAAGCACCGCAGCGTGGTGATGGCCGAGCAGATCGCGTCCCGGCTGGCCGGGGCGTCGGCCTCGGTCCGCGTGGTGCACCGGGACCTCGGGCGCGAGTGAGGGAGGCATGACCGAACGCACCGGCCCGGCGCCGGGCCCGCGGGCCCGGGTGCCGGGCGGCCGGCCGCTGAGCCGCAAGGTGGTGGCGCTCGGCGGCGGGCACGGCCTGTACGCCTCGCTATCCGCCCTGCGCCGGGTCACCCGCCAGCTCACCGCCGTGGTGACCGTGGCCGACGACGGCGGCTCGAGCGGCAGGCTGCGCCGGGAGTTCGGGGTGCTGCCGCCGGGGGACCTGCGGATGGCGCTGGCCGCGCTGTGCGGCGACGATGCCTGGGGGACGACCTGGAGCCAGGTGGTCCAGCACCGGTTCAGCGGCTACGAGGACCTCGGCGGGCACGCGGTGGGCAACGTCCTGATCGTGGCGCTCTGGGAACTGCTCGGGGACACGGTGCAGGGGCTGGACTGGGTCGGGCGCCTGCTCGGCGCGCACGGGCGGGTGCTGCCGATGGCCTCGGTCCCGCTCGACCTCGAGGCCGAGGTGGAGGGCGCCGACCCGGCCCGGCCGGATGAGATCTCCACGATTCGCGGCCAGGTCGCCTGCGCGAAGACGACGGGGCGGGTACGGTCGATGTCACTGGTTCCCGCGGACCCGCCCGCGTGTCCCGAAGCGGTGGCCGCGGTCGGGGCGGCGGACTGGGTGGTGCTGGGGCCCGGGTCCTGGTTCACCAGCGTGCTGCCGCACCTGCTGGTGCCCGGGCTGGCCGAGGCGCTGGTGACCACGCGGGCGCGCAGGCTCGTCGCGCTGAATCTGGCCCCGCAGCCGGGCGAGACCGAGGGGTTCTCGCCGCACGCACACCTGGAGGTGCTGGCCGATCATGCTCCGGACCTGACCGTGGACGTGGTGCTGGCCGACCGCGGCGCGGCCAGCGGGACCGTGGCCGAGCTGGAGAAGGCCGCGGCCATCCTGGGGGGCCGGCTGGTGCTGGCCGACCTGGCCGTGGGGGACGGGACGCCACGCCACGATCCGCGGCTGCTGGCGGGTGCGTTCGCGCAGATTTTCGAGGGGGAGTGACGCCGATGGCCATGACCGGCCTGGTGAAGGACGAGCTCAGCCGGATCACCGTGCTGAAGCCGTGCTGCCGCAAGGCAGAGGTATCCACGCTGCTGCGGTTCGCCGGCGGCCTGCACCTGGCCGCGGGCCGGATCGTGGTGGAGGCCGAGCTCGACACCGGAGCGGCGGCGCGCAGGCTCCGCAAGGACGTGGCCGAGGTGTTCGGCCACTCGTCGGAGCTGATCGTGCTGGCCCCGAGCGGCCTGCGCAAGGGCAACCGGTACGTGGTGCGGGTGACCAAGGACGGCGAGAGCCTGGCCCGGCAGACCGGGCTGGTGGACGTGCACGGGCGGCCGGTGCGCGGGCTGCCGCGGCAGGTGGTGTCCGGCACCACCTGTGACTGCGAGTCGGCGTGGCGCGGCGCGTTCCTGGCCCACGGCAGCCTGACCGAGCCGGGCCGGTCCATGTCGCTCGAGGTCACCTGTCCGGGCCCGGAGGCGGCGCTGGCCATGGTCGGCGCCGCCCGGCGGCTGAAGATCCACGCCAAGGCGCGCGAGGTCCGCGGGGTCGACCGGGTGGTGATCAGGGACGGCGACGCGATCAGCGCGCTGCTGACCCGGCTCGGCGCCCACGACAGCATGCTGGCCTGGGAGGACCGCCGGATGCGGCGCGAGGTACGGGCGACCGCGAACCGGCTGGCCAACTTCGACGACGCGAACCTGCGGCGCAGCGCCCGGGCCGCGGTGGCGGCGGGCGCCCGGGTGGAGCGGGCCCTGGAGATCCTGGGCAGCGGCGCGCCCGAGCACCTGATCGTGGCGGGCGAGCTGCGGATCAAGCACCGGCAAGCCAGCCTGGAGGAGCTGGGCCAGCTGGCCGAGCCCGCGCTGACCAAGGACGCGATCGCCGGGCGGATCCGGCGGCTGCTGGCGCTGGCCGACCGGCGCGCGACCGAGCTCGGCATCCCGGGGACCGAGGCGCACCTCACCGCCGACATGCTGGTGCCCTGAGCGCCCGAGCCGGACGATGGCCCGCACGGTGGCCCGGACGGTGGCCCGGTTGGTGGGCAGAGTTCGATAGGGTTTTGCCCGGGGGATAGGGCCGCACCGGCGCGGCTATGGCCACAGACATCATGGTGAGGAGAACGCTGCAGTGACTGTCCGCGTGGGCATCAACGGATTCGGCCGGATCGGCCGCAACTTCTGGCGGGCGGTGCACGCCGGCGCGGGAAACTCGGCCGGTCTTGAGATCGTGGCGGCCAACGACCTCGGGGACGTGAAGACGTTCGCGCACCTGCTCAAGTACGACACCCTGCTGGGCCCGCTGAGCATGGACGTGACCGCGGACGGCGACTCGATCCGGGCCGGCTCGCAGACGATCCGGATGCTCGCCGAGCGGGACCCGGCCGCGCTGCCCTGGGGCGAACTCGGCGTGGACGTGGTGGTGGAGTCCACCGGGCGGTTCACCAAGGCGACCGACGCCCGCAAGCACCTGGACGCGGGCGCGCGCAAGGTCGTGATCTCGGCGCCCGCCACGGATGAGGACATCACGATCGTGATGGGCGTGAACGACGGTGCCTACGACCCGGCCCGGCACGCCATCTTGTCCAACGCGTCGTGCACGACGAACTGCGTCGCGCCCATGGCCAAGGTGCTGCTGGACAGCTTCGGGATCGTCAAGGGGTTCATGACCACGATCCACGCCTACACCAGCGACCAGGTGCTGCAGGACTTCCCGCACAAGGACCTGCGCCGGGCCCGGGCGGCCGCGCAGAACATCATTCCGACCACCACCGGCGCCGCGAAGGCCACCGCGCTGGTGCTGCCGGAGCTGAAGGGCAAGCTGGACGGGATCTCGATGAGGGTGCCGGTCATCGACGGGTCCGTGACCGACCTGGTGGTCGACCTGGAGCGCGAGGTGACCAAGGACGAGGTCAACGCCGCCTTCCGGGCCGCCGCGGACGGGCCGCTCAAGGGCTACCTGAGCTACACCGCCGACCCGATCGTGTCGTCCGACATCGTGCGGACCCCGTACTCGTGCACGTTCGACTCGCTGTGCACGATGACCAACGGGAACCAGGTCAAGATCATCGGCTGGTACGACAACGAGTGGGGTTACTCCAACCGGCTCGCCGACCTGGTCGCCCTGGTCGGCGCCGGGCTCCCGGACCGGGCCTGAGGGGCCGGGCGGGATGCGGGGGATCGACGACCTCGGCGACGTCGCCGGCCGCACGATCCTGCTGCGCGCCGACCTGAACACGCCGCTGGACGGGACCACGATCACCGATGACGGGCGGATCCGGGCCAGCCTGCCGACGATCAGCAAGCTGGCCGGCCGCGGCGCCAGGGTCGTGATCCTGGCCCACCTGGGGCGTCCTTCAGGGGATTCTTACGCACAGCGGGCCGCTGGCGGCCCGTCCCTTCGGCCGGTCGCGGCGCGGCTGTCCGAACTGCTCGGGCACGAGGTCCGGCTGGCCGGTGACGTGGCGGGCGACTCGGCGGCCGCGGTCGTGGCCGGCCTGGCCGACGGCGGGGTCGCGATGGCGCAGAACATCCGCTTCGAGCCCGCCGAGACGAGCAAGGACGACGCCGAGCGGGCCGGGCTGGCCCGGCGGCTGGCCGCGCTGGCCGGGCCCGGCGGGCTCTATGTGGGCGACGGGTTCGGCGCGCTGCACCGCAAGCACGCCAGCGTGTACGACCTGCCCGCGCTGCTGCCGCACGCCGCGGGCGACCTGGTGCTGGACGAGGTCGCGGTGCTGCGCCAGCTCACCGAGAACCCGCAGCGGCCCTACGCGGTGGTGCTCGGCGGCGCGAAGCCGTCCGACAAGCTGGCCGTGATCGCCAACCTGCTCGGCAGCGCCGACCGGCTGATCATCGGCGGCGGGATGTCGTATACGTTCCTGCGGGCCCAGGGCCACGAGGTCGGCAAGTCGCTGCTCGAGGAGGACATGATCCCGCGGGTGTCCGAGCTGCTCGCCGAGGCGGCCCGGCGCGGCGTCGAGGTGGTGCTCCCGGTCGATCTGGTCGCGGCCACGCACTACGGGCCGGACGCCGAGCACGAGGTGGTGCCGGTCGGCGAATTCCCGGCCGACCGGGAGAGCCTGGACATGGGCCCGGCCACCCGGGAGCGGTTCGCGTCCGCGCTGGCGGACGCGCGGACGGTCTTCTGGAACGGCCCGGTCGGGGTGTTCGAGTTCCCGCCGTTCGCCGCCGGGACCCGGGCGGTGGCCGAGGCGATCAGCCAGGTGAGCGGGCTGACCGTGGTCGGCGGCGGCGACTCAGCGGCGGCGGTCCGGATCCTGGGCTTCCCCGATGACGCGTTCACGCACATCTCGACCGGCGGCGGGGCCAGCCTGGAGTACCTCGAGGGCCGGCCGCTGCCGGGGTTGGCCGCGCTGGAGGCCGACGGGGCGGCCGGGTGAGCCGGGCCGCGGACCGGAAACCGCTGGTCGCCGGCAACTGGAAGATGCACAACAACAACTTCGAGGCCATCGCGCTGACCCAGAAGCTGGCGTTCGACCTCAAGGACAAGGACTACGAAGCCGCTGACGTGGCCGTGCTGCCGCCGTTCACCGCGCTGCGCAGCGTGCAGACGCTGATCGACGGCGACAAGCTGCGGCTGTTCTTCGGGGCGCAGGACCTCTCGCCACATGACGACGGCGCCTACACCGGCGACGTGTCCGGGCGGATGCTGGCCAAGCTGGGGTGCCACTACGTGCTGGCCGGGCACTCGGAGCGGCGGCGCTACCACGGCGAGGACGACGCTCTGATCAACGCCAAGGTCAAGGCGGCCCTGCGGCACAAGATCACGCCAGTCCTGTGCGTGGGCGAGACGCTGGAGGTGCGGCAGGCGGGGGAGGCGCTCGGGCACACGCTGGGCCAGCTGGATGGCGGCCTGGCGGGCCTGTCCGGCCAGCAGGTGGCCGGAATGGTCGTGGCCTATGAGCCGGTATGGGCGATCGGCACCGGGGAAGTGGCCACGCCCGAGGACGCGCAGGAGGTCTGCGGCGCCATCCGGAGCCGTATTTCGGCCGTTCACGGGGACGAGACGGCGGCCAGTGCGCGTATCCTGTATGGCGGGTCAGTGAAGTCCGACAACATGGCTGCGATCATGGCGGAGCCGGACATCGACGGCGGGCTGGTCGGCGGCGCCAGTCTCGATGCCCGGGAATTCGTCAGGATCTGCCGGTATCGTGAACTGAGCGCCTGAGCGCTTCAGCGAACCGCCCGGAGGGGACCAGAACCAGCAGTGACCATCGCAATCTCTATCGTCCTCATCATCACGAGCCTGCTCATGGTGGTCCTCGTGCTACTGCACAAGGGCAAGGGGGGCGGCCTTTCCGACCTGTTCGGCGGGGGAGTCTCGTCGACCCTGGGGTCATCGTCGGTTGTAGAGCGGAACCTGGACCGGATCACCATCTTCACGGGTGTCCTCTGGTTCGTCTGCATCGTCGCGCTCGGCCTGCTGCTCAACCGCTGACAGCGGTAGCGGCAAGGCCGGCAGTTTCTTCACGCACGCCAAGAATTTAGCGGGTCATGGCCGAGCGGGCCGTGAGGCAAGGGGTGAGCAGTGAGCAGTGGCAACGCGATCCGGGGCAGCCGGGTCGGTGCGGGTCCCATGGGCGAGGCCGAGCGCGGCGAAGCCGCGCCCCGGGTGCGGATTTCGTTCTGGTGCTGCAACCGGCATGAGACCGTGCCCAGCTTCGCCAGCGACGCCGCGATCCCCGAGACCTGGGACTGCCCGCGGTGCGGTTTCCCGGCCGGGCAGGACCAGGCCAACCCGCCGGCGCCGCCGCACGCCGAGCCGTACAAGACGCACCTGGCCTACGTGAAGGAGCGCCGCAACGACACCGACGGCGCCGCCATCCTGGCCGAGGCCCTCGACCGGCTGCGCCGCGGCGCCTGACTCTCGCTTACCTCACTTAATGGGCGAAGCCGCTGCGATCCCGCTCCGTCCCTGGCATCAGCGGCACGGGCGGGTGCGGGTGCGAGTCCAGTACCCCTAGCTGCACCCGGAGGTCGTCGAGCAGGCTGTCGGCCAGGTCCATGCTCAGCCCGTTCCTGACCACGATCCTGATGACGGCCGTGTCCTGCATGTTCTCGGGGAAGGTGTAGGCCGGGACGAGCCAGCCGCGCTGGCGCAGCCGCTCGGACAGGTCAAACACCGTGTACCCGCTCGCGGCCGGGTCGCGTAGCTTGAAGGCGAAGACGGGCAGCTCGGATCCGTCGGTGAGCAGCTCGAACGGGCCCATGGCCGCGATCTGGCCGGACAGGTGCCTGGCCACGTCCTGGCAGGTCTGCTGGACGTTCCGGTAGCCCTCGAAGCCGAGCCGCAGGAAGTTGTAGTACTGGGCGGCGACCTGCCCGCCGGGCCGGGAGAAGTTGAGGGCGAACGTCGGCATGTCGCCGCCCAGGTAGTTGACCCGGAAGATGAGGTCCTCGGGCAGCGCGGCGGCATCGCGCCAGACCACCCAGCCCACGCCCGGGTAGACCAGGCCGTACTTGTGGCCCGAGGTGTTGATCGAGGCGACCCTGGGCACCCGGAAGTCCCATTCCAGGTCCGGGTGCAGGAACGGAGCGATGAACCCGCCGGACGCGCCGTCGACGTGAACCGGGATGTCCAGGCCGTGCTCGGCCTGCAGCCGGTCCAGTTCCTGGCTGATCTCCAGCACTGGCTCGTAGCTGCCGTCCATGGTGGACCCGAGCACGGCCACGACGCCGATCGTGTTCTCGTCGCAGCGGGCCGCGGCCTCGGGGCCGGTCAGGTGCAGCCGGCCCGGCTCCATGGGCACCATCCTGGGCTCGACCTGCCAGTAGCGGCAGAACTTCTCCCAGCAGACCTGGACGTTTGCCCCCATGACCAGGTTGGGCGGGCCGGACTGCGCCGTGGCCGTGGCTCCGGCGGTGGCCCCGGCCCGGCGCGCGCGCCAGCGCCAGAGCAGAGCCATGCCGCCCAGCATGCAGGCCTCGCTGGAGCCGGTGGTGGAGCAGCCCACCCCGGTCAGCGCCTCCCGGCCGGAGGCCCCGGCCCGGGCCATCGGCGCGTGCCACAGATCGGCCAGGATGTTCACGCACCGCCGCTCGAGCTCGGCGGTCTGCGGGTACTCATCCTTGTCGATCATGTTCTTGTCGAAGCACTCGGCCATCAGCCGCTGCGCCTGCGGCTCCATCCACGTGGTGACGAACGTGGCCAGGTTGAGC
>Ga0307474_10003291_pt1 | contig 11651 bp, 9 predicted proteins | sample atmos_gasesECM1C_2_FD_203312 | JGI IMG/M metagenome (GOLD analysis project Ga0307474, IMG submission 203312) | Hardwood forest soil microbial communities from Morgan-Monroe State Forest, Indiana, United States - atmos_gasesECM1C_05 | ecosystem: Environmental > Terrestrial > Soil > Temperate... | reverse complement strand
CCGCGGTGTAATAAACTACATCGCGCTTCGAAGTGCCCGCATGAAACACCTTCACACCTTCGACCGCGCCCGCCTCTTCCAGCCCGTCGATCCGCTTTCCCGCCTCGTACGTCCCAGGATATCCTCCCGACGACATCACCACGCACACCGACGCATCCCGCGACCATTTGAAATCCCCATCACTCACGCGCCCTTCGATGGAAGCCCCTAGAGCATCGGTCAAATCGCTCTCCAGCCGCATCAAAATCGGTTGCGTTTCCGGATCGCCAAACCGGCAGTTGAACTCCAACACCATGGGCCCGCGCGCGGTCATCATCAGCCCGCAGTAGAGTACGCCCTTGAACTCCGCGCCTTCAGCCTTCATGCCCGCAACCACCGGCTGCGCGATGTGATGCACCAGCCAGTCGCGCATCTGCTCATCGACGATGTCAGGAGTCGAGTACGCGCCCATGCCACCCGTATTCGGACCGGTGTCACCGTCGCCCACGCGCTTGTGATCTTGCGCCGCCACCAGCGGGACCACGCGCTCGCCGTCGCTGAACACCAGGAAGGAAAGCTCGTCGCCCTTCAAACATTCTTCCAGCACGACCCGTGCGCCCGCTTCTCCAAGCATCTTCCCACTGAGCATTTCCGCCGCTACGCTCGCCGCCTCCTCCTTACTCGTAGCGATGACCACACCCTTACCTGCCGCCAATCCGTCGGCCTTCACCACGACCGGCACATGAAAATGGCCGAGCGCAGACCGCACCTGCTCAATGGAATCACAAATTGCAAAATGAGCTGTAGGGATGCGATGCCGCTTCAGAAATTCCTTCGCGAAACTTTTGCTTGCTTCCAATTGCGCCGCAGAGCGCGTCGGACCAAATGCCGGCCATCCACGCCGCGTGAACTCGTCCACCACTCCGAGCGTCAGCGGCAGTTCCGGCCCTACCACGGTGAGATCCGGCTGCAGGCGGGCGGCCAGGGCTAGGATCGAGGAGAGACTCTTCAAGTCCGCGGCCAAACATTCCGCATCATCCGCAATGCCGCCGTTCCCGGGCGCGCAATAAAGCTGCGAAATGCGCGGCGACTGCCGTAGCTTCCACACCAACGCATGCTCACGTCCGCCACTGCCTAAGACCAGAACCTTCATAAGCCAGAGAAAATCAAGGTTAGGGGTTAAACAGGAATGCTGTCAAACGGCCTACCTGAGAGTTCGCAGGCTCAGGTCGCTTGAAAATCCTTACCTGTAATATTCCTTTAACTAACTCTGCGTACTCTCCTGTAATAGAGCAGTTGCTGCGGCGCGGTTGACGCTTGATGGACGAGTGGTATTAACTACAGTTAAGGCCGAAATCAAAGGACGGTTAATCACTTAAGCCGAAAACGGACTGCTCATCGCGCCGCATGGGGCAAGAACATTGAAAAGTTTGTTCAAAACGTGCTATCGCCGTGCGGCAGGCATTTGGAAATTTCTGCCGCCGAAGAATTTCCTCGCAGCCGTGGCGATTGCCATTGTCGTTGCCGTTCCCGCTTGCGCGCAAAAGTCCGACGAGCCAGCGTCGCCGCCATCACGCGGCGCGACGCAACCGGATGCCTCAGCCGCTCCCGATCCGACCGCTTTAGCTACCGACGACAGCATCGAATCTATGTTCCCGCATTTCAAGGATACGCGCTTCTGGCTGTCCGGTCAGGCCAATTTCGTCTTCCAGACTCATCCCGAGTTCCACGCGCCCTACAGCGGCCCGCATAGTCTCAACCCGCATTACGAGAAGGCGACGTCGCGGTTGATGACGCTTTACACCGGCGCCCGCGTCAGCAATTCCACCGAAGTTCTCGTCGACATCGAAGAGGCGGGCGGAGCCGCTCTCACCACCGGTTTCGGCCTTGCGGGCAACACAGATCTTGATATCGTGCGCAACCCACTGCTGAGCAAGGCGCCTTATCTTGGCCGCGGCATGATCCACAAGGTCTTCGCACTCAGCGAAGATAAAGTCGAAAACCAGCGCAACCCCTTTTCGCTGTTCGAAGAATTGCCGCGCCGGCGCGTGGAAGTCCGCTTCGGCAAGCTCAGCATGCCCGATTTCTTTGACATCAACTCAGTGGGCTCCGATACCCATTTCCAATTCCTCAACTGGACCATCGACAACAACGGCGCCTGGGACTACGCCGCCGACACGCGCGGCTACACAGTGGGATTCACTGCTGACTACGAAGACCGAAATTGGGGCTTCCGTTTCGCTGAGGGTCTCATGCCCAAGGTTGCCAATGGCATCGACCTGGTCTGGAAACCATGGCAGGCCCACGCAGAAAACTTTGAATATGAACTCCGTCGCGGATTGATTCCCAAGAAGTCCGGCGTGCTCCGCCTGCTGGCTTATGTCAACCACGCCAACATGGGCATCTACCGCGATCAGATCATCCAGGCCGCCGAGCAGAACACGACTCCCGACATTACCGCCCATCCCTGGCACATAACGGCTAAGTACGGCTTCGGCATCAACCTGGAGCAGAATCTCACCCGCTATCTGACCGCCTTCGCCCGCTCCGGATGGGACAACGGAAAGACGGAATCCTTTGCTTATACCGAGGTGGATCAGACCTTCGCGGAGGGCGTGGGAGCGAGCGGCGCGTGGTGGCATCGCAAACAAGACCGCGCCGGTATCGCGATCGTGAGTAACGCGATCAAGAGAGATCACCAAAACTATCTCAGGGCGGGGGGCCTGGGGTTTCTACTGGGCGACGGCAAATTGAACTATGGCCGCGAAAATATCCTCGAGTCCTACTACACCATGCACACGTGGCGCGGCATTTATCTGGCACCTGGGCTACAACACGTCAACAATCCCGGCTACAACCGCGACCGGGGCCCGGTGGTTGTTCCCACGTTCCGCGCCCACATCGAATTCTGATCGATCACCGTAGCGGCAGCCGCCCTTCGACTTCCCTCAGGGCAGACTCTCGGCTGTCCCGCGAAGGCGAAGCCCAGCGGAACTCGCCGACGATCCCTGATGCCGGAGCCGGCCTACCGCAGCGCCAATTCCCCATTGAACTGCCGGATGATCCCGTAGCACTCACAAGCGGAGCTTTCTAGCTTTTTGCGGTTAAGAATTCTCACCGATCCCCGTGTATATTCGATGATTTTTCGCTTCTGCAGTCCACCCGCCGCCAGGCTCACGCTGGGGCGATCGGTTCCCAGCATCATGGCTAGAAAATCATGCGTTATGCGCAGCAATCCCGACCCCACCCGGTCCTGCACAAGCAACAACCACCGGCAAAGACGTTGTTCTATATCGTGCAGGCGATTACAGCCCGCAGTCTGCGCAACCTGCAGCCCATGAACGGCCGCATACCGATTCAACATGCTCTGCAGCGCCGAAGTGGACTTCAACACCGTCTGCAACTCCCCGACATCCACCTTGAAGCCTTCTCCGCCAATCTGCATCACCGCTCGATGCGGGCTCCGTCTAAGTCCAGCAGCCACCGGAATCGGCGTAAAGCCCTCGTTTCCGACTACTCCGACTTCCACGCTCTCTCCCTTTTGGGTGGTAAACACCAGCGAGACCATACCTTGATTCAAGAAGTAAGCGTCATCGAACTTCTGGTTAGCCTCTTGCAAACTGAAACGCGCCGGTAAAGTGACGAACTGCAGGTGCGGACGAATCATTTCAAATTCTTCCCCCGGAATAGAAAGAAGAATCGCGTTGGCTACTGCTCTTCCCCCTGAATTTGTCCGCTCTCCAGCGTTCAAAGGTTGAGGGCCCCTGGTGCCGACAGCAGTCTTAATCGCTTTGCGCACAGCGTCCTCCGTTCGTGGATAGACTTTCTTCCCGACATTTTCACGAATTGTTTAACGAACGATTAGATGCCGCGCGACTTTGCGTCACCGCTCACTCAATTTCTGAAAGCTTCGGGTAAGGAACGGTAGGATATACACACTTTCCTGTATTTCGAGACCCGTCATTCATGGTATTTTCGTAGGGCATCGAACGTTGTCAGAGGCATGAGCAACGGCGCCACCCGTCTCGTCTACCCGCATGCCCACCCGAATCCTGATTGCTGAGGATAGTCCGTCGGTTAGAACTGCCCTACGGACCCTTCTCGAGGCCGCCGGGGCCTGGGAAGTCATTGCCGTCGAGAATGGGCAGGAGGCCATCGCTAAAGCCCAGGAACTCAAGCCCAATGTCATCATCCTCGATCTGGTGATGCCGGTGATGGATGGCCTGAGAGCCGCTAGACAGATCTCCCAGATGCTGCCGGACGTTCCGCTCCTGATGCACACCATGCACTGGTCTCCGCAGGTGGAAATAGAGGCGCAAAAAGTCGGCGTCCGGAAAGTAGTGCCCAAGTCAGACAGCCGACTTCTCGTCTCCACGGTGCAGCGGTTCCTAATCCCAGAAGTTCCTCGACCGCCCAGCCCAGAAACTGCGAAACCGGACATACCGACGCCCGATATTGCCCCGCCACCTCCCGTCCTTGAATCCGGCAGCGCGGCCGCTTCCGACAAGCCGACCGCTCCATCACCCGGGGAAAACGGAGATGTTCCCGGAAATCGGCGGGCAAGCTGACAGCGAATAAGAGTCGGAGGGCAAGGGCATCTCAGGTTGGTATTGGCCGTCGTCAAGAAATTATTCGTACCGCAAAGCGACGATAGGGTCCGATCGCATCGCACGGTGCGCTGAAACTAAGGCGGCGAGCAGGTGCGACCAGCAGGATTCCCACGGTAAATTCCGCCAGCATCGGCCAGCTGAGCCCGTTCAGCCCAAATAACTGGCTGGCAGCCAGCAAGTTGAGTCCGTAGGTTAGGGGCAATCCCATTGCGAGTCCTATTCCCGCGAGGAGCAAAGTCTCGCAAAGAATCTGGCGAAAGAGATCGTCCGCGGTAGCGCCCAAAGGCGAGGTCTGAGCAATTTCGCCGCCGCCGCTTTGGCAGACCTAAAGCCAACGCAATCAAGCCGCAAGTACTTTTTGGCGGAAACGTCCGCGATCAAGACGTCCACCGATGGAACTCGGTGTCCGGTCCCGAACAGTGAGAAGACCGCGCCTGGAACCCGCAGTCATCCCCGAAGGGATGAAACGATTGGTCGCGATTCCAAAAAAGGAAGTGACGATTTCAGGAAACCGGCACCGATTCTCCCATTTTGGGAGCAGGAAATCACAGAGCTTACCTAAGTTATCTATCCCGGTACCGCTAGTCACTATACGTTGGGGTGGAAGTAGCGGAGAGGCCAGGAAATGAGACGCTTCTACGGGCGGCGTGTGGCTGCGCTCCTGATTTGCGTGTTGACGGGGTCCACGCTTTCGCGCGCGCAAAGCACCGCAGAACTGCGTGGCAAAGTCACGGACGGGTCCCACAAGCCGGTGGTCAGCGCCTTCATTATTGTGACTGGCGAGGATGCGTCGCAGATCCGCGCCGCCACCACCGACGATGCCGGAGAGTTCGAATTCGGGTCCCTGCCCATCGGCACCTATCAACTCCAGGTAAAGGCCGACGATTTTCAGACCTTCGATGCCAGCGGCATTCGCGCCAGCATTGGACAGGTAATCAATCTGGATGTGGTTCTTTCCGGCAAAGGCGGATCGGGGAGTTCCCTGCACGCTGGAAACGCCTCACTGATCGAGGCGGGGAACGCTCAACTGGGCGTGGTCATGGATTATCTCGATGTCACCCAGTTGCCGCTGAAGTCGCGCGACACATTCGATCTGCTCCAGTTGCAACCGGGTGTGCAAGGCACCCTGGGCGCGGATCTCTTCTTTGGGAACGACCAACCCGGAGTCGTTTCTGTCAACGGAGGCCGATCTCGCTCGAACAATTCCAACGTGAACGGGGGTGCTGCTGGCGACCAGATGGTCAACGCCCATTCAATCGAGCCTTCTCCAGACACCATCAGAGAATTTCGGGTCATCTCGCATAACTACGACGCATCTCTGGGCCGCAACTCCGGTTCCGTACTTAATGTGATTACTAAGTCGGGAACTTCCGCCTTTCACGGCAGCGCCTATGAATTTCTTCGAAATAACCTTTTGAATGCCAAAGGCTATTTCGACCCAACCACGGCAGATTTCAAGCAAAACGAGTTCGGCGCCACTTTTGGCGGGCCCATCCGTCACGACAAGACTTTCTTATTCGTGTCCTACGAGGGTCGCCGGCTACGCCAGGGAATCAGTTCCGATCCCGTGACTGTGCCCACTTCGCAAGAAAGAGCGGGCGATTTTTCCACAGGCCCCGCATTCACTGGCGTGCTGAACAGTGCCACCGTCGCACAGGCCCTCAACAGCCGGCCCGGATGTGCCGCAGCCGTACAAGCCGATGGTGGAGCAGCGATGACTGCGGGTTCATCCTATGCGTCCATTTTCCCCGGCAACATAATTCCGTCAGCATGCTTCGATCCCACTGCCGCCGATCTGATGAAGCAATTTGTTCCCCAGGCAAGCGTGGGAACCGACATGTTCCGTTCTGCTCCCAATGCCAAAATCCGGCAGGACCAGTTCACCTTCCGACTGGATCACAACTTCACCAGCCAGCAGCAACTCAGCCTCTACTACTACGGCGACGATGGATTCGACGGTGAGCCCTTCTCCCGTTTCCTGGCGAGCGGAGCGAACCTGCCAGGATTCGGCAACCTCACCCGCGGCCGCTTTCAGCAACTGAACTTGTCTCATTCCTGGACGATCACCGCGAAGACCATTAATGAGGCCCGGTTCGTCTACTACCGCCAAGGCCAAAGAAACCTGTTGTCGCCACAGCGGACCAACCTGGTGCAGAATTCCTGCAGCACAGTCCCTAGTAACCAGTGCTTTTCCGATCCCGCCGATCCGAGCCTCGGGATTACACCGGGCTACGGTGCCAATTATGAAGGCGTTCCTTTTGTCTCACTATCGGGCGGCTTTATTTTCGGCAACAACCAGGCGGGAAACTTCTCCCAGACAGGAAACGTCTATCAAGCCGCGGACACCTACAGCCGAATCGCTGGCAAGCACACCTTGAAGTTTGGCACCGACTTCCACAATCAGCGGCTGCACCAGTTGTATTTTTATGATGTAAGTGGCGGCTTCTATTTCTATGGCGGCGGCCCCAACGACGTTGGGTACAGCAGCCTCATCCCGAACTACCTCCTAGGCCTGCCCGATTCGTATGGACAGGGTTCGGCCAACGCCGTGGATGTCCGTTCCACCCAATTTGACGTGTTCGCTCAAGACGCCTGGAAACTGAAGTCGAACCTGACGCTGAATTACGGACTTCGCTGGGAGTGGAACACGCCGCAAGCCGACGCCGGGAATCGCATCCAAGCTTTCCGTCCCGGCCAAGCCACTGGAGTCTATCCTTGTGTTCTGAGCGCGTCCAACCCGCTCGCGGGCTCGGTAGGCAGCACCGACTGCTCTCCAAAGGGACCGGCAGGTTCCGTCTTTCCGCTGGGCATGGTTTTTCCGGGAGACCCGGGCGTGCCGTCAGGACTCACCAATAACTACCTGAAGGCTTTTGCCCCGCGGTTAGGCTTGGCTTGGTCCCCGGCATGGTCGCAAGGCTGGCTGCATAAAATCTCCGGCGGTCCCGCGAAAACCAGCGTCCGCCTGGGATGGGGAATGTTTTACGACAGCAACGAAGAACTGCTGCTCGGCGAGAATTTCACTGCGCAGCCACCTTTCGGCGGCAGTACCGCCATCAACAATGTGTTCTTCAACACTCCATTTCTCGGCCAGGACGGCTCTATCACTCCAAATCCGTTTCACGGGATCCTGGATCCCCAGCCCGGCTCTCCGGTTGATTTCTCCGTCTTTCGTCCCATCACGCTCTTCGGAAATTTTCCGCCGACCTTGCGCAATCAATACTCCGGCCACTATCACCTGACCGTGCAACGCGAACTGACTCGAGACACGCTCTGGCAGTTTGGCTACGTTGGATCGCAGGGACACCGGCTGCTGGCGAGCCTGGATCAGAACTACGGCAATCCCCAAGCCTGTCTCGACCTAAATCAAATTGCGGGCATATCGTGCGGCCCCTTTGGAGCGGACGCTGCCTACACCATTCCCGGGAACGCCATCCCCGCGGGAGTCACCGTGCACCTGCCCTATGGCTCGGTTCCATCCGTAACCGGTCCCAACGCGAATCCCATCGCGCTGGTTGGACTCCGTAAATACTCTTCACCGCTCTGCGAACCGACAACCGGCGTCGGCTGTCCGCCCGACGGAGTCCCTGTCTTTGGCAGCATCTTCGGTGTGATGCCCGTCGCCAACTCGTCCTACAACTCGTTCCAAACCCTAGTGAACCAGCGCCTGTCGCATGGGCTGCAGTTTCTTGCTGCATACACCTGGAGCCGGTCCATCGACAACGCCTCCAGTTTCGAAAACGCCGTGAATCCCATCGATCCACGGAGGTCGCGCTCACTCTCGCTCTTTGACGCGCGCCAACGCTTGGTGGTCAGCGAGTACTGGCGGATTCCCGACTGGCGAATTTCCAACTGGAGCCGTCACCTCGCTAACGGATGGGCCCTGAGCAGCATCGTCACCCTGCAGTCGGGCTTTCCCATTCGCCTGACTTCGAGCAGCGATCGCGAGCTGATGAATAGTTTCGACTTCGAATCCCCCGGCGAACCCAGTCAGGTCGCGCCTTTCCGGCATCTGCATCCACAAGCGTCAGGAGGCTATTTCTTCGATCCCGCATCCTTCGTCGATGCTCCGCTGGGGCAAATCGGAAATGCGCCGCGCTCGATCTGCTGCGGTCCCGGAACCACCAATGTCGACTTGGGCCTACACAAACTGATTGCGGTGCGGGAAGGCACCAATCTTGAATTCCGCGCCGAGACGTTCAATGTCTTCAACCACACTCAATTCTTTAATCCGGATGGCAACATCACCGATGGCCCATCCTTCGGAAAAGTGAGCCGGGCGCAAATTCCCCGGCTGGTGCAACTCGCGTTGAGGCTGTCTTTTTAGCGTTGGCTGTCGTAACGAATGAAAAATAGTGAATGACGATTAGCGAATGACGAAACTGAAACACATCTTGCTCTGCGTGACGCTGCTGGGAAGCAGCGCGCTCGCCGCTGACCCGGACCGCAAACTGGTTCGCCGCGAAGAGCCGGAATATCCCGCCATCGCCGACAAGATGGCCCTCCACGGCAGCGTCAAACTGAAGATTTGGATTAATCCCGACGGCTCCGTACGCCGCCTGGAATATGTTGGCGGACATCCTCTGCTCGCCGAATCCGCGCTGAAAGCAGTGAAGGGCTGGAAGTACGAGACGAACGCCAAAGAAACCACCGCGATGGTCGAGGTGCGATTCTAGTCTGCCCAGCTTTCCCAAGAATCAGGTCAAGCTGCCCGCGGAAGAATTCTCTGGAACACGTTCCGCACCACGCGATCGCACCGGGCACCCATAAAGGGAAATGCGCGCGAACGGCTCTTCCCAGCTCTCGCAAACAACTCGTTGCGCAGCATGGCATGAGCGCGATGCAGGCGTACTTTTACATTTTCCTCGGTTAGATCGAGCGCCACCGCAGTCTCCACAGTGCTCATTTCTTCGATTCCACGCAGCATGAGGACTGTGCGGTAGCTTTCCGGGAGCGACAGGATGGCATCCTCGAGCAGGTGTCCGATCTCAGTGTAGGAGGCCTGTTGTTCTGGACTGTCGCCTGTCGAGACCAGAATGCTTTCCATGTCTTGTGGCATCATCGCTTCCAGTTCCTGCAGGCGGCTGCGCTTCTGCACACGTGCCAGCGCCTCATGTACGGCGATTTTGGTCAACCACGCGGAGAAGCGTGAACGTCCCGCGAACTGTCCCAGGTGCTCCTAGGCGCGGACCTAGGTGTCCTGCGTCACGTCTTCCGCTTGCGCGTCATCCCGCAGAATAGCGCGGGCCACACGATACAGCCGCTGGTTGTAGCGGCGCATGATGATTTCATAGAGCGCGATCTCGCCTGCCAAAACCCGGACCGCAATCTCTTCATCGGTCCAGCATTAGCTTTTCGCCTGAGCCAGCACCGCAGAGGTTTCCATTGTTCGCTCTACATTCTAGATTGCGTAACCGCACGCTTGGTTACACATTCGCAACAGAATTTGTTCGAGGCTCGCTGGAGACAGTTTTACGCTACGCCAGCCGCGAAAGCCTGCCCTGAGCGAAAGCCGAAGGGCGGCGACCGAATGCAATCCACGGCGCAAGCCGTGGGGGAGTCGGTGCGAGATCAGTGAGCCCCGAAGGGGCGAAAGACACGACACACCGGGCCCGGGGAGAAGACGAAGAGAAGCCTCCCAATCTCAGTCTCAATCCAGAAAACCACCGCAACCACGCGATCTTCAAAATCTTGTCAATCGGCCAAAACGACACGATCCGAAACTGCTGCTTATGGCCAAAGCCTGCAAGTTTGGCATCGAAGTACCCAGAGAAGCCCAGGACAATTCTCAAGATGACGTCGTGGTAGCATTTTGAAAGCAATGTCTCCGCGAATTCGTTACCTTCTTTGGGCTTTCCGCAGGAATCTCCGGCCGGTCAACGGGGCGGAACAATGTCCCAGTTGCGGTTCGCGCACTCGTCTCTTGCGTCGCAAATACATGGTTACCGCCCTACGCGAGTGTCCTAATTGCTCGCTGCGATTCCGCACTCCAAAGGATGATCCGCAATCGACAGAACAGTTCTACATCGACGAAATCTATAAACAGGGTTTGACCACCGATCTGCCTTCAGAGAGCGAACTGAGGAAAATGCTCGAAGTTGGTTTCGCGGGCATGGAAACGGATTTTTCGCGTTACGTTGCTATCCTGGAGGCCGCGGGACTTCCGCTCGGTTCGCGCATCCTCGATTTCGGCGGATCGTGGGGATATGGCAGCTGGCAGTTGCGCCAGGCCGGCTTTGAAGTCTTCACCTATGAGATCGGACGCGAACGCGCGCGCTATGCCAGAGAAAAACTGGCTTGTACTGTGATCGACGATTTGCGGTTACTCGAGGGCAAAATCGATTGCTTCTTTTCTGCTCACGTGATCGAGCACCTGCCGAATCCCGACATCCTTTTTGCAGAAGCTCAGCGGGTGCTCCGTCCTGGCGGGTTGCTGGTATGCTTCTGTCCGAACGGTTCGGAAGAACGTGAACGCAGGCGCGGATGCCATGTTTATGACCTGAACTGGGGCCTTCCTCATCCGCTGATGCTTACTCCTGGATTTATGAAACACGCCGCCGAAAAGCGCGGCTTTCAAAGCTGCCACGTCTTCTCTCATCCGGTGGATCTGTCCGATGTGCGAGCGCAGCGCGATGGAAAGCTTGATGGTGATGAGCTTCTTTCGCTGGCAATTTGGCGCAATCTATAAGTCAAGTGCCCCACTTCTCGCGTCCTTGGCGAGAAATGGGGCTCGAAATTTTGACTCTGACCACCAATGACTGCCTGCGGCGCCTAATGAGCGGCCACTGCCTTCTCCGCTCCCAGTCCCGTATTTGAACGAACCAGTAATTCGTTAAATTTATCCTGTGACGAAGGTTCGCGACTAATAAGCGTGCCTAGAACCGCGCCAATGAATCCCAACGGAATACTCAAAATGCCAGGATTCTCCAGCGGGAACAGTGGTTTGGCCTGAATCAAGTGCCGCGCCGTCCCCGTCACCGTTGGCGGATCGATCCCCATCAGGCTCGGACCAATCAAGATCAACCCAATCGAGGCCAGCAATCCCACAACCAGCCCCGAAACCGC
>Ga0307474_10003290_pt1 | contig 11651 bp, 10 predicted proteins | sample atmos_gasesECM1C_2_FD_203312 | JGI IMG/M metagenome (GOLD analysis project Ga0307474, IMG submission 203312) | Hardwood forest soil microbial communities from Morgan-Monroe State Forest, Indiana, United States - atmos_gasesECM1C_05 | ecosystem: Environmental > Terrestrial > Soil > Temperate... | reverse complement strand
CACCGGCATGATGTTCACCTGGTGAGCGACAAAGCTTCCATGCGCGCGACGTCGGAGCTCGTTGGACGGTATCGCTGGTTCGTCTGTCTGCTGTTGTTCTTCGCGACGACGGTCAACTACGTCGACAGGCAAATCCTCTCGCTCCTCAAGCCGATCCTCGACGATCAGCTCAAGTGGACGAACGCCGACTTCGGGCGCGTCAACGCCGCGTTTCAAGCCTCCTACGCCGTGGGGCTCCTGCTGTTCGGGGCGTTGATCGATCGAATTGGGACCAAGGTCGGCTATGCGATCTCCATCGCGGCGTGGAGCCTGGCCGCGATCGGGCACGCGTTCGTCGGCGGCGTGAGCGGGTTCTTCCGGGCCCGCGTGGCGCTGGGTCTCGGCGAGGGCGGCAACTTTCCGTCCGCGATCAAAACGGTGGCCATCTGGTTCCCCAAGAAGGAGAGGGCGCTCGCCACGGCGCTGTTCAACTCGGGCGCGAACGTGGGCGCCATCGTCGCCCCGGCCGTCGTTCCCTGGATCGCGTCGACCTGGGGCTGGAAGGCCGCCTTCGTCCTCGCGGGCTTGGCAGGGTTCGTTTGGCTGGCGCTCTGGCTCGTTTTCTACGACTTGCCCGAACGGAAGCGACGCTTGTCGGCGGAAGAACTCGCGTACATTCGCGGCGACGCCGACCTCACGGGAGAGCAGGGTGGGAGCCGCCGCGTGCCGTGGCTCTCCATCCTCGGCTACAACCAGGCCTGGTCCTTCATCGTCGCGAAGTTCCTCACCGACCCGGTCTGGTGGTTCTTCCTGATCTGGCTGCCGGACTACTTCAAGAAGACGCGCGGCCTCGACATCAAGAAGAGCTGGGTGCACCTCGTCTCGATCTACGCCATCGTCACCGTGCTCAGCATCGTGGGCGGCTGGCTCGCGGGTCATCTCACGCGGCGCGGGTGGACGGCCACGCGCGCGCGCAAGACGGCGATGTTCATCTTCGCGCTCGCGGTGCTCCCGATCCTCTTCGTCACCAAGGCGAGCGACTGGGGAGCGGTGATGCTCATCGGCGTCGCCGGCGCAGCCCATCAGGCGTGGTCGGCGAACCTCTTCACCACCGTGTCGGACATGTTTCCCAAGGAGGCCGTCGCCTCGGTGGTCGGCATCGGGGGAATGGCCGGCTCGGTGGGCGGGATCCTGTTTCCCATCTTCTCGGGCCAGCTGCTCGATCACTTCCAGGCCGCGGGGAACATCACGGCCGGATACACGATCCTGTTCATCTTTTGCGGGTCGGCGTATCTGGTGGCGTTCGCGATCAGCCACGTGCTGGCGCCGAAGTTCATGCCCGTGCGGGTTCGCGACCGAAGCTGAGCGCGACGATCAGCGGGCCATCCAGCCGCCGTCGACGAGCAGGACGTGGCCGTTGACGTAGCGGGCCGCGTCCGAGCACAGGAAGACCGCCGCGCCGCCGATGTCGTCGGCCTCGCCCCAGCGCCCCGCCGGGATGCGATCGAGGATCTGGCGGCTGCGGACCGGATCGGCCCGCAGCGCTGCCGTGTTGTTGGTGGCGATGTAGCCAGGCGCGATGGCGTTGACGTTTACGCCCTTCGCGGCCCACTCGTTGGCGAGCGCCTTGGTGAACTGCGCGACCGCGCCCTTGGACGCCGCGTAGGCGGGAACCAGAATGCCCCCTGGAAGGCCAGCAGCGAGGCGATGTTGACGATGCGGCCGCCGCCTTGCTCCAACATCAGCTTGCCGACGCCGCGCGGCAGCCGAAAGGGTGCCGACAGGTTCACCTCGAGGCAACGTCCCAGTCGGCGTCCGAGTATTCGACGGCGGGCGCGCGTCTGATCATGCCCGCGTTGTTGACGAGGATGTCGATGCGTCCGTAGGGGCCCGCGGCCTTGGTGATGAGCGCGTCCTGCGCGGCGCGTTGCGAGAGATCGCCGGAGAGAGGCAGCGAGCGTCGACCGAGAGCGCGGATCTGCTCGCTGATCTCGCGCGCCTCGTCTCCCAACGAGTGGCAGAGGACGTTCGCGCCGGCCCCCGCGAGCGCCTTGGCTAGCGCGGTGATCGGGCGGGTTGAGGTGGATAGACCAGCGCTCGTGAACCACCCGGGGAAGTCGCGGTGAATACCTCTCGATCGATCGACCTGACCACCGCGCTATCGCGGCGCCGATGCCGCTGTCGGAGCCGGTGACGAGGGCGACCTTGCCGTCGAGGCTGAACCAATCCGGGGCCGCGTCTAGTCCTTCAAGCCTTGCGGCTCGCCTCGAGCCCAGAGCCGGATTTGTCGAAGCCGGGCTGAACGTTGACGATGCCGAACTGCCGATCCTCGACCTCCCGGTGGGCCGCCATCATCCAGATGAAGTTGATGCTGTGGCCGGGCGCCGCGACGTTGGGGTGATACCCCGCGGGCATGAGCACGGCGTCGCTGTCGCGCACCAAGCTCACGAGCTCGGGTCGATCGGGCTGCGTGTAGACGAGCTGGATGCCAAAGGCGGGCTCGGGCATGTCGAAGTAGACGTAGACCTCTTCGAGGAGCTTCGTGTGATTTCTCAGGGCCCGGAGTGTAGCTCAACGTGACGCCGCGGGCTGCGTCTGCGCGGCGGAAACCCGAGAATTCCCCCGGGTGTCACGGTTGTTCATTCGAGCCGTTTGTGTTAATCGACCGCCCGATGAACAGGAATCTGGCAAGCCTCGCCGCTCTCTTCGGATTGCTTGCCGCGCTTGTCTCTGGCGCGTTGGTCGCGGGAGCTGAGGGTCAGACCGAGGCCGCCGAGCGGACCGTTGAGAGAGTCTCGGTCACCCTCGTCAATCCGCTGGCCGCGCCCAGGCCGAGCGAGACCGTCGTCGTCACGAGAGCCGAGCTCGTCAAGGTCGCGCCGTCCTTCGACATCACGAAGGCCCTCGTTGTGGACACGCAGGGCGCGGCCGTGCTGTCCCAGCTCGTCGACATGGACGGCGACGAGGCGCCCGATCAGATCGTCTTCCAAACCAATCTCGGCGCGCGCGAGACCAAGATGTTCGAGCTGCGGCTTGGTCAGCGCCCGCCAGCGTCGCGCGCCGAGTTCAAGGTCTACGGTCGCTTCGTGCGCGAGCGCCACGACGATTTTGCGTGGGAGAACGATGTGGTCGCCCATCGGGTCTACGGGACGGACCTCGAGACCTACAAGAAGGACCCTCTGGTCTCGAGCGGCGTCGACGTCTGGGTCAAACGAGTGCCCAAGCTGATCGCCAACGACTGGTACCTCACCGGTGACTATCACCGCGACTTGGGAGAGGGCGCCGATTTCTACTCGGTCGCCAAGTCGCGCGGCTGCGGCGGGCTCGGTGTCTGGGTGGGCGGCAAGCTGGCGGTCTCGAGGAACTTCACGAGCTCGCGCGTGCTCGCCAGCGGGCCCATCCGCCTCGTCTTCGAGCTCTCCTACGCGCCCTGGGACGCCGGCGGCGCGCGCGTCGCCGAGGTCAAACGCGTGACCCTCGATGCCGGCTCCCACTTCAATCGCTTCGAGAGCACCTTCACCGCAAAGGACAGGAACGGGCTGTCCGTGGGCGTCGGCATCGCTAAACACGCCGGGAATCTCCTGAAGGTGGACGTCAAGCCCGCCCATCAGACGCCGTGGATGGCCGTTTGGGAGCCCCTCGACGGCGGTAAGAGCGGCCACCTCGGCTGCGCGGCCGTGCTGTCTCCGGGCTCCAAGGCGGAGACGCAAGCCACGGACAGCGACTACCTCCTCGTGACACGGGCGTCGGCGGTCGGCCCGACGATCTATTACGTCGGGACCTCCTGGGATCGCGCGAGCGGGCTCGCGGATATCACGGGCTGGACCAAGGAAGTACAGAGCCTCGGCAACCGGCTCGCAGCGCCGGTCAAGACGACGCTGGCCGCGATCTCGGGACCATAGAAGAGCATCTCTCACCGTCTGGTACCACGCGGCCGCTAACGCGGCAGGAAGTCCATGGGCTTGGCGTCGCGACCACCACGGGGAACTGACTGGCCAGGGTGTCCGAAACGCGCATGGCCTTGGCCTCGATGCGCCACCTGACGCTGCCCGGGATGCGGCCGACGCTCCCCTTGCTGCTGCCCACCGGCACCGGCACCCGGTGATGGGGTCGGGCATGTGGATGAGGTAGCTCTGGCCGTCGGCGTCCTTGCCGCCGACCCTGATGTCGCCGTAGTACCCGACAAGCAGACGGCTTCGTAGCGAGTGGCGTCGTCGAGCGTGAGGCCTATGAGACTGGCATCGATTGCGGCGCTGTCGTCGGGGCTCACGCTGCGGCCATAGGGCGCCTCGATCAAGGCGGGCAACCCGGCGGGGAGCGTCGGATGGCGCCCGTGCATCTGCGAAGACGCGCAAACGGGCTTGATGGCTCGCACCCAATCCGAGATGCGAAGCGCGGTCCACGTGTCGTCCGGCTTGCGGCTGTTCGCGAAGTCATAGCCGCCGAGATCGCCCTCTCGCGTCGAGCGGCGGTTGAAGCACGGGATCCGAAGGGGTCACGCCGACGACGCTCGCCACCTTCTCGACCCGAACGGCAACAGCGAGACGGAATCGACGGGGAGGACGAACGACTCGTCGACGCCACTGGGAACCATCACCGCGGGGGAGGCGGGCCCGCCGCCTCCGGTCGTCGTTCCCGGCCCAGATCCCGTGACGCCGCCGCCAGCGTCGGTGATCTGTCCTGTGCACCCAATACCAGCCAGAGCGAACAAAACCGCCGCGAACCAGGTGATGCTGGAACAAAACGATCATCGCGAACCGCTCGTCTTTGCGGCCTTTCAGCTACCCGAGAGACGCCCCACGGGCCGGGAAAGAGCCCGCTTTGGATCGGCGGGCCCAATGTCCAGCCCCCTGCGATCGATCAGGGCGCGCGCTACTTGTTGATTGGATAGCCGCGCCACAGCCACAGCAGCGTTTCCGGCATGAACTGGTGGATGGCGCCGCCGTCGGTGTGGCCGGCGCCCTGGGCGAAGACATAGCGACGGTGATAGCCCTTGGCGGCCAGCGCAGCGTCAACCTGATCGTTGGCCACCTTCCAGCCGGGCATATCCATCGACCCCGCTTCCAGAAACACGCGCAGCGGCTTGATGGGCGTGCCGGCGATCAGGCGGTTCTGAAATTCGGCCGCGCCCATCGGGTACATGACGCTGGTCTGCAGCGGGCGGAAGCTGCCTGAGATGGTGAGGATGCGGTGGTAGTTCCCGAACCAGCCCATCACCATCGCGCACGATCCGCCGGAGCTGCCCCCGTACGACGAACGGCCTTCGGGATCGCTGGTCAGGTTCAGATCCAGCTGGGCCTGGGTCATCACCTGCTTTTTCGCCTCGGGTAAAAGCTCGGTCTCGACGAAGCGGGTGAAGGTGTCCGACACCGTGTCGTACTCGACGCTTCTGCTATTGCTGGGATCGGCGGCGACGACGGCCATGGCCGGCAATGTTCCGGCGGCGATGTAGTTGTCCAGGATGGGGACGATGTCGCTCAGGTAACCGTACTGCAGACCGTCCTGCGCGACCATGAACGGGATCTCGGTGCCCGAGACGTAGTCGGCGGGGACGTAGACGGCCGCCTTGCGCATGTACGCGCCCGGGTAAACCTTGCTGTCGGCGCCGTTCATGGTGAACGAGACGATCTGGCCGCGCTTGATGCCGGCGGCCACGGTGTATTCGGGGGCGCGCTGGAAGGGCGCCGCGATCATGAAGTCGCCGTCGCCCATCGTGCCGGGATCGGTGACGCCGCTGCCGCCGTCGGTGCGGCTGCCGTCGGGGGTGGGCGCCGGACCGCCGGCGGTGTCGTCGCCGGCGTCGCTGATCATCACCTGTCCGCCGGAGCCGCTTTGGCCCGCGGCGCCGTCGTCGGTCGGGGCCGGTTGTCCGCCGGAGCCACCGTTGCCGCCACCGGGCGGGACGATCACCGTTCCGCCCGAACCGCTGCCGCTGCCGGAGGGCCGCGACGAATCAGAGCAGCCGACGTTTGCCGCCAGCGCGCCGGCCATCACAAATGCACTGTGAAATCGCCGCGTCGCCATGTCGCTCTGGACGATGAAGCCACCAACTTCCAGGCAGCCGAATGTCCGATAATAAGCATTCTGTCAACTGCGGCTGATCTCGAGAAAGCCCGACCCTGGCTTTGGACGGCCGACTGCTGGTGCCGGGCTTGAGGGTCTCTGCGGCGATCTCCGCGCCCGCTTCGGAGCGTCCGATCGCGCGTCTATGACGCCAGCGCTCGATGTACGGGCGCGTGCGCTGTCAGATCTCTTGTTGCGAGAACGTCAAGGGATTCGTCCCGCATTCGCGATTCATGTCGCAGCTGATCGTCGCATCTCAAGAAACGCACGCGCTCGGTCGTATGCTACTGTTGAGAGCGTCGTCATGGACTTCGATGAGTTCGAACAGCTGGTGTTGAAGGTGCTGTTCGAGACGGACGTGCCTGTGACGGCGGCCCACGTGGCCTATCTCGGCCGCGTGTCGGTCCGGACGGCCGAGCGGCACCTGGCGCGCATGGTCGAGCACGGAACGCTGCAGGTGCGCACGTCGGCGGCCGGCGTCGTCGAATACGTGTACCCCGGCCGCAAGCCGCTGACGCAGAGTGCGGGCGCCGGCGCCGGGTTCAACCTGGTCGGGCCGCCGCCCATCTCGGCCGGCGATGCCTACTTCCTAACGCTGCGACCGAAGCCGAATCCGGTGACCGCCGTGATGCTTTCGATGCTGATCCCGGGCGCGGGCCACATCTACGCGGGCCGCGCCGGCGCCGGCGTCGCCTGGATGGCCACGACGCTTATGGGCTACGCCTGCTGTTTCTTGCCTGGCCTCTTCCTGCACGGCCTCTGCCTCGTGAGCGCCGCGCAGACGCGTCAGAGCTGAGCGGCCGCCGCCGCTCCCGCCCTCAGCCCGGAGGCCGGATGAGGCCGCTCTGCTCGTCGATCGGCTTCTCGAGGCTCTCTTCTTTGCGCTTGCGGAGCTCGCGCAGGTCCTCGAGCGCGCGCGCCACCGCGGGCGAGCGCGCGTCGGGCGTCGTTTCGAGCGCGGACACGGCGCTGGCGATGACGCGCACGTCGTCCTCGGCGCGCGCGCGCAACGACGCGTGCATCTCCTTGAACGCGCCGTAGAACTCCTGCAGCTCGTCGCCCTTGCGCAGGTTGGCCGGCGTCGGCCCGAGGCGGTTGTCGCGCACGCGGCCGAAGAAGGTCGCGATCTTGTAGAGGGGCCCCGCCACCTTGTGCGTGATGAGGATGCCCACGGCGCTGATCGACAGGATGAGCACGACGCCGAAGCCGACGATGCCCCAGAGCACGACGCGGTCGCTGTTCGCGAACTGCGACTGCAGCTCGTCGGCGCTCGCGGGATCGACGAGGCTCGTCCACAGGATGACCTTCGAGACGTCGCGCGTCGCCTGGTACATCTTGAAGCCCAGGCCGGCCGTCAGGAAGATCGCCACGACGACGATCGTCGCCGTGTAGCGGAGCTGTAGGCCGACGTCGAGCAGGTAGTTGCGGACCTTCCGCTTGTAAACGGGGCGCGACGTGGTCGCCGCTTCGCTGCTGTTCATCTGCGCCTCCAAATCCGCGGACGAGCCGACGTTTTCAACTTGGTCACCTTGAGCACCCCGGCCTCCCTGTTCAGACTCAGCATACTAGCCACCTTGCGCTTTGAAGAATTTTCCTAGGTCTTCGGCCAACTGGCCCGCCGAGGCCTCGAGGCAGTCCTTGCGGGCGCTCACCTTGTCCTGCGGGCGCGTTCCGGACTGCAGGCTCGCCCCTGCGTTGGTCCAAAGGATGATGCTCTTCGACGGCCAGCGCGCCACCATGACCTTGACGTCGCAGGATGTCTCGGAGCTGCTGCCCGCGGGCACGTCGTCGAGGCGCGTGATGTTGCCGTCGATGTAGAACCCCAGCATGCCCGTCTTCGGGAAGGCCTTCTGGTCGGCCGGCGCGAGCGTGAGGGTCACGACCTGCAGCTTGCCGAGCTCGCGCGCGAGCGCGTCGTGGATGACCTTCGCGGCGTCGGTGCCCGCGGACTTCACGCCGCCCGTGAACGGGCCGAAGCTGAGATAGATCTTGGCCCTCTTCTGGCCGACGTCGCTCGAGATGAGCGCCAGCGCCTTCTCGGTCTGCGTGCGCACGAACGGATCGCCTTCCCGCTTGAGCAGGTCACGCAGCGGATCCGCGGCGTCGCGATCGGCGAGCTGACCGAGGGCCTGCGCCGCGATGGCGCGCACCGTCTTGTTGGCGTCGCCGAGCGCCTTGACGAGGGACGGCACGGCCGAGTGATCGCCGAGGCGGCCGAGCACGAGTGCCGCTTGCACTCGCACCTTGTAGTTCGCGTCCTCGAGCAGCGCCTTCGTGAGGTCCTCGACCTTCACGGTCGGTGGCGCCGCCGCGCGCGCGGGAGCCGCCGCCAACGACGACCAGGAGATGAAGAACGCGAGGGCTGCCGCGAGTCGGACGCGGGTCACATCTTCTCCAGGCCGCCGCCGGCAGGCCGCGGCGACGAAGAACCGCGCCGCTGCCATCTGAGCTCGAACACGAACGCGCAGCCGCCCTCGGGGACGTCCTCGATCCAGAGGTGCCCGTCGTGCAGCTCGATGATGGCCCGCGCGAGCGCCAGGCCGAGCCCATAGCCCGGAGCGGACACAGAGCGCTGCGCGTACGGCTCGAAGATGTTCAGGCGATCCGCCCCTTGCAGGCTCTCGCCCGGTACGGTGACGCGGAACCGCGCCGCCGCGTCCGTCTCGGTGACGGTCATGCCGACCTCGGCGCGCGTCGGCGCGCGTCGCATCGCGGACAGCCCCAGGTTCAACATCGCGCGGCGCAGAAGCTCGCGGTCGCCCTGCAGCTTGCGCTCGGTCTCGGCGGGCGGCCGCGCGAAGGAGAACGGCCGCTCCGCGACGAGGGCTTGACGACGAAGCTCGTCCGCCACGTCGGCCGCGACGTCGCCGAGCGCGAGGCTGGTCTCGCGCGGCACGAGCTGGTTCGTCTCGTAACGATCGTAGTCCTGCACCGTGCGCACGCTGGCCATGAGCTGGGCGAACACGGTGCGCACATCCTCGATGCTTTCGAGAAAATTCTCCAGTCGAACGTCGCCCTTCGCGGGCGCGAGCTTGGCGAGGTAGTCGACGTTCACGTTGAGCGCCGCGACCTGCCCCTGCAGATCGTGGAGAAAGTATCCGAGCCAGCGTCGCCGCTCGACGATCTCGGAGCCCTGCGCGCGCTGCTTCTTCTCGATCTGGCGGTAGAGCGCGCGCGTGCGCAGCAACGCCCACAGACGCGTGCGCCGCTCCTGGGCGTCCGTTCCCGGTCCGAACACGGCGTCGGCGCCGGCGGCCGTGGCCCGCAGCCGGTGCTGGCGAAGGTCGTTGAGCGCGAAAACGATCGTCGGCACGAAGTGTGTCCGCACGTTGCCCTTGAGCCGCTGGCACAGCTCGATGCCGCCAGCGGGCGGCAGCCGATCGTCGATGAGCACGACGTCGGGCGGATGCAGCAAGGCCTCCTCGAACGCCGTATCGGCATCGGACGTCGTCTGGACGTTGATGCCCTGCCCCTTCAAGAAGTCGACGAGCGGACGCGCCACGCCCCGCCCCGGCGCCGCCACCAAACCTTCGACGTCGCTGGGGAGCGACAAGGTGTTGTTGTGTGTGGTCCTCTCGTCGGGGAGCATCGACACTCGGGTCCGGCGCCATCATACAGGAACGCAAGCGCCTCGCGCCCTCCCATCGGCCGACACGTCGCCGCAGCGAGCGCGCGCGACGGACGCAAGCCGAAGAATCACCGTCGCCCACGCCGGCGGCCGGGCGTTCAGACCGCAGAGCCACCAAGTTATCCTACATGTAAGTTTTTTGACTTCATTAGAGCACAAGGTAGGATGTGCCCATGGCGACCCAATCCGAGCTTCCCTTCCCGGCTCTCCCGCCCACCGACGAGCAGAGCGAACGCGCGACCAGCGCCCACGAGGCGGGGGCCGCGGCGGCCGATCAACGCGCGCATCTGCGCTTCGACAAAATGTTCGCCGTGCGGCTCGAGTCGCTCCTCTTCGGCGAGATCTACTGCATCGCGAGGAACATCTCGGCGGGAGGCATCTTCCTCGAGCTCCCCGATCCGTTGCCCCTGGGCGCGACCGTGCGCGTGTGCTTCCCCGTGCCGGACGGCTCGGGCGAGGTCGTCGCGACGGGCGAGGTCAAGAACCACTATTTCATCAACTTCACGCAGGGCGGGTCGAGCCGCGCCGTCGCCGGCATGGCCGTTCGTTTCACGTCGTTCGAGAGCGAGGGTCACCACATCCTCGCCGACTGCCTCACGCGCATGCGCGTTTTACACTAAGCCTTCACTCTTCCGGCTGCGGGCGGACGACGACGGGCTCGGGCAGATCGACTGAGACGCCGGGCTCGATGGGCACCTCGACCTCGCGGGGGCCGCTCACGATGGGCAGGACGCGCGCGCCGACGCGCACGGAGAGCTCGTAGCGGCCCGGCAGCAGGCCCGAGACGACGAACTTGCCCGCGTGATCGATCTCGCCCACGGCCTTCCGCGGCAGCGCGAGCGGTGAGCGACCGAAGAGCACGGTGCGCTCCTCGGGCTCGACGGGCGTCCCCGCGCGCGCCACGACGGCGCCGCGCACGCGCGCGCCGCGGTGTGAGAGCTTGAGCTCGACCTCGGCGTCGAGATCGTCGGCCGCGATCTCGATCTTCTCGGGTGGGTAGAGGAGCATCTCTCCGTGACGCGCCCACAGGTAGTAGGTCCCGGGCTGGAAGCGGTCCTGCGCGAACTTGCCGTTCGTGTCGACCTTCCAGATGACGGGCGAGCCGGCCTCGCCGAGGCCCCCCGAGGCTAGCGCGACGACGGTGGCCCCGGGTTGGCCGTCTCCGTCGGCGTCGAGCACGCGGCCGCGGATGACGCCCGTGCGCGTGAGCTTGAAGGTCACGCGCGGGCCGGGGACGGTCACGGGCGTCTTGAGGGTCACGGGCAGCCACCCGAACTTCGAGGCACGCAGCGTGTAGCGCTTGGCGTCGAGCCCGCCGAGGCTGAAGTTGCCGTCCTCGGCTGTCTGCGCCTCGGCGGCGTCGATGGGATCGTCGGCGGTGCGGAGCGCGTGCACGGTGGCGCCGGCCACCGGGCCGCCCGCGCCGTCGGTGACGCGCCCGCGCTCGATGGTCTCGGGAGGCAGGCGAAAGTTGCGCGACAGCGTGCCGCCGCGATCGATGCGCAGCTCCGTGAGCTCGGTGGCGAGGCCCGGGTGGCTGACGCGGACCGAGTAGCTCCACGGCCCCGCCGGCAGCTTGAGGTGGAAACCCCCGTCCTTGCCCGAGGCGTCGTCGACGATTGCCGTGCCCTGGAACCAGACGCGGATCTGGGCGCCCTCGACGCGGTGGCCGGCCTCGTCGCTCACGCGGCCCTGGATGAGCGCCTCGGCTCGGTCCGCGGTGTCGCGCCGGAAGAGCTCGCGGCGGAACTCGAACTCCGAAGGCAGCAAGCAGCTCGCGCCCCCGCGCCACGGGACGGCGCACTCGGGCGTGAGGCTCGTGCAGAAGTCGACGCACGTGCCCGGGTCCTTGGGATCGCAGAGCGAGGCCGGGAGCGCGTCTGGATCGACGAGCGGCGACGTGGGGCCCCGCCCTTCGCAGAACACGCAGCCCTCTGGGCGCTCGACGCAGCGGACGTCGTGGGTGTCGAAGGGCGCCGAG
>Ga0307474_10003289_pt1 | contig 11651 bp, 13 predicted proteins | sample atmos_gasesECM1C_2_FD_203312 | JGI IMG/M metagenome (GOLD analysis project Ga0307474, IMG submission 203312) | Hardwood forest soil microbial communities from Morgan-Monroe State Forest, Indiana, United States - atmos_gasesECM1C_05 | ecosystem: Environmental > Terrestrial > Soil > Temperate... | reverse complement strand
CCCCCATCCGTCATCCTGCCTGCTTTTGGAGCAGGACTGGGAGTGCTCAATCCCCCAAGCAAATATCCCCAGGAATGGAAAGATGGCCCCGACGCATTCGGCAGAAACTATGGATACCGAGTGGCAGATCATACCTCCAGAAACACTGCGCAATTTCTGACGGGCACACTCCTGCACGAAGATCCCCGCTACCTGCGTTCGACAAGTTCCAATCCGTTTGTCCGGACCGTGCATGCACTTGCCTTCACAATCTTCGATAAGACAGACTCCGGAAGAACTACCTTCGCGGCAAGCAATTTCGCTTCGGCAGCGGCCGGCGGGTTCGTTGGAATGGGGATTCTTCCGGATGGCTATAACGACGTTACACACGCCGAGCAACACATGGCGAGCGAGTTCCTGCAAATTGGCATTGGGAATGTCCTTACTGAGTTTGAGCCGCAATGGAGACCTTGGGCCAGAAAGCTACGCGTTCCCAAACTCCTTCCGGCTTGGTGGGTTCCAGAACATTAACACCGCGCATAGGATCCTGTAGTTGGATTCTCATTTCGGCAACCACAGGGCGTCCTACACGCCACAACTCTGGCTACAAACGTTTTGACTTAAAAACAAAATGGAAAGACTCTTCAAGAACAACCTGAGAATTGCCGCAGCGTTTGCAACGGTGATCGTCCTGTGTCTAGCCGCGGTCGCGACCTATCTTATTTGTCCAGGCACACCAGGCAAATCCAGGTTTATGAAATTCGAAGGTTATATTGAGCTCCCCAAGGGTGGGCCGCTTAATGTTCTCGACTATCTGACAGTAAATAACGGTACGTTGTTTGTAACGAGTGAATCATCGGGCGCGTTATTCAAAATTGACCTAGATTCGAACCACCCGCCTCTCAGCACAGTCTCCGAGCTGCCTGGGAGCGGAGCGGCTCACGGGGTCGCTCTATTGATGGACCGGAACGTTGCCTTCGTCACCCGGAGCGAAGAGAACACGGTCGATGTCTTCGATCCAACTTCTCTTCGTCTACTTTCCAGAATTCCAGTCGCCGATGATGCGGATGCAATTCTCTATGTCCCATCAGAAAACCTCGTATACCTCGCAAATGGAGACGCAAGGATTGCCACTCTGATCGATCCTGAGAGGCGCATAACAGTCGGAACGGTACCCTTGCCTGGAAAACCAGAGTTTCCCGCCCTGGATTCGCAGACTGGAGTTCTTTATCAGAATCTTGAAGACATCGACTCCATCGTTGCAATCGATCTTGGCGAGCGGATGGTGATAGGGCAATGGTCTCTCGCTCCATGTGAAGGACCGTCTGGGATGGCCATCAACTCCAAGCAGCGACGGCTTTTCGCAGTTTGCTCCAAGAATGCAACCTTAGTGGTCTTTGACCTGGAGTTGCATCGGGTCATTGCGGCGCTGAAGATCGGTGGAGGTCCTGATTCGGTCGCATTCGATGAGACTCTCCACCGAATCTATTCAGCCGGAAAAGCCGGACGATTAACCGTAATTCAGCAAGACGGTCCCAACGCATACCGGGTAGTGGACGAGATACGCACACACTACGGCGCCCATACCCTTGCGCTTGACCCTGTGTCGCACAGAGTATTCGTAGGCTACGCAAGCCTTTTCGTCCACCCCAGGATCAGTGTCTTCTCTCCAACGATGGCGAATGACGAGCCGAAGAGAGCAGTAGAGGGACCTTCTTGATCATTATCACTGAGGACGCTGCCGCAGGAGTTAGAAGTGGGAACGCGTGCCTAATTGCGGAAGAAATTAGAGACTGAAGGAATAATCGAAACAGACTTTCCCGGAGAACAGCAGTTAGAACGATGTGCCGTTGCGCTCAATTCTATTGGATATGGAAACAGACAGGGGGCCGACTAGTAGACTGACGACAAGACTAGAGTGATCGCAGTCTGCGGAGAATTGTAAAGCTCCGAGAGATGAGAAGTGTCGGCAGCCAGCTCAACAGACTGTAGAACTGCCCGGCTTGGAAATAATTCAACACCATCAGCACGAGGGTACGATGGAGAGATGGATTTTCAGGAAACGAAGCAACGGTAGCTGCCGAGGCGCCTTAACCAGCCAGGTCTTCATCGTGCGAGCAACGAGTTCGTGAATCATCTGAATTCATCTCCTCCTTCTTTAGAACTTCTTGGATTTCTTCTGGTATTCCTCGTTCCAATACGGCAATGTAACTATCGGTCGTCACCGCTTCCACTCTCCAAGGTCAATTCGGCGAATATCGTGATCTCATTCTGTTGGGACAAGGGGAGGACTGCGGTTCGGAAGGGTTGGTTTTGTGTCAGAATTTGTAGCGCGTGATATTTCTGCCCCCACCTTCAGCGAACGCTTCGGGGTCAGCTATCATTGCGTGGGGATGGCGCGAAACGCTCTGGGATAATTTGGCGGGCGGATCCGGCTTTCTGGTGTGCAGGGTTATTCATGATCCAAGTTGCAAGACCGGAAGAAACGATGCGCAAGCATGCGCGTTTGCTGATTGTGGACGACGATCCGGATTTGTGCGACCTCGTCCAGCGGTACTTGGAAGCTGAGGGGTTCGTCATATCAGTCGTGCACAGCGGGGGCGAAGGCAGTCATGCCGGGACGAACGGCAATTATGATTTGATCGTGCTTGATGTAATGCTGCCCGACATGAAGGGATTTGATGTCCTGCGAGAATTGCGCTCGAGAGTGCGTACGCCGGTTCTGATGCTGACAGCCAAAGGCGACGAGTTTGACCGTGTCTTGGGCCTCCAAATGGGTGCAGACGACTATTTGGCAAAACCATTCAGCCCGCGTGAATTGATTGCGCGCATTGGGGCCATCCTCCGCAGGGCAGGTTGGCAGTCGGAGCAGGCCAAGCCACCCCGGCCCCCCTCAATCAAGTCAGGTGATTTGGAACTTGACTTAGCAGGACATTCCGCATCGAAGGCGGGAAAATCCTTGCACTTGACGTCGGCCGAGTTCGATCTGCTGCGCGCATTCTTGGAATCGCCGGGACAAGTGCTTTCTCGGGAGGCTCTAGTGGAGCAGGTCCTGGGTCGCAAATTTTCGCCTTTTGATCGGAGCATCGATCTTCACGTAAGCAACCTTCGTCAAAAGTTGGGCCTACAGACAAACGGTGCGGAAAGAATCCGGAGCGTACGCGGGGTTGGCTATTTATATGCTTGGCCGCTGTGATGCGATGTCTTGCGGGCGCGGCTTACTACGGAGCGAATGAGTTCACGAGTAGGAGGTCGGCAGCATAACCTTAACTTCGAGGCCGAGCGGATTGGTGTTCGATGCGATGATCGTGCCGCGGTGCTGACGAATTGCCTCAAGGGCAATCGCCAGACCAAGGCCCGTTCCCTTGTTTGCCCGCGGATCGCCATTCGGTTGCTTTACGCGGAAGAATGGTTGGAAGATTTGTTGCAGTAACTCTCCGGGGACCCCCGGGCCGTAATCACGGACTAAGAGAACGGCCTGCGGCGATGGTCTCGTTTCCTCGGTTTTCAAAGTCACTTCCACTTCGCTCCCTGGCGTAGTGAACTTAATCGCGTTGCGAACGATATTCTCACAGGCGCTGCGCAAGGCCTGCTGATCGGCCTTCTCGATGACTATCCCTCCTTCGGCTTCGAGCCTTACGGACTTGCCACAGGAGTGTGCTTCGAAATCGCCGTCCGCCACTACTTCCTGAACCAGTTGTGACAAGTCCACATCGCCTCTCCCCTCCGACGAAAGGCCCGTTTCCAACCGCGAGTATGTCAAAAGCTGTCCCATGAGCGTATCAACCCGCTCGACATCGCGCTCCATCCGTTGCAATAGCTCTTCGGACTCGGGCGACGACTGCTTTCGCAAAAGAGCGAGAGACATAATCAAACGCGTGAGTGGGGAGCGCAGCTCGTGCGAGACCGTGCTCAATAGCTCTTTCTGGGAACGTACAAAGGCACTCATTCTTTCAACCATGGCATCAAAATCTGCCGCCAGAGCCGCCAATTCGTCGTGCCGCTTGGATATTTCGACCGGGGCTCTCACACTCAGATCGCCTGCCGCCACCTTTCTCGCAGCCGATTGAATCCCCTGAATGGGTGTAACAATGTGGTGCGTTAGCCAGAAACAGAAGAGCGTCACGATGAGCAGCACCACGCCGAAAAATGGCAGCCCACCTCCGGCGGTAGCGTCCAGGAATCTCCCCAGTTGCAAGGGGGCGCGGACGAGAAGAACGTAGGGATGCCCTGACGGCGAAGTGAATTTATAAGATGAGCTGTGCGAGCGGAGCCCATAGCGGGAAAGAATGCGCCCGTCACTTCGGGCGGCGCGTACTATAGAAAAACTGTCGGAGGGGACGGGTCGGGACAAAACATCCTTACCGTATCCATCGATCAGATAAAGTTCAACCCCTGATTTCCCGACCAACCGTCGGTCGAACTGTTCGAATTCTTGCGGTCCTCCCGATTCATAGGCGTGTGCAGTCTCGTCCGCAACTCTGGGTGCGAAGGATGCAATGACGTCTGTAGATGGAACCAATCGAGTGCCGAGCATGCGGCTAGCCAGAAAGAGGGCGAAGAGCGCCAGAACGGTCAACCAAAACCAGAGGAACACCTTGATAAACAATCGTCCAATGGGCACTTTGGCATTCGGACCGCTTATAGAGGATTGAGTCATCAAGAACTAGATACTCCCAAATCTCTTCTCTTCAATAAGGGTATACAGCAATACGACACTGGTCACCAGCCAGAATGCTTGCTCCTTACAAATCCATACAGACGTCTGACATATCCTGCCCTCGCGGTCTTTCGACCTGGAATAGGCTCGAATCATGGAAGGAATCGGGGCCAGAACCATGGAAGGTTTTGCCCGTGATTGAACCAGAGTCGATCCGCACCGGTGAAGGTTCACAGCGTGGTGACTCTGCGCGGTTATGGCAGACTCGTTTACGGGACGAGAATCCACTCTCTTTTGCGTGGCCGTTCCTCGCTACGGGCTAGACACTTTGTGGACCTCAGCGGCGTTAGTGCAATTGAGGCAGCGGGAATCGGGCGCCCTGGTATCACTTCAAGCGGCTGGCGAGAGCCTGACAGCAGCTACACCGGCAGCTGATCCTGCATCCATCCCGGCGCTTCCAAGCTGGGCTCGGTAGTCAAGTCCATCACCAGACGTTCCAACACCATCCGCTTGCTCACCGGATTCGATCGCAGAGCCACATCGGCCTTGGCCACGAGGCGAATTGCGCGAGTCAACTCGCGGCGGGATTTGTAGCGGCGAGCTTGCTTGATGATGTCGTCCGCGGCGAATGGAGGCACGCGAAAGCCTTGCCACAGCGCGGCCCAGAGCATGCGCTGGTCGCGCACGTTGCGTTCGAGAATCACCAGCATCTGGCGGAAAGTTTTGGCCAGCATGTAGATATGTCCAATGGAGGCTTCTTCGCCATCGCTTGACAACAGCATCGCATCGAGCACTTCGAGTGCACGCACGCGATCTCTTGCGGAGATTGCGTCAGTCAGTTCATAGAGCGAGCGTTGCTTGGCGGCTAGCACCATGGTTTCGACGTCGCCCAGCGTGATGTGGTTTTTGGCGCCGACGTAGAGCATGAGCTTCTCCAGTTCATTGGAGATCATCATCATGTCGCCGCCGAGCGCGTCGACCAGCTCGCGGGCGCCGTCTGGGTCAATCTTCACGGGTATCGCGCGGGTGGCACAGAATTCGGCGATCCAGCGCACCGCTTCGCCTTCTTCCACGCGTGCCAGCTCAACGATGCCGCAATACGGGCCCATGGTTTCGCGGATGCGCTGGTAGCGTTCCTTGTCCTGCATCTCCATTCGGCGGGCGTCGGCGGGAATGCTGATGTGGTCGGCTACGAAAACGATGAGTGCATCGGGATTCGGGCTCTTACAATAGTCCTCGATGGCGGCGAGCTTTTCTTCGTTGGACCCGCGGCCAAAAAGATTCTTCACCCCACGCACGAAAAATACCTGAAACGGCGCCATCAGCGAGGGTGTGCGGGCACGGTCGAGAACTTCGGCAAGATCGTTCTCTGCAAGGTCGAATTCGAAGAGACCGAAGTCACGCAGATCGGCCGGGACAAGGTGCTCGAGGATTGCGTCGCGGAATCGTTTGCGAAAGAAAGCCTCATCGCCAACGAACACGTAAGCGGGACGCAGCTTGCGCGATTCCAGTTCGGTGACGAACCGCTCCGCTTGGACGAACGCCCGCATCAGAAATCCTCCGTCGTCAGGAAAGGCTTCGCTACAGACTCTAGCATCTAGAAGCCCTCCAGAATGTTAGAGACCAGGGTACGTGCAAAATCCTGGGAGAGCCGACGGTAGGCCGGAGAATTTTCCTCAAAAAAACTGGCCAGGTCCTGCGAAACTTCATACTGCTCGCGAAACAAATAGGAAGGATTCTGGTAGAGCACTTTGCCCTGCCTGTCTGTGAGCGAAACTTTCATACTCACCACCACTAAAACACTGGCGGCTTGGCCGGTTGCGGAGTTGTAGGTAAGGGGCGACGCGGAGGTGGAAATCACTGTGCCGCGCAGGGTGGCGTCGGCTGCTTCGCCAGGGTCATTCAGGATGTGATAGTGCGTACGAGTGGTGAATTCGCGCACCACCGACGATGTAAGCATCTGTTCGATCCGATATGTAGTGGTGACATTCGTGAAAGCGGGAACCGCGATTGTCTTAACATTTTCCGGAAGCCGCGCAGCACTTCCAGCGGTGTGGTATCCGCAACCAGAGCCGGCCGCCAGCACCGCCAGGCATACCGTCCGCCACCTTCTCATTGGATCTTTCCAACCGGTCGCGTCGCGATCATGCTCTCGGCACATTCCACAGCGGTGATGGCAGCGACTCTCAAATTATCTACGGCAGCCCAGAGCCAGATTCCATCGGGACGCGACGGTTCGGCCTTCAGAGAAACCATAACATTAGGCTGACCCGCCGTATGCACGTTGCTGGGGTCCGAATCGTCTTCGGGTCCAGCCAGCGTCACGTGATCTCCTGCCAGGGCTTGTGACAATTTCTCCTGATTGACTGGCTGCTCCATTTCCAAAAAGATGCTCAATGCGTGTCCATGAAACACTGGCGCCTGAAGCACTAGCAGCGCGGGCTGGAGTGCATCCGCCCCAGCAAGTTTCTGATAGTGGCGGCGAACCCGTGCCTCGAGCGAATCCAGCGACAACTTCGAGTTCTGTCCGTAGCGCGCGAGCATATTGAACGCCACTTGCGTATCGAACACATCCTTGGGCAAGGTTTGGAAGGACAATAGGTTCACAGTTTGTTGATGCAACTCGTCCATACCCTTCTGCCCTTGTTCGGAAGCTGGTTCGAAAACCGTCACAGCAGCGCCGCGAACAACGCTTGCTTTGCTCGCGCGCAGCAGGAGCAACGCCAGAGCCACAGCCGCGGAATGGGGCACAACACAGGGAGCTGGCTGCAGTGCCGGCTGCCACTTCCGCCCGCGCTCGCGCTCCACCCAAAGAGAACGCACATCCGCACCCGCTTCCTCTTCGAGGGCGCCTGAAAGATCAATAATCGCACTGCCGGCATTGTGTGCGCGCTTCCAGTTCTGGCGCGTGGTTTCGGCATCGGCGGCAAAGAAAGTGAAATCCATGTTAGTGAATTGCTCGGCGCGCACACTCTGGATGAAGTTGATCTCGTCGCCTGTGGCTTCGAGCTGTCCGATCGACTCGTCATCGTCGAGCAGACGCACATCAATCGCGGGAAAGTTGCGCTGGTTGAGCATCTCTGCGACTTCCTTCCCTTTGAGCGTGCCGGCACCCACAATAGCAGTGCGATAAAGCTGCCCGCGCGCCGGAGAGGCAAAGGGCGACGCCAGTATTTTCGACGGACTACTCATGAAGTCTGAGAAGCCTCCTTGTAAGGCGGTGGCGGAGGCTGGCTCCGGCGACGAAGGATCCACTGTAAACGCCAGAATACCCCGGAGAACGTATAGAGCAGCGCGACTGCGAAGAGCACTGGCTTGGAGAAGAACCAAATTCCAGCAAATAGCGCGCCAAAGAGAATGATCAAGCGAAACGGGTGACGAGAACTGAAATCAATGTCTTTGAAACTATAGAACCGCCAGGTACTCACCATCAGGTAGCCCACAGCGGCGACCATCGCGAGCCAAGTGATCGCCGTATACCAGGAGTCGAGAGGAAACCCTGATTGAAAATGAACCACGGCGGCAATCACTCCTGCGCCCGCCGGAATGGGCATGCCTACAAAATATTTCTTCCCGGGCCGTCCCGGATTGGAAGGTTGCGCGTTGGTCGTGATGTTGAATCTAGCCAGCCGGCTGGCGCCAGCCATCAGAAAAAGGAAGCTGGCAATCGCCCCGAGCTGGGTCAACTTAATGTTCCACTCCGTGAGCGCAACGGGGGGCATCAGATGAAATCCCCACGTCCAAGCCAGCATCGCTGGAGCTACACCAAACGTAATCACGTCGGCCAGGGAGTCCAGTTCCTTGCCGAAGTCGCTGCTCGTGCCCGTCATTCGGGCGACTCGCCCATCCAGTCCGTCGAATAGCACGGCAAATCCAATCGCTTTGGCGGCATTATCCAAATGCCAGGAGTTTAGGGCACTCGCGTGAACAACTTCGAGGATGGCATAGAAGCCGGCCGCCATATTCCCTGTCGTGAACAGCGAGGGGAGAATGTACATCCCCTTGCTCATCCGGCGTCGACCACCCGGCGGACGTTTTGGAATGGGAAGGTCCATCAGCGTACCCCGTCGCCCGTAGAATGACGTCCTGCACTTGCTAGTTCACCCTGCGGCTGCAGGTACGCCAGGATGCTTGCCCCGCCCCAAACCCGGTCGCCCACCTTCACCTGCAAGCTGGCGCTCGCATCGAGCAATACATCAGTACGCGAGCCAAATTTGATTAGACCGACCCGTTGGCCGCGCTCGAGGCGGTCGCCAACTTTCGGATGGAAGACAATTCTGCGCGCCAGCAATCCAGCGATTTGCTTGAAGATGACCGTTTGGCCATCCCCTTCTACGCGGACGATGTTCTGCTCGTTCTCCTCGGCCGAAGCTTCATCCATCGCATTCAGAAATTTTCCCCGCTGATATCGCACTTCGCGCACGATCCCAGCGATCGGCGAACGGTTCACATGCACATCAAAGACGTTCAAGAAGATGCTGATACGCGTCTTTTTCTCTCCCGCAACCGTCACCCCGGAGACGTCCGTGACCTTTCCGTCGGCGGGCGAAACTATGGCGCCTGGCGAATCTGGAATCGCACGTTCAGGATCGCGAAAGAACCAAAGGAAAAACCACGCGAGCAACAACGGCACCACAGCCCAAGCCGGGCCCGCGAACCACCCCAGGAGGATGCCGGCAAGCACTAAGCCGAGAGCGTAAAGGTAGCCGTCACGAACCATGAGAGTAAATCCAATTATAGAGCAGGGACGCGCGAGTAGGGCTTAATTTGGCCGAGGCGCAAACAAAGAAAGGCGCTGATCCGCGCCCATGTGTAGACACACCATGTGTAGATACAGAACGTCCGTTGCAGTAGCGGACGGTTCTCGATGGCAAAAAACTCAGGCTACCTGAGCGCCATATTGCTGCCGATACTGCCGCTCAATCGATTGCATCTGGTCTTTGAGCCGCAGCTTAAGCTTCTTCAGCCGGACTTCCTCCAGCTTTTCATCTTCGCTGAGGTAACGCTTTTGGGTGAGAGAATCAAGACGGGTGGAATATTGCATATGCTCCTGAGCCAGCTTGCGAAACTCATCATGATTGGTCAGCAGAGCGTCATTCGAAGTCAGCATCCAGGCGGACCTCCATTTTGGGGATTTCTAGGCTCAAGCTACCACAGCCCCAAAACTGGTTCAATGCCATATTTTTGGTGCAGTCTCGTTATGAGAACCGCGTCATAGGCTTAAACGATAGACTATTGCGTCTTCTGAAGGATCGGAGTAGTAATCCACGCGCGACCCGGTTTCTGCAAATCCCATCCTCCGATACAGGGCGCGAGCGACGTAATTCGATTCCCGAACCTCAAGGAACATTCTCCGGCCATCGTTTGCGCGGGCGAGATCAATGAGCTCATTGATTAGGCGAGATCCAATGCCGTGTCGACGCGACTGTTCTGCTACAACAATGTTCTCTAGCTCCCATTCTTGGTCAATTCCATGCGCCGCCAGGAATGCCAAAATCCGACCCGGCTCGCTAGAGGCTTTCTCAGACTGCATTTCGGACGCCGTCTCGACTACCAAGATAAAACGTCGGGAGAATTGAGGATCACTCCTTGCGAACAGGCTCTCGTACTGCTGCCGAGACCAATGAGCGGCGGCCGGGCTCTGATGTTCGAGCTCGATCATCGCGGGGATATCCGCAGAACTTGCCTGTCGAAGGCGCAAGCTAAGAACCGATTCTCTCAAGCATTTCGGCATCGGTGCGGCGAATGTAGTTCGCCTCCAACTGCTCAGGAGCCACCGTGTCACCAGCCAAAATCTTGCGCCAACCGAAGCGAGCGACGTCGGCGGCAGAAATCGGCGCCAGCCTTGAGACTGATAGCCCCGCGGCAATAGCGGCCTCGGCGAGAGCGGAATCTGGGGTCACCACTGTCCAGCCTCTCGCCCGGGAAAAGAATTCGCTCCTGGTCAAGATGTGCTCTCTTAGCGTCGGCGCGGTTTGCGTAGAGACATCGAATTCTCCCACGTAGACATCACCCCGGCCAGCATCCAAAGCAGCCATCACATTGCCTTCAGAACCGCTCATGAAGACGCACGCTTCCAGTAGCGACACTGCCGCGATCGGCTTGTTCAGGACCTCCGCGAGCGCCTTCACTGCCGCGAGACCGATACGCAGGCCGGTGAACGACCCCGGTCCGGAGGCTACAACGAAGGCCCCGATGTCTGCCTTGCTGAATCCTTCGCTCGACAGCAACGCGGCGATTTGCGGAATAAGCTCCGCAGAAAAAGTTCCACCCACCAGCGACGCGGCATTGATCACTTCCACGTCCGGCTGATCGGCAGACCGATCCCCGGCTCGCGCTACCGCGATGCTGCCCTGCTTGCCGGAAGTATCGATGGCGAGAAAAAGCATGAAAACATTGCTTTCATGGGGCTCGAAATTCCTAGCCAGTTAGCGTTGAACCTACGCTTGGACCAACTCCAGCAGTACGCCACCCGCACTGGCCGGATGCACAAAAACGTATTGATGCCCTCCAGCGCCAGTTTTGATCTGGTCCGAGACTAAGCGCATGCCGTCTTTCTTCAGACGATCAACGGCCGCAGGCAAATCAGGTACGCGCAGGCAAAGGTGATGCAATCCTTCGCCCCGCTTGGCAACAAACTTCGCGATCGTTGAATCTTCCGACGTCGCTTCCAGCAATTCCAATCGACTCTCGCCCACCGCAACCATTACCACCCGCACCTGCTCTTGCTCCACGGTTTCTTCGGAGGAGACCTTTAGACCCAGCTTCTCGTAGATCGTCTTCGCCGCAGACAGAGAATTCACCGCAATCCCGAGATGATCAATTTTCACCATCAGTTTTTCCCCATGTTCGCGGCAATCTCCTCAATCAGGGTATAGGGATCGCGCTTGTGCTCGGCTACTTCGGTCGCATACTGGGCCACGCCCCCATCGCTCATCTGCTCCCGAGCCTTTTCAAGGAGCGCATCTCGCAACATTTGGAGGAGGCGCTCCTGCCAGTTCTCGACGCTCTT
>Ga0307474_10003288_pt1 | contig 11652 bp, 7 predicted proteins | sample atmos_gasesECM1C_2_FD_203312 | JGI IMG/M metagenome (GOLD analysis project Ga0307474, IMG submission 203312) | Hardwood forest soil microbial communities from Morgan-Monroe State Forest, Indiana, United States - atmos_gasesECM1C_05 | ecosystem: Environmental > Terrestrial > Soil > Temperate... | reverse complement strand
ATATCGGAGAACACGAAACGAGCGGCGCCAGCACCATTGCCAGCACCGTGCAGCAATTGGCCGTCAGTTTTGGCGTCGCCACCGCCTCGCTCGCGGCGGCCCTGTTCATTCCCGATCGGCTGCGCGCGACGCCGCCGCAGTTGCTGCACGGAATTCATCTGGCGCTCTTGGGGCTGGCAGCACTGACCATCGTGTCGACTTTGGTGTTCGCGCGGCTGCGCGGTGAGGACGGGGCGGCGGTCAGCCGGCATAAATCGGCGGTGCCATCGATTTAACATCCCGGCACGGTGAGATTGAGCGGCTCGAGCTCTCGCGCTCACGAATCGGTCAAAATCACTTGGTCGACGTACGATCTAGCAGACTCACCCAGCGCTGACCTCGCTAGGGCGAGACTGAGAAGGTCATTGCGTGGAAGTCGAAGACCACCGTTGAATAGGCCTGCAGCACATCCTCGCCCAGCCGCGCCGCCTCTCCGGTCTTTGACTCCGGTGCGATGTCGACACCCCTGAGAACCAGCGGCTGACCCGCCAGCATGAGGTCAACCTGTGGAACCCTGCGGATCTCCTGCTCCACGACAGCACCGATACCGCCGATCGTCCGTCTGGCCTGAACAACGCTGCCGCGTTCGGCATCGGAAAGCAGCGCGATGCCGCTCTCGTAGAGATGGCTCACATCCGTGCCACTGTCGAATTGCGCGGTCCGGCGCCCGAGCGCGCCGTCGAGCGGCACTGCGATGCCGATGGGATGCCAGATCATGGGCACCGCGCCAGCGAAGGACGTGGGTGCCGCGCCGCCGAGCGCGAGCCAGCGGTCATGATCGAGCCATGCGACCCGACCGAACCCGGCCAGCGCGTAGACGCTGAGGACAAATGGCAGCGAGACAGTCTCCCTGCCGTGACTGAACGTGAGCTGCGCATCCGGCATGACCAGGACTGGAATGTTGTAAAGGAAAGTCCCGCCGATCCTCACCTCCGGGATGAGGCCGATCTGTCCCTCAACAGACGCCGTGGTGGAGCTGCTGATTCCGCCCGTGGAGCCCAGGAGCTTCACTCCGGCGGATCGCGCCACACTCTGCATCATCACGGAGATCTGGGCACCGGTGTCGGCCATGGCCATGCCGTCAAAGGCGCCAGCCGCCGCCGGCACACGCACGCCCGGGGTCACGGGCACGCGCGCAGAGCCGTTGGCGCGCGGCGGCGGCTGATGAGCCAGGAGCCGCGCAATGGTCAGCGTGCTGGCATCGCCCCCCTGTGGATTGAGGGCGACGGCCTTCTCGCAGTCGGCAATGGCTCGGGCGTAGTGTCCGCTGTGTGATTCAAGGCCACACAGGAAGGACCAGTCCTCATAGGCGTTGGCCGGCGCGGGCTTGCGCCCGAGGCGTGCGCGCAGCCGCCCCGCGGCGCCCTCGCGGCCGGACGCGGCGTCCAGTAGCAGTGCGGTGTCCCTATCGATGCCTGCGCGCGGCGCGAAAAAGTCTGGCGTCCCGGGGTGAGCCGACGTCGCCGACAGAGCGAGGATGACGGTGAGAAGCAACGCAGATCGGGTGAGCCATCGCATGGTGTGGTCTGTTGCGGTTGTTGGCTGAGCCAGTTGCAATCAATTTCCATGAACAGCGGCGGAGCGGTGAAGGTCATCGCCTGCATCGAGGACAAGCTCACGGTTGGAAGATACAGGCCCATGTGGAATCTGTCACCTCGCCCCCGGGCCAGTTACCGACGTACTCTCGCGCTTGCGCCGCGCTTCGTAGGCTCTCAAGTGCGCGAAGGCCGTCGTGAGCAGCGGCGCCGGCGGCGCCTTGGAAGCGCGCCTGAGTAGATCGCCGACAATGTGATCCGCCTCGATGCGGCTGCCCTGCTCGATATCCCGCAACATCGATGCCGTGAAGCCGGAACCCGGCGCCGTGAGGACGGCCAGGCCGGCCTTGTTTGCGGCCTCGCGCGGCGGGAATCCATTCGCGGCGGCAATCGCAGCGCATTCCTCCAATAGCCGCACCGGAATATCCTGCGCATCGGCGGCCACGATGTCGCCGACGGTTGCACGCATGAGGCAGGTTGTCGAGGCGGCGGCGGCGATGAACACCCACTTCTCCCACATCTCATGCAGTATGTCGCGGCTCAACAGCGCATCGAATCCCGGCACACGCAGGACTTCCGCGACGTCGTCGATTGGAGTTTCATCGCGGGAACCGAATGCCAGGGCATTGAACGGGCCCAATTGATGAATGCGTCCATCCGCATCGAGGGTCGAGGAAATGCGCGCCAGTCCGCCCAACACGCGGAGTGCGCCGAAGCGCGCATCAAGCACATCGAGATGGCGCATACCGTTCAGGAGCGGAAGAACGCGCGAGTTTGGACCCATGCCGTTGGCGAAGTCCCCGATGGCGCTGTCCAAGTCGTAGGATTTGCTGCTGACAATGATCAGCCCGTAGATCGGTTTGAGATCTTTTGCGCTCACCAGCGCCGGAGTCGGCAAGTCGAAGTTGCCCAAGGGGCTGGTGACCGCCAGACCGCTGCGGCGCAATTGTTCCGCGCGGCGCTCTCTGACCAGAAAAGTGACATTGCGGCCCGCCGCTGCCAAGCGAGCGCCAAAATAGCCGCCTATGGCGCCCGCGCCGACGACAAGAATCTTCACTCTTTTTTGATTTCGTGACCGCCGAATTGATTGCGCATCGCCGCCAGCAGCTTGTCGGTAAACGAATCGTTATCGCGCGAGCGCAAGCGCTCGAGCAGCGAGAGCGTTATGACGGGGGCGGAGACGCCCAATTCAATGGCGTCGGCAACGGTCCAGCGACCCTCGCCCGAGTCGGCCACATAGGGTGCAATGCCTGCCAGCGTGGGATTTTTATCCAGTGCGATGGCCGTCAGATCGAGCAGCCAGGATCGCACCACGCTGCCGTAGCGCCAAATCTCCGCGACCTGGTGCAGGTCGAGCTTGAATTCATCTTTATGCTGCAGGATCGAGAAGCCCTCGGCGTAGGCCTGCATCAATCCGTATTCGATGCCGTTGTGCACCATCTTGGTGTAGTGGCCCGAGCCCACCGGTCCGACTCGTCCCCAGCCTTGATCTTTGGCCGGCGCCAGCGTCTCGAAAATCGGACGCAACCGTTCCACCACGGCTTCATCGCCGCCGATCATCAGGCTATAGCCTTCCGCCAGGCCCCATACGCCGCCGCTGGTGCCGGAATCGACATATTGAATCTTGCGCTGCGCGACCATTGCGGCGCGCCGCTGAGTGTCGCGGTAATTCGAATTGCCGCCGTCAATGATGGTGTCGCCCGCGGCAAGCAACGGCACGAGGTTCGTTATGGTGCTGTCGGTAATTTCGCCCGCCGGCACCATGAGCCAAACCGCGCGCGGCGCCTTGAGTTTCGCGACCATCTGCTCCAGCGAGGCAGCAGTCTGCGCACCATTTTTCTCCAACAGCGCACGCGCCGCTTCCGCTGGATCGAAGCCCACGACTTTATGGCCGCCACGCATCAGCCGCTGCGCCATATTCGCGCCCATGCGACCGAGACCGATCATTGCAATTTCCATGATTCTTCAACCGTGTTCGCGCGAACGCATCACGGGCGAGTATATCTCGGATTAGGGGCGTTTGAGGATGGTCATCACCGCCGGACTGCCCACGGCTTCGAATCGGCCGGTGAATGTCAGCCCGCCGGTCAAGGGATTCAGATGAAACGAGGTGATCGAATCGCCGCGCTGATTGCAGGAATAGAGAAATGCCCCGCTCGGATCAATGCTCAAGCTGCGCGGCGAGTCGGCGTGCACCCAGGTCTCCGCGACTGCGCGCAATTGGCCGTCCGCAGCGACGCCAAATATCGCGACCGCATTGTGGAGGCGATTGGCCACGTACAAAAATCTGCCATCGGCGGTCATGATGATTTCGGAAGCAAGATTGCTGCCCGCAAACTTCGGCGGCAAGCTCGGCACCATTTGCTTGAACTTCATGCTGCCCCGCGATGCGTCGTAGTCGTACACCGCCACCTTGGCGTCATGCTCATAAAGGTTATAGAACACGCGCCCATTGGGATGAAAGACAAAATGTCGCGGCGCTGAACCCGGCGGTGCCGGTACCACCGGCACTTGGGCGGGCAGCAGTTTTCCGGTGGCCGTGTCGAGGCGCCAGATCAGCGTGAGATCGAGCCCCGCGTCGTTGGCGATGACAAATTGTCCGCTGGGGTCGGCCGCCACCATGTGCAGATGAGGACTGTCGTGATCGCTCTGCGCGAATTGCCCCGGCGGATCATTCGTCCCGCGCACATGATGGCGCGGGCCGACGCTCGGCCGCACGTCTGTTGCTTCGCCCAACGCCCCATCAGACCCCACGGGGAAGACGGCGGCGCTGCCGCCCCCATAATTCGCGGCGAACACGAACTTTCCAGACGGATGCACGCTGACATACGTCGGCGTCGAGCCGCCGGAACTCACCGCACCGATTCGCTTGATCTGCAGGCTGTCATTATCAATGGCGTACGAGACGATGGCGCCGCTGTGCATGCCCTGGTAGTTGTCGATTTCGCTGACGGCGTAAAGCCGCGTCTGCGCCGCATTCACGGACAGCCAGGTCGGGTTGCGGATGTCATCGATGACCTGCAGTTGGGTCAATGCCGCGCTGACCGGATCCAGCCGGAATAGATAAATGCCACCGCCATTTGGCGTGTACGTGCCGACGTAGGCGTAGTGAAAGTTTTGCGGAGGGGGCGCGGCGGGCTGTACAGCCGCCTGCATCAGGCGGGGCCAAGCCGTCGGCACGAGCAGTGGTGCTGCACGCAGCAAATCGCGCCGGGTAATTCTAGATCTCAAAAAATCCTTATCCCATTGCGCAATGGTTCTGGCGTTCAGTTATTCAAGAAGATCGTAATGCTCGTCGCAGAGAAAGCAGCGGTCGACGTCGTATATTGCCCGATTGCGGTCATCCCTGTCGCCAGCGTGGTGCCGTTGAGTTCCGTTTGCAACTGCGTGATGAATGCGGAGTAGGTCTCGAAATTCTCCACCGTCGAGGAAACCACGTGTCCGATCGAAAATACACCGGCCGAGCCGGTTCCGGGCGTAATTGTCGGGTTGGTCGCGAGTCCCACCAAGTTGACGAGTTGCGATCCGATCAGAATCTCATGGCGCTGGCCGAAGTTGCTGCTAGCGGGATCCAGCACAATGGAAGAGGTATCAAAGGAGCTAAAGGGCGCCGCCGTGCCGCCGCTCCAATCGACCACCAACTGCGCGTTGATGGTGGTCGGATCGAGCAGCGTAGAGGCGCTGAAATTAGGCGACCCGCTTGCAAACGAATTGGTGAAGCCGCTGACGATGACCGGCGCCCCCACGGTCGAATTGGACAGATCCGGCGCCGGGTTGAATTCCACGCCGTATTGAGTCGGCGCTGCGCCGCTGCCGGTGAAGTCGAAGGAGCTGATCGCGCGGCCGCCCATTGAGGTCAGATCCAGGGTCAGTGTACTGCTGCCCTGCGCGGTCACCACACCTAAAGCCGAGGTCTGGTCGAGGCGCACCCGACCGGCTGTGGCATCCAGAAGAACTTGGCCGGTGCTCGTGTTGCTAGCCGTACCGAAAGCCTCGATGACCGATCCCACTGAAATCTGCTGCGTACTGATGGCCGCCTCGACTCCCTGGCCGAAGAAAGTAACCAAGGTGCTGGGGCCCACGTTGACGAGGGTCGTGCCTGGCTCCAGGGTCGCGGTGGCGCCACTCTGGGTCAAGGTCGCATCTTCGATTCCCAGGGTGTTGCCACTGCGCGCCGACACCGTACCCGACAGGCGAGCGAATCCCTCGCTCTGAGCGGTGCCATCGACCAAGACCTGCGAGGCGGTGAACGTTACGGTGGATGTGGTCGTCGTGGTCGGCGTCGTGACGATGGGTGTCGTGGTCGTCGTAGGCGTCGTGGTCGTGGTGGTCGTCGTCGTAGGCGGCGGCGTCGTAGTGGGCGTCGTCGTCGTGGGCGTCGTGACTGCGTCGGTCGAAGTCGACGTGTCGGTGAGGATGCTCGCCGAACTCGTTGCCGTGAGCGTGCCGAACACCGTCGTCATCGTGTTCGCGGGGAGTGCCGCGATTTGCGCCTGGCCTGCGGCACCGGTAAACACAAAACCATTGATCTCGTAGGTCGTCGTATCGCTCGGTTGAGTCGAGATGTCCCCGAGCGCGGCCGTGGTGCTGTCGAAGGGCATCACGCCGGTCGCCAGGACGGAATTGTTGGCGCTCAGCAGCGGACCGTTGAGGCGCACTTGCTTGGCATCGAGAGGTTGCATGCTCGCGGAGATCAGCGGCGTGACCGTTACGGTGTCGTTGCTCAAGTTGATGAGATTTGAAGCTGCCAGATTGAAGCTCAAGGATAGCCGGCTCGCCTGCTTCGCCGCGCTGCGCAGCGGATCAGAGGGATCCACACTCACGGTCACGCGCGCCAGTGCCAGTGCTTTGCCGCTCGCATCGACCGCCGTGAGCGCCACGCCGTCAAGACTGCCATCGTCATAGATAATCTGCGCGGCGCTGTAATCGAGGGTAATTTCCGCGCCGCTATAGGTGCCCTTGGGCACGGTTGGCGCGCCGAGGAGTTCGCTTAGGTCAGTGACTTTTGTAAAATCTACAGTCGTCTCTGCCGGCAGAATCATCGTGCTCGGCTTGCCACTCGAGGTTTGGAGTTGTATCGACGCGACGCCAACCCGGTATGTAATAAAGGGATCCGACGAGGGCGTCGCGGTCAGCGTGACGACCGTGCTGCCGCTGCACGCCGCGATCGTCAGCACAGCCAGAAATAGCGGTACCGCGAACAGCTTGGAAGTGACGTGCCGCATGCGCGCTATTGTTGTGCGATTTAGGCTTTGTGAGAAGCGCAAATGAGGAAAAGATCTGTGAAGTCGTCTAATGCGTGAACTCCGTCGCGAAGCCGCGACAACCCCCTGCAAAAGAACGCGAAAGCGCGCTTGAAAAATTCATATTTCATGATGTCGTTGGCGCGAATATAAGAGCGCCGCCGCGAGTCGGCGAACACGCGGCCTGCACGCGCGCCAAAATGCAAAAGTGCAGTGACCCAGGACATCAATCGCGAGATCGCATTAGCCGCGCGGTCAAGCGCCGGGTTTCGCGGGCGACGGTTCAGCAGGCACGTCCGGCACCACCGAGCGCCGTGACTGTTTGGCATCCTGCCGAGCCTTTCTGGCGGCTTCCTTTTGCTTTTTCGCGTGACGGTAGTTCGGCTTGGCCAAATTAATCTCCTAAAACTATATAATTCAATAAGTTACGCTAAATTCCGCATCCCAACCGCTTGTGCGTGCAATTGGCAGGATCACTACTATACTTCGGCGTGGTCGAACAAAAACAAAAGTCCTGGCATGCCTCCGCAAATGCGGGCCTCGCCATCCTCGCCTTCATCAATTTATTCAGCTACCTCGACCGCTTCGTCGTCGCCGGCGTGCTCGAAAGCCTCAAGCATTCCGACCTGGGGCTGTCCGACACCAACCTAGGATCGTTGATGACCGGCTTCTTGATAGTTTATACGCTGCTCGCGCCGGTGTTTGGCGCGCTTGGAGACCGCCGCTCGCGGCCGCGGCTGATTGCGCTCGGCGTGGCGTGCTGGAGTTTCGCGACCGCGCTGTCCGGATTTGCCGTCAACTTTCTCACGCTGTTCGTGGCGCGTGCGGCGGTAGGCGTCGGCGAGGCCGCCTACGTCACCATTGCGCCGAGTTTGCTGTCTGATTATTTTCCAGTGCGCCAGCGCGGCCGCGTCATGGCGATCTTCTTCTGTGCCATTCCAGTCGGTTCCGCGTTGGGCTACGTCGTCGGCGGACTGGTGGATAAGCATTACGGTTGGCGCGCGGCATTTTTCGTCGCCGGGGTCCCGGGTTTGCTGCTCGCCGCGTTGTGCCTGCTGTTGCGCGATCCGCCGCGTGGCATTCAAGATCAAGCCGCCGGTCTGGCAAAGGTCTCGGCGGCCAAGCCGCGATCGAGTCTCAGCCGGGAGACGTGGCAGACCTACGGGCGGCTGCTTCGCAACAAGCCCTATGCAATCACCGTGTTGGGATACGCGGCCTATACATTCGCCATCGGCGGCCTGGGTGTCTGGATGCCGGCATTCCTGGAACGGGCTCGCGGCATTCCGCGCAGCGAGGCCACCGTCAACTTCGGCACCATCGTGGTCGTCACCGGATTCGTCGGCACCTTTGTAGGCGGCTGGTTGGGCGACTACTTTGCCAAGAATTCGCGGCAAGCCTATTTGTGGCTGTCGGCGTATGCCACGCTCGCGGCGGCGCCCTTTGTCTGGTTGGCTCTCACGACGACCTCGACGACGCTGTACACCGTATACATGGTGACGGCGCAACTCTGTTTGTTCCTTTCCACCGGCCCCATCAACGCCGCCATCGTCAATCTCGTCATCGCCAGCGAGCGGGCGACTGCCATTGCCTTGAGCGTCTTCGCAATTCATGTGCTTGGCGACGCGATCTCGCCCTTGATCGTCGGCGCGATCTCCGACGCGTCCTCGTTGGCGACTGCCATGCAGATTCTTCCGGTGGCTGTGCTGGTGGGCGGATTTGTCTGGCTCCGGGCCGCCCGCGCTCAAGGGGCTTCGAAGCCGGTCGACTCGGGGAACTAACGCTTCGGCACCGAGAGTTTGAGCGGCTCGAATGGCTGGGGGGCCTTTCAGGCGGGACGCTCAAACTCACGGTGCCGGAGGACGAGTTTCGAGTGGCTACCGTCGGTCCGCGCCTCGTGTGCACTCGTAGGCGGGAAAATCAAATGCCGTCCAACGCCCGCCTCTAACGTCGGCATGCCGGCGTGTCGAGGCGCGCACGATTGATCTCGGCGAGCCGCGCCTGAAGATCGCTCCGCCCCGCCATATCCTCGATCGACGCGGTGAGCTTACGCTGCCAATTCGGATACTCGGCAAAGGTCCCGGGCACGTTCACCGGATCGATCATTCCCAGCAGGTCCTCGATTTGCAGCGCGACCAGGGCAGTCGATGAGCGCGCCAAATAAAGATGCAGCGCGTGGCCGAGCTCGTCGGTATAAGGCTCCTGCGGCGTACTGGGATGCGCCGGATTGATCCCCTGTTCGCGCAGGGCCGACAACAGCATTTCGCGATCATGCTCGCGCTCGCGCACGATGTCGCTTTCGATCTTTTCATTGGGATACAGATTCAAGCGGCGGCGAAGTTCGATGTCGCGGCCCTCCCAGTAGCTGTGCAGCGTCGGCAAATCGTGCGTCGTGGCCGCTGCCAGAGCACACCTCGTAAATTCGTCGGGCCTGCGAAAACGTCCGGAGAACTTCTCGAAGAGCAACACCTTGTAGTGGTACAGACCGAACTCGGGCATTGCCCGGCACATCTCATCCGGCACCACGCCAAGATCTTCGCCCACGACCAGGCAGGAGCTGCGCGCACTCTCAAGACTCAGCGCGGTCAGCAGCTGATGCAGCGGATAGTGGACATAGGCGCCGGCCGTTGCGGCGCAGCCCGCCGGAACCCACCATAGACGGCAAAGCGACATCACATGATCGAGCCGCAGCGCGCCGTAGTAACGCATGTTGTCGCGGATCAGTTGGACGAACCCATGCAGAGGTTGCGCCTGCAGGACGGCTGGATCCGGCGGAGGAATTCCCCACCCCTGGCCTTTTAGCGCTAAAGGATCCGGGGGTGCGCCTATTTCGGCGCCGAGACAATAGCTGGCTTGATCCACCCAGGTCTCGGAACCGGACGGATTGGCGCCCACCGCATAGTCTCCATACAGTCCGATCGGCATGCCGAGCGCGCGCGCCAACGCCTGCGCTTGCGCCAGCTGCTCGTGAGCCAGCCACTGTAAATAGGCATAGAACTCGATTTCCCTGGGATGTTCGAGCGCGAAGCGTGCCGCCGCGCTGCCGTTCACATCGCGGTAGTCCTGCGGCCAGCTCAACCATCCCGACGCAGAGCCGTTCGTTGCGCGAAAGTGGCAATCCAGCGCGTCGAACCGAGCATGCAATTGCAACGGTAGCCCGCGCCGCGCGACGAACTCCAGAAAGCCGCGGCCGCGTTCGCTGCGCATCGCCAGGTGCGTGTCGCGGAATTCTTGATGGAGCAGCGCAAGAATTTCGAATTTCAAATCCGCGACGCCGCGATAGTCGACCAACGGTTGCGCGCGCAGCTCGTGCAGGCGGCGCGCGAATTCCGGATCGGCCATGCGCGCGCGCGCCGCGAGGCAGTCCGCAAATTCCGGCACGGCCGGAACGGAAATGTACAAAACATTGAGGAAGTATCGGCTCGATGCACTGTAGGGACTCGCCCGCGCCGGATCCGCCGGTGCCAGCGCGTGCAGCGGATTCACCCCGATAAAGCCGGCGCCGCTCGAGGCCATCCAACGAATCAGCATTTCCAGGTCGCGAAAATCACCGATGCCCCAATTGACCTGCGAGCGCACCGTATAAAGCTGCACCGCGATCCCCCAGAGCCGCCGACCGGCGGCAATCGCAGCCGGCTCGAAGCATTTCGGCGGAGAAACCATCAGCAAGCAATGCTCGGCCGCGCCGCCGGCTATTTTCGCCTCCAACTCATGGTAGCCGGGCGGCAGATCCACGGCCAACTCGAAGCGGCGGCGCGTAATCCACTGCCCTGCCACCTCGCCGCGCCAGACTTCCGCGCAATCGGCGCTCGAGACCGCGCCGTCCAGCCGGGAGCCGTCCTCGAAAATCACTCGCCACACAATCGTGCCGCCGAACTCGCGGGCAGCGACATTGATATCAAATCCGATTCTCGCAGATCGAGTCGTGGCCACCGCCGGCAGAAATCTGTGCCACCGGGCGGTTTCGAAGTGCGCGATTTCGGCGGCGAGTGCGTTGTTGTCGTCGACGGCGCAGCCCATGGCGCTCAAGATGCCGGCCTTGGTCTCCAGACTGAAGTGCTGCAGCTCGCCGCGATAATTATCGTAAGCATCGGCGATGCCGCGCAGCTGGGCCAATCTCTCGATCAATGCGTTGTCCACAGATCAGCACTCCAAAAGCGCGACGCTGCGGGCCTTGAGCGCGTAACTATTCACCTTCCCAAGGCTGTTCGCCGCCAGGTTCTCCGAAGCGGTGTCGAACAAGCAAATCCAAGGGCCATCCGCCGGCGCGGCGGGCAGGCCAAACGACTGCTCCGAATCCGCCGCATTCACCAATAACAGAAGATGTTCCACCGCGCCCGCGTGCTGCTCTCCGAACCAAATTCCCAAGGTGCGCTGATTCGCATCCTGCCACTCACTTTGCGTCATCTCCGTGCCGCGAACGTTTAACCACGTCACGTCCTTGACTCCGGCACGCGATGCGGCGCCCTTCAAAAATGTCTCGCGGCGAAACTCCGCATGCCGCCGCCGCAGTTGCGCAAGCAAACGCACGAACTCCAGCAAGTCATGATTCGCGGCGCGCAAACGCCAATCGACCCAGGAAATTTCATTGTCCTGGCAGTAGGCGTTGTTGTTGCCGCCCTGGGTGCGACCGAATTCGTCGCCGGCCTGCAACATGGGCACCCCCTGCGATAGGAACAAGGTCGCGAGGAAGTTGCGCATTTGCCTTTTGCGCAGTGTGGCGATAACAGGATCGCTCGTCGGTCCCTCGGTACCGTAATTCCAACTCAATTCGTTGCTATGGCCGTCGCGGTTATTCTCGAGATTGGCCTCTTTGTGCCGTTGGTTGTAGGACACAA
>Ga0307474_10003287_pt1 | contig 11654 bp, 9 predicted proteins | sample atmos_gasesECM1C_2_FD_203312 | JGI IMG/M metagenome (GOLD analysis project Ga0307474, IMG submission 203312) | Hardwood forest soil microbial communities from Morgan-Monroe State Forest, Indiana, United States - atmos_gasesECM1C_05 | ecosystem: Environmental > Terrestrial > Soil > Temperate... | reverse complement strand
GCTTGGAATCTTAACTTGGGCTCGGGAGGAAGGACCCAGCTGATGCTTGACTTTAGCCGCTTCGAAACCCTTACTTTCGATTGCTACGGCACTCTCATCAACTGGGAAGAGGGAATCCTCCGTTGCCTGCGGCACATCCTCAAGGCTCACGATAAGGAAGCGGAGGATGCCACGATCCTGCGGCTCTACGGAGATTTCGAAGCTGGCGCCGAGCAGGCTGAGTATCGGTGCTATCGCGAGGTTCTCGACTCTGTGGTGCGGCAGTTCGGAGAACAATATGGATTCGCAGCCAGCGACCATGAAGTCCGCTCACTCGCTGAGTCTCTGCCCGGTTGGAAGCCTTGGCCGGATACGGTGGAGGCACTGCGTGTGCTCGGGAGCCGCTTCCGGCTGGCCATCATTTCCAATGTGGACGACGATCTTTTCGCTGCCACTCGGCCTCAACTGGAAGTCGACTTCGACCAAGTCATCACCGCCCAACAGGCGCAAGCTTACAAACCATCCTGGAAGATTTTCCAACTCGCATTGAGCCGCCTCGGAGTTCCCCCGGATCGGGTACTGCATGTTGCCCAGAGCCTCTATCACGACGTTATTTCTGCGCAGTCGCTGGGTCTGGCTACGGTTTGGGTGAACCGGCCATCGGCCAGACGCGGCGTCGGAGCGGTCAAAGCGGTTGAGGCGCGTCCCGACTTGCAGGTGGCCAGCCTGGGAGAGCTTGCGGCCGCCTGCGCGCAACCGTGATCCCTAGGGACTGGGCGGAATCTCAACGATCCTGGTCCGAATCGCCCAGATCACAAGTTGAGCTTTGTTGTGGACGCCCAGCTTCCGCATCAGATTAAACTTGTGTGCTTCTACAGTCTTGCTGCTCACGCCAAGGGTCATCGCGGCGGCCCGCACCGTTTTTCCCTCGGCCAACAATTTAAGAACTTCTCGCTCGCGCCCGGTCAAGGTGTTTTCTTTCTGCTGCGATTCAGCAGGGCGCCGCAGACCGTCGGTCGAAGGTGCTGCGGCTGAACTTGTTCGGGGGCCGTAGAGGTTCCGAATCATCCTGACCAGATCTTCCAGACGCCTTCTTGGCGGGGGAGGATGGTTTCCACCAGATTTAGCTGCGTAGAATTTGGAATTATCCAATTGCTCAATATTATTGAGGAAGAACAATTTTGTATGATTCGATACCCGCTCCAGAAGCAGCTCTGCTTCAGATGCGGACAGTCCAAATATTTTGTTGTCGGCGATAGCTACATCCGGCCGGAACTCAAACACTTTGCGCAGGCACTCCGCCGCATTTCCCGCCTCGCTCACCACTTCGAGGTCAAACTCGTCCTCCAGCAAACGTCGCAGACCTTGTCGAAAACAGACATCCTCGTGCACAAGTAAACAGCGAATGTTTCCGGCGGAAGCAGTGAATTCTCTCTTGATATGTGCCTGAAGGGACACTCGGACTTCCTCCTGTCATTGGCCAGAGAAGTTGCGAGTGGCGCAAAATCAAAGCGCAAGGGGCTAGCAGTGCCTAGCTATTGTAACAATCATCTGAGCTGTAGCGCACGTGAAAATCGCGGGGGGCGCTTGGGCTGCCATTTCAGCGGCACCTCTTTCGTTACCTGCGACTCCAGAAGAACGCAGCATCAGGTAGAATCGAGCACTTATGCTTCGCTATTTCACGGCCGGGGAATCGCATGGAGAAGCTCTTGTCGCTTTCCTTTCGGGCGTGCCGGCGGGTCTTAAAGTGGATCAGGGCTTTTTGGACCATGAACTTTGGCGCCGCCAGCAGGGTTATGGCCGCGGCGGACGCATGAAGATTGAGCGCGACACCGGTCACATTCTCTCCGGCATCCGCCAGGGCAAGACCATCGGTTCACCTATTTCCGTTCAACTCAACAATAGAGATTGGAAAAATTGGCAGGAATCTTTGCCTGTAGCCGAAGGCGACCCCGCTCTTCACAAGCGGGTAGCGTCGCCCCGCCCGGGACACGCCGACCTGGCCGGTGCTCTCAAATACAATTTTCCCGAGGCCCGTTACGTCCTGGAGCGCGCGTCGGCGCGGGAATCGGCGGCGCGAGTTGCGGTGGGCGCAATCGCCAAAGCCTTTCTGCGCGAGCTTGGCATCGAGGTTTTAAGTCACGTGGTTGCCGTCGGTAGTGTTGCCGTCGAGAAAGAAATCCCTTGGGAAGAAATTGAAAGCCTCTACAGGCAGGAAGAAATCCTGCTGAATTGTGCCGACCCTGAAATGCAACAACGTATGAAGGAAGAAGTAGACAAAGTCCTCAAGACAGGCGATTCGGTGGGGGGGATATTCGAGGTCGTCGCCCGTGGCGTTCCACCGGGCTTGGGTACTTACGCGCAGTGGGACGAACGGCTCGATGCCTTGCTGGCAGCCGCAGTCATGTCACTGCAGGCGGTGAAGGCAGTTGAGATAGGCTCCGGCATTGCCGCCGCAGCTTCTCCAGGTTCGGCGGTGCACGATGAAATCGGCTACGGCGAGCCCGCTCGTTTTACTGCGTTCACTCGAACACGCAACAACGCTGGAGGAATTGAAGGTGGAGTCTCGAATGGGGAAGAAATCCGCGTGCGTGGTTACCTGAAACCCATTTCCACTTTGCGGCGACCGCTGCAATCGGTGGATTTTTCCACCCGTCAACCGGTTCGCGCCGCATATGAGCGCTCCGACGTTTGCGTGGTGCCGGCCGCCGGGGTGGCCGGCGAGGCCATGGTCGCACTCACTCTTGCTCGCTGCGCTCTCGACAAGTTTGGCGGCGACTCCATGGGAGAGACCTTGCGCAACTTCCAGGGTTATCGCCAGCAACTGGAAAACTATTGATGATCTATCCCATCGTAAAGTTCGGAAATCCCGTCCTGGAGAAGCCAGCCGAAAAGGTAACAGTCTTCGACGAAGAACTGAAAAAGCTGATTGAGGACATGTTCGAATCCATGTACGCCGCGCGGGGCGTGGGTCTGGCAGCGCCGCAGATCGGAATCTCGCGCCGCGTCGCCGTGGTTGACGTCACTTTCAAGGAAGACCCCGATGCCAAACTGGTGTTGATCAATCCCGAGATCATTCACAAACAGGGGCGTCACTCGCAGACCGAAGGCTGCCTCAGCATTCCCGACTTCCGCGAGAATGTGAGCCGCTCTCAGGTGGTTACCGTCCGAGCGCAGGATTTAACCGGCCAGGTTTTCGAGAAGACTGGCGAAGAGTTGTTAGCTCGCGCCTTTCAGCACGAGACCGATCATCTGAACGGCAAACTCTATATCAGCCACATCAGCGCGCTCAAGCGCGACTTAATCAAGCGCAAGATCCGCAAACTGGTCAAAGCGGGAGAATGGTAAGTCATTGAGCGATTGAGGCAATGACTCAATGATGCAATGGAGCCATGTCCCACCCCTTCAATCTCGTGTTTTGCGGTACGCCTCGTTTCGCGGTGCCCACGCTCGATAGGCTGGTCGAAACTGGATTCCAGGTTCGCCTCGTGGTGACGCAACCGGACCGGCCGAAGGGTCGCGGCCTTGAACTCGTTTCCTCACCGATCAAACAGTCCGCTTCGCAGTTGGGCTTACCCATCCTCCAGCCCGAAACCATTAAGAGTAACGCCGATTTTCGTTCTCGACTTTCCGATCTTAACCCTGACGCCATCATCGTTGTCGGCTACGGCCGCATCATTCCGCAATGGATGCTCGATCTTCCGCCACTCGGCAACATCAACCTGCACGCGTCGCTTTTGCCGAAGTATCGCGGCGCCGCGCCCATTCAGTGGGCAATTGCGCGGGGTGAGAATGTCACCGGAGTGACGACCATGAAGATTGACGCAGGGCTCGACACCGGTGATATTCTTCTGCAACAAGAAATCCCCATCGCTTTGGATGACACTGCAGAGACGCTAAGCCCAAAGTTAGCGGCCCTTGGAGCAGATCTCACCGTCGCCACCCTGGCGAGTTTGCGAGGCGGCATGATTCAACCACGGAAGCAAGACAGCTCGAAGGCTACGCTCGCGCCAATCCTCCAGAAAGAGGATGGTCGCATAGATTTTTCTCGCACTGCGACCGAAATCCTGAACCGCTTGCGAGGCTTTCAACCGTGGCCGGGAGCCTACTCGCAGTTTCGCGGTAAAAATTTGCAAATACGGCAAGCGACTGCGTTTGATCAAGTGGTGCCTCCTGCCGAATTGAGGGTGGATGGCACTCATCTTTTCGTCGGATGCGGCGAGGGAACCGCCATCGAGATCGTCGAACTGCAATTGGAAGGTAAGAAACGGAATTCCGCCTCTGATTTTGTTCGTGGGTACCGGCCTCAGTCCGGCGAAAGACTTGACCTCTGAGGGCACCCGAATTTCCCCACTCGAACGCCTGCTTCCTTCATACTGGCTTTTGGTGAAAACAAAAAAACGAGATTCGCAACCTGAAGTTTCCCCCGCTCGGGCCGCGGCTTTCGATGTGCTGTTGCGCGTCGAGCGCGCGTCCTCCTACGCAACGGAACTGCTTCATTCGCGAACCTGCAGCTCCCTCACAACGATTGATCATGCTCTGACAACCGAACTGGTCATGGGAGTGCTCCGCTGGCGACCGCTGCTGGATTCCCAAATCTCCGAAGTTTCTTCGCAACCCCTCTCCCGACTCGATCTCGAAATTCTCACCGCATTGCGACTTGCTGTTTATCAGCTTCGCTGGCTCAGTCGCATTCCGGCCCGCGCCGCGATTCATGAGAGCGTGGAACTGGTCAAGCGAGCACGCAAACGCTCCGCCGCTTCCTTCGTGAATGCCGTTCTGCGCAAACTTACTGTCGGCCCACAGCCCGGCGCCGGAGCTTCTCCGGCCGCAGTCGTCCCGGCTACGGCAGAGGAACTTGCCGCCAGCACTGCCCACCCGCAATGGCTGGTCGAACGCTGGATTCGGGGCTATGGACTCGAAGCCGCGGTTCAAATTTGCCGTTACAACCAATCAGTGCCTGTGACCGCGATCCGTCTTCGTCATCCCGAAGCGGAAGACCGACTCGGTGCCGATGGAATCGAACTGGCTCCGGGTGCTTTCCTTGCTTCGGGCCGACGTGTGCAGCAGGGAGACATTACGAGAACACCCGCCTTCCGAGAGGGCTTGTGCGTTATTCAGGACGAGGCCTCGCAGCTGGTTGCAGCGCTGGTCGGCGACGGAGCGAGCGCTCTTGATTGTTGCGCAGCCCCTGGCGGCAAGACTTTGGCCATCGCCGATCGCAATGCTAACTCGCACGTCACTGCGGTCGACGTCCATCCTCACCGCGCACGTTTATTACAGCGGCTAGTTCGCCCGCACCAGGTCGAGGACCGGACTCGAAGTGGCGCTATCCTGGTGGTCGCGGCCGATGCGCGGCGACTGCCTTTCCGGGCGTGCTTTGATCGAGTTCTCGCGGACGTGCCCTGCTCGGGCACAGGAACTATTTCCCGTAATCCGGAAATCAAGTGGCGGCTTATGCCCATGGATCTCATGGAGTTGCAAGGCCGCCAGCTCGCGATCCTTCGGTCCGCTATGGCTCATGTTGCCGCGGGAGGTCGCCTCATTTATTCCACTTGTTCTCTGGAACGAGAAGAAAACGAAGAGGTGGTCGAATGCGCTCTGGCGGAAGGGTCGTCGTTTCGAGTACTCGACTGCCGCGACGAGCTTGATAAGCTTAAAGAAGCAGGCGAACTGAACTGGGATGACTCTTCTACTCTCACCTGTGGACCTTACCTGCGCACGCTGCCGGGGGTGCATCCCTGCGATGGATTCTTTGCCGCGATCCTGGAAAGAATCTAGATATCGAGGATGAAGACGCGATGAGCTTCTTTGGGGGAGACAGCAATCAATATAGGAAGGGCTGGACGAGCCCGGATCGCCTGTGAAGTGAACGATGGAGTCAGTCGTCAGCAGCAGTGAACCCACCTGGGTCGCGGCCTAGCCGCGACGCCTGGAATCCCCCTCCTTCAGGTTTCCTTCAGGTGGGGAGCACGTCAACGCACTTCAAAGTTCACTGTGGCACCAGCCAGAACCCTTTGCCCTGCCGGCGGGGATTGTGTGACGATCAGGCTGGTTGGAGACGGCTGAGCCGGAGCCGGAGCCGGAGCCGGCGAGATAGAAAGCCCAGTATCAGGGGCAGGTGCACTCGCGGCTGCTGGAGCCATGCTCACATTTCCGAGTTTAAAGCCCGCATCCTGGAGCGTTCGGCTGACGCTGCCTAAGGGCTGACTCGCGAAGCTCGGCATCACATAGGCTGGCGCATCGGACGCAACCGTTACCAACAGGCTGGTTTTTGGCGCCGCCACCTGGTTCGCATTTGCTGGCGGACTCTGCGCCAGTACCTGGTCAGCTGGAGTTCCCGGCAATTGCAGCCTCGCAGTCGAAGCCAGATCCACTCCGCGGCGCCGGATATTCCATTCCGCCGCGCGCTCACTTTGCTTTGTAACATCCGGAATCGCCACCCGCTGCGGTCCCAGGCTCTGCGCCACGCGCAACTGCCATCCCCGGCGCACTTTCATGCCCGGCAACGGCAACTGTGTCATGATTCGTCCCTCAGGAATTCGCGGGCTGTAATACTGCCGCTCCACTTCGATCTGCAATCCGAGGCCGGCCACGGCACGTCCCGCGTCCGCTGGCGTGAGTCCAATGATCGCGGGCACTTCCACTTCCTGCCCGTGAATTGCGAATCGCATTGCCGTCAACGCCGAAACCAGCGCCACAACTACCAGAGTCAGCGCCAGTATGGCAAAGCGAAAGAAGGATTTCATAACGATCAGAAATTAAGGTTTAACAATCTTAGTGCGCTTCATCCGCGCCTGGAATGTTATCTGGCGTGTCGACCTTTTGCGCTACGGGTCCCAGTAATTCCGGCAGTGGCTGGAACTGTCCCGGATCTTTCCCAGCCATGGCGCTGGCCATGAAGTTCATCCAGATTGGCAGCGCGGCGTGCGCACCCGTCTCTTTGGCGCCCAGAGTTTTCTTCTCGTCGAATCCCATCCACACGCCGCAAGTCATTGCAGGCGAGAAACCCACGAACCAGGCGTCGGTGAAATCGTTGGTTGTGCCGGTTTTTCCGGCAGCCGGGAACGGCATCTTGGCTGCCGCTACTGCAGTTCCGTGCAGAACCACTTCGCGCAGCATCGTTGTCATAATGCGTGCGGTGCGGGCGCTGATTACATCCTTCACGTCCGGATAGTTCTCTTCCAACACCCGCCCCTCATAGTCGGTCACTTTGGTGATGTAACGAGGGGTGACGCGCACACCGTCATTGGGAAACACGCTGTATGCCGAGGTCTGCTCCATCAAAGTGATTTCCGCCGAGCCTAGCGCGACCGGCAAGTAAGGCGGCAGCTTGGCGGTGATTCCGAAGCGCTCCGCGGTTTCAATCACACTCCTGATACCGACTCTGCTGGCCAGTCTCAGGGCCGGGATATTTCGTGATTGCGCCAGAGCGCGGCGCAAAGTAATGACCCCTTCGAACTTGTCGTCATAATTGTGCGGCGAGTAGGGCCCGGAACCAGTCTCGAAAGTTACCGGTTCATCGAGTATAGTGTCGTCCGGGCTCCCCCCCTTTTCGATCACCGTGGTGTAGACGTAGGGCTTGAAAGACGATCCTACTTGCCTCAAAGCTTGCGTGACCCGATCGAATTTCGATTCGCTGAAATCCCGTCCTCCAACCATCGCCTTGATTCCACCGGTCGTGTTATCGATCGCCACCAAAGCTCCTTGCGCGCCGGAATCCTGTTCCAGGCTCACGCGGGCCGCGCCATTGGCGCTCAGCGACAGTATTCTTAAATAGCAGATGTCTCCCGGTTTCAGCAGATCCTGGATTTTACCCTGTGTCCAGGCTACATCCGCCTGCCCTATCGCAGCCGCGTAGCGCCCGAACTTCAAGGTCGCAATTCCAACTCCAGATGAAGTTACCAGCGCGTGAACGTATCCATTTACCTCCGGTTCCTCATCCCAATCAGGATGCTGGTATTTGTCCATCGCAGTCCCTTCTGCGACTACATTTTCCAGATGTCCTTTCCACCGGTGTCGCCGCTCGTAGGCCGCCAGACCATCGAGCACGGCCAGGTTGGCCGACTTCTGCAGATCGACATCGAGCGAGGTATAGACTTTTAATCCCCCTTCGTGCACCTGGTCGGCGCCGTACTTGTTTTCCAGATACCGTCGTATCTCCTCGACGAAATAAGGGGCCAGTGAGTTTGGATCGTGTTGCAGATGCAAAGCCACAGGCGCAGAGCGAGCGTCCGCCGCCTGAGCCGCTGTAATCTTTCCATCTTCGAGCATGGCATTAATCACAAGGTTGCGGCGCTTCATGGCCCGGTCCGGATGGTTGATGGCCGAATAAATCTGCGGCCCTTTCGGCAGACCAGCCAGCAGCGCGGCTTCGGCCAGCGTAAGTTGTCGAGCCGGCTTGCCGAAGTAGTATTCCGATGCCGCCTCGAACCCGTATACGCCATGCCCCAGAAAAATCTGATTGGCGTAGAGCGTGAAGATCTGCGGTTTGGTGAAGCGACGCTCGATCTGAATCGCCAGCATCACTTCTTGCACCTTGCGATGGAACGAGCGGTCGGGAGAAAGAAAAAGATTGCGCGCCAATTGCATGGTCAAGGTCGATGCGCCCTGTACCTTGCCGCCGGACTCGACGTCGCGGTAGGCCGCTCCCACAATTCGCCAGAAATTGATGCCCGAGTGGCGGTAAAAATCTTTGTCTTCGATCGACACCAACGCGTCCCGCAAGACCGGCGCAAAATCGTCGTAACCCGCCACCACTCGCCGCTGTAGGGCAAACGATCCGATCACGCGATCGTGGTCGTCATACAATTCCGTGATCGAACTGGGCCGGTACGCTTCCAGAGCTTCCACCTGCGGCAAATCGGTGGTGTAGACCAGCAGAAGTCCGGCGGTCGCTCCCACCAGCGCGGAAACCAGCACCAGCAAGCCGAACAACACGCGGCCCACAAACTTCCGTCCGGCAATCTCGACGGGTGGAAGATCTCGGTAGAGGGACTCCATGGCGAGGTAAGTCCAGAATAGCAGGGCGTCAATCGCTTCGATAGTTGCAATCCGAGACCGGAAAGCGATTGGTTCGCGGCCCCCGCGCAAACGGGCGGAAGGACAAAAGAATCGCGCATCTCACGATGCGCGATGAAATCACAAACGGCAAGTGCCTCTCTAGCTCGTCCGGCTCTTTAACACTTCTACGGCCTTGCGTAACTGATCATCCTGGGTATTTTTTGGCTTGGCGTCTGGCTCCGGAGCGGCAGGCTCCTGTTCTTCATCCTCGGAGATAATATTATCTGTTTCGTCCGCCACCACGACGTTGGGGGTGACAGCGGTTTCTTGAATCGCCTTACCACTGGGTGAATAATATTTCGCAACCGATAGAATCAGCGCTCCTCCGTCCGGCAGATCGATGGTTTTCTGCACCGATCCGTCGCCGAATGTTTTGTCGCCAACTACGTCGCCGCGGGCATTCTCCAGGATCGCCGCCGCCACCACCTCAGCCGCTCCAGCCGTTCCCTTGTTCACCAGCACGGCAAGGGGCAGCGAAGTCACAGCCTTCGCGGGATCTGCGTTGAAAGCCTCTTTCGGAAACTTTTGCCCTTGCAGGTAGGTGATGGTTCCGTGGTTCAGGAAAAGATTAGCGGTGGCAACGCCCTCGCTCTGTTCTCCATCGGATGTGTTCCGCAAATCGAGCACCAGCTTCTTGGCCCCCGATTTTTCGAGCGACTTGATCTTTGCGGCAATTTCCTGAGACTTGCCCTTGGTCAATGCATCTACTTTCACGTACCCGATGCCATCTTCCAGCATCTTCTCAGAGACCGGCGGAATGCTCACCACGTCGCGCGTAATGACCATCTTCTGTGGCTCAGCCTTGCGCGCCCGCACCACCGAAACATTCACCGTCGATCCCGGAGTTCCGGCCAGCGCGTCACGAATCTCCGGCAGGGACATATCCCGCGTGCTCTGGCCTTCGATCGATTCAAAAATGTCCGTCGACTCGATTCCGGCCTTCTCCGCCGGCGACCCGGGGAGCACAGAGACAACGTCCGCGTATCCAAAGCGTTTGGATACGGTCGCGCCAATTTCTCCCTTGGCTGACGACTTGTGCGCCTTGAACGCCTTGTAGGCGGCAGGCGTCAGGTAACTGGAGTTCGCATCCAGCGACTCCACCAGGCCGTGCAGTGCGCCGTCAGTCACCCTAGGAATGTTCGGATCTTCCACGTACTCGCTTTGTACGCGCGACAGGACTTCACTATAGACCTGCATCTGCCGGTAGGAGCCATCGCCCGAGGAGGCGTGCACGCCACCCAGCGAACCTACAACCACAAACAACAACACGGCGAAAGACGAAACCAGAATCGCAGCTTTAGTTTTCATGGACATCGAATTCTTCGTTTCTAGAAAAGGAGTTTCCTTCTGCAGCACTCGCTTCATTATATCTGGTAGATGCAGCTTTTTGTCTGCTGGCTGCACTCGTCCCCGACCAGCCCCTAAAGTCACTGGAATCGGAGCCCTGGAACGGTTACGACGAACTGGGCCAAGTTCCGTTCGCAAGGCGGCTTTACGCTGACGACTTGAAATGCAGCGTGATCAGACTCTGAACCGATACCACGCGACCATTGAACGAATAGGGCTTGAACCGCCATTGTTTCACTGCGTCGATGGCGGCCCGCGCAAACACCAGCGAACCTTGAAGGAATTTCGCGTCCTGGACCGAACCGTCGCGTCCAATCAACACCTGCAGTACCACACTGCCCCGCTGTCCGCCGGCTCTTGCCGCATCAGGGTAGATTGGGTCAGTCGGCTGTATCAGCAGATCCCAAACTGCGGACTCCGGCAGATTCACTGGCTCAATCGATGACATCGCCGCTTCCACCGGCTTGGCTCCGCTGGCTTCCGGAGTCATGGAAGCCAGCTGCGACCTGAGGCTTGACGGGATACCGCCATTGGCGGCCGGGCCTGGAACGCCATGGGGCGGCGTAGAAACTTGCAGGGGAGCCGCCATCGGACGCGGCGGTGGTTCTGGAACCTCCGCTTGGGCCACAGGCGGATTCGATTGTGCCAGACCTCCAGAAGGAACACCGCCGGGCGACCCGACTACGGTCCCTCCCGCTATCTCTCCGGCGCTTGGTGCCGCCTGATCCTTCACTTGGTCCACCGTCAGCCGCGGCTGACCATTGTCGATTGATCCGTTCCCGGTTGAGCCACCCTGGCTTCCGTTCGGGGATACATTCTCTTCCGCGGCCGTTGTTGCGCTGGCCGCCTCCGAACCCTTCACCACTTTCGCAGTCGGATCGATCACGGGAAGCACCCGAATCTGGGAAGGATCCGTGGTCGCATCCGGAATATTCGCCACCACCGGGAACTTGTATTCGTCGCCTTCCTGACCGAAGCTGTCATGTTGGGTAACCGTCTGCGGCACTTGCGTAGGCTGGGGATTCAGCAAATTCCTTCCCGCATGCGTGGTGCTGCGATAGATTGTGCCCAGCGTTTGTCGCGTTCGCGGCAGCGCAACCAGCCCTGCACAGGCAATCGCCAACGTGCTCACCAGTAAAGATTTGCCCAGATGCTGACGTCGCCCCGCCGCGGGCTCGAGCGCTTGGTTCGATTCCCCGGACATGTAGGAGAAAAGCGCCGCTTCAGGAGCGGTGTCCTGAAACTCTTTTTTCGGAAGCTTTCCA
>Ga0307474_10003286_pt1 | contig 11655 bp, 9 predicted proteins | sample atmos_gasesECM1C_2_FD_203312 | JGI IMG/M metagenome (GOLD analysis project Ga0307474, IMG submission 203312) | Hardwood forest soil microbial communities from Morgan-Monroe State Forest, Indiana, United States - atmos_gasesECM1C_05 | ecosystem: Environmental > Terrestrial > Soil > Temperate... | reverse complement strand
GATCGCCTTCGGCATGGGCATCGACAAGCCCGACGTGCGCTATGTCGCCCATCTCGATCTACCCAAGAGCATCGAGGCCTATTACCAGGAGACCGGCCGCGCGGGACGCGACGGCAAGCCCTCCGCGACCTGGATGGCCTATGGCCTGCAGGACATCGTGCAGCAGCGGCGCATGATCGACGAATCGGATGCGCCTGACGCCTTCAAGCGCGTCTCGGCTCAGAAGCTGGATGCGCTGGTCGGCCTTGCCGAGACCGTCAATTGCCGCCGCGCGCGGTTGCTGGCTTATTTCAGCGAGACGTCCGCGTCCGAAAATTGCGGCAATTGCGACAACTGCCTGACGCCGCCGCGCGTCCGGGATGGCAAGATCCTGGCGCAAAAATTGTTGTCCTGCGTCTATCGCACCGGCCAGCGTTTCGGCGCGATGCATGTCTTCGACGTGTTGGTCGGCCGTCTGACCGAAAAGGTGCAGCAGTTCAACCACGACAAACTTTCGGTGTTCGGCGTCGGACGCGAGCTGAACGAGAAGCAATGGCGCGTGGTGCTGCGGCAGCTGATCGCGATGGGGCACTTGCGCGCAGACAATGAGGCCTATGGCGCGTTGAAGCTGACGGAGGCCGCGCGCGGCGTGTTGCGCGGCGAGACCGAGGTGTGGCTGCGTGAGGAGCAGGAAGGCGCGCGCAACCGCGCTATCCGAGCGAAATCACGGCGCGGCGATCTCGCGCCGGCCTCGACTGGTCAGAGCAAGACCGCCGATCCAGCGCTCTATTCGGCGCTGAAAGCCTGGCGCACCGAGACCGCGCGCAAGCGCGGCGTGCCAGCCTATGTTGTGCTGCACGATTCCACCATCGATGGGATCGCCGCGGCGCGCCCCGCCACACTCACCCAGTTGCGCAGCGTGGCGGGAATCGGCGACAAGAAGCTCGAGCATTACGGCACGGAGTTGATGGCCGTGATCAACGCCCATCGTGCAGAGGCGTGAGGCCGACTTTCATCGTCATCGTCCGCGAAGGCGGACGATCCAGTAGAGATAGCGACGCCAGGCCGAGAATGGGCGGCGTACTGGATTCCCCGCCTTCGCGGGGAATGACAGTTCAATGCGGGGCGAGGGACAACTTCAAGCCTCACCCATTCCTGAACGTATACGCATATCCGTTGATCGCCGGCGCGCCACCGAGATGGGCGTAGAGCACCTTGGAGCCCGCGGGGAAGTAGCCCTTCTTCACCAGGTCCATCATGCCCTGCATGGATTTGCCCTCATAGACAGGGTCGGTGATCATGCCTTCCAGCCGCGCGCAGAGGCGGATCGCTTCCTTGGTCTCGTTGGAGGGAACGCCGTAGGCCGGGTAGGCGTAATCCTCGATTAGCACCACGTCGTCATCCTCGATCTCGCCAACAAGCTCGACCAGCTTCGCGGTGTTGCGCGCAATGTCGAGCACCTGCGCCTTGGTCTGCTTGGGCGTAAACGAACCATCGATGCCGATCACCCGCCGGGCGCGGCCATCCTTGGCAAAGCCCACCGTCATGCCGGCATGGGTCGAGCCGGTGACGGTGCAGACGACGATATAGTCGAATTTGAAGCCGAGCTCCTTCTCCTGCGCGCGCACCTCTTCGGCAAAGCCGACATAGCCGAGGCCGCCGAACTTGTGCACGGAGGCGCCGGCGGGGATCGCATACGGCTTGCCACCCGCAGCCTTCACTTCCTCGATCGCCTCTTCCCAGCTCTTGCGAATCCCGATGTCAAAACCGTCCTCGACCAGGCGCACGTCGGCGCCCATGATGCGGCTGAGCAGGATGTTGCCGACGCGGTCATAGACCGCGTCTTCGTGTGGCACCCAGGCTTCCTGCACCAGGCGGCACTTCATGCCGAGCTTGGCCGCGACCGCTGCGACCATGCGGGTGTGGTTCGACTGCACGCCGCCGATCGACACCAGCGTATCGGCATTGGAGGCGATGGCATCGGGGATGATGTACTCAAGCTTGCGCAGCTTGTTGCCGCCGAAAGCGAGGCCGGAGTTGCAGTCCTCCCGCTTGGCATAGAGCTCGACCTTGCCGCCGAGATGGCGCGAGAGCCGGTCCAGCTTCTCGATATGGGTGGGCCCGAAGGTGAGCGGATAACGCGCGAACTTTTCCAGCATGGTGGCTGCCCCGAATGAGTGGTTGCTGGCGAGACCCGTAGCACTAACGTCCGGAAAGGTGCTCTCGAAATTGCCATCAAGTCCGTAGGTAAAATTGCGACATTCGACACTATTGTCGTAGTTTCTATCATCATTCCGTTTATTTATGAAAGAATCTTCCATGCCGGCCCGGCTCGACCGCATCGACCTTAAGATACTGCGTTTGCTGCAGAATAATGCCCGGCTCAGCAACGCCGAGCTGGCCGAAATGGCCGGCGTCAGCCCCGCCACCTGCCATCGCCGCACCCAGCGCCTGTTCGAGGAGGGTTTCATCGGCGAGGCTCGGGCGATGATCGCCCCGCGCATGGTCGGCAAGGGCGCACTGGTGATGGTCGGCGTCGTGCTCGACCGCTCGACACCTGAGAGCTTCGCCGCTTTCGAACAGGCCGTGGCAAAACTGAAATTCGTGCTCGATTGCCATCTCGTCGCCGGCGATTTCGACTACTTCCTCAAGATCCGCGTCGGCGACATGGAGGATTTCAACCGTATCCATGGCGAGCAGCTGATCGCGCTCCCCGGCGTGCGGCAGACGCGCACCTTCTTTGTGATGAAAGAAGTCGTCGACAACGCGCCGCTGGATTTTTGACGCGCATGCACCTGCGGTGAACGGTCGCAGGTCTTTGCAACCATTAATCCGAATTAATTCCGCGGCAAGCACCTTTTAATGACGCCGACAGGTCGTCGTAATGCCATGTGCGTTAACTCTCCGAACAAGGCCAACGGGGCCCAAAACAGTTTTTGGAGATGGAAATCAATGACAGAGAACGCACGTCCCATTCGCAAGATTTTCTCGGCGCGACGCGTAGCGCTGCTCGGCTCGGTCGCCGTGCTCGGCTCGGCCCTGATGCTGGGCGGCCCGCTCGCTGGCGGCCACTTCGGCTCGCCTGCCTATGCCGCAATCCAGAGCGCGCAGCAGGGCCCGACCGGTTTCGCCGACCTCGTCGCCAAGGTGAAGCCTGCGGTGATTTCGGTGCGCGTGAAGATGGACGCCGACACCATGTCCTCGAATGATGGACAGAGCGACGACCAGGATGGCTCGCCCTTCTCCGGCACGCCGTTCGAAAAGTTCTTCCATCAATATGGCGAGAATGGTCCGCGCAATGGCGAGAATGGTCCGCGCATGCGGATGATGCCGCAGCATCGCGAGATCACCGGTCTCGGCTCCGGCTTCTTCATTTCCGCTGACGGCTATGCCGTGACCAACAACCACGTTGTCGACCACGCCTCCTCCGTGCAGGTCACGACCGATGACGGCTCGACCTATACCGCGAAGGTGATCGGCACCGACCCGAAGACCGATCTCGCTCTGATCAAGGTCGACGGCAAGAAGGACTTGCCCTACGTCAACTTCGAGGATCAAGCGCCCCGCATCGGTGACTGGGTGGTCGCGGTCGGCAACCCCTACGGCCTCGGCGGCACCGTGACGGCCGGCATCATCTCGGCGGAAGGCCGCGACATCGGCTCCGGTCCCTATGACAGCTACATCCAGATCGATGCGCCCATCAACAAGGGCAATTCCGGCGGCCCGACCTTCGACGTCAATGGCAATGTGATCGGCGTCAACACCGCGATCTATTCACCCTCCGGCGGCTCGGTCGGCATCGGCTTCGACATCCCGGCTGCGACCGCGAAAGCCGTGATCGCGCAGCTCAAGGAGCATGGCTCGGTGACCCGCGCCTATATCGGCGTGCAGGTGCAGCCGGTCACGCAGGGCATTGCCGAAAGCCTCGGCCTCAAGAAGGCTGAAGGCGCGCTGGTCGACGAGGCGCAGACCGATACGCCCGCGGCGAAGGCCGGCATTCTGCCGGGCGACGTCATCACCGCGGTCAACGGCAAGGCGGTCAAGGACTCCCGCGAGCTGGCCCGCGAGATCTCGACCATGACCCCTGGCTCGACGGCCAAGCTCGACATCGTGCGCAAGGGTGAACAGAAGAGCATCGACGTGACGCTTGCGACCATGCCGAACCAGCGTGAGGCCGATGCGGCCGAGCACGGCGAAGGCTCCGCTGCGACGCCCCACCTGGGGCTCTCGGTCGCGCCTGCCGGTGAAGTCGCCGGCGCCGGCAGCAAAGGCGTGGTCGTCACCAATGTCGATCCCGACGGACCGGCCGCCGAGCACGGCTTCAAGTCCGGTGACGTGATCCTCTCCGTCGGCGGCAACAGCGTCTCCAATGTCACCGAGCTGCGCAAGGCGCTGACCGATGCCAAGAGCGCAGGCAAGCACCAGGTGTTGATGCAGGTGAAGACCGCCGACAACACCCACTTCGTCGCCATGCCGATCGGCTGATCGGCCCGACCGGCAGGCGAAACGGGCCCGCTGTCCGCGCATTCTCCAGGCGCGGACGGCGGGCGCTTTTTTGCGCGGAGGAACTTGACGACCTGCTCGATTCCGCCATCAAGCCGCGGCAAAGTGGCTGACGCCACATCGCGACTTATGGCACAACAGGAGCGCAACGCTCCCACGTCGATCAGCGAGCCCCACGATGCCTGCGCCGAAACCACCTGCGTTCGAAACTCTCAGCCTGCATGCCGGCCAGCATCCGGATGCCGTAACCGGCGCCCGCGCGGTGCCGATCTATCAGACGACGTCCTATGTCTTCCAGGACTCCGAGCACGCCGCGGCGCTGTTCAACCTGGAGCGCGCCGGGCACATCTATACCCGCATCTCCAATCCCACGACCGCCGTGCTCGAGGAACGGCTGTCGGCGCTGGAGAACGGTATTGGCGCGATCTGCACCGCGAGCGGCATGGCGGCGATGCATCTGGCCATTGCGACGCTGCTCAATGCCGGGGACCACATCGTCGCCTCCGCTTCCCTCTATGGCGGCACCATCAACCTTCTCGCGCACACGCTGCCGCGCTTCGGCATCACGACCACATTCGTCAAGCCGCGCGATCATGATGCCTTCCGAGCCGCGATCAGGCCGAACACCCGACTTGTGATTGCCGAGACCATCGGCAATCCCGGACTCGAAGTGCTCGACACGCCCGCCGTCGCGACGCTCGCGCATGATGCTAAAATTCCACTGCTGATCGACAACACCTTTGCGACGCCCTATCTCAACCGCCCGATCGACCACGGCGCCGACATCGTCATGCATTCGGTCACGAAATGGCTTGGCGGCCATGGTATTGCGATCGGCGGCGCCATCATCGATGGGGGGCACTTCGATTGGCGCGCCTCGGAGAGGTTTGCGGTGCTGACCGAGCCCTATGCGGGCTATCACGGCATCGTCTTTGACGAGCAGTTCGGTCCCGCCGCGTTCATCATGCGCGCGCGGACCGAGGGCTTGCGCGATTTCGGCGCCTGCATCTCGCCGACCAATGCGTTCCAGCTCCTGCAGGGCGTCGAGACACTGCCGGTACGCATGGAGCGGCACATGCAGAACACCCACGCCGTGCTCGCGGCGCTCAAGAGCAACAAGGCGGTCGAATGGGTGCTGCATCCATCGCTCGAAGACCACCCGGACTATCAGCGCGCAAAGCGCCTGCTACCGCGTGGCGCAGGCTCCATCATAAGCTTCGGCATCAAGGGCGGTCGCGCGGCGGGGCGCAAATTCATCGAGTCCTTGCGCATGATCAGCCATCTCGCCAATGTCGGCGACGCCAAGACGCTGGTGATCCATCCCGCCTCGACCACGCACCAGCAGATGGACGCCGCACAGTTGAAAGCGGCCGGGGTCGGCGAAGAGCTGGTGCGGCTGTCGGTCGGCATCGAAGCAGCTCAAGACATCATCGACGATCTGTCCTTCGCACTGCGCGCCTCGCAAAAGGTTTAAGCCATGAATCTTCATGTCAACGGCAAACAGGCTTTTGTTGGGACCGGCGGCCGCGAGTTCAATGCATCCCTGCCTGCCGTGGTACTGATCCATGGCGCAGGCTTCGATCACACCTCCTGGGCGCTGCACAGCCGCTGGTTCGCACACAACGGATTTTCGGTGCTGGTGCCTGATATGCCCGGTCATGGCCGCTCGGAAGGCCCCGCGCTCGCCAGCATCGCCGATATGGCCGACTGGACCGCGGCGCTGCTGAGCGCGGCGGGCGCAAGCAAGGCGCATCTGATCGGGCATTCCATGGGCTCACTGATCGCGCTCGAGACCGCAGCACGCCATCCCGACAAGGTATCCGCGCTCAGCCTGATCGGCACGGCGGCGACCATGACCGTCGGCCCTGACCTCTTGACAGCAGCCGAAGCCAACGACCAGGCCGCCGTCGACATGGTCTCGATCTGGGGCCTGGGCTTTTCCGCCGAACTCGGCGGCAGTCTCGCGCCAGGCCTGTGGATGCATGGCGGCGCGCAACGCACGCTGCAGCGCTGCACGCCGGGCGTGCTCTATTCCGATCTTGCCGCTTGCAACGCCTACGCCGACGCCCTCACGTCCGCCGCGAAGGTGAGCGTACCGACCACTGTAATCCTCGGCGAGCGCGACATGATGACGCCGGCAAAGGCCGGCAGGGCGCTCGCCGCAGCGATTCCCAATGCTCGCACGGTGGTGCTCTCCGGCGCCGGCCACATGCTGATGACAGAACGTCCGGACGAGCTGCTGTCGGCGATCAGGGGGTGAGCCGATCTCGTGGCTACAACCCCGCCCCCTTCGCGATCGCTTCCGAGAATGACCTATCGAAAATCGCCGATGCTTCCGGCTTCTGCTTGATCAAGCCAGCCCGAAAATAGAGGTCGATCGTCTTCTGCTCGTCAGTCACGACGGCTTCGTCGATTGGCGCGATGCTGATCTTTGCGCGGGACAGCCAGTTCAGGGCGACCTCGGGCGGGATGTTCATCAACTTGCCCCAGCTCTCTGCATAGCCTTCGGTATGGCCGAGAGACCAGTTGCGCGCCAGCGCGAGGCGGTGGACGAAATCTTGCAACGCCTCGCGCTTGTCGCGGATCGCGTCGGGCGTTGCGACTATGAAGCCCAAGCCTGGCGTCAATCCTTCCGCGGTGATGACGCGGCGGGATCTGAACAGCACTTCCTCCTGGCTGACATAAGGCTCCCAGGTCGACCAGGCGTCGACGGAGCCGCGGGCGTAGGCGACCTTGGCGTCCGACGGCGCGAGGAAAACGATCTGCACGTCGCTCGCCGTCCATCCCTTCGCCTCCAGCGCGGCGAGAATGAGCTGGTGGCCGACGGAGCCGCGCCCGGTCGCGATCTTCTTGCCCTTGAGATCGTCGAAACTCTTGGCCGACGACGTCTCGGGCACGAGGATCGCAAGACCTTCGCCGGACTGCCTGATAGCCGTGATCGCCTTCACCGGAACATTGGCGGCGGCAGCGAAGGTGAAGGGTGCATCGCCTACCAGTCCAGTGTCGATCGCACCGGCGCCGAGCGCTTCCAACAGCGGCGCCGCGGCAGCGAACTCCTTCCACTCGATCCTGTAAGGAAGATCCTTCAGCACGCCGGCCGCCTCCATCACGGCCTGCGCGTTTCCCTTCTGGTCGCCGACACGCAAGACCTCTTGCGCGACTGCGAGGCTCGTGGCGCCAATCAGCAGCGCCGCGGCGAGAGCGAACCGGATCATTCCGCGGCTAGCCCCTTGGCCGCCTGCCGCTCGGCGATCAACTTGCGCGTCAGCGGGATCAGCTCGCGGCCATAGTCGATGGCGTCGAGCAAAGGATCGAAGCCGCGGATCAGGAAATGGCTGATGCCGAGATCGTAATAGTCGCCGAACACCTCGGCGATCTGCTCGGGCGTGCCTACGAGCGCCGTGGTGTTGCTGTTGGCGCCGGTCAATTGCGCGATCGCGGTCCACAGCCGCTTGTCCACTCGCGCCCCCTGATCCGCAAGCGCGAGCAGCCGCTTTGCGCCGGCGGTGGCATGGCCGTCCGCTGGCTTGCGATAACCGGTCTGGTCTTGCAGCGCGGTTGCGCGCTCGAGGATCGCCTCCGCCCTGGCCCAGGCCTTCTCCTCGGTGTCGGCGAGGATCGGCCGCACCGAGAGGCTGAAGCGCGGCGCCGGCCGGCCATGTTTCGCGGCGGCGGCGCGCACCTTGGCAGTCTGCTCGCGCACCTGCGCGTAGGATTCGCCCCACAGCGCAAACGTGTCAGCCTGCTTGCCCGCGACATCGATCGCAGAGTCCGAAGCGCCGCCGAAGTAGATTCGGATGCCCTCCGGACGATACGGCTTCACCTGCGAGAAGGCGTTCTCGACCTGGTAATATTTGCCCGAATAGTTGAACGGCTTTTCACTCGTCCATTCGGCACGCACGATATCGAGGAATTCGCTGGTGCGCGCGTAGCGTTCGTCCTTGTCGTCGAGCGTATTGCCGTCCTGCCGGAGCTCCCTGGCATTGCCGCCGGTGATGACGTGCAGTGCGACGCGGCCCCTGGAGAACTGATCGAGCACCGCAAACTGTCGCGCGAGCAGGGTCGGCGCGGTGAAGCCGGGCCGCTGCGCGATCAGCACGTTGAGCCGCTCGGTGACGGCAAGCACATGCTGGGCGACCTGGAGGCCGTCAGGCGTCGTCGAATGAAAGGCGAGCAGCGCCCGATCGAAGCCGGCATTCTCATGCGCTTTCGCGATCGTCTCGATATAAGTCGGATCCAGCACCGGCCCGTTGCGGACGATGGTCTCCGAGGAATTGTTGTTGCCGATATAGCCGATGAACTCGATTGTCATTCCTGATCTCCGTTTCGATGGATCGGTTGATGTCAGAGCCCGAGCGCAGCACGCCCGAGGCTCACGCGGATCGAATCGTCCTGCGGGGTGTGGACGCGGCCGCAAAGCACGTCGCGGTAATGCCGCTCCAGCGGATTGGCTCGCGACAGGCCATGATTGGAGGTCAGTGACAACGCATCCTCGACCACCGCCACCGCATTGTTGGTCACGGTCAGCTTGATGACATTGGCTTCGGACACGCTAAGTGCAACACCATCGTCGAAATCGCCGGCAAAGCTTGCAATCAGGCGCGCGTTTACGGCAAGGCGCGCCTGCATGGCGCCGAGGATCTCCTGCGCCCGCGGCAGTGTCGCGAGCGGCGCGCCGAGGCTGGCCGGCACGCGTTCCCTCAGGAACCCGATCAGCCAGTCGCGCGCGGCCCGCGCGATGCCGTCATAGATCGAGCCCAGGAAAACGGCCTGCACCGCAGCCTGGGTGACATCGGGCCCGCGCCATTCCTCTGGCTTGCGTACGTCGATCTCATGGTCGAGCGGAACCGCCACGTCCTCAAGGATCACGTCGTGGCTGCCGGAGGCGCGCAAGCCCAGATGATCCCAGGTCTCGACAATGCGCGTGCCCGGCAGGCCCGCAGGCACGAGAAACTGCCCAACACGCAGGTCTCGCTCATCCGTCCTCGCCCAAACCGCGTACCATTTCAGGATCGGCGCGCCGGTCGAATAGATCTTGCGCCCGGTCAATCGCCACGCGGTCTCGGTGCGCCGCGCGATGGTGGCGGGGAGGCCGCCCCGCGCGGGCGAGCCAAGCTCCGGCTCGACCCGCAGCGCATTGATCAGCGCGATGCCGTCCACCGTCTCCTTGGCAAGCTTTCGCGCAAGACGGCCCGGCCAGCGTTCGCTTCGCGCCATGACCAGGTGATTGATGTAGTGCATCGACAGCACCAGCGCTGTCGATGGATCGGCCTTGCCGACGATACCGAGAATGCGCGCCGCCTCCGTCGCGCCGGCGCCAACGCCGCCGAGCGCGGCCGGTACCGTCAGGGCCAGAAGCCCGGCTTCGGACAGCTCCTGAAAATTCTCGAAGGGAAAGCTCGCCTCGCGATCATGAGCAGGCGCTCGCTCGGCGAATCCGGCGGCAAGTTCGCGCGCACGCGCCACGAGGTCAGGCTCATGCGACAACTTGACTTGCGACGTGGCCGTTGACTTGGCCGCCGCGCGGAATAGAGCCCTCACCATGTCGCATCCAATCCCAGGAGATTGAGGATTTGCCGGCGCAGGTCGGCCAGATATGGATCGCCGCGATGGCGCGGATATGGCCGCTGCACGACGATATCGGCCTTGATGCGCGCTGGCCGCTCACTCAGCACGATGACACGGTTGGCGAGAAACAGCGCCTCCTCCGCGTCATGGGTGACAAGCAGCGTGGTAAAACCCTTGCGCTGCCAGAGCGAGACCAGCTCGGCCTGCATGGTGATACGCGTCAGCGAATCGAGCTTGCCCAGGGGCTCATCTAGCACCAGGATTTTGGGATCATTGACCAGCGCCCGCGCCAGTGCCGCGCGCTGCGCCATACCGCCGGACAGCTGATGCGGATAGGCATTGCGAAACGCGGAAAGGCCGACCAGCTCCAGCGCATCATCGACGCGCTGCCTGTGATGCTTCAATATGCCCTGCGCTTCCAGCCCGAGCGCGACATTGTCCCAGACCGTGCGCCATGGAAACAGCGTCGGGTCCTGGAACACAACCACGCGTGACGGATGCGGTCCTCTGATGCGGACATCGTCTTCGCGCAGCGTCCCCGTGCGCGGCGGCTCCAGTCCCGCAACGAGACGCAAGAGCGTGGACTTGCCGCAGCCGGAGGGCCCGAGCAGCGCGACAAACTCGCCCGGCTCTATGCTGAGATTGACGTCCTGCAGCACCGGCAAAGCGACGCCGTCGATATCAAAGGCGTGGTTGACATTCTCGATGTCGAGCCCGGCGCCGACGGCCGGATAGGCAATCGCCTCTGCCGCTGCATGCGCTACCATTTGACGTTCTCTTTCTGCCAGACCAGGAGCCGGTCGCGAGTCCAGAACAAAAGCGTGATGGCGCCCGAGCACAGCAGCGACATCACGATCAATGCGGCATACATGTTGGCATAGGCGGCCCAGCCTTGGGCCCATTGCAGATACCAGCCGAGACCCGCCTTGACACCGATCATCTCGGCCACGACCAGCACGGCAAAGGACGAGCCGAGCCCCATGAACAGGCCGACAAAGACATGCGGCAGCGCCGCGGGGATCGCGACTTTCAGCACCAGGAAGGACGGCTTTGCGCCGAGCGTCCGCGCGACGTCGTAGTAGGCTCTAGAGACGCTCGCGACGCCCGACCAGGTCAGCACGGTGACCGGAAAGCCGGTGGCGAGTGCGATCAGGAAAGTCGAGGCGCTCCAGCTCGAGGGAAAGGTGAAGAAGGCGATCGGGAGCCACGCGGTCGCCGGCAGCGGCCCGATGAAGCGCAGCACCGGATGCACCCAGTAGCCGACCGCGCGCGACCAGCCGATCGAGACGCCCGTGACAAAGCCGATGACCGCGCCCACCACATAGCCGCCGAGCTGCAGCCTGACCGAGGCGAGCACGCTGTCGAGGAGCTTTGGCAAATCGTCGGTATAGACCTCGACGATCGCCTGCGGCGAGGGGAAGAACGGCAGTGGCAACCAGGCGAACTTCGCGGTCGCGACCTCCCACAGTGTAAAGAAAGCGCCGAGCGCCAGGAGCCAGGGCGCACGGAGGCGCAAAGCGCGCCCCGCGGCGCCGAGATAGTCGGCAGAGAGCGTGCCAAAGAGGATCGTCGCCGCGACGACGAAAGCGCCGATGCCGAGCGAAT
>Ga0307474_10003285_pt1 | contig 11657 bp, 6 predicted proteins | sample atmos_gasesECM1C_2_FD_203312 | JGI IMG/M metagenome (GOLD analysis project Ga0307474, IMG submission 203312) | Hardwood forest soil microbial communities from Morgan-Monroe State Forest, Indiana, United States - atmos_gasesECM1C_05 | ecosystem: Environmental > Terrestrial > Soil > Temperate... | reverse complement strand
ATGCCGCCGGATGGCTTCAGATTGATCTGCCACGTTGGCTGCTGGCCGCGGCGTACGCCTGCTTAGGGTGGCACATCGGCTTAGGTTTCAGGCGCGAAGCGCTCATCCATGCGGGCCGCGCCATGCCCGTCGTCATCGTCGCGGCGCTTACTTTGATGGGATTTTGTGCGGCACTGGCACAGTGCCTCGTCAAATTTACCGGGACCGACGCACTCACCGCGTATCTTGCAACCAGCCCGGGAGGCCTTGACTCGATAGCCATCATTGCGAGTTCGACCCCGCAGGTCGATCTGCCGTTCGTGCTGGCCCTGCAATCGGTGCGACTGCTGCTCGTGATCGGCCTGGCGCCGCTCATCACGCGGTTTGTCGTCAAACACTCTCCGCATCTGCGATAGCCACGGAGTCGAATGTCGAAACGCCCATGTGAGTGAGGTTTCCAATATAAAGTTCGTAGCGGGGGCACGCTTTGCATTTCGAACACTACTGATTTTATTGATGTTCAATTGCGCTGATTCCGTTCCTGCGAGCCGGCCGCCAGCGTGAGGAGGTAGAGCCTGTGCCCGATATCGAACCGCCGCCTATGCTTGTCGAGCCGCTCGATGATCCCCAGGCTCGCTGTAATCAGTACGTGCGCACACGTAAGCGAGATATCGCACGGCTTGATCGTAATCGCCTATGTGTCGGTAAGCTCAGACTAGTATTTTTATCTCATATCATGCGCTCGGTGTAAATTCACAAAGCGCCTTGGTGCAGATTTGGTCCTAGTCTGTTACGCAACCTACGTCAACCGATGCGTAGCCAGTTCGTAGGTCGCGCTCCGCATTCACGAGCTGCTTCGCGGCATTTGCGACTCCTTTCTGAGGGATTGACCACCAGCAAGGCTCTCGCGATCTGCGAAACACTTCCGCGAGATCGAATATCGTCACCGACGGCAGTCAATGAGACTCACGTACCAATCGTGCGTTTCTTCGCTCAACACACCCACAGATAACATCATCCGGGCAGCCGGCGCGAAGTTGGTCTTTCTGGTGTTACTCAAGTAGCTGTCACCGAGGCCGATACTAGAAGGTTGGGGACAGCGACGATTTCGACCTCCCCCGCGAGTTCATATCTGCAGTCCATGCCAATTGGCACGGGACCCGGGGATGCATCATGACTGATTTGGCCAATTGCACGGTCTGCTTGGGCCCGGGCTTGGACCGGCTGCGCCAGCGTCAGCCGCGGGCTACATGCCAAGCAAGTGACGTTTGAAACTGAGCCGGAATTTCCGAGGCAGTGACGAGCGCTTACCATGACCGTGTTCGCCTGGACGCGTTACGCCCATCGGCCGTTCGCGCTTTGTGCCATGCTGTGGGTTGTTGCTTCGGCTCGGGCGTACGCCTCTGCTGACCTAACGGCGCTTAGCCTGGAACAGTTGCTCGACGTCACGATAGTCGGCGCCTCCAAGTACGAACAAAAGCAAGGGGAAGTCGCCGCCGCCGTCAGCGTCATCACACGCCAGGAGATCCAAAGCTTCGGTTGGCACACGCTGGGCGAGGCTCTGTCCAGCCTGCCCGGTGTATACACAACCTACGACCGCCAATACAGCTACCTCGGCATGCGCGGCTTCGGCCTACCAGGGGACCTCAACACCCGGGTGCTAATCACCATCAACGGCAATCGCGTCAATGACCCGACCTTCGATGCGGGCCCGACCGGAGCGGATTTTCCGGTAGACATGGACATGATCGAGCGAATTGAATTCATTCCAGGTCCGGGCGGTGCGGTTTACGGCCAGAATGCCATGTTGGGCGTGGTCAACGTGATCACTCGCAGCGGCGCCGGTGTCAATGGCGGCGAATTGGCCGCCACTTACCAAGATCCGCAGGGGCTACGCGAAGGACGTGCGAGCGGGGGCACGACTCTCGATAACGGAATCGATCTCTTGGTATCGGCATCCGTGATGCGTTCGCATGGCGAAGACCGCTTCTTCAACTACGGCGCTTCCGGAGTATCGGGCGTCGCGGCCGGCATGGACGGGGAGCGAAATCAGCAGTTCTTCGCCCGCATCGCCCGCGGACCCTGGACATTCGAGCAGGTTTACGCGGATCACCTCAAGGATGATCCGACCGGAGCTTACCTGTCTGACCCTCTTGTCGCCGGCAGCTACCAAACTGACCGCCATACTCTGACGCAGTTGCGATTCGATGACACCATTGCCGGCAATACGCTGCAGGTATCGGCGCGCCTATTCGCGGGCGCCCAGAACTACAACAGCCTGCTCACCTTCGCCGGAGTACCAACCACTACGCCAGCCGACAGCGCATGGCGAGGGGGCGAACTGCGCGTGTTGTTCCTCGCGTTGGCCAAACATAAACTGCTGCTGGGCGTGGAAGGCCAGGACAATATCCGCGAGAACCAAGCGGTCGATAACCTGGCAGATCGGACCCAGACTTATCTACTGGCGCTCAACGGCTACCGCGTCGGATTGTATATCCAGGACGAATGGCGCATTGCCGAGACGCTCTCGGCGACATTGGGACTGCGCGAAGACCGCAACAACATGACCGGCACGAAACCGAGCCCGCGCGCGGCCTTGATCTGGCAGACCACCCCCGAGACTACTCTCAAGGCGCTGTACGGAATCGCCCACCGCGCGCCCAACGTCTACGAGCGGGACTATGGCGATGGCATTACCCAAGCTGCCAACCTCTCGCTCGGAGACGAGTCCATCAAAACGCTCGAATTGGTTGCCGACCATCGCATCGGCCGCGATCTGACGCTACGCGCGTCGGTCTACCAGTGGACCATGCAAGACGTCATCACGCTCGGCATCGATCCAGTCAGCGCACTGCCGCAGTACCAGTCCGGCGAGAACGTGACGGCTCAGGGTCTGGAGCTATCGGTTGATAAGACTTGGAGTTTCGGTGCGCGCCTGCGCGGCAGCGTATCGGCGCAGGATGCCGCCTATGCGGACGACCGTGAACTACTTAATTCGCCCAAGCGCCTGGGCAAGCTCAACTTGTCCTCTCCCCTGCCCTGGTTTGGGCTGCGCGCGGGCTATGAAGTGCGTTACGACGGCAAGCGTTTGAGCCTCGACGGCTCAAGACTCGGGGGCTATGTGCTCTCGAACTTGATTCTCAGTACTGACCGAATCGCCCCGGGTGTAGCGCTGTCGGTGGGGGTTTACAACCTGTTCGACCGGCGCTATGCGCAACCGGGCGCTAACACCAACTGGCAGAACGCGTTCGAGCAAGATGGTCGCTCCATACGACTCAAACTTCAGTTCAATTTCTAACCTGTCATGAATGCCCATTTTTCATCATAGCAATGGGAATCCGGCGACGCTTAACGATGCGGTGGGTCTTGTCTGTGTTGGCGCTGACGTCGGTCGGGCTACCGGTTCGGGGGGCCGACGCGCCGCCCGAATACCAGCTCAAGGCGGCCATCCTGTACAACTTTGCGCTATACACCATCTGGCCCGACGAGGTGGACGGCACGCTCAACCTTTGCATCTACGGGTCCGATCCTTTCGGCAAGGAAATCGATTTTCTACAAGGCAAGGCTGTCGGTGATCGCCACATTGCCATTCTGCGCAAGACCGCCGTTGATTCCCTGAACGGATGCCAGATCGTGTTCGTTGCCTCTTCCGCAATCGACAACCTGTTACGCGTGCTCGAAACCCCGCATACGCTCCCGATGCTGACGGTCGCGGAAAGCCCGGGCGCCGCCAGCCAAGGAGTGGCGCTCAACATGACCGTAACGCGGAACAGAGTCACGTTTGAAGCCAACCTGTCGGCGGCGCGCCACGGTGGTCTTAATCTCAGTTCCATGTTGCTGCGATTGGCCACGCAGGTCATCCAATGATTCCGCGCATTACTCTCGGTACGCAACTGCGGCGCATCAACCGTCTCACCTTGAGTGCGGCGCTGGGTATTGTGGCGGTATTCGTCGCGATCAGCAGTTTTTCCTTGGGACTGATCGCGTTGGTCGACACCAGCCAAGGTCAAGCCAAAGTGCTGGCGGAGAACGTCGTCGCCGCGCTCGCGTTCGATAACGCGGAAGACGCGCGTGACTTGTTGCGGTCGCTGCGCAATTCGGCCGAAATCCGCGAAGCCATCCTGTATCGGAGCGACGGTCGAGAGTTCGCACGGTATCAAGCCAAAGGGTACATCGGGTCAACGAAGCTGTCCGCGGCGAACCCGGAATTGGTGATTCGTCCCAGCTCTTTGACGCTGAGCCAATCCGTGTCTGCCCAACCCGGCGTCACCGGTCGGCTGGTCCTAACGGTGGCGCTCGCCAACCTGTACCGGCAGACCGCATTGCAGTTGGCAGCGGCGGTCATCGCCGCCCTACTTGCCCTCGCAGCCAGCGGGCGCTGGTTGAACCGCCTCAACGTAGCCATACTTCATCCGTTGGCCGACCTGATCGCGCGGATGGAGCAGTTCTCCGTTGATGCGGACTACGACGTGCGCGCGACTGCCACCCGTATCGTCGAACTCGATGCGCTCGGCACGGGCTTTAACGCCATGGTCGAGCAGCTGAAGGAACGCGACACCGGGCTGAGGCAACACCGGGCTCACCTCGAAGAAGAGGTCAGCTTTCGCACCGCTGAGTTGCGCGTTGCCAAGGAAGCCGCTGAGGCCGCCAATCGCGCCAAGAGCCAGTTCCTCGCCACCATGAGCCACGAAATCCGCACGCCGCTGAACGGGGTGCTCGGCATGAACGAACTGCTCGTGGAGAGTTCATTGACTGCGCAGCAGTTCGGCTGGGCCGACGCCGTGCGCATCTCCGGGCGGCACCTGCTGGTCGTGATCAACGACATCCTCGATTTCTCGAAGATCGAATCGGGGCAGATGGAGCTGGAAGCCGTGCCTTTCGACCTGCGCGACGTGGTGGAGGATGCGCTGGCCATGTGCGGCCACGCCGCCGCCAGCAAAGGTCTCGAAATTGCCGCTCAGTTCGACTCCTCGGACCTCTTCCTGCTGGGCGACCCGTTCCGCCTGCGGCAGGTGCTGGTCAACCTGCTTGGCAACGCCATCAAGTTCACTGAGCGGGGTGAGGTCGTCGTCCGGGTGAAGCAACTCGAGCACGCCGGACCCGCCGCCCGCATGCAGCTCAGTGTGCAGGACACCGGCATCGGGATTGCGCCTCAGGCACAGGAGTGCATCTTTGATCACTTTTCGCAGGCCGACGGCAGTACCACGCGCGAACATGGCGGCAGCGGACTCGGGCTCGCGATTTGTCGCAGGTTGTTGGGCTTGATGGGCGGCAGCATCGGCGTGACGAGCGTTCCGGGCGAGGGGGCCACCTTTGTCGTCGACGTGGTGTTCCCGCGCGCTGATCGGCCGGTGCGGGACGCGCGAGCCACCGCAGACCTCGTAGGTGTACGAGTGCTGGTGGTGGACGACAACCAAACGAATCGCGAGATCCTGCGCCAGCAGCTCAGCGGCTGGGGCATGCAGGTGAGTTCCGCCGGCGACGGCGAACAAGCCCTGACTCTTCTCGCGCAGGCGGTACAGACCGACGCGGCGTATCAACTCGCAGTGCTTGATATGCACATGCCACGCATGGACGGCCTCGCTCTCGCGCGCGCAATGCAACGTGTACCGGCTCTCGCGCACCTGCCGCGAGTGATGTTGACCAGCGCCGATATCGGAATCGATACGCAGGCGCTACAACGCGCCGGCATTTCGCACCACCTCAGCAAACCGGTGCGGCGCGCCGATCTGTTACGGCTAATCAAAAGTGCGTTGACTGCCGCGGTTCCGGACGCCGCATGCCCTGTCAGTCCAGCCACCTCTGCAGGCCTGCAGGGCAATGTCCTGTTGGTGGAAGATAACCTCATCAATCAAGAGGTGTCGCGCGCCATGCTCGAAAAACTCGGCCTGAAATTGCAAATCGCCAACAATGGCCAAGAGGCCGTGGCACGAGTACGTGAGTACGAATTCGACCTCGTGCTCATGGATTGCCAGATGCCGGTGATGGACGGATACGAGGCCACCATGGCGATTCGCATGCTGCCCGATGGCCGCGGTTCGGCGCTGCCGATTGTGGCGCTGACCGCCAATGCCATGCAAGGCGACCGGCAGAAGTGCCTCCATGCGGGCATGGACGGATTTCTGGCCAAACCCTATTCGTTGCTTGAACTGCGCACTACGTTGCGGAGTTGGTTGCCGGAGAGCGATGAGCCGAGGTCCGTGGCTGCAGCCGCACCCATCGAGAATGCACCCATCGCGGATTTGCCGGGCGGCGCGACAGCCCTCAACGAGGCCACCTTGCGATCCTTGCAGGCGCTCGATGCAAGCGGCGACGGCGGGTTCGCATCGGGCTTGGTCGGTGACCTGCTGCGCGCCTTCCTGGGCGCGGCACCGGCGCAGTGGGCGAAGGTGGAAGCCGCTGTGCAGGCGGGTGATGCGGAGGCGCTCAGACGGGCCGCCCACGCGTTGAAGTCGAGCACCGGAAACCTCGGTGCGGAGCGGCTGTCCGCCCACTACCGGGAACTCGAGGCCTACGGCAGCGACGGAGCCGTCGCGGCCGCTCGTGCCGCGCTTCCGGCCGTCCTGCACGAACACGGACGGGTGATGCAGAGGATGCAGGAACTGTTGGGAGAGATCGCATGAGGGAACAGAAAGTCATGTCTACGGCGCCCGCCGCGAGCACGGCGACGGCCCCGGTCGCGCGGGTCCTGGTCATCGACGACGACGTGACCGTCCGGATGCTCATGCGCGCGGCGTTAAAGAAGGTAGGTTTCGACGTGTCGCTGGCGGACTCCGGTGAACAAGGCCTCCGCCTGTTCAACGAGCAGCCTTGCGACCTGGTCATGCTCGACGTGGATATGCCTGGTCTCAGTGGCCACGAGGTATGCAGCCACCTCCGGTTGCTGGCCGGCGATCTGCTGCCCATCGTCATGGTCACCGGCATGGAGGATCCGGCCTCGGTCCAGGCGGCCTATAAGAACGGCGCTACTGACTTTATCTCCAAACCGATCAACTGGGAAGTACTTGGCCACCGGGTACACTTTCTGTTGCGGGCCGCGAGAGCGACGACGGGGCTTCGTTCCGCCAATGCCCGCAATGCCGCCATACTCGCGGCGATACCCGACACCCTGTTCAGGCTGAACGCGGCCGGCCTCATAACGGATGTGCACGAGCCGGCGTCGCAGGCGCGTGCGGTCTCGGCGCCGCCGCACGGACTGACGGACCGCTACCCGGCAGCGATCGCGGCGCAATTGACCACCTGCATGGCGCGCGCGCTGGCCTCGCACACAACAGAGGACGCCGACTTCTCGCTGACCGGCCCGGCCGCGCAGCGTCAATACTTCGAGTCCCGCATCGCATATATCGACGATAACCATGTCCTGTGCCTGGTGCGCGATGTCACGGCGCGCAAACAAGTTGAAGCCGAGCTGCAGCGCAGCGAAGGAAGATTGCAACAAGCGCAGGTGCTGGCACGCCTCGGCAGCTGGTACTACAACATTCACACACGCCAGCTGGAGTGGTCGGCGGGGACCTACCGCATTTGCGAGGTGCCTGAAGGCACGCCGGTCAGTGTCGAAATGTTCACGCCGATGATCCACGCCGACGACCTGCCAGCTTTGCGCAGAACTCAGGCGCTGGCCTTCTCCGGCTTGCCCTATCAGATCGAGTACCGCATTCACACTGCCACGCGCATGGCCTGGGTCATTGAAACCGCCGAACCTGAATTGGACGAAAGCGGGCGTGTCTGCGGATTGCTCGGCGCCGTGCAGGACATCACGGAGCGCAAACTGACCGAAAGCCACATCGCGCGCCTGGCGTATTTCGACGGACTGACCGGCTTACCCAATCGCGAGTCGTTCCAGGATCGTCTCCAGATCGAGCTCAGCCGCGCCGAGCGCGAAGGCCTGCGGCTGGCCATTCTGTTCATGGACCTCGACGGATTCAAGTCCATCAACGACACCCTGGGCCACGAGACCGGCGACCTTATTTTGCGCGAGACGGCGGATCGCCTGCGCAAGGTCATCCGCGTGGCCGACCTGATCTCTCGCGTGGACCTCGATCATGCCGACACGCAGCTGGCCCGCCTGGGCGGCGATGAATTCACGGCGCTGCTCAGCGACATCGCAGACCCGCAAGACGCCCTGGTCGTGGCGCGCCGCATCGCCGAGCAGATGCGCATCCCGTTCACGGTCGCCGAGCGCGACCTGCGCGTGACGGCAAGCATCGGCATCGCCGTCTTTCCCGATGACGGTGGCGACGTCGCCACTTTGCTCAAGCATGCCGACACCGCCATGTACTATGCCAAGGAGCAGGGTCGCGACAACGTGCAGTATTACGACTCCGCCCTCACGCGGCGCGCGGTGGAGCGCATGAACATGGAGCGCGACCTGCGCACCGCGCTCGAGCTCGGGCAATTCCAGCTGGCCTATCAGCCGCAGTTGGACACGCGCAGCGGTCGCATTGAATCGGTGGAGGCCTTGATCCGCTGGACGCACCCGCAGCGCGGCCCAGTCGCGCCAATGGACTTCATCCCGCTGGCCGAAAGCAACGGCCTTATCGTCCCTATCGGCGAGCAGGTGCTGCGCGCGGCCTGCGCGGCGGCGGCAGAGTGGCAGCGCGGCGGCAACGTGGTGCGCGTGGCGGTGAATTTGTCGGCGGTGCAGCTCAGGCACCCGAATCTCGTGCAGACCGTAATCGACGCGCTGGCCCGCAGCGGTGTGGCGCCTGAGCTTCTGGAGCTGGAGATGACCGAAACCGCTTTCATGGAAGACAGCGCCTCCGCCCTCGCCACACTGCGCGCACTGCGTGCCACGGGACTGCGTCTGGCGCTCGATGACTTCGGCACGGGCTTTTCGTCGATGAGCTATCTGCAGCGCATGCCGCTGAACACAATCAAGATCGATAAAAGTTTCGTTAAAGGACTGCCGTCGGACAACGACAGCGTATCGATCGTGCGCGCGATCATCTCGATGGCGAAGAGCCTGGGGCTCGAAGTCACGGCGGAAGGCGTGGAGACAGCCGAGCAGGCACAAATGCTGACGGACATGAAGTGCGAAATCCTGCAGGGATGGCACATCGGACGGCCTGTGTCGGCAGCGGAGATCTCATCGTTATTGACCCGGCGCCCGCGTCCCGGCGAGTTCGCCGTTTCGCCCGCTCCTGCGAGTCACCCAAAGAACTGATCTAGCGCGAAAGCTCAGGCGGCTGGGCAACACGACACGGTAACGACCGGCGCTCAGGGTGGGAAGCTACGCTCTAGCCTCCTTGCCACGAAAGCCGAGTTGGTCCACGCTGCCTAGTCGGTGCCGCCTCATCCAGGTAAATGTCAGATGAAAGATCCCGATCACTCTCGGCGCCGTCTCTTGCTGCAGGCGGCCGGCCTTGCTGCGGGCGCCGCACTCACCGCCGCCGCGGCGGCCGGACCGGCAGCGGCGCCCGCAGCAGTGATGCCAAAGGCAGGCGCGGCCGTCGGCCCACGCCGGATCATTATCGACACCGACCCCGGCGTCGATGACGCGCTGGCGATCTTTCTCGCGCTCAAATCGCCCGAGCTGAAAGTCGAAGCGATCACTCCCGTCGCCGGCAACGTGCCGCTCGATCTCACCCTGCCCAACGCTCTGAGGCTGCTGGAAATCGCCGGGCGCTCTGACATTCCGGTCGCCGCCGGCGCCAGCAGGCCGCTCAAGAGGCGGCTCGTGACCGCCGCCTACGTCCATGGCAACAATGGGCTGGCCGGGGTGGAGTTTCCTGAGCCGAAGACGAAACCGGTCGCCGAATCTGCGCAGCAACTGATTCGCCGAATCGTCCGCCAATCGCCCGGTGAAGTGTCGATCATCGCGATCGGGCCGCTGACCAATCTGGCGCTCGCCTTTCGGGACGATCCCCAATTGCCGTCGCTGGTTCGCAGCGTCACGATCATGGGCGGATCGCTGTCGGGCGGTAATATCACACCAGCAGCCGAATTCAACTCATATGTCGATCCCGAGGCGGCGCAGGCGGTTTATCGTTCGGGCGCGCGAATCACGATGATCGGACTTGACGTCACCCGTAAGGCAGCCTTGAGCGAAGAACAGATCCGCATGCTGGAATCGGCCAAAAATCCGGCCGGGCGCGCCGCCGGCCGCATCATGCGCGCGACCCTGGAGCAGGTCCGCCGTGCAGGGGTCAATGGCGGACGGCTGCTGGCGCATGACGCCATGGCGGTCGCATCGTTTATCGACCCCTCCTTGGTGACGCGGCAGGACGTCCATATCGAAATCGAAACTGAAGGCGAACTGACAGCAGGCGAGACGGTCGGCTACCGAAAGGCGCCGATGCGGCGGTCAGCGCCGCTCCTGGATGCGCTCGGCGCAGCGGACGACGCTCCCTTCCAACCCAACGCCCAGGCAGCGGTAGATGTCGACGGCGCTCGCTTCCTGTCGTTCCTTATCCACAGGCTTGTGGGTTAGGCTACCAAGCGGCACCGACGGAACGGGTGCGTCTGCATCGGCAAACCGGGGGATAGGTATCCGAGAACGCTATTCGTCCACGGTTTCGACGGACATTCCTGGACGGTAGTGGAGTTTGGGGTGCTCTGGGTCGCATCGCGAATCGATTCCACGGAAATCGTCGATGGCTCAATCGATATCCATCGTGGGCCTTGCGCGAGGCACGCCCCATACGCCTGCAGAATGTCGTTGAAGCTCAAGCCCGAATCTGCGGCCACGTTGCGCAGTCGCGCGAGTACTGACGCCACGACGTTCCGCGGTGCCGTCACATCACACTCTCGAGGTACGGGCCCATGACCCGAACCTGGCGCAGCAGGCGCGCGAAATGGAGGATTTCCCTGTTGCTGGTTCGCTTTCGCTCCCGTGCGAAACGTAGCGCCTCGATCGCGATATCCAGCCCGAGTTTGTTTCGGTATTTGAAGCAGTCAACGAGCGTGCGTGCGACGCCATAGATGCGAACGGTGACGCCATCGATCCGGTGGGTTTCAATGCCCTGATCAAAGGTTGCGGCATCGAAACGATATATCTTCACCGGAGGCGTACGCAGCCGCAGCCCCGCATAACGTCCCCGAGACACGGCGAGGTAGACGGCTCGTGGCACCTGAGTCGTGATCCCGTGGAATGACAGCGCCGAGATCAGACACAGGACTGCGTGCGGCGCTTTTGAGGCAACGACCGCGAGGTCCGGGTCGCTGAATTCCTGAGCATCGGCGAGGCGGTAAAGCCCCCGCGCAAGGCGGGTTAACTGGCCCGACTCGACGAGGCTGTAGAGCGCCGCGGGATGGATGCCCCGCGTCAGGGCCTGTCCCGTCCTAAGTACACCGCCGTGCCAACGGAAGGTTTCAAGCACGGATTGAAGGTCGCGAGTTTGGGACATGTTGGATAATACTAGCACCATTTACTTATTGTTGGTATGCTTTTTATCCAACCGACTTTAGGCGAACCGCTGACCACCAAAACCCGTTTCTAGTTGTGCTTAGTGGTGTCTTGTTGAGCCCCATGGTGTGCTAACCTCATGACCGTTCGAGTAATTCAGTCACTGGCAGGCCTAGTAGCTACGTTCGGGACGTAGGAGTAACAGGTTCAAATCCTGTCACCCCGACCATTGATTATAAATATTTTTGTCTATTCGAAACCAATCTTCTGGTTCCGGCGCCTGTCCGCCCTTGCGCTTCATGATCAAACCAGCCAAGGAGGTCTTGTGTAATGA
>Ga0307474_10003284_pt1 | contig 11658 bp, 20 predicted proteins | sample atmos_gasesECM1C_2_FD_203312 | JGI IMG/M metagenome (GOLD analysis project Ga0307474, IMG submission 203312) | Hardwood forest soil microbial communities from Morgan-Monroe State Forest, Indiana, United States - atmos_gasesECM1C_05 | ecosystem: Environmental > Terrestrial > Soil > Temperate... | reverse complement strand
ATATTTTGTCCCAATACATCTCGAAATGCCTGCAGCAATCGGGCGGCGGTGTGTGCGTCGGACTTATCAACATCAAAACCCGTAAGTCCGCCGTCCCCGCAACGCAAGCCAATTGAGCCTGCGCCGGGGTGAGGTATGGGGCTCGTCCACGTGTTCCAGGCTGCGCCGATTGGGGCTTTTGAGCCTCTGGCAATGGCGAGCGGAAACAATCCTCGTTTGATTGCGGCATCCCAAAATCCTTGCAAGTCTGGAGCGGGTGGATTAAATGTGCCGTGCATTCGCGGTCGGTCCAGTAACGCGGGTGTGTTTTTAACCCCGAAGCAAATTCGCCTTTGCTTCGGGGTCTTGTTTTTAAGGACTGGTACGCGAATTTGTCAATGACGCTAGGCGTAGTGGGTCGCGAATGCGGGGCCACTAGGCCCCCAGCCTCATTTCGATGTTGCGGAGCTGGTGAACGTCGCCGGTAGCGATTTCACACAGCCGCACGGCCCAATCATAGGAACCCTCGGGAATGCTAACCGCGCGGGCTTCGTTGCGGGTCCACCAGATCGAGGCGGCCAGCGGGCGGATAACATCGGCTGCGCTGGTCAGCTTGCCGTAACCTAAATCAATTTCGTGTCGGCGGGTCGCGCTGTTGATAAGGTCGGCGCAGTTCAGGCCGGCAATCAATTCATTGAGGGCCTTGACGGCGGCGAAGGCTTGTTCCCGAGTGTTGGTCATTTGGTGCTCTCCAGCGGTTCGTTGTTTCGATGGTTGTTTGTACACACGTCCCTAGAGACTGTCAACAACTATTTTCGAAAAATCTCGAATGCCGCCAGCTTGGCTTTGAGTTCCTGAATTTCGGCGAATTGCTCTTTGTCGCGCTGTTTCAAGATCGCCAATTCTTCTTCGGCGTTGCGCGCGGCTGCATTGCTGCGGCGGTGTTCTTCGCAGTTTTTCAACCCGAACGAGTTGCTATCAGCCTCACCATCGGCAATCCGCTTCGTCACCAGGATCGAAAACGGCGCGCCGCAAGTCGCGCACTGGCGCAAGAATTCGACAAGATTTTTCTTGCGGCCGAGGCCGTTGGCGCCGCGCGTCCACTCTGTACGATCACGCATTCTTCCGAACCTTTTTAGGTTTGTCTTGCTTCGCTTCACGAGCGCGTGCTTTCAAATCGTCGCGAGCGTCCTTTATGCACTTGCGTTTGTAAAGCCGCGCCTGCGCTTCCAACTGCCAAATTTCCATTTGGCTGAATTCTTTCGTCACGATAACCCCCTCGCTATGCAAACCACGATGAACGCGGCGCCCAGGCCGATGATAACCAAGACGATCCGCACAAATGCCACCGCGGCGCGCTCGCCAAACGCGAAGGCAATGAGGCCCATAAGGATGCCCAGCCCGATCAGGAAGTGCATGGCATCAACCCCTGTAGTAGGTGTCTGCGAAGAAGTGAAAACGCTTCTTCTGTCTGTACAAGTCAACTCGCCACTGCGCCCAATCAACAAGTCGCAGGGTTAGCGGTGAAAGCAGCGTGCCAATTACGGCCCCGGCAACCACCCCGATAATCATCTAACCGTCCTCTTTGTCGAGCAAATCAACGATGGCATCAAGTGGCGTACGCCCCTGACCGTACTCGCAATCAAGATCGTATCCGCCGAACGTTGCAAAATAACGGTACTGTGCCGGCGCGTAGTGGTCCATCTCGACTTCGATTTGTGGCCGCATCGCGTTGCGGATCAGGTTGTCCATCAATTTCTCTGTGTCGGTCATCAGATCAACTCCGCGGACTTGAAGTTGGGAACGGCCTTCAGCGGGTCAGCCTTGAACGCCGCGTTGTCATAGCCGCGTACGTCGATCACGATTGCGTAGCCATCCTTGCCCATTGCAGCGCGGGTTGCGTTGGCTTCGGCCATGCACTCTTTCAGGTCGTCGCCGAAATAGATCAGGGCCTTGATCAAGGCGCCAGTGCCGCGCTCGCGGCGTTCGCCCTTCTTTGCGCGGACATTGAAGCGGTAGTCAACTTCGAGGCGATATTTCATTTTGCTCTCCAGCGTTTGTTGGTGTACGTATCTGTACACGCGTCCTTAGGGATTGTCTAATCACAAAAACGTGAGGGGGCTTACGCCCCCAGCTCGCGGAGTAGGTCGTCGTCGCTCATGAGGATTTCGTCCAGCGAAAGCGCGGGCTGCGGGTTTTGCATCCGCAGCGTCATTGCGCGCTCTTCCCGTTCCGCAGCGAGGTCCGCGACAACCATGTTCTCGAATTCACCGCGGAAGCATTCGACGCCGTCCCAATCGGTAACAACTACGGTGAACTTTCCAGTGATCTTGTTCTTTGCGCTGCGGGTGTGCATTTGCTTTGCTCCGTTCTGATGTACGTATCTGTACACGCGTCCCTAGGGACTGTCAACACCCCATGGAAAAGTATTTGAATTATTTTCCAGGCGCCGTTCCAGCTCGGTTTTGATGGCGTCCATTGCCGGCGCGAGTTCATATTGGGCCAGCCTTACCTTGTAGGCGGCCGCCACGCTTTCGTAATTGATGGCGTCGCCGATATAGGACAGACCAAAGGCTTCGTTGGCAAACTTCCGCAGCCCCGCGAGGCCCTTGCTTAGCTCCGCGTGCGCTTCCCAGGCTTCTTTCAGCTCTGCCCGTAGTTTTTCCAGCTCGGCGTTGTCCACCGCAGGGGCTACCGGCGCCGCGGCTTGTGGTGCGCCAACGGCGGTTGGCCGGGATGTACCCCCACGCGAGCCGGGACCGCCAGCCTTGCGCGCCGCGCGGCATGTGGGGCAGTTCCGGAGCAACAAGCCGGCGTTCTTTGAGAAGCCTTGCAGCGCCTTCTTTGATACGTCGATGCTTATCATTGCGGCGCATGTGCCGCATGGCCGTGTCACCCGGTACAGATGCAGGTAGTCACCTTTCCAGTATTTTGTTACCGGCGCCCCGCCTTGCCACCCGTCTGGTAATGCGCCCTCGAATGCTCCGTGCATGTTGTAAATTCCCTTAATAGAGTTGTGAATTTATTTTCACCGTGAATTCATAACGAATTTACCACAACAATTCAACTGTAAATTCGTAGTGTATTGTTGTGAATTTACAGGAGCTATAATCAATCAGCCCCCGAATGCTGGGGTTTGAGACCGTAGGAGTACAAACCCACTAGACGGGGGAGGGAGACGGAACTAAAATCTAAACCACTCGGGACCGAAACGGACCTTTTATGGAATATAACCAATTAGCAACACGGCTATCGCAAACGGCTGTTGAAACGGTATATCGAAGATCGGATGCAATTCGGCCGTTAGTACGGATATCCAGCCCCAGCCTGACTACGGCTTGCAGGCAGGCGGGTTTGCCAATGGAGCTTGCGGAGCTTTGTGGCGGGTTGCTCGCAAGCGTGCTTGAAGACCTGCAGCAAATCGGACGGCTACGCAAAACGGACCTAGAGCGGACAATACGGATGGAAGCGGTTATAGCGGCCACTGACGAGCCTGCGGTCTCGGCGCTCCGAATTGCCATGGCGTGTTCGCCAATCAACGGCCGGGCGGTTTCCAGGCATTGGGACGCCATCTGTGAGAAACGCGAGGTTGGCAAGCTGGCGTGGCTTCTCGGTATGGACACGGAAACCGCGTGGCTGTACTCACGAAAGCGTGATAAAAGAAATTCTTGACCATCCCTAAGGACGTGCTATGTTGTGCGTACACACAAACGCTGGAGAGTGAAATGACCAAACTCGAAAAAATCCGCGTCATTCTGGACTACGCTTTCGAGGGGACAACCGTTAGCGCGCAAAACCGGGCGCATACGCTGGCGCAGTTCGAAGCTGAAACCGACGAGGAAATCGAGCGCAAGTACGCTGCAATGCTCCGTCGTCAAAATCGGGCTTGACAGCCCTCAAACATTCGATTAACCATCCGTACATTCGCAATTAACCGCTGGAGAGCCAAATGTCCTTTCACACAGATACCGCCCCGCTCGTCGCGCAGGCCCTTTTCAACATCGGCGAAATGGTGGACGCTTACGGCGCCCTGAAGGCCGAAGCCGCTGCCATCGAAGCCAAGCTTGACGCCATCAAGAAAGCGCTGCAGGCAACCGGGCGCGACGAGTTTCGCGAGGGCCGGCTATTCGACTGCACAATGTCGATTAGCGAGCGCGAAAGCCTGTCAATCAAAAAGTTGCGCGACGCCGGCCACGGTGATCTGATCGCGCCGTACATCAGCAAGAGCGACGTTTACACGCTCCGTTGCACGGCGAAGAAAGGATAATCGATGGCAGAACGAAGCGACCACAGCGACCGCGACAAGCGCGACCGTATCGAACGGTTGCGCGAGCGGCTGAAGAAGATCGAAGGTCCTACGCACCTATCAGGACCAAACCCGTTGATTGGCGTCATTCGCGGCATCCTCGATCTATTGGCGGACGAGCTATGACACAAGCGTACTGGATAGCGTTGCTCGTTATCGTGGCTATCCAGTGCGCCGCCATGGTGGTTGGGGGTTGCCGCATTCGCCCCGTGTTTCTGATGGCCGCAGTTCCTTGGGCGGTCGCTTACGTCGTTTGGAGGCTGATTTGAACCTCGTCACTGTGCCGTCGTGGCTGCGCTGGCCTCCGAATTGCTGCGAGACGTGCACGGGCTGGAACCGGGTGGACGAGTGGACTGGGCGTTGCAGCCAATCGCCAGTCAACGGTGGTGACATCACGGATGCGCGTTTCCGCTGCCAGGATTTCAAGAGGAAAGACGGATGAACCTCGTCGAGTTCAACGCGCTGAAGCCGGGCGACAGGATCGAGAACGCCATGTCGAGTAGCGTTGGCGAAGTCGTGGAAGCGGACAAGACCGGCGTACGCATTAGCTGGGGCAAAGTGCACGGCGTTGGCGTGGCTGCGGGTACGACACGCCACTACAGCCGCTATTCAACGATATGGTTTCACTGGAGCAAGGCCGATGTTTAGCTTGTTCGTAATCCCGTACTGGATGTTCTGGCATTTCGTGATCCTGGGCGACAACTCGCGCCCGGTGACGCGTGACGAATTGGGCAGGCCGCGGCGATGAACCGTCCAGCACACCAACGCCGGCAAGCGCACCGACGACGCAAGGCCCTTGGGCGCGCGTTGCATCAAGTGTTGATGCTTAAGCGGCCGTGGATGAAAGCTTGGCGCCGTCAGGAATACCCGGCCAAGATTAAGCTGCCGCGTCTTGTGCGGCATCATAAACGGCTGCTGTACAAGGCGTTCACGCAATGACAGCGCAAATCATATCGCTTGCAGCCGAGCGCATCCGGCGCCGGGAACGTCTAGAAACCGCGTGGTTGCGGCTTTGGTTTTGGTGGCTGTGACATGCCGGCCAAACCCGGGAGCGGCAAAGGCCCGCGTGCGCTAGAGCTGAAAGAGCAAGGTCTTTCGCTCGCGCAAATCAGGGAACGGCTTGGCTTCAAGACGCCCCAGGCGGCATGGAATGCAATCGAGAACGCTAGACGAGACAGGGACAATGACGGACGACAGCATAGAAACGGTTGACGTGAAACCCCGCGTTATTGAGCTAGACGAAGTGCTGCAACTCGTCCGCGACGCCAGGTACGAAAAACCCGCGGGCTACACCGAAGAAGTTTGGAATGCCGCGCTGGAGTATATCGAAGAAGGCTTGAAGCGTGACAGTAACCATTGAGCGTCTGGAACGGGCGCTTGCAATTGCAGCGTACGTTGTCGTACTGGACGGCCCTGTAGCAGCGCCATTGTTCAATCGGCTTGAACGCGAGCTGGAGAAGGCGCGGGCAACGGACGACAGCGTGTCGCGTGCCAGGGCGCTGCTGGAGCGGTATCAAACGAGGATGATAGCGTGAGCGGCCGCTACTTCGTGCAGGGCGAACAAGTACGCGGCGAGCCCCGAATTTATTGGGTAGAAGACCGCCAAAAGAGGTACGGCCGTAACTTCGAACAAGTTACTAGCCACACGACAAGCGCGCGTACTGCGCAGCGCTGGTGCGATAAACTTAACGCAGGGGTTGTCACAGCACCGAAGGCGCACGAAAGGCGATAGCTTGAAGCACTTCGGCTTTCATCTTAAGCGGTGGTCCGTCGCCATATTTCGGATGGTCGTCAGCGTGGCCCATCAATGCCTCTATCACGCTATCCTCGCACCGTGCGGCAACAAGTCTATCTTTGAACGTATGCCGCAGGCTGTACAGCGTATGCTTTGGCGTTGGTCGCAAGCCGTGCGCTGTCAAGTACCGGCTAACCTCGAACGAGATTTGCGCGCTCCTATCGACATAACGGGGGAAGCCGCTAGGCTGCAACAGCATTGCTGCGAATGCTGCGCCGACGAGCGGGATGCTGCGTATGCTGTCGCTGGTCTTAACGTGGCGCCCATCGGGCCTAACCTCGACGAACGGAATGCTGCAGTCGATATGTACGGTTGTGGCGTTCAGATTGATGGCCTCGGACAAGCGCAGGCCAGTGTCGGCAATGAGCATGACAACCCGCCGCGCTTCGGGGTTTAGACCCATCAGGGCGCCGTCTGCGAGGATGCGGTCTTGTACCCATGCCGGATCGAACGCCGGCCGTGTGACCTTCTTTTCGCCGCGCAACGCCATGTCAGCAAACAAGCTCGGCAACCCCAGCCGCAGCTTGCGGTTCAATTCCTTGATCATGCGGTTGACGTGGCTGATTTGCTTGTTCGCCGTACGGGTGACGATATCTTGCTCGTCCAGCCATTCGGTAAAATCGAGTACGTCGGCGTGGGTCAGCTCATGCAAAGCCTTGTCGCCAACGCAGCCGATGAACGCGGCAATCGCCAGCTTGTAGCCGTTGCGCCAGACGCGCAATTGGTTCGGCGACTTGTCCGTGGTGTAGTTGCGCGATAGCTTCTCAAACTGCGGGAACACTTCCGACAGCCGGATTGAGGGCCGTTGCTCAAAGCCCAGCACGGCAGCGCGGGCGCCGGGGTCATGCACCATGCCGGCGAGCTTCTCGTACCGCTCGATTATCTCCAGCACTGGCCGGTCAACGAGTTCTTTGCTTTCGGCATAATCGAACCCCAGCACGCGAGCGCGGCGCCGTGCTTCGGCGTATCTGTCCGCAGCCTCTTGCGCCTTGCCTTCCGACAACCCGCGCCAGTAAGCCTCCAGCTCGCGGTTCATCAGGTCCGCGACCTTGCCCGCTTTCGTGCCGCGCCGATCGGTCGCCACCGCAACCTTAGTCGAGTGGCGCACGGTCCCGCGCTTGTCGAGGCTTGCGAATTCCAACGGCACCCGGCGCACGAACTGCCAATGGCCTTCGCGCTTCGTCAGGTATTCAGGCATCAGTAATTGACTGCAAGCCAATGCACCCAAGCGCCAGCCATGAACCCGCTAACCCACGCCCAGAAGATGCCCCACAGCCTATCTCGTCTCGTCATTTTCCCTCCGATGCTACACGTTATGTTGTACGATTCTGTACACTGCGCAGGCGATAATTGTCAAGCAAATCAGTTAATTAATTGAGTGTACGGGGCTTTTAGCGCATTCGCTTGCCGAAGTCAGCCAGCGCCATTTGTACAACATTTGACCGAAAATCCTAAATAAATCAGTAGCGGCCTATTGTCGTGTGTCACGTTCTGTTGTACGTTCCCGGCACATTCGCAGGGAGCGTGAACGATGCGGAAATGGATTGCCGATTGGCTGTTGCCGCCGGGCTGTCTCGACCCGGAGGAACCGTAAATGTGGGTCTTGATTGAAGACAGTTGGGGCGATCTCCGATGCTCTGGCGGCCGGGACGCGTGGATAAACAACATCGCGGAGCTAAAAGCCTCGTACCGCCGTATGGGCTGCCGCGTGGTTGCGATCTATCGGAGGCGGGGAACGTGGAAACGCTAGTAACTGTCATCGCCACCCTATGCCTTGCGTACGGTGGCGAGTGCGTCGAAAAGGTCGTCACCGACCAAGCCACGTTTGAGCAGTGCAACGGATCGTTTGCCATGCAAGCGCTGCCGCAATGGCTGGCCGAAAGCGGCTATCTAGAGCGCGGCTACCATCTGGCCGGGTGGCAGTGCATGAAGGGCGGCAAGCGTACGCCGGTCTAGCGGTCCCTAGAGATTTTGTCATACATTCGACAGTCCGCCCTCGTCCGTGCTAACGTCGGAACCAAATCGACGGAGCGCGAGTTATGACAGACACTTCTTTTTCGGCGGGGCCTGGGGCGAGTGGCGCGGATGTACCGCCAAACCCCAGCGCCCCCGCCGTTCCCGGTGCGTCGGGGCCGACTTCGGTAGGCGGCGCCCCGGGAACGCCGCAAGCCTACGCACCCCCTCCCCAGCCCTCCACGCCGTCGATTTTCGGCACGCCGGACCCGTCCGCCAACCCCATTTCGCAATTCGGTTCGGGGCTGAACAAGACGTTCGGCGGTTCGCAGTACCAGCCGGCGCCCGCGGGTGCCGATGCCACGGACCAGTCCATCAACCTTCTGCAACAGCGCATTCAACGGGCGTCGAGCATTGCCACGGGCAGTGGGGGCCCAATGGGCTTCATGGCGACGATCTTTGACCCGGAAGGCGTGCAGAAGGCGCGCGACGCTGTTCCGAAGATGACTGAGGAACTGAAGGCCCTCCAGCAACAGAAGGCGAAAGACGTAGAGGTTAAACAGCTCGCGCGAAATTACGGCATCAACAACATTCCGGCCGGCGCCGACCGCGAGACCGCGACCAACATGATGGCGGACGAGCTGCAGGCCCGTTACCTCAAAGGCGACCCGATCGCGGCAACCGCGCTCACGCAATTGGGCCGTACGGACCTCGTGCAAGCCGGGGGCGAGCAAGCGTTAAGCGCCGCCGCAGCGAACAACGCGCGTTACCGCGACGCCATTGGCAAGCTGAACAACGTGCAGAACGCCGGGCAGTACAACGCGGCCTACAAAGAGCTGGAAAAGCAAACCAAAGAGGGCAAGCACCAGCAATGGGAACTGGCATCGGTCCCTAAGACCTTTGACGAGTACCAAGACAAAAAGCAGATGATAAATAATTCGCTGTCAACGCAGCAATTGCAACTGAACGCGCTCAAAGCGAAGATGCAACAGCTCGGCGGCGTCACGCCTATTCAAAAATCGGTGGACAAAGACGGCAACGCGATCGGCTTGCACGCGGCCGTCTCTAGCCAATTACGCGACAACAACGGCAACCCAATGGGCGGCGTCGAGCCGGTCACGGTTGGCGGCATTTACAACGGAAACCGCCTCCCCTCAGGTTCGGGCGTCATTGGCGACGCTGGCGTGAAATGGGGGTTGATGACCAAAGACGAAGTGAAAGACGTTGGCGCGCGCATCGAACCGCACAAGACGACGGTGGAGCGTGCTTCGGGCATCAACAAGCTGAACGATATCGCAGCGGCGAAAGACTTTGGTTCGAACGCGTGGCTGTTGGGTCACGGTATCGACCAGTTTGTCGAAATCTCGCGCAACGGCGTCGGCGGCCGTGGTTCGGCCACGCCCGGCACTATCCAAATCATGGAAAACCTGCGCGGCCATCTGCAGACCATGGGCGACAAGGCGCAGAAAGAGTGGCGTCAGGTTGAAGATTGGGTAGACGGCGGCAAAAAAGGCCCCATGCCGTACATGTCCACCGAAACCATTAACGGCCTGAAATCAGCCATCACGACGCTTAAACAGGGTTCGGACAAGGAAATCAGCGGCGTTGCCGGCGGCATTGCGAGCTATGTTGGCCGTCACGGCGGCAAGCTGGACGATCTTGGGTTCGAGCCGGGCGTCGTGGACGCGCTGAAGCCATATTGGCAGCAAGGCAACACGGAATTCAAGCAGGACATTGCGTCGCGCCCTGCCGTTGTCATGGGCGGGCAGCGTATCGTGTTCGATCGCGACGGCGTAAAGCCCCCGAACGCTATGACGCCCGGGGGCTTTGACCAGCCGCAGCCAACAGCCGCCGCCCCTAACGGTGCGCGCGGCAACCCGCCCCCAGCGGCAAACGTCCCGGCGAACCCCGGGCCTGGGAGCGGCCCTCCCGGCGGCCCCGTCACGATCGCAGGCCAGCCGGTCACGCCAAACCTGCCGGCCGGCGTGTCGCCGAACTACCTGCCCGCAATGCAGCGGATCGAAAGCGGCAACGAGCGAGACCCGTGGACTGCGGGCACGAAGGGCAGCAGCGCGTCCGGTGCGTTCCAGATGATTGACAGCACTTGGCGGGCCAACCGGCCGCCGGGGGCCACGGCAGCGCGCGCGAAAGACGCCACGCCCGCGCAGCAAACGGCGGCGAACGACAAGTTCATGGCGACGAACGCCGCGGCGCTGCAGCGTGCGGGCATCCCGGTCAACGATGTTAGCATGTACGTCACACACAACCTTGGCGAAGGCAGCGGCCCCAAGCTGTTGCGCGCGTCGCCGAACGCCGATGCGCGCTCGGTCGTCGGCGAAGATGCGGCACGGAACAACCCGCTGTTTTTCAAAGGACGGCCGACCGTCGCAACCGTGCTCGCGCGGTACGACAACGAAATGAACAAAGGCGGCGCAACCGGCGGCGACATCGCCGACGTAGCGCGCCACAGTGCCGCCGCCCACGCGCGGCAGCAGCCGGCGGCGCCCGGCCTGTCGAGTTGGCTGCAGGGCGGCGACCCCAGCATGACGAACCCGGAAAGCGCATTTTCGGACGCCAGCAAAAAGCAAATGTCGGATAATCTGGTGAACAACGCCCCCGTGATCGGCTCGACAGCCGGCGCGGTTGCAGGTTCGTTCGCAGCGCCCGGCCTTGGCACGATGGCAGGCGGTGGCGCGGGCGGCGCGGCGGGCCAAGCGTTCAAGGATTACATGCAGGGGCGCCCGCAGGACCCCCGCGCAATCGCCAAGCAGGGCGCGCTGGGCGCGGTTTTGGGCATCGCGGGGCCGGAAGGCGCACCGCTCGCGGGCGCAGCCATGCGCGTCGGCGGGGTCGCGGCGGTCAGCGCCGGCGCGGAGAAGCTGGCCGGCGGCGAAAACTCGGACGTGCTCAGAGCGGGCCTTGAAGGCGGCGCCTACGCGCTCACGGGCGAAGCGCTGGGCAAGTTCGTGTCAATGGGCGGCGCGGAGGCATACAAGGCGCTGTCGCGTTACACCACGTCGGCGCAAGCGGAGCTATCGGCGCAGGCCGGAAAGCTGGCCGAAGCGCGTGCGACGCTGGAAAGCGAAAATCCGAAGCTGCCCGGCGACGCGGGGCCGAACCCGAAATACGAAGCGGCGAAGAAAGTAGCGGACGACGCCACGAAGGCCATTGAGGACCACGGACAGAAGCCTGACGACATGGTGCACGCGTACGAGCAAGCCAAGGCTGGCGTGTCGTCGGGCGAAGCGGCCGTGACGCGCGGCGCCGTGAAAGAAAAGAACGCCGTTTCGGAGGGCTACAACGACTTGCGCCAGCAAACGCGCGAGACCGGCGTTGGCGCCCCGAAACCTAATCAGCCCGTGCCGGACGGCCCGCTGGCGCAACTCCGTACGACGGACAACCTTGCAGGCAAAGTGCCGGCGCAATTTCGCCCCGAAGCCGAACACGCCGAAATGCTGATCAAAGCGCCCGCGAAAGATTGGGGCGAAAAATGGCAGCAATTGCAGAACGCGGGTTCGGAGCTGATAAACAAGCGTCTGGACTTCCTGCAGGCTGGCGACAAATCGAGCGCGAAGGCGATGGACGATCTATTCCAAGGCGTACGCAACCAACAAAAGGCGGCCGC
>Ga0307474_10003283_pt1 | contig 11658 bp, 17 predicted proteins | sample atmos_gasesECM1C_2_FD_203312 | JGI IMG/M metagenome (GOLD analysis project Ga0307474, IMG submission 203312) | Hardwood forest soil microbial communities from Morgan-Monroe State Forest, Indiana, United States - atmos_gasesECM1C_05 | ecosystem: Environmental > Terrestrial > Soil > Temperate... | reverse complement strand
CCATCACTAGACGTGAAATCGAAATTGTCATTCCGCTACTCAACTCGACTGCGGTTTGCGATCAACGCCCCATGAAGGTTGACGACAATGGTCTCGCCAACGAGAATTTTGTTCTCGTTGTAACGTTGTATCCAGTTGTTGCATCCTCGCGATTCGCTGGGATCACAGCGGGAGGCCGTTGGGCTAGTTAGTTAGAGGAATGCGGATGCATCGTCGTAAGTTGTGAACCGTCATTTGATGGGGCATGAACGAGAGGAAGTCGTGCCGTTTTGTGCCTCTAAACTGGCAACAGTGGAGAACGCTGTATTCGCGTTCGAGCAGACGAGACGGATATTACCAAGATCACCATCATCACCGCATATTCGGCGATGTCTTGACCTTGGTCGTCTTGCCAGAGTTGCAGAAGGAGACTGCTGAACATCGGGGACTCCCTTTCATCCAAGATTCGACTGGGCATTTGCCGAGAGGTTGGCTAAGGCGCAGGAAATAAGCGACTGATCTGATGACAATGTGCTTGCTCACCAAGGACTGTCAAGATCTGCAAATGCTGGCTCGGCTTCGGACCAACTATTGCTCTTTTCGGACTATAAAAATCCGGGACTTCCGAGGCGGCGAGACCATCCTTATCGGTTATCGGTTTCTACAAACTGGCGGAACCGCTGGTCCTGTTTAGCGCCTCTGGTCGCGGTATCCGAAAAGGAGAGGCGACTGATGTCGCCTCCCGTTTCCTCTTTCTGATCATTCGCAACTGACGACTCGGCAGTGCTTTCACGCCGCCTTGCCGTGAATCCTAGCTTCGAGAGTTTTATCGCTGCCAACATTAACCTTGATCTGCTTGGGCTTGGCTTCGGCCTTCTTGGCGAGCGTGATCTCCAGCACACCCTTGTCATAGTTGGCGCTCACTTGTCCCGTATCTACCGAACTGGGGAGTGTAAACGAGCGGGTGAAGCTTCCGTATTGCCGCTCGACGCGACGGAAGTTTTCCTCTTTCTCTTCCTTCTCGATCTTGCGCTCGCCATGGACGGTGAGCGTGTTGTTCTCGATGCGGACATCGATGTCTTTTTCGTCGATGCCTGGAACCTCAAGCTTCAGAGTGACGTTGTGCTCGTCTTCGTAGACGTCCGCGGGCGGTGCGAAACTGGCAGTGGTCAACGCCTCCTCCGGGCCTTCGGGGTTATACGACTCACGGAACAGACGGTTCATGCGGTTCATGCGGTGTTGTAGGTTTGAAAACTCACGGAATGGGTCCCAACGGGTCAATCCTGTCATAATTTCCTCCTCTCGAAAAATCTTGGTTGGTTCGGTCTCGTGTGTCGTCGATTTGTCGGCTTCCACCTGCGCAGACGCTCAGAATGGAAGCCAACCCGTGTTACTATGCGCCGACTTCTTTCGCCTTCTGTTGAGTCACCTCCGACTCTGCTTGCAGCCAATCGCCTAGTTCGTGCCCATCGTTTCTCCCGCGTTGCTCGAACAATTCGTGGGCACGAAGACGGATTTGCTCGTGAATTTCGCTGGACGATGCGGTGGTTTGGTTGGTTGTGCGTTGCGGACTGCGCGTGGTGCGCGTGGGCTTCATTCTGCTGTCACTCCTTTATAGGTAATAGCTAACCGTTGACGCTTCGTTGCTTGACCCGACTATGCGACGCGACCCCTCGCCACGAGCCATTCCTTGGGTACGGGCTGAAGAATTAGCTCGTCTTCGGGTACGGTAAAGTCGATTCCGCAGCGCGGGGCACGTGAACTCCCATGGTTTGGAATCGGCACGTCCTGCGCCTTCCGTTAGCCTATAGGTAACCGCCAACACACCACAGTCGGGAATCGGACAACTCGCCCCTGCTGCAACCACATCTTCCTGCTCATCCCAGTTACCTGGCATCGTGTCTTCTCCTTCGTCAAACCGATTCAGCGCCTCTACGATGTCCGGAAGTGAACGCCGAGAAGCAAATCGCCCTTCCTGCTGCTCGGACGAGATGGAAATTATTCCCAACAGAAGAACAATATGAATTGGCGTGGTGAGGCAACCGGTAGCAAATTTTCTTCTTTGCTGATACGCAGGGCCATCGTTCCGTCTTGCAGATGGCGAATGGAGCAGAGCAGGAAAGACTACTGCACTTGGCTAACATCACACGCCTACCACTTCTTTGTGCATCGAAGCGCGGTCAATGACCAGACTCGCAAAGCGCCTCGTACCGGAGAGGGCTCCGATTTTGTTCGGTTACTCTGATTCCCAGAGATTTTGTTCTCTGGCTCTCACTTTGTGGAATTTCCTTCAGCCTACACCTCGTCACGAATCGCGTCAACGCTCGTACTGAAGGACAGAGCCCAAGTTATCTCCCAGTGGAAATCGAAAACTGACTCGGGGGGCGGAGGGAAAGAGCTTCCCGGTGTACTGACTTGTGATAACCGTCCCAGCCCCCGCGCTTTTTCAGACTGGACGCCCGTGGAAACTTCACACGTTCAATTTCCAATATCCCCTCAGGGGAGCCTTTTGGACTTTCTGCTCGCTTAACAGCAGGTTGAGAGCGGTTATCACTACAGCCGGTCGCTTCCGAAATTCTTCAGCCAAGTCTCGCTCGCTGACGATCACGTCCCCAGTCGGGTACCGCTGGTGAACGGTGTGCGCATAAGACGAAATTCTCTCAGCCAGCGATCGCAAGTCTTTCTTCTTGTCCCGCTCGGTACGTCTTGCCCGCACATCCTCAGTTTCAAAAGCCCGTATACAGATCGCGGCGATTCCAAGAACAGAGATGATCAATACGACCCACCAGCGCAACGGTATCGAGGAAAAAACATCTGTGAGGAAATTCATAAAATTGGTCGGCACAATGGAATCGGATGCACAAGAATATCCAGCAATCTACATGCCGCGAAGATTACGAAGGGGTGGTGTCACTGGCCACGATTTTGATGCAATTGCACGATCGTTACGAACTCGGGCTTATTCCTCCCGCCGTCGATGGCAAACGTCACGAGCTTAAAGTCGTGTTGACGAGAGCAGACAGGGGAACACACGGGGTTCGCCTGAGATATCGCCCGGAGTACATTCCTGTTCGGGAGGAACCAGAGTGGGCACAGTGATCTTTTCTTTGGAACCGCCGTCGTCCAGTTCCGAATGAGGGGGCGGGCATTTGCCAGCGTCAGCTCCGGTTATTGGCTGCAGCTAACCACTGCCACCTTGTTCACACTCCCATGTGAACATTGAGCAGGGCCGCTGCCTGATCCGCATGATGATGCGTTTCCTGAGCGCGGTAAAGACGAGGTGATGCTGCCCGAACCGATCAGCCCCGATCGGCGGGAAGATGTGATCGCGCACATGGCGGCGCGACTTTTGGGAGCGTATCGGCATTTCGAGCGCATCGGCAAGCCGGGACTAGTGGCCGCATTTCGGAACCTCGGCGCAGCATCCCCAAGCTCGGGCGCAACGATCCCTGCCCGAGTAGCTCGGGAAAGAAGTACAAGTGCGGCGGGGGGCGACGGTGAACTGAGGGGCCTGACGGACGCCTTTCGATCGCAGGACTTCGCCCTCGAAGCAGCGATTCACGCAGGGATGGTCACTGCGCTTTGAGCGAGGGAGTCCGATGGTAATCGGCGTGTGACCGGAGCGCCGAATTCATCGACCCCGCGAAGCTACTGCGAAAAACGACTTCACCCAAGTTCGCTTTTCCTTGTACGTATTATCAAGTACTTGGCAGCTCCGTTGGTTTTTGTTTTCGATGCCCGAAAATGACCCCTTGATGCAGCGACCTTACTACTGACTCCCAACCAAGCTAAAATGAAGTTCGACTACCTCGCGAGGCGGAGTTCATTATGCAGCGGGCATTCGGATTCGGTATTCCGCAAACGTTGGATGACATTTGTGATCCGACACGACTGGCTTTGGTCGTGTACGACATGCAGGTTGGGATCGTGAAGCAAATCGAAAATGGCAAGCAGATCACGGACAAAGTGGTTCAAGTTCTGGAAGCGGCTCGCCAATCGGGAATTCGTGTCTTTTTCACGCGCCACATGTCGCTACCGAAAGAGCTGATGGGAGTATCTCAGTTCCGTACAGCGATGGCTTGGCAACGCGTGAAATCGGCAGAAGAGGTCAAGCCTTGGTTCTTGCGGGACGCGCCGGGATTCCATCTGATTCCGGAGATAAATCCGCGGCCGAGCGAAGCAATTTTCGACAAGATCAGCATGTCGGCGTTTGAAGGCACGCCGCTGGATATGGCCTTGCGCGATTGCGGCATCCTTGCGTTTGCCATCGTCGGCATCGCCATGGAAATCGGTATTGAACCCACGGTGCGCCATGGCGCTGATCTTGGTTACATTCCAGTGGTTGTCAAAGACGCCTGTGGATTCGGTCATCGCGATGCCGCCGAGCGTTCAATCGCCAGCCTTGAATTCGCGGGCGATGTTTTGATTACAAACGTAGAAACAACCTGTGCTCAGCTTGGGCGTATTGTGACCCAAACCACGAGCTAGTCGTTACCATACGCCCCCGCCTGGCTAGCACATCCAATGGCAGAGGAGCAACAACATGGTGGACTTGTCCATTTCCGGTGGCAATCTGGTCTGGCATGTCCGAGGAGCCGACAAGTGGGCGTTCAAGAGTTCGCTCGAAATTCCGGTGGCGCATGTTGCGGAGGTCAGGGCAGACGCAGCCATAGCGCACGCCTGGTGGCACGGCATCAGAATGCCCGGCACCAGTATTCCCGGCGTTCTGACCGCTGGCACTTTTAGCAGAACGGCAAGCGGGTTTTTTGGGATGTTCACAATCCGGACCAGAGAGTCGTGATTGAACTGAAGGACGAACGATACAACGAGCTGATTGTCGAAGTCGCTGACCCGAAAGCTGCGGTGGAACTGGTCAAGGCCGCATTGCCGCGGTGAACGGTGAGCGGTACTATTTGTTTCATTTAGCCCGCTTAGCCGCGAACTCTTGATCTGCAAAAGTGGTAACCAAGAACTAACAACCGAAAAGAGCTCACCTATCCCGGAGGCCAGCCCAGCGAGCGTCCACCCAGCAGGTGTACGTGAAGATGAAAGACTGACTGACCGGCGCCCGGACCTACGTTTAGCACCGTCCGATATCCCCGCTCAATATTCCGTTGCCGTGCAATCTCGGCGGCCGCCAGATGGCAGCGACCAATCACTTCCGCGTCCTCAGCCTGCGCTTCCTTCAAGCCGGCAAAATGCTTTTTCGGAATGATGAGCACGTGCGTTGGCGCTTTCGGGTCGATGTCCTCGAAAGCAAATACATGTTCGTCTTCGAAGACTTTTCTCGATGGAATTTCTCCGCGGAGAATGCGGCAGAAGAGGCAGTCAATACCGGGGTCGGTCATCGCTGTTCACCATGGCGGAAAGATAGCATTTGGACGGAGGTATTGTCAGCGCCGAAATGGATACCGATACTTGGTGATGAGTTCGACGAAGGGCTGCGAGTTCACATTCCACGTGCCTTCGAAGGGATTGTCGAGATCAGTCAACACAAAATGGGCGAAGAAGAGCAGCATGGTCGTGATCCCTATGGATACCATGCCAAGAGCAACGTTACGGAAGGGAAAAAAGAGAAGCAAAAACAGAACCATGGACGCTGTCAGCGTAAAGAGGATGGGGGGCAGCATCTATTCCGCCGAGTCGCGCCGCATAGTGGCGGGTACGGCTGTGGACAGCAAGGGAACGGTTAGTTACACAGGCTATACCTTCGCGCATTCCGAGACCCATGCGACGCATAGTCCAGCGCTCGGCGGCGTCAGTGAAACCACTATGATTATGGCCCAGAACTATGTCGGCGGTTGTCCGGCAGGAACCCAGCCCGGCGATTTGATGAACGCGGACGGAAGAGTAACTCACTTGTGGAAACATTGAACGATGACTAATCCAGCCTAACCAAAAAAACCGCGCCTTCACTCGTCTGGGTTTCTGCGGCGAGTTTCCGGGCGCGCTCCCGATCATCGTTCAGCACGTGTACCCGTACCCACCAATCTCCAACGGGACTGCCGAAGTGCTGTACTTTCGCTGTGCTGTAACGACGGGCGAGGTGGTCCGCGAATTTGCTGGCTTCTGGCTCATGCGCAAAACTTCCAATCTGTACTGCCCACTTTCCGCCGGTCTCAAGCGGCAATGGAGTTTGCATCACTTCCACTCTTACTTCCGCAACTCCTGGCAGGTAGATATCGAGCTTGCGGGCCGCAGCCAACGATAAATCCAGAATGCGTCCCGGGATGAACGGTCCGCGGTCGGTGATGCGGACGAGAGCGCTGTGGCCGGTCTTGAGATTGGTCACGCGCACAATCGCGCCCAGCGGCAAAGTACGGTGTGCCGCTGTCATCGCGTGCATGTTATAGACTTCTCCGTTCGAGCCCACGCGATTGTGATAAGGCGGCCCGTACCAGCTCGCCCGGCCGGTTTCTGTGGCTAAGGGCGTTGAGCCGGCGGGAATGGTGGGCTCGGAGGGATCGGCTTCGCTCTCCGCGCTGCCGGGGAGACGATCATTCTTCGCCGCGCCTTCAGGTCGGGACGTCGATTCCGCCGAAGAAGGTTGTGGCAAAGGTGGTGGCGGCACGTTCGCACGGGCTTGCTTGGAATGTCCGCACCCGGCGAGCAGCAGGAGCGTAAATACTGATATTGCAGCGCATACGACGCGTTCTGCGCGCCGTCGGTGCTTGCGAGGGTGCTTCAATTCGTCCAAAAGGGCTACTTCGGAGGGTGCGGATGTTTCTCCATGTAATCGGCAAATTCGGAGAGCTTCTCCGACGCCACGCGCAGGGCCTTGGTTGAGTGCTGACGCACCGCCGGCACCACCTCTTCGTTGAGGTATTTGATGAACTCAGGAATCTCTTTCTCGATCCGTTCGGCGGCCTCGGCGACACTCTTGCTGACGCGGGCCGACGCATCTTCCACCTTGCGGTTGAAGTCGTTCATAATGCTCCTCGCTGCTCCTGGACGTGAAACGTGTCACGCTAATGTTGCGAAGACCAAAGCATGGCTATTATTTCGTGCTTGAAAGCGCCGGTCAATGGCCAGAAGGGGAAGGGAACCTGCGGAAGCAGCGCTTCGCGGTACGGCAATAAATGAGTTGTCCGGGCCTACGCCGAGCACGATCGCTTGGCTGAAATTCTCTCCGAAGATTGTGAACACGGCCGAACCTACGATACCGTACGGAAATAGAGATATCCATTGTGTGGAACTCGGTCTCCCTCGTAGATCGCCAGCACAAACACCAACTTATGGCGTTAATTGCTGCAGGATCTGTTTCTCGGTGGCGGCTTGGAGTAAAGATTCTGGGTAGGAGTTCTGCGAAGCGATTTTTGGGTAAAGCTTCTGAATGGAGGTTTGCAGTAAACCTTCTGGTGGCGTTTTCTTTTGGGTGGCGCAGCGCTTCAGCCCTGCGATAAACGCTGCAAAGACGATGCGGCTTTAGCCGCTGAGGTACTTGACGGAATCCATTTTGAAGTCCCCGCGCAAACCCCGCTGCCTTTCTGATCCGCTGAAGGCAACATTTCGCCGACGGCTGTTCGCCTGGTACGACGTGCATCGCCGCGATCTACCCTGGCGTCAGAACCGCGATCCTTACCGCGTTTGGCTTTCCGAGATCATGCTGCAGCAGACTCGTGTGGCCGCGGTAATCGAGCACTACCACGAATTCCTGCGCCGCTTTCCCACAGTCAAAAAGCTCGCAGCGGCGCGCGAGGCAAGCGTGCTCGCGGCGTGGAGCGGCCTGGGATACTACCGGCGCGCGCGCATGCTGCGTGCGGCGGCTAAAGTAATCGTGAGCACGCACGGCGGCAGATTTCCGCAGACTGAAAAAGGATTGCGAGCGCTGCCTGGGATTGGTCGATACACAGCGGCCGCAATCGCCAGCATCGTATTTGATCAGCGGGTCGCGGTGCTCGATGGCAATGTCGAGCGTGTCTTGCAGCGCGTGTTGGGAAAGTATCTGGTGACCGAAGAGCTGTGGGCAGCAGCCAACGATCTGCTGGACAAAAGGCGTCCGGGTGATTTCAATCAGGCGGTGATGGAGCTGGGCGCGGTGGTGTGTACACCGCGGGCTCCTGTGTGTTTAACATGTCCAGTGCGCGAGCTATGTGTGACGCGCGGTGAACTACCGGCGACAGAGAAGCCAGTTCCACAAAAGAAACGTGAAATTCATTGCGCTCTGAACTATCGTGATGGAGACGGCCGCGAGCGCGCGGTCTTTCTGGTTCAGCGAGCACGAGACGCATCGCTGATGGCGGGAATGTGGGAATTGCCGGAACTCGCCGATCCGGATGGCGCGGCCAGTCCCTTGTTCACCCTGCGGCATTCGATCACTGTGACCGATTACACGGTGCGCGTGTGGCGCGAAAGCCCACCGCCGGCAGTGCGCGGGAAATGGATTCCGGCAGGTCGGCTAAAGCAAATTGCACTTACCGGACTGGCGCGGAAGATTTTGCTCAAGGCCGAAATTATCTGATTCGCGGTTTGCTCGCTCTTGGCAACAGAACTATCATTCTGCACAATGAATCCGCGCCCCTTATCGATGACGCTGCCGTGGGTCGCCGCGATTATGGGGCTGGTTGCTCCAACCTGCGAACGCCCAAACTCAAGAACTTTTCAATACCGCAACACCGATCCTGTTGACCAAGCTCTCTCCGCCGGTTTACCCTCCGCTGGCGCGGCAGGCCGTGAGTGCTTTGGAGACGTGAAAGAAGACCTTGCGATCCCGGGAGACGGCAGTTGAATCGGCTGAGGTAGTCAGCGGTCACCCCAGGTTGAAGCAGGCCGCCCTGGAGAGCGCCCGAAGATCGCAGTTTGAGTGTCGTGGCTGCAACAACCGGTATCGCCGTATTCCCTTAGATTCGCATTCGAGCTTCGAGACGACGGTAACTGCTGCAATGCATGGTCGCATTCGCAAGGAGTGACGCAGTCCCAGGACCGCATCACGATTTCGGTTCCAAGCGGTTGCCTCTGCGATCCCGCCTCGAGCACTAGCAAGGTGAAGGTGCGTTCCTCCAGGTGCCTCTATTTGTGAAGGCGTGGTTTTCGCACCGTGGATTTCAAGTGAGGGAGCAGAGTCCATTGAGCTGTGAGAACTGGTAACCGCCGATTCAGTCAGCATCTGGCATCATCTAAAATGAGACTAAGCCAGAGAGGAATGCAAGCTCAGCCTGGCAGACATCATGAGCAAACCGGAGGATTAACGAATGTCAGCATTAACCGTGGGCACTCAAGCCCCCGACTTTGAACTCAAAGCGATGGATGGCAAGAGCTTCGTGCTGCACGACGAACTGGCGCACGGAGCGGTGGTGCTGGCATTTTTCAAAGTCTCATGTCCCACATGTCAATATGCCTTTCCATTTCTGGAGCGCCTGGAGCGGGCATATGGGCACAAGGGGGTGAGGATCGTCGGCGTATCGCAGAATGATCCCCGGGAGACGGCGAATTTTACCAAGGAATTCGGTGTGACGTTTCCCGTTCTGCTCGACGACACCCGCAAGTATCCCGTGTCGAACGCCTATGGCCTGACCAATGTCCCGACGATTTTCTGGATCGCGCAGGGCGGCCAAATCGAACTCTCGAGTGTCGCCTGGGTGAAGGCCGACTTCGCAGAACTCAATCGCAGGATGGCAGAGTCTCGAGGAGCGATGCCAGCCATAATCTTCCAGCCTGGAGAAGACGTACGCGACTTTCGCGCCGGTTGAGGCTCTAAGAATTGATCCCGCGGTCGCGGGACACAAAAAATGTAAGGCCTGCCGCGAACGCGGAAGGCAACCCTCGCAGGTACAACCCTACATTGGCCTGAAGGTCCGGGTGGCGACTGGCCTGCCGTGCAGGTAACCCTGCCGTGTGTAGCAACAAAACCCCGCTTCTCCGTTACAATTCTTTCAGTCAACAAAAAATATTACTGATTCCAAAAATTTTCCCGCGCCGTGCGCCACCTCGTCGGGGGAGAAACCCGGTCTATGCAAGCCATTGTAAGAAGAAGTGTTGTCGTAACCGTGATTACCGCCATGAGCTTGCTGGGCTGGGCGGAAGGAGCTACGGTGCCACCTGCCGAGCCGGCGGCGCCAAGCGGCGAAGCGGCCTCGGTGCGCCTGCCCTCTACCGCCTTCGCCGCGATGGAAACCATCAATCCCGAACACATCCGCTGGCATGTCCGCTTTCTCTCCCATGATCTGCTCGAAGGCCGCGGCACAGGGCAGCGCGGCGGGGACATCGCCGCCGAATACATTGCCACGCAGTTTGCCGAATACGGATTAAAACCGGCCGGCGAAGATGGATCGTACCTGCAGAAGGTGCCGCTCGTAGGGATCACCACGCTACCGCAAACGCAGTTTGTGTTGCTGCCCAAGCAAGGTCCGTCCATGGATCTGAAGCCGCTCGATGAGTATGTCGCCTACGATCAAACGCAGCAGGCGCAATCCGATGTCGATGCCGACATCGTTTATGTGGGCTACGGCATCGAAGCCCCGGAATATAACTGGGACGACTACAAAGGCGTGGATGTTCGCGGGAAAGTCCTTCTCATGCTGGTAAACGAGCCCCCCTCGGATGATCCCAAGTTTTTCAAAGGTAAGGCACTTACCTATTATGGCCGTTGGACCTACAAGTACGAACAGGCAGCGCGTAAAGGCGCGGTGGGCGTGATTCTCATCCACAAAGAGGACATGGCGAGCTACCCCTGGGAAGTGGTGCGAAATTCAAACTCGGGAGAGAAGTCTTATTTGAAGTTGGAGGGCCCGGCGCTGAAAGTCGCCTCATGGGTGCAGCTTGATGTCGCAAAAAGATTGGTGGCCGGTTCCGGTATGGATATCGATAAGATGATGACGGACGCGCGCTCCCGCGAGTTCCATCCCGTAAACCTTGGCGCAAAGCTCAGGACACACATAGTCAGCAAAGTTCGGAATTTTGAATCGAACAATGTGCTGGCGACACTGCCCGGTTCCAGCCGTAATTTGAAAGAGGAAGCCGTGCTGTACACCGCGCACTATGATCACCTTGGCATTCGTCCCGAGATGCCGGGCGACAATATTTACAACGGAGCTGCCGACAATGCCACAGGCTGCGGCATTCTACTGGAACTGGCGCGCGCCTACAGCGTAGCCAAAGATCGCCCCGGACGGTCAGTGATTTTCGCTGCAGTGACGGCGGAAGAGCAGGGACTGCTCGGGTCGGAATATCTAGGCAAGCATCCGCCGATTGCGGCTGGGAAGATTACGCTGGATTTAAATTATGACGACGTGCAACCTCTAGGAGCGCCGGAAGAAGTCGAAGTCACCGGGGCGGAGCGGACGACATTTTATCCCTGGGTGCAGGCGACTGCGAAAGAATTCCGGTTGACCATCCGTCCCGACGCGCGCCCTGAGGCGGGACACTTCTATCGCTCCGATCATTTCAGCCTGGCGCGTGTGGGCATCCCCTCTTTTTCAATCAACGAAGGCATGAAATTTAAAGGTCATAACGAGGCCTGGGGACTGGCACAGAACAAGGAATACACGGAGAAGCGGTATCACCAGCCGGGCGATGAGTACCATCCGGAAATGGATTTCGTCGGCGACGCAGCGATGGCGCGCTTCGGCTTCGCGTTGGGCTGGGAGGCGGCAAGCTTCTCCAAGCTCATCGGCTGGCAGAAGGGCGATGAATTCGAGGCGGCGCGAGCGAAGAGCCAGTAGTACCCGGTGCCACTGGGCG
>Ga0307474_10003279_pt1 | contig 11662 bp, 9 predicted proteins | sample atmos_gasesECM1C_2_FD_203312 | JGI IMG/M metagenome (GOLD analysis project Ga0307474, IMG submission 203312) | Hardwood forest soil microbial communities from Morgan-Monroe State Forest, Indiana, United States - atmos_gasesECM1C_05 | ecosystem: Environmental > Terrestrial > Soil > Temperate... | reverse complement strand
GTGCCATCGATGGCCGTTTGGTCGGAGCCGCTGTGGACACCTACAATGCCAGGCTGGGTCTGGTCGATGGACTTGAGCGAGTCTTCCTGTTCCAGCACCCAGGTGTCCTTGCTGCCGGTAATATCGTTCGGGACAAACTTGAGGTATCCCGCGGAGACCAGATCATCCAGCGACTGCGGCGCTTTCTGCTTGTCCAGCGTATATTGATCGATGACTTTATTGAGCGTCGCCAGGTTCTGTCTCAGCGTGGATTCGCGCGCGCGAATGACGCTCTGGTTGTACATCGGAAGGGCGATCGCCAGCAGGATCAGGACCATGCTAATCACCACCACCATCTCAATCAGCGTGAAACCCCGATTGCGGACTTTGGGATTGCAGAATTTGGGGCTGCGGGCTTTGGACCTGAATTTCATTTACCAGTCCTTGTACTTGGTGCCGTCCAAAGCGACTTGGTCCGACTTCGTGTAAACATCGAAAACGTTCTGCCCACCCCAGGAATCCGAGTCTTTATCATCCTGCATGGAGCGCATTCCCCATTCCTGTTTAGTCATGGGATCAACCGGAATCCGGCGGAGAAATTTCAGCTTCTTGCCGGCAACATCCACGCCGGTAACCAGCGTGTCGAGATCCGGAGGATATCCTTCGCTCCCCACCTTGATCTGGAACGCGCCACGATCAGCGGCGTCTTTGTAGCGATCAATCGCGTCGCGCATCATCCAGAGATCCTGGCGCAGCTCGTGCTCGCGCTCCCGATAAATGGTCATCCTGACCAGCGGAAACGCCGCCCCCACCAGAATGGCCAGGATGGCGGTCGCAACAATCAACTCGATCAGCGTGAAGCCGCACTGTCGGCGGGCACCCACGGAGCTAACTTTCCCAATGTTTATCGACTGGCTCATAAATCAGTTCGGTTCTCAGTTCTCAAAGAAACCACCGGATCTCCACTGAGAACTGAGAACCGGGAACTGAGACTTCTTCTACTGAATCGTAATAGCCGCCTGCGCTCCGCTCATCGCAATCGGCTGCATCGCCGGATCCCGGGCTCCGCCCCGAGTGATGGTCAGAGCCGACTGACCCGGCCCCTTCGCCATGAATGTGAGAGTCACCACCGCGCCCTGTCCCGAAACGCCACCGGCGCCCGGAGGCCGTGTGGCCGTGATTTGGAGCGTGCCCGTCGCGGGATCGTCGCGATGCACTAACGCCACCGCTTGCCCGTCCTGTGACAAGAATCCGCCGTTCGAAACGTTGACCACCGACAACTGATTCGGATCGTAGTTGAGTTGCACGGGCACGGAGTACACGTTCTGCCCGCCGGAAAGCATGACATTCACCGTGAAGGTCGAGCCCTTCGCCAGGCTAACGGTAGGCGGATCAAACATGAACGTTCCCGCACTGGCGCCAGCCTGGTTCTGGGCACTCAAGTTCTGGGGAGCCTGGCCCTGAGGAGCCGGCGTCTGCGGCTGCGGAGCGGTTACGGGGGCGGACTGGGAAGGTGCGGTCTGCGCACCTGGGCCGGGCGCAACCGGACTCGCCGGCGATGCCACTGTGCTGCTGGTATGTCTCAGCGCCAGTGCGTTGGCCGTACCCACGTCGATCATATCGACATTGCCGTGGACAACTTCAGGCCCGCGGATAATGTGCGGTACCAGGACGAACACGATTTCGTTTTCCGCATGCTCGGCATTGCTCTGCGAAAAGAGATATTTGAGGATCGGGATCGAAGCCAGACCCGGAATGCCGCTCAGAGCCTTCGTCTGCGTATCCTCCAGCATGCCGCCCAGCAGATTCACTTCGCCATCCTTCAGGCGGATTTCGTGTTCAACCTTGCGCTGTCCGATCACCGGCTGATCGATGCCACCGATGCTCACGTGCGAAGTCACCGCCGAGACGTCCAGCGAGAGCTTCAACGAAATTTCCCGGCCGGCATGCACGCGCGGCGTGATGTCAATATTCACGCCCACATCGAGATATTGGAATTGTGTATTGACCAGTGGGTTGATGCCGACTCCGCCAATACCCGGCTGGAACGATCCCGTTGCCACCGGCACGCGGTCGCCGATCTTCAATGTCGCCTTCTGCCCGTCGAGCGCGCGGATCTGCGGATTCTGAATGATCTTCGTGTTGCTGTCACTCAACAATGCCGTAGCCGTGGCGGGGGGAATCGTCACCTGGAAGTCGGTGGCATTCAGGTTGGCAATCGTATTCAGGTTGATGCCGGAGGTCGATGACGTAGTACTCGTAGTCGAGGTGGTTGTACTGGTCGTGCTGGTAGTGCTGTTAATATTGTTCTGCAACTGCACCGTAACGCTGGTCGGAGGACTGACGCCGAGGGTGTGCATCTTGTCGCGGCTCACCTGCATGACCGCCACTTCGATCAGCACCTCGGGTTTCGCCTTGTCGAGATCGTCCACCAGTTTCTGCGCCAGAGCCATCTGATCCGGCGTGCCCCGCACCACGATCGCTCCCTGCGAGGGCAACTGCTGAATTCGGCTCACTTCGAGGATGGTACGCATCGCGTTTACGACGTCCTGCAATTCGGTCGGCTGGGAAAGGTTGGAAAGATAAAAAGTTTTGATGACGTTTTGTTCCAGTTCTTTCCGCTTTGCGGGATTGTCTTGCGCGACAAAAATCGTATTGGGCGTCACCGGACGCCAGAAGGTCTTCGTCTCAAACGAAATAATTTCCAGCGCGTCTTCGAGCGTGACCCCATTCAGCTCGATACGCACTTGACGCGGCGTGTAATCGGGATCGAAAAGCACGTTGATACCGGCCAGCTTGCCCACCGTCTCATAGATCACGTTGGCTTTTTCCGTTACCTTCAGCGTAATGGGCACATTCGAGATTGGGGCCAACTCGACCGGACCCTGCGCCGACTCCAACCGTCTGCGTAGCGCGGTCGCACCCGGCACCGAAGCCTGCGGTTGCGGATTCTCCGCCTCTCGAATCATTTGCTGCGTACGCTTTAATTCCTGCTGCGCGATGAACGAAGAAGGATCGGTCTCCAATCCTTTCTGGAATTCAACCAGCGCCTCGTCGAGTTTGCCGGCATCGCGCAGAATCTGCCCGCGATGCACGTGCGATGAAGCCGCCAGAAAGCGGGTCCGCTCGAAAGCAGTTCGATATCTCAGGTCTTTCGGTTTTAGATTGTAGGCCTGCTTGAAATAGTCGAAGGCTTGCTCGTAGTTCTGCCGCGCCTCGGCGTCTTGACCCTTTTCGTAAAGCGCCTTGGCGGAATCAACAGTTTTGGCAAAAACCGGAAGCCTCAAGCAGAGCAGCACCAGTACGAACAGAGCCGGACGGATCAGACGTCTCATCAAGCAGTCCTCATAAAAATCTCTCTCGCCAGCGGCTGCACCAGCAAGACTCATCCGGCCACGATTCAAAGGACGACGACTCAAACGACCATGACTCGTCCAGCCAGGACGCGTCACGCCGTCCGAAATAGCCAACCAGCCGGGCGTCCCAGCGGCCGTCGTGCGCAAAAAGTACCGGAAATTCGGATTATAGCATCGCATCAACTGTCACCCGAAGTGATTGGTAGGGCAGTGTTTACACTCATTAGTACAGGGCCGGGAGTGCAGGCCTTGATCTCGAGCCTTGGGCGCCAGGAAAGCAGGCTATCGATCTATTCGAAAGCAGAGACAATTCTGAGCCGCTCTCGAGACCTGAGACCTACCACCTGAGACCTGAGACCTGTTACTTTCTTTTCAGTACTATGGCCAAGCAGACTACCCACCAGACCCAGCCCAATCGGGAGAAGAATCCTCGCCGTCAGCCCACCGCCTCCGGAGAAAAGGATGCCGCTGTAAACAGGAACGCAAGCCACAACTATTTCTTGCTCGAAAAATTCGAGGCTGGAGTCGTTCTCACCGGAACCGAGGTGAAGTCGGTCCGGACCGGCAAGACCAATCTTAAGGACGCCTACGGCCTCATCAAAGACGGGGAACTCTGGCTCCTCAACTGCCATATCGGCCCCTATGACCACGGCAACTACGCCAATCATGCCGCTCTCCGCACCCGCAAGCTCCTGATTCACAAAGAAGAAATTCGCAAGCTCATCGGCAAGACCCAGCAAAAGGGACTCACTCTGATTCCCACCCGAATGTATTTCAAGAATGGCAGGATCAAAGTAGAACTCGCCCTGGCCAAGGGCAAACAGCAATGGGATAAGAGGGAGACCGAACGCCGGCGCACCGCCGACAAGGAAGCCCGCGAGGCCATTTCGCGATCAAGAAAACAAGCGTAGAACTCGTGTGGGGACGGGCGCCTCGCGAGCCCTGCCCTGAGCGAAGTCGTGGCACGGCAGCTTTTGAACGCCGGGTCCCCGAAACACTGGCAATCATGTGCAAATAATTGCGACGCACGGCTTGACGCGGGCGATACTCCCTTTTTTCTAAGGTTCAGCGAGTGGACTCTGGCGTGCAAATCTGTGCAGTTGGCCTTGAAAAAACCGGGTATACTACCTCCACTCGTAACCTTCCCCTGCCACGCCATCATTCGGAGTGCGCCTCGGCCTATGACTCGCACCATGACAGGACGATTCGCCGCAGCCTTCTATTTAGTGGCGACGTTGCTGCTCCTTTGTTCGGTCTCCACCTCTGCCCAGGAACAAAACCAAAGCTCAGTCCGCATAATCCACGAACTGAAACACGACGTCTCCGCCCCCCTCGCCGAACTTGATCGGATGACTCCCGCTCAGCCCCACCGCTTCTCACCTCGCCTGCTGAAAATCCTCCCCACTGGCCCCCTGAGTAACACGCCTGAGTACGCCGCGTTTGACGTTGCCTTGCAGCAAGCCTCTCTGCCTCCAGTCGCCGCGAACCTGGGCTTGGACATTGACGGCTTGGGTCAGGGACAGTACGGATTTAATGTCGAATTGAGCCCGCCCGATACCAACGGAGCGGTCGGTGCCACGCAATACGTGCAGTGGGTCAACGCTCAATTTGCGGTCTTCGACAAAACCGGTGCGCTCGTTGCCGGACCCACCGACGGAAATGCCCTCTGGGCCGGTTTCGGTGGAGGATGTGAAACAAATAATGACGGCGATCCCATCGTGCAATATGACAAGATGGCCAACCGCTGGATTCTTACTCAATTCTCGATTAGCACTCTTCCTTATGCACAGTGTGTCGCAGTTTCCACCACCAGCGACGCCACCGGCACTTACAACCGCTATGCCTTTTCTTTCGGCAACATCGATTTTCCGGACTACCCGAAGCTGGGCGTGTGGCCCGACGCTTATTACATGTCATTCAACCTTTTCATCAACAGCAACTTCATTGGCGCAGACGCATGCGCCCTCGACCGCAACGCGATGCTGGCCGGCAATAGCGCGACGATCATATGCTTCCCGCAGAATTCCTCGGTCGTAACCTTATTGCCTTCTGACATGGATGGAACGATCCCGCCGTCCGCAGGAGAACCCGGCTTCTTCATGAACTTTGGCAAGAACACGATCCAATTGTGGGCTCTTCATGTGGACTTCACGACGCCCTCGAACTCCACGTTCACCGGACCCACCATTCTCCCGGTCGCGACCTTCACGCCGCGTTGCTTCCGTTACTGCGTGGTACAACCCGGAACCACTCAACGCCTCGACGCGCTCGGCGACCGCCCTATGTACCGCCTCGCCTATCGTCAGTTCCCCAGCGGAGTCGAATCCCTGGTCTTCAATCATTCCATCTCCACGGGCATTCGCTGGTATGAAGTTCGGAGTCCGAACAGTACGCCCACCGTCTTCCAGCAGGGCACCTTCGGCCCAAACTCAACTACGCGCTGGATGGGCAGCATCGCCATGGACCAGTCCGGCGATATGGCTCTCGGTTACAGCGTCTCCAGCAGTTCCGTCTATCCCTCCATTTACTTCACGGGACGGGTCGCAGCCGATGCGCCTGGCAGCATGGAGGGCGAACAACCGATCTTCAATGGTTCCGGTTCCCAGACCGGGGGCGTGAGCCGCTGGGGCGACTACAGTGCCATGACCGTCGATCCCGTCGACGACTGCACTTTCTGGTACACCCAGGAGTACATCCAGTCCAACGGCAGCTTCAACTGGAACACGCGGATATCCAATCTCATTTTCCCCAACTGCGGGAACGGCGTCGGACCAAGCCCGACCGCGGTGCTTTCCGCCAACAAGCTTATCTTCCCCAAGACGCTCATTGGCCAGACCGCATCCCTGACGGTTACCGTGACCAACACCGGCAACGCCACCCTGAATATTTCCAACGTCGCCACCTCCGGCGACTTCACAGTTCAGTCTAATGGCTGTGGCGCTCAGGTCCTCGCCGGCAATAACTGCCCAATCACGGTGGGATTTACGCCGACCGCAAAAGCTTCCCGCACAGGCATTTTGCAGCTTACCGATAACGCGGCGAATAATCCGCAGCGGGTGACTCTGACCGGAACGGGTATGTCGATCGCACTCTCGCCGACTGCTCTCAATTTCGGTCTCGAGCCCGTGGGCCAGACGAGCGCACCGCAGCCGGTGACCGTCTCGAACGTGAGCAATGCCTCCGTGAATCTCACCGGCTTCAGCATCGGAGGCACACCTGCCGACTACGGCACCTCCGACAACACCTGCGGCAGTTCGCTCGCCGCGGGGACCGACTGCTCGCTCAACGTTTGGTTCCATCCCACCAAGAAAGGCGCACGCAACGGGAAACTCAACGTAGCCAACAACGGCGGCGGCAGCCCCGCCATCGCAACCCTGACCGGCACTGGACAGTGAACCCGGCGTCGCTGAAGCGATGCCCTGATACGAAGCCGGAGCCTTGCGCCGCCTCCCCAAGCTGCGGAAACTAGCGTTGGTCGAGCATGTGAATGGTTTCGAGGATCGTGTCGCCCACGATTTCGAGGCTCTTGGGGCTTAGTTTGTCCATGGTGTCCTGCGGGCTGTGCCAGAAGACATTGTTGTAGCCGTAATCGAGGTCGATGACGTCGGCGCAGGGGACACCGCGATTGAAGAATGGAACATGATCGTCCTCGATAGGACCCTGCTGCGCGTAGAAGTGCGACTGGTAGCCCCCGCGCTCGGCAGCGGCGTAGATGAGGTCGAGCAGCCACGGAGCGCCTTTGGTATTGCGGGCGATGTCGAGGTCGGCGTCGGCGATCATGTCCATCACCATGAGCGCTTTGATTTTTTTGAGGGTGCCGTCTTTCTCCCATTTTTCGGCGAGATGGCGGGCACCGTAAACGCTGTCCGTATTACTCCATTGCCGTACGGCTTCTTCGCCGTCGGTCCAGACGAGCCAGACGCTGTAGCCATCGCGCTTCTTTCCGGCTCCCCCGCCACGCAACTGGTTGGCGTATTCGAGCAGGATGGCGGCGGACGATCCGCCATCGTTGGCGCCGACGAACCCGGAGTTGCGCAATGGATACACCGTGTCATAGTGGCCGAGGATCACGATGATGCCGTCTCGTGTACCCGGAAATTTCGTGATGATGTTGCGAACGGGAAACTTCCCTTCCACGGTGTCGGCGGTAAAGGCGTCGTCTTCGACCTGATCGCCTTTGAGGTGATCGAGGATGTAGCGCTCTAGTTTCTTGTGACTCTCGCTGCCCATATAGCGAGGGCCGAAGGCCGTGACCTCGCGGGTGTATTGGAAAGCGCGTTTGGAATCGATGTGCGGGAGCGGGGCGGAGTCGGGCGGCACGGCTTCGGGCGGAGCAGACGTCGTGGCTGGAGATTCGGATTTTGGGGCTGCGGAGGTGGCGCCGGCGGGGGAGATTCCTTTGGCGCAGGCTATCGTGCTAGCTAGGGCGAAGGTCAGCAGCAACATCAAAAAGATCTTTAACGACAGGGGGCACAGAGAGGCCCAGGGGAAGCAAATTCTTGTTGTCGTGGATCGTTTCATTTTTTCTCTGTGATCCCCTGTGATCCTCGGTGTCCTCTGTGGTTAGAAATTTTTCTCCGCGCGCTTCTTGCGCTGGCTGGGATGCACGAGCCAGGCGATGGCGATGCTCAGCACGTACAAAGCGATCATCGGAGCGGCGAAGATGCACATGTTCAGGATATCGGTGGTGGGCGTGATAATGGCGGCGATGATGAAGATGACCAGGATCGAATAACGGAGATTGCGCCACATCCATCCGGCACTGACGATGCCCATGAGCGCTAGAAAAAACACCAAAATCGGCATTTCGAAAATTACGCCCAAGCCGACGATGATCGTCAGGAACAGAGAACTGTACTCGCTGAGCGTAATCATCGGCTGAAAGTCTTTACCGTAGCCGATCAGGAACACGAGCGCTTGGGGAAGGACAAGTTTGTAGCCGAAGTATCCGCCGGCAAGGAACAGCGCCACGGTCGAGACCATGAAGGGCGTGACGTAGCGCTTCTCGTTGCGGTAAAGGCCGGGCGAAATGAAGCACCAGACTTGGTAGAGCACGAAGGGTGAAGCGACGAACAAGCCGGCCATGAATCCCACTTTCAGATACAGATTGAAAGGCTCGGTGGGATTGAGGTAGACGAGTTTTGCCGAAAGGCCATTACTGTGAAGCGCCTCCATGATGGGACGCTGCATGATCTGGTAGATATTTTCGGCATATCCCCAACAGGCGAAAAAGCCGATTACCATGGCGATGATGGAATAAATAATTCGCTTGCGCAGTTCCTCGAGATGATCGAGGAAGCCCATGGTTGGCATTTCATCGTGGGCAGATTCGTTCACGGGTGAGGAGGCGGCCGCATCAGGCATCGGGCGCTACTTTCGGAGCGGGTGACGGCTCGGGAACGACGGCGGCCGCTTCGATCGCGACTGATTCGACAGCAGCCGCTTTGACAGCGGCGGCTTCGGCGGCGGCATCTTCTGCAGCATCGAGCCTTTCGGGCGGCGGGGGATTGAAGATGCGGTTGGCCAGCGATCCGAGCGGAGCCTGGAGAGGCGGGAGTATCTGCTGCCGGGCGCTGCTGCCGTTGGTACTACTCTCGAGAGAATTGATTTCGGACTCGATCTGCGAGCGGAATTCGTTGGAAGCGCGCCGGAACTCGCCGAGGAAGCGTGCGACCTGGCGTCCGATCTCCGGCATTTTCTTGGGGCCGAAAAGGATCAGCGCCAGAAAAAACAGGAAGATCATCTCGCCTGAAAAGCCAAAATTCATACCCCTATCATAATGCGGGATGGGGGAAACGGGCCACTCGCGAAGTTGGGATGGGGAAGAAAGTTACAAAGCACGGGGAAGAAATTTACATAGCGGAGGACCCACGATCTGCCGTGATCGGCAAACAGTAGGTCCCCCGCTTCGTTCAGGATGACAAAACTAAATCAGGTGACAAATCTTCACTTGAAGGTATAGCCGATGGAAAGGCCGTATCGGGTGACGCGGTTTGAGCTGAAGTCAGTGTTGTTGTTGACGAGGTAGAGACGCGCCTCGGGCCGAATAAAAAAGCCACCTTTGGGATAAAACTTGATGCCAGCCCCGAAGTCTCCGTCGAAGTGGTTGCTGGACTGGTAATTGGAGCAACTGTAGATCCCGCAGGTGGTTCCGGTATAGAAGCGGGTACTCAGAGCGCCGATGCCTCCGACAAGTTCCAGATAGGCGTGGCTCGCGAGCTTGGGCGAGTAGACGGCATTAATGTCATAAAAAATCGGCCGATAGTTGAAGCCTTGGCCAGCATAGTCGGCTTGAGACGCCTTCCAATAGATTTCGCCCCCGAGACCGAGGTTGTGCCAGAAAAGCACGTCGCCGCTAAAGCCAGGATAGGTACCACCAGTCAGAGATACTGGCTGGTGATCAACACCGTTCGCCTGGCTGGCTCCCGGGGCATCGACCGTGCTGACGCCGAAAGCGATGTCGATTTTCTGTGCCTGCGCGAAATTCGAGAGCGCGGTCAATGCAGCGCAAGCAAAGGACAAAAGAATAGCGGTGCGTAAAATGTGATTCAATCGGAACCTCCAATCAGGTAGTGGGATCAAGAGATTTGGATGCAGCCCGAACGCGCGATGCTGCCAAGCGGAGTGAGATTTACAAGATTTTACGGGCATCGACAATGTACCTAAGATCAATAGCTGCCATGGTTTTCATTGGCAAACCCGCAATGTGCATATAAGTTGCGCGGCGGATTAGTAAGCCAGCAAAATACGCAGATCGCGAAGGTTATTTCCGGTGGGTCCCGTGACGACGGTGTCGCCCAGCGCGTCGAAAAGAGGATAGGCATTGAAGGTGGAGAGCGCGTGCCGCACGTCTTCGGCACCATCGACTCGGTCGCCCGCCCGACCGCCAACACGAAGAACGAAGCTGCCATCGACCACGGCTCCGGCGGCGGGACTGTTGCCGTCGATGCCGTCGGTGCCCGCGCTCAGCACGGTAATGTCGTCGCCCGATATTTGTTCGGCGCAGGCTAGGGCGAATTGCTGATTGCGTCCGCCGACGCCTCCGTTGCGGACGGTCACGGTCATCTCGCCGCCAGAGATCAAACAGACTCGGGAAACTCTGCTTCGCAGTTCGCGCAGACGGTTAAGCAAATAGACGGCGGCTTTATCATAGGGCCAGTCGTCGCAGGAGTTATCGACCTCGACAGCGAAACCGGCGCGGGTGGCGGCGGCGGCAGCTTCATCGACGGCAACTTTATTCGAGAGCACGGTCCACCACCGAGCGCGGACGAAAGCGGGGTCGTCGGATTTTGGCGTCTCGTCGAGCGCACGGTGACGAAAAAGATCGGCAACGGAACTGGGAAATTGATCGACGAGATTGTACTTAGCGGCGATGCGCTCGCAGTCATGGATGGAAGTGGAATCGGGCATGGTGGGACCGGACGCGAGCGCGTCCGGTGTATCGTCGGGCACGTCGGAGACAAGAATCGAAACCTGTTGCGCGGGATAGGCAGCCTGCGCGAGGCGTCCGCCCTTGACGGCGGAGAGATGTTTGCGGATGGCGTTGATCTCGGCGATGGGCGCGCCGGAGTGGACCAGCGTTCGGTAAGTGGCAACGAGGTCGGGCAGCGAGATTTCGTCGTCAACGGGCTTTTCGACGATGGAAGAGCCGCCGCCGGAGATCATGAAGATGGCTAGCTCGGTGGAATCGAGAGCGGTCAGCGATTTGAGGATAGCGTCGGCGGCGTGGATGGATTCGCTGGTCGGGGTCGGATGTCCACCGCGAAAATAACGGAAACCGCGAATCTGAGTGGCAGGTTCGATCGACGATGCGACGATGCCTTCCAGGCCGCTGCCGAGTTGGGCTTCGAGAGCGGCGGCCATAGTGTGCGCGGCCTTTCCGATGGAGACGACGAAGACGCGATTGTAGGAATCGAGATCATACAGATCGTCTCCGACGCGCAGGACGCGGCGCTCGCAGTGGATGTTGCGCGCGAACGCGTTTTCGATGGAGGCGTTCTTCAGCGCTGCGGAAAATATCTCACGGGCGGCGTCACGCATGCGGCGGAATTGGTGGTCGCGCTCGGGAGAGATCGCGGGCATGGTGGGGATTATAAGGTCGTCAGTCGTCAGTCGTTGGTCGTTGGTCGTTCGCCGGTCGTCGTTCGCCAGTGGTCGGCGGTCATCAGTCGCGGGTGGTTGCGGCGGGTACGGTCTCGCGGACCCAATCCTCGATGGCTATTCGCATCTCCTTGAGTCTGCCCGCAAAGAAGTGATCTCCGGCTTCGATGCGGACCAACTTCTTCGGATCGGCGAAGGTGTTGACTAACGCTTCGAGTTTGCCGGGT
>Ga0307474_10003278_pt1 | contig 11662 bp, 23 predicted proteins | sample atmos_gasesECM1C_2_FD_203312 | JGI IMG/M metagenome (GOLD analysis project Ga0307474, IMG submission 203312) | Hardwood forest soil microbial communities from Morgan-Monroe State Forest, Indiana, United States - atmos_gasesECM1C_05 | ecosystem: Environmental > Terrestrial > Soil > Temperate... | reverse complement strand
GATTTTCTGATTGTCTATTTTGCCAGTCAAGTTGAGAGTCGTAACATCAGCGTCAGAGACAGCTATTGTTAACTGGCAATCACCAGCCTGCGTCAGCCGGGGGTTAGCACCTGCCGGTAGGCCCTCCCTTGAGAGAATGCCGCATTGTACGCGGTAGTAGTCCAAGCCCAGCGGGATTTTGTCTCTTTCACTTGATGGATTTTGGGCAGTCGCTAGTCCGGGGATCGCGAACAGCGCGACCGTCATTGCAATCATAAAAGTTTGTAGACCCATTGCGGGCTCACCACGATCCATGTCCAGAAACCAGAACCAATGACCTTGATTGAAAAAATCAAGGCCGAGATCAAGAAGCGCGCGGAAGCGAAGGCCCAGCGAATGTTGCTTAAGCGGCCCAAAAGGCTGACGAAACGCTACGGCTAGCCCGCATCGGCCAGCATCCGCTTACGCCACAGCCATGTCCGGTGGAACAAATGAGTTCCGACCCGATTTAATACTCCAAAGGAGAGGGACATGGACGAACGTGTGACAGCCCACATTGTGGGCCTGAGTATTACTCTCGTTTACTTCTTGTGCATAGCGCTTGCCGCTGCCGCCATGATGTGACGATGAACCCGCCCTGGCCCTAGCCTCGGCCCTCGCCCGCTCGCGCCGCACTCCTGATCTTGTCAGTCGTTCCAATCCTTGCGATCACGCGGCAGCGTCCCTCGCGCATGAGACCGAGGCCCGCAGTATTCCAGTTCGGTTTCGAGGAATTGGTTCGCAAGCCGTCGTGCAGGAGAGGTACAGATAATGCAGACGCTTGCTGCGGAGGCGTTAAAGACCTTGATAATTACATCGGTCGTCATCGTGGCTGGACCGGTGTTTGCTCTTGTCAGCGCGTCTAACGGCCTCGCCAGAGCTCCTGATGGCTGTCGTGGTGTCCAGTTGGGGATGGTTGAGGCCGTTGTTATCAGCGACAGGGTTGCAAATCGGGATAATGCAAGATTCCTTAAGGCACTTCGCCAAGAGCTGTCGCGGCGCAATCTCACCCGCGCACGGTTAAAGGAATGCGCTCCGCAATGGGACCCCATCATTTCCAAATGGGACCGATGCGCAGCAAGCAGTGATACGGAATGTCGCTTCTCGCAGCAAGAAGTGGATGAGATTAATAAAGCACCGGACGCACCAACGGCTCCGCCATAACAAGGCCGGTTTGCACCCAGGCATCGACGGTCGCACCGCCGTTGCCGCGCTCGAATAAAGCTCCGGCGCCTTCACCGTGTGGGCTATGGCTTTTGATCGGCGCGTTGAGACTACTTCCTTTGCGCAGGGAACGGCGCAATGCGAACACGAATCATCACCACTCTAAAGCTCACTCTCCCTCCTGCCTCAGTCCCGAGGGAGAACGACTGATGGCACCGGCTTTGCTTCTTTGGACGGGGCCGTTTTTATCGGGACCAATACCGGGAGAAAAGCAATGAAGGCCCTAAGCCGCGACACTGGCCTTGCTTGTCTCAAGTACCGCCAGCGCTCAAGAGTGCCAGGTGTGCTCAGCGGCCGACGCCTGCATAAAGACGTACCTTAAAGCGACATCGGAGGCCCAAAAGGCCACAAAGCAAGCAATCCGGGATTGGAAGCAGAATTTGGACAGAAAAGCTTCCGCAGAATTCTTCAGCAAGGGTACGCTCGCACTAGAAGGCGCCATGGACTCCGAAATTCGTTCGGATCTTGATGGCCTGAAGGAATGCTTGGCTAAGATCAGGTAGCCACGTCAGCAAAGAGTGTCGGAACGCGGACATCCGGCCTGATCAGTCATCATTCCGGTCGGCTTAGGCCGGTGCGTTTTTGCATCCGGCCAGGTTGGGACTCAATTCGAGTGGAAACGAATCCACGAATCCCCTGGGGCGCTGACAGCCTATTAGGGGAAGCAGTCAAGATCGCGCGAGAAGTATCGGGGCAGAAGGCCAGATTAAAGCCAGAAAAAGCGGGCGCTGGGACTTTTTCCTTGTGCGCATTTTTGCGAACTTCCCAGGAACCATTTCCGCACTGCAGCGTCGTAGAGCAGAGTTTGCTCGCTTGTTTCCGCAAGCTCAATTCTCTACGCGGCAGCAGCACAGTAAAGCGACCGCAGCAGGCCGTAGTTGCCCGATAATCTCGCAGTTCACTGTTCTCAGCGGAGTAACGCATGTCAGAGCGGACTTTTTCCAATCATGAACTGGATCCATTCCGAGAAATCTCCCCGGCAATTGGCAACGTCGACCAACTGTCGGAAGATCGATGCGCAAAGCTGGTCACAGCTTTAGAGAATTGTGAACGGCAACTGAAACAGGTTCGACTGGAGTTGACAGAACTAAAGCGAGTTGGGCCTCGCGAAGGATTCAAGCGTCTGAAAGACAATCGAACGCGAGATTGAGCGGATAGACTCGCTGATTTCCATCTGCACTGCAAGCTGGAGCGGCTTTCATTCGAAAAATGAAATTTTCCAAGATCACGGGAAGCGATCTGAATCAGGCCTGGTTGGCGAAACAAGGACTTTCGGCGCTAAATCGAAAGCATGATGAACGTGGCGAGAGCCGTGAAACAGAGCGCGACGACAACGATCGGGCCGATCTGACTACGTCAGCACCGACGCGGTAACCGTCCCAAGGGTCGGCCGGGCAGCGTTTCTTCCCAGCTTACTCGCGTAGTTTTACCCTGAAGCGGGACTACAAATGACCGATCAGTGATAGGATTAAAGCGCCCGCAATAGTGGGAGCCAAATCGACATCGTTATGATGAAGAAGGAAATGACGACCACGCGTCGAAAGACCGATCCGCGCACCGGGTACTTCAGACCTGCGAAATATGCGTCGATAAAAAAATGATGGCTAGTACCATCCACGCGGCGACAAGCACTAGCAATAGGTCAACAACTTGGCTTGCATAATGGTGCATGAGCGCACCTCCTGACAGCGTTAGCGCGAATTGCTGTCAACCAAATTCGTACCATTTTCGCAACATCCCACAAAAAACTACTGTCGGGACTGCCAGCCCTCCAGTCCATTCATTGCCGTCGTGGCGGGCGTCAGGTTATTTTTATCTCCTCAGGTGATTTCCAACCTACCAGACGCATATTGGGAGCTTTCGATGTTGAAATTCGTGATCCTCGGTGTCGCTTCTCTGGCCTTCGTAGGAACAGCAGTTGCCGCCGACCTCCCAAGGCCTCAGCCGGTCCCCGCCGCCGCGCCGGTCGGCAAATATCCCGTTGGCAAATATCCCGTTGGCAAGAGCCCAGTGGGCAAATACCCGGTCGCAGCCCCAGTAGTGACCAAAGGTTGATCTGAATATCCACTCGTGCGCGGCCCTCAAATTCAGCCACCGAACGGCACTGAAATCTACTCGACTTGCGATGATGGCCGCACTTTTACGACCCTAACTCGCTCGATTTCTTTCTGAACTGCGGCACGGCTGGCAATGCCGGGCAATACGATTTCAGGCTGAACGACGTGCGAAAGCGTAGGACAAAACTCCGGTTTGTTTTCCCACTCAGTCCCCGACAATTCTGGACAAGCACCATTGATGATTGCCCAGTCGGTGCCATTCGCTTTCACAATCGTCGTGCATCTCGGACATCGCGTTTGCATATTTATTTTATCCCAGCGGCGGATAGAGCCCCGCCGTTGATACCAACGGCGGGCAGCCTACCAATGCTGGACAGCCTTGGCGGCTGTGCCCGGGCGTAGGGCGCGTCTCGTCGCTACGCAATGCGGCTTACACTAGGCTTACACTAGGCTTACACGTCGAGCGGCTAAGCGTCGCAAAGCTCTTTCAGTCGCTCCGGCGCGGAGAGCATCTTCGACCGACCCTATCAAGGGGGATCGAAGCATTGGGTGAAGGTGAAGAACTACAAACACCTGGCGATGGAGCGGGTCGCCGAATTATTCCGATAAGGAGTCTTCAAAAAAGGCCCGACCGCGCTGGCGCGAAGGGGGTCATGAAGGCGCTGAACGCCAAAAAGCTGAAGCATCCCCGAAGCCGTACTGCTTTCTTTCGAACACAATCAGCTAGCTAGATCTGGTTACTTGATGACCGCGAGTCATCATGACGACCGCGAGCTGGGGCACGCGTGAGACAGGTCTGGCAGATCAGCATTGCCTTGTGGCTGACAATTTTGTGCTTGGCGTTGGCAGCAGCGAAATGGCTTGATTATCTCCCCTAAGACAGGGCGAACTGAAGCAATGGTCGCGACGGGGGCTGAGATTAAATACGAAGCGAGAATAATTTTGTGTCGGCCACGCTGGCCACTGGCGCTGCGTTGTAACGCCACGCCTTGATCTTCGGATGATGCCGGCATGAAAGTCGCAAGGTCGAAAGTCGGACCAGACACAGCGCGCATCACCCACTCCCCGGGGCAGGAGCCCCGATAGGTCACCTCAACCTACTATTCCCGAAATTAGCTAGGGGGCCGCAGTCAAGCGACTGCGGGCTTTTCCCTGTTCCTCATTGCAGAAGTGGATTTTCGAAGCCAAACGAGCAGACCAAGCGCCAATCCAGCGAGCATCATCGTCCAACTGGCGGGTAAGGGCGTTGCATTGACGCTTGGATCCCCAAGGCCCTTATTACCTTCGCCAAGATTGAAGGAGCCAGTAGATCCGCCGGGATTTGAGATAATGAAACCTGAGCCTTTATTGCCGCCGGCAAAGCCACCGCCTTCCCCAAGGCCTTTCATGCTGAAAAATCCCGACCCTCCCGAGATACTCAGGCCGCCGCCATTGCTTGCACCGCCGGAAAATCCTGCACTTCCCGAAAAGCTGCCGCCGATGCCGCCGCTTGAGCCCTTTGAATTGAAGCCATTAAACGAGAGGTTAGACGAGGATCTCTTATTGCGGCTTCCTTCATCGTCGTTGAAGGCGCCGATCCCGCTGCTGTCGGACCTTGACCAACCATCGCGCTCGTAAAAGCCCTTGGGATCCACGACGTAGGAACGTGCGTCATCAGGACCGAATGTTAGGAAGAACGATTTATCAGTCGGGGCGGAACCGGGCGGTCCAGGCAGAAGAGTATCTCCGTGAGCACATGGTGCCACGAAGATCACAGAGGAAACGACAATCGAAGGGAAAGAGGCACGCATCACAGGCTCCCCAAGGTCTGGGATTGATGTGATGCAATAGACGAGAGCGTAGCCGGCGAAGTTCAAAAATAAAATGTCGCAGGATAATAAAAAAGAATTTATCCGAGAGGAACCTCTTAACCGCGCTGGGTCAGTCAGTTCCTTGGCCGGCTGTTGACTGCGAGCAGTCGGTCTAGGGTCGCTCTTGGGGCCGAACCGTGCGACTACCTCCCAGCCGATTCACCTTTGGGCGGTCTGGGGTGGCGCCATCACAACGCATGCTTGTGAACTGAACGCGCGCCGGCGCATTCTTCCGACATGGGCACCGAATCACATGGTCACTTTTGGAACTCGATGACCGCGACTGCCTCGAGGATAAGCGGACTGCTTTGGACCGGTCTCGCACTGTTCGCCATCACCGCGGCGCCGTTGGTGGCGGTGGTGTGTTCCTCGCCGATATCGCAGCCCGACCGCGCCGTAGGGTATGGTCTGGCGAGCCTCGCGATGCTCTGGGCCACCATCATCATAACCTTGGTAGGCTGGAATAGGTCGTATCGGTGGGTTTTGCTTGGCGAGAGGAGTTCATCCGGCGTAGCTATCGGTTTGTCCGCCCATTGGCTAAGCGGGTTCTGCAACGATTGGCTTCTCAGGGGCAATGTGCGGACTTTCGGCCAATTTCACTGCGGGGTCGTCACAGCTTATGCATTGGAGGTCGGTGCGGCCCGACAAGGTGACAACCGGGACCCGTCGTTTTCCGCACTTCGGGCATTGCGTTATCCGATCCATGAGATCCCTCCCAATTTTTTCACCCGTAACTCGGAACTACAATTTTTGTTCCATTCGAGCGTTTTAAGCGCGGGACCGTCGCGAGCCCCGCGCAGATCGTGCCTTCTCAAGGCGTCGCGCCGAAATTGATAAGAATCAAAACAGTGGGGATGGATTTCGCTAACTTGTCTTGAGCCAAGCGTAGGCATGGCCGCTTGGTGGCGGGGTCCACTCTCCCCTCCCCGTCACAAAACTCGAGGCCGCCGCTTAGGGCGGCCTCTTTCATTTTCCAGTATAACCGAAGCCCCGCGCCTTGGATCGGCGATGATCAGGCCGCAGCCGCAGTGTTCAGCTTCGCCAGCCCCGCATCGATGATGGCGATTTCGTTCTGAATCTGCGCGATCGGCTTGCTCATGTCATAGCCCCCGGAAATCAATCCGAGTTCCGCGATCAATCTTCCCCGATGTGCCCTTAGGTCATCGAGCGCCTTGCGGTTGCGAAGGCGGACGTACACGTCGACGATGCTTCTGATTCCCGGCTCCATGCGTCGATATTGAACCGGACGGCGCCTAGGATCAAAGGAGGACTGCGAATCGCTGTGGATATGATCGTCACAAAAGCGCGGGACCGAGGCCCCGGCCCTCTTCCGGTAATAAATTGGGCCGACGGTGTCACGCTTGCCGCCTGCATCGACACGGTTAACGAAAGGCAGAGCCGAGAGGAAGGTCTCACGCTTCCTTTCGGCTCGTATTTTCTGTAAACTGAAAATATGAAGGTATCAATTTCCGTAAACAAAAAAACGAGGGGCCGGCCGAAGAAAAAGGGCGGTCCTTATCCCGTGACCGCTGTCAGACTTCCGCCGGCACTAGGGGCCGAGGTCGACAATTGGGCGGGCTCCCGGGCCGACATGCCCACCCGCTCCGAGGCCATCCGCCGCCTGGTCGAGATTGGACTCACTGTTCCTTCAAAGGCGCGAAAGCAATCTCGTTCGGGAGCCGCTCGCGCAAAAGATCTGGCGACCAAGGCGGTCGACGGAATCATTGATCGCTCGGTTCAAACCGAAGAACGCACCAGACGGCGACGTCAGCTGACGAAAGGACCGACCGAGTTTCGCGAAGATCGCGTGGATCAGCCGAAAGCGAAAAAATGAAAGCCGCATTCTCGCGTGTGTTTACGCTTGAGGTCGACGGCCGACCGATCCTGGCGTTCGAAGCGGGCGGCCATCGTGACGCTCAGCAAATCTGCTAAGAGGCTTGGCTTCATGACGATCTGACCGAATTAAAATCGGGCGGCGTCCCGTTTTACACGGCTCAATCTAAACTTTCAGTGAGACCGGCAACCGCCGAGGAGGAGACCATTTTCCTTAACCAAGCCGCCAAGGCTCGGAAGCCATCCGAGGATATGGTCATCGGGTATTTTATCGAACCGGATTCTATCGAGGATGGTGACATCTAGCTTGGAAGGATGACAAATGGGTGCAATTTCAGTCCTGATCGGCGTGTTGATTATTGTGGTTGTAGGCGCGATCTGTTTCTGGGTCATCGATCGCTTTGCCCCGGACACGCGACTCAAACAGCTACTCAGACTGCTTGTCGTGCTAGTCTGCCTTGGCGCCATAGTGCAGAGGTTGCTCGCGCTAACGTACTAAGGCAGACTCTGAATCTGGCCGGGCTAAACCGTGGCCATTCCGCCGCCTGGTCGAGATCGGGCTGAAGGCGAAGAGGAAATGAGCGGATACCTTAAGCAAAAGCCTTCGCGGAAAGCCTTAGAGCGGCACGCGCGGCGGGGATCATCGGCGCCGAGGTTTTCACCGGCAAGATCTTGAAGGGCCGCGTGCTACCGATGAAGAAGAAGGCCTGGGCGGCGAAATTCAAGAAGTATGCGGTGCTGGCCGGCGCAGCCGAAAAAGAGCTGTCATGGCGTGCGCAAGGCGCGCGCTGAAGTCGCCGCCTACGCTGATTGCACCGAGAGCCAGATGATGGCGATGTTCGGCTGGACTGATCCGAAGATGCCGGCGCATTACATCGCGCAAGCCAATCGAGAAAAGCTCGGGATGAGCGGCATGGACAAGGTCATCGCGTTCGATCAGTGCAATTCGCTCGACGATTTCATGCCGGCTTCCGATGCGAACGATGCTGGAACGTCAGTCGCGAACAAAGTAGTAACTTTGCGTAGTAACTTCGGAAAAAAGACGATGTGATTTCAATGGATTAGGCGTGGGAATGGTGCGCTCGGAGGTTTATGCACCAGCGCGTAAAATCAAAGGCTTACGTGCACTCACCTGCAATTCGGGGACTTTGAACCGTAAAGGTTATTTTGAGCGCGGCACCCACCATCCCGCCTCGTTGATTCCGCTGCCCGACATCTTTCCCGACGATCACGGCGGCTACGGTGTCGGTCTCGACGGACCCGCCTTCCCTACCCGCCGCTTTGCCGAGCAAGTCAGGCTTCGCAACACGCGTCATTCGGATCGGTGGCTACGGCAATGAGCTGCACCCTTCAGCACGAATTTAACTATGCCGAGCGAGCGCACCAGCGTGCCCGCAAGAAACGAGACGCTCGTCTCGCTGAGATCAAAGCAACGACCCATGAACCGGCACCGGGCCCGGCAGTAAAACGAGCAACGCCACCGGAGGCCAATCCGGCGGCGTTGGAACACTTAGAGGGATATCGAAGTATGGTTGCACATCTTCAATGCCACAGCGCGCCGACGAAATCAAGCCCTCGAACTTCGGGGGCACATCGTGGCCGGAATATTTGCTACCGCGCAGCCTGAATATGCTGCGCTCGGAATAGCTACTTTTCCTCTTCGCTCTGACGATCGCAAGCGACCGGCGGTTGGCAACTACAACCGAATGGGACTGCGCGCGAGCCATCAGCTCGTCATGAAGTGGGGAGATGCCGAGGGCTTGGCCTGCATGGCAGGCGCTCGCAATCGGCTCACCGTCGTCGACGTCGACGCCCGCGGTGCTCAAGGCGAACGGCTCCTCGCCGACATACAGAGCGAGGTTGGTCCATCCCGCTTCATCGTCCGCACCGGCGGCGGTGGCTTCCATGCCTACTACAAGCACAACGGCGAAGGCCGAAAGATCCGGCTTGATCCCAGGCGACCGATTGACCTGCTCGGTGGCGGCCAAATCGTGTTGCCGCCTTCGATGGGATCCAAGGCGCGCTATGAGATCATCGAGGGCAAGATCGACGACCTGACCGGCTTGACCGCTATCAGGTCATCGCCCTCGATGTCTCCGCACGATATTATGTCGCCCGCTGATGAGTTTTCAGCGCAAGTTGCGCCCGAACCCTTCGCCGACATGGGGGCACGCAGCGGCCGCAACAACGCGCTTTTCAACGAGCTCTGCAAGGAAGCGCGGCGGCTGCCACCCACGCTCGACGCCTTCATCAACCGAGCCCGCGAGCTCAACAACACCTTTGGTGAGCAGATGGTCGACTCCCGCGTCATCAACACCGCCAAGTCCGTGTTCGGCTATGTCGAGACCGGTCAGCTTCGCACGGGCGAACATGGCGCCTGGTTCAAGAGGTTACAGGCCCAGGAGTTGGCGCGCGATCCATACCTCTTCGCGCTGATCGCGTGGCTGAAGGCCGAGAACGGACCGCAGTCCAAATTCTTGGTCGCGGACGGGCTGTGCAAGTCGGATTACCTTGATTGGCCGAGAGAGAGGTTGCAGCAGGCGCGACGCCGACGCGGTCGCTGATGGCTGGATTGTGCAAATTCGGAAGCCTGTCCGGAGGGTCGCTGCCTTGTACGAATGGGGGCCGACCGCAAAAAGTGGCCTACGGAATTCCGTACCCTATCCTCAGTAGACACCCCCCTATCCGCTCCCCCCCTCGCTCCTCTGTCTAAGTAAGGAAGAAAGTATGTCGAAGGTCCTCGAAACCAAAAGCGAGCGCTTCGATCTCGAGCTAAAGGCAGATCCGACCAGAAGCGACCGCGAAATCGGCCGCATTTGCGGCGTCGATCACAAACGGTCACTGCACGGCGCGCGAAAACTCCCCAATCGGGCGAAGTGGGGAATATAGAGACCGAAAATTCCCCAGAAGATTCTCCACAATTCCGCTTAGATATGGGCTGCGGCGTTACCAGAATACAACAAATTGCTAGTGAGCAGCTCCGCTTATCCAACGTTGCCTTGTTTCTAGGCGATAATGTTTCTAGACGTTTCTCAGTGTTGCTGCGCAATTGGGGAGACAAGCGTGATTTTGGCGCGAGGCAGGCTCGACGCACTTACGTCGGTGCGGTTCTTCTTCGCAATGATGGTGGTTGTCCACCATTTTGCGGGCCAATTCCCCGCCGAGTTCGTGACCTTACCCGGATTTATCTACAGTTTGGGGCCCTTGGCCGTTTCTTGGTTCTTCGTCCTCAGCGGGTTCATTATCGCCTACAACTACCCTGAGCTCTCGACCAATAAGCAGCGCAGGGATTTCTTTATTCTGAGAGTGGCTCGGTTGTGGCCAGTGCATTGCGTAGTCTTAACGGCTGCGCTTTCCTTCTTGTACCTCACAAACAATAGCTATCTTCCACGTCACCAAGACTGGCTATTTTATCATTACACGCTCACACAAACGTGGACCATGAACGCGGACATAGCCACCGGCTATAATGGTCCCTCATGGAGCGTCTCAAATGAGCTTTTCTTTTATATAGCCTACATCGGTATGCTGGCTCCTCGGCGCTGGTTGAGAATATTCGTCGTCCTCGTTCCTATCGCTATCGGTGCCGCCCTACCAATTGCCCATGGTTGTTTTCTCCCGGTCGATAGCCCCGGAAGCACTGCGGGCAGCCCGCATTGTATCTTCTTAGTCTTTCAGTTCCCGCCAGCACGACTGATCGAGTTTGTCTCGGGTGTCGTCATCTGTCGTATGAACGTTCGCATACCTCAATTGATCGGCTTGGCTGCGGGGCAACGGCGGTCTTTGGTAACTTCATTCCGCCCATCTCCTGGATCGGGAATGACCCACTTGCCTTGACGGCAGTGCGAGAAATCCTACTCGTGGTAGGCGGGGGCGCACTGATAGCATCACTCGCGGAGGAAGGCTGGCTGTCCCGTCTGCTCAGCTTCCGTCTGCTCGTGATCGGCGGAGAAATCAGCTACTCCATCTACATGACGCACCAAGTCGTGAACCTCGGCATCTTGCCCCATATTCACGGACTGAGTTTATCACTCACGTTCTTACTCGTTACGACGATCACGATCACCTCTTCGGCCTTCCTCTTCTATTTTGTTGAAGCTCCCGTCAGGGACGCCGTTAAAGCAAGGCTAAAAACAAGGACGTCCGCAACAGAAGGCCGCATCAAGCAGGCCGCCGAACTCCCTATCGTTCAATTAAGTAGCAAGATTGAGGCAGGTCGTAGGTTTTGAGGCGCAAACGCCTATTTGAGAATTTAATCCTCATGTCCTCGGCCCGCCTCGCACCGCAATGTTCACTGGCCCGGTGTTATCGCCGGGCCTTTTTGTTGGCGCAACGACTCACCCCGATCTCTTCCGCGATGGCGCGGTCGCATTCGACTGAAATTGGAGCTTTACAACTGCTGGTGCTTCGGCACGGGGTCTTTTTCCTTTCTTGACCGTGTTGCGCCCCTGGAATACAAAACCGGTTGCAGGTTGTGTTGCCAAGGGAATGCAGGTGAAAAACGAAAAAGTGAGGCAAGAGCCAATGCGTTTGCCGGTGTGGAGGGATTTGGGACTGACTTACGAGAAGGCGATGCAAGGCGTCGAGTCTGCGACAAGGTTTGTAATGACGAAAGAGGGTTTGCCTGACGAGAGGGACGATGTCGTCCTGAGAATGCTGAAGCGGGCGCGCGCCTTGATT
>Ga0307474_10003276_pt1 | contig 11665 bp, 13 predicted proteins | sample atmos_gasesECM1C_2_FD_203312 | JGI IMG/M metagenome (GOLD analysis project Ga0307474, IMG submission 203312) | Hardwood forest soil microbial communities from Morgan-Monroe State Forest, Indiana, United States - atmos_gasesECM1C_05 | ecosystem: Environmental > Terrestrial > Soil > Temperate... | reverse complement strand
CAACACGCCCATCCAGCGCATCCACGAACTCACACCCACTGCTTGGATCCACTCGCGGACACAGTCCTGACAATCTCTAAACTCGCTTCCCCCCGACGTCAACCGTGTGTTTGCCGAGCGGATACTTAAGAGCATCAAGCAAAAGCTTGGGCGCTTCAACGCGGGTGCGGGACAGCTTCGCCTTGGCACCGTCTTGAATGCCGAGATGGACGAATGTCTGACGGATGGCGATCCGCCCCTTGTCGAAAAGGATGTCCCGCCATTTCAGACCGAGAGCCTCGATGATGCGCCGTGAAAGGGCGCGGATCTATTGGATCACGTAGTAATGACAAGGCAGCGGTCGCACTGCAATGCCTCGTAAGGAACGGCTAAGAAGGCGAAGGAACAAGCTCAACTTGTACCGTTCTTGTACCGCGAGTTTGAACATAAACCCTGGAACGACGTAATAAACGATGATTTAATCCCGTCGATTCTGCGACTGTGCGACGGGCAAATCCCATCCTCGGTATATCGCCATAACTCGCAGCCAGAAGCAAAGTAGTGCGCCCACGGTCAACACCACAAAAACCGGGTAATGCAAATCATATCCGATCGCACTTGGAATGTGTGGGCCAGCCCCCTGGAAAGTTACGGGAATAGCTCTGGCCGTCCAGGATTCCTCTCACTTCTGATCGGGATCGGAAGTGCGGCGCACTTTCTTCCTGTACACTATGCCCCTTCCGATATCAATTTCTATTCCCAGTCCCGTCAATGCGACTGGCCCAAATGATCCCAGAAACACTTCATGCGCCTCTCCCTGATCACGCTGATAAAGGGAAATGAAGAAATGAAGAAATGAAGGGCTTGATGCCAATGTTCTGATCGAAGATAGAGCGATAGAGCGGCCGTATTCCTCCCACCGCCCCGAAATCGTTTTATGAAGCGTCACCTGCCTTGGATACGGCGCGACCGAAGGTCGGTCATATTCCATGAACTGCACTTCTTGTGTAAACGTGTGATCCGGTCTCAGTACTAGAGTTGAGGTGCCCCAGACTCCAGCTGCTTGATAGATATTGGGAATAGCCGCCCTCCGCGTCTCCCAAGCCAACCAAGATGACCCTAGTATCGCTGCCAACGCAGCGATACACAGCACCCAAAAGATCGTTCTCTTCACGATCCGCATAAGCCCTTCTCTGTCCATGTAAATGTCTGGTCGACGTTATGGCGTGCACCATCGGTGCCATAAGGATTGTCTGTTGTTCCATCGCTGCGCAACCCTGGGATTCCCCCGTTTATCGTTGTGGCGCCACTCCAGGAGGCTTGCCCTGCAGTGTTGGTAATTGTGAATGTTGTGGTGTCTCCTGTAGTCGAAGTCGATTCCGCGAATCCGCCAACCTGTGCTAGCGCAGGATTTACGGAAACAATTCCCCAGACGCCAGCTCCGTGTCCTGATGAGTACGGCTGTTTTGGATCTTTACATCCCCCTTTGAGCCGCGCCGAGTTGAACGCCGATCGGAAGCCCCTCTTCGCTCCAAAACAATGGCAGTGTGATTGCAGCGAGGCCAGAGAAGTTAAAAGGGCGGGCGTAGGCGCTCCAACTTAACATGCCTGCTCGACGCTGAGGGTCGATCCCAAGCGTGCCGAGTTTAGGAGGCAGCACTGCCGTGGATGGACTGAGTAAGAGATCGAAACCGCTGCTCCACCATCCCGCAAACTGGCGGCTGAAAGTGTTCACTTGCTCCAGGTCTTGGAGGTAATCCACTGCCGACATGCCGCGGGCGAGTTCCATAATCGACGCGTTTCCAGTCTCCACTGATCTTCCATTCCAGCCGTGGGCCAGTACGGTTGCTGCCCGTGCTTGTCAGGACTGGCGAAGATACGAATTAGTCGTCCGCTCGCAGGAAGCCTTCCCTTTCAGAACAACCCTATTTTCACAGCCACGGCTGATTGCAACAGTCAGCGGAAACGGGCAGGTAGTGATCCCCGAAGTTGCTAATATTCCATCGATTACAATCATCGGCGGCTTAGGAATGAGATGAAAGATGGAAGGGTCTTATCGGTCCAAAATCGCAGCGAGCTATTGGTCTGGTCGGTTCGTGATCGAGTTTGCGCCGAGACCGCTTCCCACACCTCCACGCCCCCCAACCTTTATCCAGTGGCACGAATCATGGCTAGAGCGTCTGGAGATTGACCTAGACGACTACAAATCTCAGGACCGGCGTCGCTAGCAGCGGATCGCATAGTCCACGCCATCTCTTCGGAGACGGGTTGACGTAAATATCGTCGTTATGCTCACTGGGGGGCTGAGCAGCTATCGCTGATTTCGCCAATTGAATCTGGCATACTTCCAAATGCTGACAGCAATCGAAGTTTCCTCGCGCGTGAGCGAAGAACTGACGCGCATCACAGACGCCCCACTTCTCGCCAGAATCCGAGAACTGTTGGTTGTCCCGTATCCTGTCGAACGAGACCCCGTTGAACTCGCCAAGACACAGAACTCTCTGTTCTTGTAGAGTTCTCTCATGTTTGTCGCGGGTGTTGGTGAACCGTGCTTTGTTGCTGCGAGATCGTGAGCGAGGACTCAGCCTGAATCAGCTTGCGGGCACCCACCCCATTTCGAAAGCCTCAGTGTGTGGGGTGTTTGAAGGAAGAACGTCAGGCTGTTTCCAGAGGCTTCGCGCCGACCGCCGCCGCTCTTGGTGAGCCTAAAGAGGTTGCGACCCAATTCCGGTGGCCTAGCAGTTGTCCAGAAGATAATACCCTGATACCCGCGACACACGGACACCCAGAATCCGGAGGCGCCGGGATTCGCCTTGGGCGGGACCGTCAACTTCACATGAGCTTCGGCTACTTTGGGCTCGCTTCCAACAATAAATGCTCTTTGAATTCAGTCTTCAGCTTGGCCGCTCCGCCGGAGTCCGCCTGCACGGTGCCCAGATCTTTTCCCTCGGCATAATCGGATACGCCATAAGTGCCGGGCTTTAACCCGCGGAGTTCAACGTCACCGTTAAACGAAGTTCCCTCCGGCGTGAAAAATGCGTAGTACATCTTTCCGTCTTTCTCGATGGCGTAGGCTTCGGGCACGTCGTATCCGTATACATAGAGATCGAGGAAATCTCCCTTGGAGAGCATCTTCTCGTTGTAAAGCGCGATCCATTTCTTCCAGTGGGATTCCTTTTCGCCGGTCAATGCCACCGCCTTGAATTTAGGGGCAGTTTCCGGCCAGACGAACTTCGTTCCGAGAACTCCGCCTGCTCCCAGAGTCGAGGCGAAATCACTGCCGTGCTCGCTCCAGTTGCCATGACTGAGCGGGGTCATCGAAGAAAGTTCCACATGATCTCCGTAGACCGCTGATTCCGGGCCGAGCAGCGCTTTGTACATCTTGATGCGGCGCCGCACCTGCCCTGCGCCGACGGGATCGGCCGTGACGGCTTGATCGATGAACGGCAGCCAGGCCAGCGACGGCGGCGTTCCACAGGGACACGCTTGCGTCACACTCTCTGGCTTGATGCCGCGAGTCGTCTGGAAGATGATTTTGTACACCTCTCCCATCGCATTGACCGATTCCTGCGGCGACTTGTGATGGTGGGCCGGGTTGTAGCATGCCGGCACGCTATAAATATTGTCGAGCTTCGATCCGTCAAAGCCCCAATCGCGGATGAACTTCTCGGTCAATTGCTTGTAGTAGGCCTGCACTTCGGGAAGCGATGGGTCGAGTGCAGCCAGGTCGCGCGTCATGCGGGCGTGCTTGCCATTCTTGTCGAGGATGAACCAGTCCGGATGCTCCTTCGCAACCTTTGAAACGACGTATTTGTGCGACTCCCATTTTCCCTGCCCGTCTTCCACTCCCAGCGGAAGCCACCACAACTGCGCGAGAATTCCCTGCTTGTGAAAATCGTCTACCATGCGCTTGATGGAATCACCAGGGAACGTGTCGGCGCGAGGGTCCCAGTCGCCGTAAGTATTGAACCATCGATCATCCAAGGTCGCCCACTTGATGCCGAGTTCTTTCAACTTGGGAACCGTGCCCAGCATCTGCGCCGGAGTTACATTGAATTCGTACCCCCAGCCACACCAGCTTACGTTGTAGGCTTCGCTTGACGGCTTAGGGATTTCCCATCCTTCTTTCTGCAACACGCTCGACCACATGCGCAGCGGTTCGTAGAAATCTCCGCTGTAGACTGCAACGAAGCTGCGCGGGGCCGAGTACGTTTCTCCCGGCTTGAGAACTGTATTTGCAGGAATTGTGATGCCCGCCGTCACAGTGCCGTCCGATTCCACTTTCACCGGCATTGACAAAGTCCAGGGCAGCGTTTCCACATGCCCGATCGCTTCGCCGACGGATGCGGTCCAGAATGCGATCACCGGAATGCCGCCACCATAGCCGCCTTTCACTTCTTCGCCCATTAGGTTCGGTTGCGACGAAGTCCGTGTGAGCTTCTGCACATCGTTCTGGCCCCAATCGTAGCTCGAGCCTTGAAACGACCACATGTCGTAGGCGGGAGGCTTGGCATCGACTTGTTTCGCGCTAAGGCGATGCTGCTGAATCTGAACTCGATCGATAGCAACGTCGGCGGCTCCCGCGTTTTTGTAAGCTACGCTGACTAATGCAATATTTGGAAAATCGTCGTACGCTTCGATCACGAGTTCCCCGTCGATTGCTGAACCCGGAGCCATCGAATGCGCCGGAATCACCACTCGCTTCCCACGACCCAATTTCCCGGTGGCCTCAAGGGTTTTTGCCTGTGCCAAGTCCGGCGTGAATTGAACGTGTTGACCTGCGAGAGTAATTTCATCGCTCGGTGCACTCGATCCCGTATCGTCGAGCGTCAACCGCTTGCCGTCTTTCAATAGGGTGGCCTGCAGTGAGCCCGAAGGAAGGAGTTGGAACTCAGCCGTCTTGGTAGCAACGACGACTGGCCCTCCAGCGTGCACTTCCACCTTGATATCCGAAGGAGGCGAGTAGACGGTTTTGGTTTGGACCGGCGGCTTGGAGCAACTGAACATCAAACATGCAGTGACGGCAAGGGTGACCACCGCTGCATAATAAGAAGATAAGTTAGCGAGGATAGTCCAACGACCGGATCTGACGGGCTTCATGGTTCCCTCTCACAGATTCGTTATATAGCGAAAGAAAACACAATCTTTCGTAACTATAACATGTAAGAGTTCACGCGTCTCGCTAGTGCATCCCGCCGTCCTGAACTAAGGATATCGCCTTGCTTGAGGTGGACGGCTTCATTGCAATCGAGTTCCAGGTCGATTGCACCGGTCAGGACGACGATGTAATCCACCGTTTGCGTACGGTGCGTAAATTTCTGGTGGCCAGGAGCCCATTCGGTCGGCACGCTTGAGGCAGCCGTATGTATTCCGCTTCGACGCCGGGCCTTGCGGCAGTCGACATAGGAAAACTGGATGATCGAACCCTTTGGCTCGGCGTCGGCTAAACGGAGCGGGATGAATCGGGCTCTTTGTTGAGTGGATCGCGAAAGGTAAATGTCTGCCTTTCGAGTGTCGCCCGGTCGGAGCCGAAGGCATTCCGAGACATGCAGAGAACAAGAACATGCGAGCGTTCGAGGCCTTTGTCGATTTTGGCGGGGATGTTGTCAAAGCAGCAGAACTCATAACGAACTGCGATTAGGGTACTCGCTAGAGGGGCATGCCTCAAGGTCGATTCATGATAGCGATCCTGCGGGGTGCCATTCTCGGCGCGGACTAGGTTGGGTCGGCTATGGGCTCATGGATGGTGCCCGTGCGGTGTCCGGCCCGATTCTGAGTAGGGGACTAATGTCGCGTGACCGCAGCATAGGAAAGCAAGAGGGGCGACGCGGGTTAGGTCGGCTGAGGAGATGTGCCATTGATCTCGCCGAAGCCCGTTGGATAGCTTACAGTCTGCTGGACAACCGGACAACCGGGGAATGAAGCACGAGAAGCGCCGTCTCGATACTAATCCGACGCAACCTCGACCAGTTCCGGCTTTTTCTGATTCGATCGAAAACATTGGAAAACTTCAGACGTTCTGTCCGCGAAACTTTCTGGAGGCCTATTTTTGGAGGGCAAGTTGATGTTCGATTCGCGAGTAGGTTGCGCGAACGCGTTCAGTCTCCACAGTCTAATCCGAGCTTCGACTGGCGAGACGAATCGAATCCCTCCGACCAAGCCTGCCCGCGCTGGCCCCCGCTGCCAGGCCTGTTACACGTCCTGAAGTCAATCCGGAAGATATTTGTGTTCTTGCTTGCCCTTCGTTCTTGGCCTCGCTCCTTGAGAAAATTCTCGCCGTAATTAACATTCCGGTAACTGTAATGGTCAAGAGTGCGAATTGTTGCCACCCGTTCAGCATTGACGTATTGCCCATCAGCGTGAGACCTGCGAAGCAAAATAGAAGATGTACGCAAAACACTTGCAGCGAAGATTGTCCTAACAACACCAGAGGCCTTACGGCTGCCGTTTTCGTGATAGGTTGCGAAAGGATTAGCAGCGCGGCCACGGCCCCGAAATCGAGCATCCTGATGGGTCCGAGGTGCCACTTGTCAAAGAGAAACTCCAATGCGCCCAGTTCTAACCCGTGCGCGAGCTTTCGCCGCATGATGAAACAAAAAACAGCGATCACCACGGCCGGAACAACCGCCCGCCTGGCCCACGTTTCAATCGCCAGGTTTCCCTGCGCCCAACGCACGCCCAGCCACACTCCCACAAACCAGAGAAACTGCCAGGCCCAGAGGTCGAATGAACCCATCTCGTTCAATGGAATCCGCGTATGAATGTATCGCATCATGAACGTGTGCTCGGCGCTGCGAAAACCGAACTGAGCGAGCACCCAGAAAGAGAAAGATGTCCACAAGATCGGTTTCCATCCAATGTTCCGAGCCAGCGGAATCGCAATTGACGTGAACAGCAGAAAAATGATGTACATCGGCAGGATATCGAGCAGCGGTGGTCGATAAATCAACAGAGCGGCTTCTGTCACTGCCTTCTTAGCCCCGGCCATGAAGTAAAAATCCAGGAGGTTGTGAAGCCCTGGCCGATCGCCATGAGAAGCAATGGGCACCGCGACTAAGAACGCAAAAGCCAGCAACAGCGCATGGTAGCCATACAGGCGCAGCGTGCGCGCCCACAACTTTCGCGCCATTGCGGGGTAGCCGTCGCGATCTGCGATACGGAAGTAAATCCGTCCACTAAACAGCGCAGAAAGAAAAATGAACCCCTCCGCCGCTCCCACAAAACCAAAAGGTTGATTTACCCAGGCACTCGCGGCGGTGGGCAGATGCGTCAGAGCGATCCACACAAGCATCACTCCCCGCACCGCATCCAGTTCTAATCGGCGTCCCGTGCTCACACCATTTAGACGCCCTCTGACAGCCAACAGTCACTCGAATTCGACGCGGAATACAAAAGCCCACACGACTTTACGCAAAATTACATGCCAAATTTAGCGTCGGAGGAATGCTGGTGGAGAGCCACAAGCACCATGCCGTGAATTATTGCGCCAGATTCCTCTGTTGCAAACGACGATGGTCATCCTCCGAGGTACCGCGTTCCTATTTCGGCCATACCCCGTAGCGGTGCCACCGTCTATTCCCCGCTGCACCTGCTTGGCGTCATCAAGAATCGCTCTTGCCATCACATCTTGTGCGGTAGTCGGGATTCCAAACTGGACTCGGGGTACCTCGCGAGAGTCAGGTCCGGGTTCTCATGTCGCAGCGTGTCCGTCCGCACGTCAGCTAACCCTATCTAACCCATTTAGAGTCAATAGCCGGTGGGTGGATGGCGGGGGAGCTTTGCGGTTTATCTGGTCACGAGACGAGGGATTTCACGCTAATTGCCGCTTCAGGTTGACCGTTCCACGCTTTCTCTTGGATCGGCTCAGATGCAATTCCTTGCTTGCTCCGGCAGCCCTTGTGGATCACTCGCTGTCTTGAGCGCATACCGGAGGTACGAAAGCTGCGCCGTCCAAAGGGCGTGCTTGAGATCAACGTCGCTTTGCACGCGAAAAGTGATCCAGCCAGAATCGGGAACCCAATGACCCGACCTTTGTTCGGAAACGATCCTAGTCGTGGAGAACGATGTTGAGAAGTGAACTGTGAACGCGTAGTTCATCGCGTCGAGCGTGATAGTCGATCAATCCCATTTTCCTGAATCTGTTCATGAAGAAATTGACCCTTCCGCGGGTCGTACCCACCATTTCTGCCAGCGTTGCTTGACGGATCTTGGGAATCACAACTTCGGGCTTGCCCTCTTTACCGAAGTTAGCAAGCAGGAGGAGAACACGAGCTAGTCGTTTCTCACTGGAATTGAAAAGCTGGTCAACCAAATCTTCCTCGTATCGGATATTCCGAGTCAGCAAATACGCTACGAACATGTCGGAGAACGCACGCTCATGGTGGATAACCTCCATCATGGATTTCTTGTTAATGCGCATCACCGTGCAATCGGTCATTGCGGTTGCGAAACACATCCGGAGGGGCTGTGCAGTGAGGCATCCCTCCCCAAAGAAAGCTCCCTCATTGAGAATCCCTATTGTGCCTTCTTTTCCGCTCGCTGATATTGCGGTGAGTTTCACCTTTCCCTTCTGGATATAGAAAACTGAATCGGCCGAGTCGCCTTGAGCAAAGATCGTCTGCTTTTCGGTGAAAGTTTCGATTGTTCTGCCACCGTCGATGGTCGAAAGGAAGGCTTGGAGATGGAATCTGCTGCTTTTCTTGGCTGCCGCCACGGGTGTCATAATTGGCCCCCTTTCAATGCTAAGGACGCCCAACAACCCCAGTGTTCGGAGAGTACCCCTTCTATCTCCTGTTCGCAGAGGAAGCATGTTTAATGCCACGACGTTAAGTGGTTCTGGTGTGGACGGTTCACTATGCAGTGAGTGTAGTTTCATCACCTAGTTCGGCAATTTTGCATACAGGATTCAATGTATTTAGCCCGGCCGGGTCCGTGGAGCAAACTTTCCGATTCGAAGCGGGTCCCCCCAAAATAACCTTATTACTTGATACCAAGACACCTCGTTTTTGATGCGCAACGTACAAGGCGTCAGTCGTTTCAGGCCGGGTCGGGGTCATACTGACCAGACGATATTTGAATTTGTGAGGGGTGCCAAATGCTGACCAGCGACTCTTTTGCGGCTCCTGATCGCGTGCCAGACATCATCGAAATCGAAGACAAGCGAGCCGAAGACGCATTGTTCGAAAACGAAGAACGTTACCGCACCTTGTTCGACTTGGCCCCAGTCGCCGTCTATTCTTGTGATGTCTCAGGTGTGATCCGGGATTACAACAACCGCGCAGCGGAACTGTGGGGCCGTAAACCGGAACTTGGGGACACGGATGAACGGTTCTGCGGCTCGTTCAAGCTGTACCGCCCAGACGGCAGTTTTATGCCACACGAGCAGTGTCCTATGGGCGATGTACTGACTGGCAAGGTGCCGGGCACGCATGATGCCGAAGTTCATATTGAGCGGCCCGATGGCTCACGGATTATTGTCATCGTGAACATTGCTCCATTGAAGGACGACCGAGGAGAAATCACAGGTGCGATCAATTGCTTCTACGATGTCAGAGAACGCAGGAAGGCTGACGAAGCATTGTGCGAGAGCGTAACCGAACGCATACGAGCAGAGAAAGCCCTACGTGAAAAATGAAGTTCAGTTGCGACTTGCGAACGAAAAGCTTGAATCCGTAGTCCAAAAGCGAACGGCCTCGCTCCGCTATCTCTCAGCCAAACTAATGCGTTCGCAGGACGACGAGCACCGGAGAATCGCACGCAATCTTCACGACAGTTTGGGACAGTACTTGACGAGCATAAAGCTGAACTTGGTCGCTGCGTTGCTCAGATGCGTCGAATAAAGACCAGGTATTGTCCGCCACGTTGGAATCCGTTGGGCGAGTGCTCGGCGCAGTGCGGGCGCTGAATCGAGTTGATTTGTTCCGCTGTCAGGGCATTCCAGACGCTTCCAGGAACACCCTAGATTTTGGTCGGATTCGCAGGCGTCGAATCACGCAGATACCAGAGGCACCGCAATCTGCCAAATACATTTCTTTTTGGAGGGCATTGGTGGGATCGAAACACTGCGGAGGGCACATTGACTTTGCCGCAGGCTACCAGTAATTGCATAATGCTTCCATGCTTCCAGATCGAACCAGAGATCGCCGTGGTGTCCCGACTCCAGGAGGAAGTGACCTCTCCTTGCTGATAGCAACTCCAGAACATTTTCCGCCATGCGTTCTTCATCCGGCATTGTTTTGTCTGGCTATCACAGCTCTGAACCGGAGCCAGGGAACAAAGTCCGTCGAGCGTGGAGGTTCATATCCATGCTGGCGAAGCAATATTGCAATCTGGCCCCGGTGATGCGCGCCGTGAACGGCCAGATCAAGCACGATCTCGGCTAGGCTGCTTTCCATTCGCTCTCCAAGTCTATTCCGATAAGCGATCACATGATCGGACCCCGCCCTCGCAACTTTGAGCCAACTCTCTATTGAGCGATTGAGCTGCTCTCCAAGTTTCTTGATGCTTATTTGGGGCCAGACGGTAAAGGCCGGATCTCTGAGTTCAGCTCTGGCCAACCACATTTCTCCCACACCGACCACATGCCCGGCGATCCGCAGTGCAGTTTCGGGAGGCGTTGCGGCTCCTTCCATGGCTGTGAGGCTCTGCACGTTAGCCCAGTGATCGTAAAGAAGTTGCTGTTCAAGATCGACCATATCGTCTTCTCCTACTCGATCGAGGTACCCGGTCATAGGTCTCACACCCCTACCATTCTCCAGCCGCGCAGGGATGGGCACCTTACTGGTGCCAAATGGAACCACGCTCATTCCGAATCATGAGGAATTCAAAGTTCAGCCATGACACCTGACATCCAAAAAACGCCTCGCGCACGGAAAAGGCGCAGGCCAATAAAACAAGCATGTGACCCTCCGACTTCCCCCATTTTAAAACTGCGGGTCCGTTTTTTGGCGCCTCAATGAAAATGATTACGAGATGCACTTCGAAACCAACGATATCGCTCCAGTTAGCGATTTCATTGATCGGTCGGACCTCAATGACCGTCTAGATGGGAAGACAGGACGAATACGTTGCGGGGGATTTGAACCACCGACCTTTGGGTTACGAGCCCACAAATACTAGTACTTTAAACAACTTACAAGACGCGGGTGGCCCTCGAAAAACCTTGTAAGTGGCGTTAAGGAACAGTTAAAGGACAGCGAAAATAGAGCGCTGTGCCGCATTCAGATTTGAGCTACGCCACCATCGACATAAAGCTCCGCACCCGAGACATAGCTGGCCTCGTCAGATGCGAGGAATGAGACAGCCTTGGCGATCTCGTCCGGGTCTCCCAACCTGCCGAGCGGAACATTCCTCTCCATCTCTTTCTTCATCTTTACGAGCTCATCGCCCTGTTGAAGGTCTTCCAGAATCGGCGTATCGATGTGACCCGGGCTGAGCACATTCACCCGGATGCGCCGGTCCCGTAAATCATTGATCCACGTTCGTGCAAACGAACGCACGGCGGCCTTGGTGGCGCTGTACACGCTCATCGCGGGAAAACCCTTGATGTCGGCAATGGATCTAAACAGAGCGACATAAGTAATTGCGCATCATGATGGAGTTGTGGTTTCATAGGAGAATGAAACCACTTGCCATTGCCGACTCTCCCACCATCATTCTCGGATTGCAGGATGAGATCCGCCGCTCG